>Ga0182012_10004742_pt1 | contig 14127 bp, 9 predicted proteins | sample 612S2SmetaG_FD_120486 | JGI IMG/M metagenome (GOLD analysis project Ga0182012, IMG submission 120486) | Permafrost microbial communities from Stordalen Mire, Sweden - 612S2S metaG | ecosystem: Environmental > Terrestrial > Soil > Wetlands > Permafrost | place: Sweden: Stordalen | collected... | reverse complement strand
TGGCATTTGGCAGGGCCGGAATGCTCATGGATGGATTCGCCGGTCTGTTTCTGGGGGCGCTATCGAGTTCTGACGCGGCGACGCAGAGGTCGTAGAGCATCTGCGCTTGATCAACGGGTGGATGCATGCCTAACAGCAGCGAGTGCGGTCGCGCAGGGTTCAAATTACACGGATTATCAAACGGAGTTTGAACCGGAGGAGTTGGCTTGGATTCCGAGATGTACGGGCCACAGCCCCACTCGTGGGTATCCGTGAAGTCTTGGGTCGACTGGTTCGGGTCATCACTTGCCGTCTTGGGAATCGGGCACCAGTGCATGAAGTACGCCTCAAGGGCAATCGTGCGCATGCGCTCCTCCATATCGATCGACCAATCCAGCGGGCCGGGCAACGCGACGATGCTCACTTGAGAGGCCAACTTGCATAAGTCGAACGCAACCTGGCTCGGGCCGACCACCATGAGACCCTTTGAAGCATCGGTGTTGTCGACCGGTGGCGTCGCAGGCCTCGTAGTCGCGCAGTTGTAGGGCAGGGCGGGCGCGGGAGGCGGATCGCTCGACTTTGCCAGCGCGGGAGATGCGGAAACGTTTAAGGCAACCAGGAGCAGCCAGCATACGGCCTTGTCTAATCTGGGTATGCTAAATAGACGCCGACTACGCATAGAGCGAGTTTCTCCTCAGCGGTCAAAAGGGAAGCCGGCCTTCGTCACTAGATGGAGGCCTGATACGGCTAGGTTTGCGAGTGAGCGGCTGGTCTCCTGGCACTAGTCGGTGGGCACAGCGGACGTCTCTTGGCCGCCACCAGCGCTCACAATGCCTTGATCTCAGTCTATTTCACGCGCGCGGAACTCATCGATCCTCTCCGTCCTCCTCCTCGTCATCTTCTTCTCGACTCCGCTGGACATCTAAGCTCCAGATCACTTCCGCCGCGATCACTTGCGGGCTCGCGAGGTTCGTATCGAAGAACAACTTTCTCAAAAGGTTCGGCACGTCAGGTTTGTCTCGACGGGTCATGGTTGAACGTCGCCCTTCGCAAACATGGTAGTGAGTAAGCTTAGCAATGAATGCAGTCACACGTGTAGCAAACGGCAGCTTTCTCAAAGTGACCTGCTCAGGGCAGCGTCGAGCCACCTTCGCGACGAATACGGGTCGCTATGCGATCGTACCCGGAGGTTCTCGTGAGCGAACGTAGACCGCCCCAGGCAGCTCATGGCTGCGTTTCCCGATCTCCGGCTGATCGCGCGAGCTTGCTACTGTGAGGAGAACGAGGCGTCGGAACATTCGATGAGGGTCGCGCGCGCGCTACTCGGGGAGCAACTTTCGCGTCTTCCAATCACCGAGACGCTTCTTCGGACGCGTCTGAACCTTCCGGACTTGAAGGGAAGTCTCGAACCCGTGGAGCGCGTTTGCCTCGAGCAACTCACGGCGAAGGCGCTTGGGACCGGCGAAAGCGTTCGCTCCGACGACGGGTGGCTGCTCTCTTCACCATTGGTCGCCGGCCGGATCGTGACTATCGACGAGGTCCTCTATTTTCGCCTCGACGAGCATCGGACGCTGGAGCACTTCGAGCGCGACTTTCGGATCGACCTCGCATTCGACCGGGAGGGCCGGCTCGACCTTAGCCTTTCGCTGACGCAGCTCCGGTCGGCGCCGCGGCCGTCGCTGTACGCACCGGCGGTGCTGGGCGCGATCCTGGCTCGACACCGCGCATTTGACGCCGACACGCAGATTTCGTCTTCGGTCGAACATATTCTCAGCGCGGACGATTTTGCGAACGCAATCTTCGATACTCGACGCGATCTGCCGTTGCTCGCGCTCTCTCAGCCGCTGGGTCTGAGCAGCGCCGAGATCGCGGGGCTCGCCGGGCGGCTTGCCGGTGCGGTTCGCGTCCTCGTGCTCGATGACGTCGAAGTATCGTGGGGCGTCACGCACACCTATGGCAAGGAGTGGTCGGCCTTCAACGGGGCCATTCGCGTCTATTCTGCCGGCTTGGTCGCTCCGGATCCGGTCGGACTCAGGTGGGGTAGGCTTTTCCTGCGATCGACCCTTCAGGAACAACTCGAACTGGATCGCGGCGCTACGCTGGACGCCATCGTCGAAGCGGCTCTGGCACCGTCGACGTTCTCGTTCGCGGACGAACCAGTTCCCTCGCTCGATGCGGCGCTGGCCGAGCGGCGCAAGAAACGGCGCAAACAAGTCGCGGCGAAGACCGAGTCCCCGCTGCCCGCGCCTGAGATAAGCCTCCTTCCGCGTCCGGAGGAGCGCGAGCCCGAGCTTCCTGCGAAGGAACTGGAGACCACGGTCGCCTGGGAGGCTGTCGCGGGAAGCCGACTGGACGAAATCGGCGACCTCGAAGCGGAACTGGCCTCCGCGCGCACAGAGATCGAGAATCTGCAGCGGGCGAACAGCGTGCTTCGTAACGAGCGCGACGCATTCGAGCAACTCGGCATTGAAGCCGAGGCGAAGGTCAAGGAGGTCGAGTCGAAGCTGGAAAGTCTCAAGACCGTCGATTCCGCGTCTGCGTTCAGCGGACTCACGGATGCCTGGTCGGTCTGGATCGGGGAGGTCGTGGCGCTCGCGCGCCAAGCCTCACAGGACTCCGTCGACCTGAGCGAGCTTCGCGAGGACGCCCTGGCCAGTCGTGCAAAGGCCGACGCGCTCGAGTTGGCCCTGGGCCAGCGCGTCCAGAACGGTGCACCGGTCGTGGAGCCCAAGCTCGGCGACCTTCCGGCGTTCGAAGCCTACCTCGCGCAGCGCTATCCCGGGATCTTCGTTCTGAGCCCGAACGGTCGACGGACGTTTAAGGACCTCATCTATGAAGACCCCGCGCGGTTCTTTCAGGTTATCGATCTGCTCGGGACGACCTACGTTCGCGCGCAGCGAGCGCGAGGCTCGCTCTCCGAATTCGAGCAACGGGCGGAGCAGCTGAACTTGAAATCGACTCCGTCGTGCACGCCGCATACGTTCAACGGCGAGCTGGGGCAGTACCACCGCGTTCCGCTTTCGGACGGCATTGCGCAAATGTACGAATTGCGCGATCGCGGCCTCACGTTCGTGCGTCAACATTTCCTTTACGTCGGTTTTGCGTATGATCCCGAAGCACGCAAAGTGGTGCTGAACGCCTTCAGGCACCCGCCCACACCTTCGGACAGAACGTAGCCTGCGAAGCCGGCGCTCAGCCCGTGGCAGAACGCTTCGTTTCAGATTTCTGGGCGTACGCGGCTTGGAGGTCGGCTACGCAGCGGCGCGCGAGGGTCACGGCGCGGGGCGGGGCGATGATGCGGGCTTCGCTGCCGAAGCCGAGGGACCAGCGGACGACTTCCTCGACGTCGTTGACCGTTAGGGTGATATCGGCGGAACCGTCGCGGCGGCGTTCGACGCGCTGATTCTTTTGCCAACTGCGTGAGATCGTGGAGACCGCGACGACGGGGCTTAGGCGGACGGTGACTTCGGTTGCAGTGCCGCCGCGTTGCAGCATGCCGATGGCGTCGCCGGCAGTGTACTGTGGGGGGATCGGACGCGGGGTGAAACTTCCGGCTCGCGTGGGTTTTGCCACGATGCGATCCAGCGCGAAGTAACGCCACGCTTTGCGCGGGGCTATGTCGTAGGCTATCAAGAAATAGCGGCCGTTGTGGGCGAGCACGCGGTAGGGTTCGACGGTGCGCGTCGTGTTCGTGCCGTTGCGGTCGCTGTAGCGAAACGTCACGCGGGCGCGGGATGCGTGGGCCGCTTTGAGCGCGGCGTAGACGCCGGCGACTTCCGTGCCCGGGAGCAGGCGGGGCAGCCCGTAGATCAGGAAGCGCTCGCGCGTTGTATCTGAATCTTCCGGCGCGCCGAGTTCGACGGCGGCTGGGGCGCCGAGCGCGCGGGCCACTGCGCGCAGGGCTTCGTCGCGGACGGCGGCTTCCTCCCCGAGACGATTCCGGCCCTCGAAACCGGCTAACGTTACCCTGCCGTTCGATTTCTTGGAGATGGCTATGCCGAGGTCGGCACCGATCGCGCGCAGGTATTGGAGGTCGCGGGTGAATTGGCGATCGGACATTTCAAAGCAGCGCCAATACCAGTCGTACTCGACCGAGCCCATCTTCAGGAGCCTGACCAAAACGGCGACGCAGCGGGCGAGGGAACTGCTCGGCTCGCCCGGCTCCCGGCGTACGTGCTCGAACTCGAGCTGGCCGGGACTTGCGGCGGGCGCCGGCTTCCGCGCGGGCGGCTTGACATTTGAGCGTCTGAGCATTGTGGCGGCTTGCTTTCGCCGCGGGCTTCGCGCCGCATTTTCCGCGCTTCAGCGTTCGCCGGACGTGCGGCCCAGGGTCCGCTCCAGTTCTTCGATGAAGCTCCTCGCGGCTTCTTCGGGTGCGGTGTCGCCAAGCGTCTCGAAAAACATCTGGGCGGCCTGACTCAGGAGGTCCACGCAGCGCCAGAATATGCCCTCAAACGACGCATTGACCACGAGTTGCTCCGCGGCGAAGCGGACGTAACCGTCCTTCCAATCAAGATCGACCTTCACCACCGGGATGCGCCGCTGGACCTCGAGTGCCAGGGTCATCGCATCGGTCCGCGCTCGCGGCGCGAACGGCGCGCGCCATCCGTGGGTGATGCTGAGGAGTGCCCGGTCTTCTTCATCGACGTGGACGGTGAAGAGCGCGCCGCGCGCCTTAAAGCACACCGAGGCGTGGCGGTCGTTGTGTGCGACCACGGTGACGTCGTGACCCTGACTGCGAAGCCAGCTTGCGATCCGGTCCCGATTGGCGGCGTCGTCGGCCATGCGCGAAGTCTAGCCCACAAGTCCGCCAACCGTGTGGCGCGTCAGAGTGTGCGGGGGGCGTTCAGGCGTTCGATGCACTCGTCTGCGCTGAGCCACTCGACTACGCCTCGAGGGACTGCGGGATCTTCCGAGGCAGTGCGAAGCAGTTGCGCGACGACGGAGTCTGGGTCGCGTAGGGTGATGATGAGCGTTTGGACGGCGCGGGTCAGCGGGATGAGGAGCCAGCGTTTGGCTACCATTGCCGGATCGGCGGGCGGGTCGGCTGGATTGAGGTTTGGGTATTTGAGGCGTTGGAGGTAGAGTTCGTCGAGGTCGAGGGCGACGGTGATCCAGCCTTCGAGGCCGCGGCACGAATCGTATTGCACGAGCCGGATTGCATCGTTGCCGGAAGGGGCGGTTCCGCGTACGCTCGTATTCGTGCCGTCCCAGACGTGCAGGCCGGCTTCTTCTGCGGCCATTCCGAAGCGGGGGCGTTTGCGGCCATCCTCGCCCTTGGTCAGGCCACTTGCCGGCATGCAGACGAGGCAATCGACGGGGTCGGCTTTATTGACGGCCGCGGCGTTGACCAGCGCTCGCGCGAAGGCGGGCGTGGCTACATCGCCCGTCACTATGAAGATGCGGCCGCCGGCGAGTTCCTCGCGCGGCGCGATGTTCCAGGTCGCGAAACCCATGGCGCGCGCGCAGCAGTTAGCGAAGATCGCCACGTTTCGGAGCATGCGCAGGGATTCGTCCAGACGGTAGACGTCCCGTTCGCCGTGGGGTACGCCCGCATTCCAGTCGCACGACTGTTGGCGGCGGATCAGTTGTTCCTGACCGTCGCCGAGGATTAGGCGGCGGTGACCGTACAACGCGCGGAGGAAGTCGCGCTCGGCGTCGCTCCAGTCTTGCGCCTCGTCGACCATCACGTGGTCCCAGGCGAAGCGCGCGGAATCCTCGCGGCGGAGTTTCGCTACATCGCCTTCTTCTTCGTCCGGACCGCCGAGCAGCATCGCGCGCGTTTCGTCTAGGACTTGGTCGAAGGCGTTATAGTCGACGGTATCGTCGTCGCGCTTCGGAATGGTGGCGCCTAGTGCGGTCAGGGCCGAGAGAAAGAACGTCGTCGCGGTTTCGACGAGGATACGGTTTGACGCAATGCCGGTCGGACGCAGTAGACCATCTACCAGGTGCGCGATATCGGATTGGAGCGCGCGGTGGAAGGTCAGGATCAGCACGCGATCGCCGGCCTCAGCGAGGCGCACCGCCAACAATGCGAGTGAGGTCGTCTTACCGCTTCCCCCGCGACCTTGCAGACGGATCTGTGCGGTGCCCGCGCGTTCGGCCAGTTTGTCGACTACCGCGCGGCCGGCGAGGTCGCGCGAGAGGCGCTCGATTCGCGCGAGGTCGCGCGCGCTGTCCTTGCGGCGGCTCAAGAGTCTTTGCCGCACGGCCTGCACGGCGGCGGCCATGTCACGGGAGGTCATAGCCGGGATGACGTGCTGCTGCATCGCCGCGTCGAGCATTGAGAACCACGTCGCCTTGCGGCCGACTACCATCGGTTCGATCGTGCGCAGCGTTTCTTCCTCGACTTCGGTCAGCCACGCGAGTGCGTGAACGTATGGGTGCGTGCCGGACTGGCGCGCAAACTCAATGACGGAGTACGCGGCGTCGCGCGCTTGTTGTGCGACGCTACGGGGGCCCTGCACTCCGGCATACGAGGCGAAGAGTTGGTTTCCGACGGGCTCGAAGTAGTCGACGTCGAGTTGCTTGACTTCGATTGCGATGATCGCGCTGCCGATTGTCGCAGGCTGCGAGATAGGGCCCTGGCGGCGGCGTTGTGCTGGGACTTCCTGGGGTTCCTTCAGGTCGAGTATCACGAGGAGGTCGACGTCGGCCGGCGTGCGGACGCCGACGAGGATGTCGATCCGATCGTACTCGCTCTCGGAAACATATGGCCACGCGGTACGAATCGATGTTTCCAGGCGACGTGCCACGGGCATCTCATTTTCCGGCGAGACCGCGTGTACGGTAATCGGCATACCTACGTAGTCACGACTCGGCCAGCGCCGCTCAACAGAGGCGCCTACCGCGCGTTTGCGAGTCCGAGGTGCGTCTCGAGGAAGTCGGCGGTGCGTTGGAAGCGGTCGAGTTCGTGGGCGTAGACCGTGTATTCGTGGAGTTCGTCCGGCACGGCGTGGAGGGTTACGTCGACGCCGCGGGCTTCAAGGAGGGCGGCTAGGGTGACGGCTTGCGAGAAGGGTACGTTGCGGTCGTCGTCGCCGGCGTCGATATAGATGGGCGAGCGCCACTTCGAGAGATCGCCGAGCGGCGACGCGGCGAACGCGATCGCTCGCTGCTCGGGCGTGCCGACTTGATGTCCGCTAAAGGTGTCGATGAACCCGCGCCAATCGTGCACGCCGGCTTGATCCGCGCCCGCCGCGAAGATGTCCGAGTTTCGCGCCAGGGCTAGGGCCGTCAGATAGCCGCCGTACGAGAGGCCGTAGATGCCGATGTGCTTGGGGTCGACGTCGGGTCGTGCTGCGAGCACTCGCGCGCCGGCGACGACGTCCTGGTATTCGCTCGCGCCGAGATGACCGCGCTTTGGAGGCTCGGTGAAGTCGTGGCCGTACATGATGCCGCTCCGGTAGTTGACGGAGAGCACGTCGAAGCCACGGCTCACCAGATACTGGTTGAGTTCGTAGAGGTTCGAGTACGCTTCGAAATAGTGGAAGGTCGTCAGCATCTGCCGGATGGGCCGCCGTGCACGAAGATCAGCGCCGGGTGCTTGCGCGCGCCGTCGCGCGTTAGGAAGAGTTGGCCGTGGATCTTCAAACCGTCGGGCGCGGTGAATACGATCGCTTTGGGCTTTACCAGCGATGCGGCGGGATACTCCGGCGGGATGTGGTTTGGAAGCTGCGTGATCGACCCGGCGGTGTTGCTCGCGAGTGACCCGGTGGTTTCGCTCGCCACGGTTACGGTCCCGGGCATGTTATAGGACGCGTCGACGTATGCAAATTTGCCGCCGGTTAGCGCTGTCGGCGACCATTGATTGGGCGAGCCGCCCGGTTGATCGCTCGAGTTGCCCGTTAGGCGTTTGCGCTCGCCGCCGGCGAAGGCTACCTCCCAGACGTGGCGGCTATCGAGGTCGCCCTCGTTTGAGGTATAGAGCAGTGAGTTGCCGTCGTCACCGAGGGTGATCTGTTCGATGTCATACGAGCCCGGTGTCAATAATCGCGGTGCATCTTGGGTCAGCAAGTGCGAGGTGTCGGACGTCGGCAAGGGCCGCGTCCCGGCCGCGGCATCGATCGTGTAGAGGTGGCGCCAGCCATCGCGTTCCCAGATGAACGCGATGCGGCCGTTGCGCGACCACCAGAGCGGTTGCACGCCATCCGCGATGTTGAACTCGTAGCCGCGTCGGCGCGGCGCTCGCCAGACGATCGCGCCGCGACCGGTTGCCGCATCGGCGACGACGATGGACCAGGGTGGGAACTTGGCCGGATCATCGTAGAAGCTCAACGTCGACGGAAAGCCCGGCTCGCGCAGGAATGCGACGCGCGAACCATCGGGCGACCAGACGGGATTGCCGTCGTGCGAAAAGGCCGGTGCGGCGAACGTGACGTTCGGCGCTCCGAAGGCGTAGATTGCGACGAAGCTGTGATCGCCGCGATCGACGGCGAACGCGATTCGCGAGCCGTCGGGCGAAAAGAGCGGCGGTCCGATGACGGAACCCCTGACGGTGCAGGGCGTCGCGGTTTTGCCCGCGGTCCAGGTCTTGCCGCTGTCGGGGGAGGCTATCGCAGCGCTCGAAAGTTGTCCGTTTTCGCCGACCCAGACGACTTGGTCGCCTTTTGGTGAAACCGCCGGGTCGTGGCCGTTTCCGAGTAGTATCGTTGCGCCGGATGCGATTGCCGTAAGCAGAATCTTGCGCGGTTCGCGCTCGGCCGGCGCGATCGGATTAGGATTTTGCTCGCCGCCGTCCTGGCCCGCGCCGCCGCGCTCGTACACGACCGCGCTATTGCCCGGCACGAACTGCACGCCGGAGAGTTCCTCACCTTCGTCGTCGGTTGAGTTCGTTACTTCGCGGACCGCACCGTCTTTCCAAACCACGACGTTCCGAGCACCGCGCTCGTGTACGCTCCACGCGAGGGCGGTTCGATCGGGCGAGGCGACGAGTCCGTCAACGAAGGGTGCCGATAAGATAGCATCGAGCGTGAAGCTCGGCGCGGACGCGCCTGCGGGCAGGGCGCACAGCACGAAAGCCGCAGTTGCAAGGCGCATAGGCAGGCTGAACCGGATCACGTGAGACCTCCGGGGGGTCGACGGTCGTTACCGTCGGTCCGATTCAGGAGCGCGACGTCCGTCCCTGGTCGCTGCCGCCTGAACGGCGTCGCGCGCAACTACGTGCGGAAGGTCGGGGGGAGTTCGGGCCAGCAGTCGGACCAGGTTCCGTTGGCTGCGTGGATGACCGGGGACCAGAATTTCGCACAGAGCGATTCGAGGTCGCCCTTCTTGCCCATCGCCGCCGGGCCGCTCGAGATGCCTACGATGAAAACGCGGGCGTTACGAAGGTCGGGCATCTCGTCGTGGGCGCGACGCGCCGCGATGAAACTTCTGGCGTAGTTTTGCGGGTGGGTTTTGCTGTCGTAGAGGTCGGGGACTTGTTGCCAACCGTGGCCGACGATTACGATCGTCAGGCGAGCCGGCGGGGCTTCGGCCTTGGTGATCTTCGCGGCCAGCCTGAGGCCTCCGAAGAAATCGGCGCGCGGGGCACCCTTGAGCGCGTACAGCGACTTGACGCCCGCGAGCGTCTCGTCGAAGAAGCGGCGGCGTTTGTCGCCGTCAACGAATGGATTATCCGACGGGGACGGAGCCGCGCCTGAGAACACGGCCGGCTCCTCAAAGCTAAGGCCGTCGATAGGCCGGATTTCGAGCCGCGCGCCGACCGAGCACGCCCATACGATCGCTTCGGCGGCGAGCGTCTCGTATCGCGCTTGGGCGGCGGGATCTATCTCCGAGCCTGAAAGGACCAGAAGTTCGAGGATGTCACCGCCGGGTGCCGCGCGAGGATGTTGGGTCTCACACTCGGTAACGCCTCGATCCGTCGACATCATGTCGGCGCGAACGGGCCCCGCGCATAGTGCGAACGCGGCAGAGAGAGTCGTCAGCAGACGAAGTGGTCGCGCGCGGGTCACTGGGTGCCGCGTTCGGGACCTTCCGAAGCGACGTTTCCGGCGTGTACGTAACCGTTCGTCGATTGCACGACCTTCGAAGGCGTCTGGCTCGCTTGCGGCGCGGCGCCGTCAGATTGGCTTCTTGGCCCAACTCCGTCGGCTGAGGCGACGCCCGGCTTCGACGTCCATCTGTCGGCGGCTTGGACTGCGCGTTCGTAGTCGGGCTTGTGCTCGGCGACGTCCTTCTTGGCGGCGCGCCAGAGGCGCCAATGGTCGGCGGCTTGGGTGCGGGTGTCGGAGACGAGTCTCGATTCGACGCCGTAACCCAGAGCGACGCTCAGCAGCGCGACGACCGCGGCGAACATCGTGAGCAGTCCGGCGAGAACCCACGGATTGAGGCCGTAGGCGTCCGCCGCGTTCGCGCGGATCGCGAAGAGCAGGCCGAGCCAGACGGCGAGCGCGACGAAGCCGATATTCGTGAACCAGGCTTCGAAGCTCGGAGCGTCGGCGTCGCGGCGGCGGCGCAGGTGCCAGCCGATCTGCCAGCCCAGCGCGCTATTGAGGGCGGTGCCGGCGGCGGCGATCAGTATGATCTCCGTAATCGTGCGCGCGCGAGTCGCCTGCGCCGTGACGAACATGGCCGGCCAGTCGATGAGCGCGAGGAAGACCGTCACCACGATGGCCGTTGTGGCGCGCGTGCCGTGTTCGCGCCGCGGGAACGCGACTATTCGCTCCTCGGCGGCTTCCGCGGCGGAGCGATGACGCTCCATTTCGTCCCTGGACATCTGCAGGCGGGAGCGCGCTTCTTCTACATTCTGACCGTGGAAGTTCGCTTGGCTCGTGGGAGATCCGGTCGGATTGCGCATCGGTCCATCCTCGAAAAGTGATGGGGATCACTCGCTTGGGACCTGCTACTTGGGCATAACCTATAAAGTTCCGGCAATACTTGGGCAACTTTCTCGCGGCGCGTTCGACCCAAGCGAGCGGCTTCTCGGCCTTTCGCTATCCGGTGAGCTCGAAACTCATTTCTTTGGCCGGCGTCAGCTCGATGAGGCGGGAGCGGTGCGGCGGTCTCGCGCGCTGCGTGAACTCGCGGAACGTTCCCATGAATGCGTCGACGAGAATCTGATCGGGCGTCCAGAAGGCTTGCGATGCGAACACGGGCACGAGCGAACTCGTCGCGAAGACAGCCGTCCGCCCATCCGCAATCCACAGAAACATCGGCATGTGTGAGTCTATTTCTCCGACGGTAACGTGGGGCGAACGAAACGTCGTGTTCAGATCCTCCAACGTCGCTTGTTCGAACATATCTTGAAATAGCTCGCGATCGACGTCGGCCGGATTTTGGGGTATGGCAAAGCAGTCGAGGAAGACTCTCAGCCGCTTTTGATTCTCGGGGTCGTCCCGCCAGGCACGCCAACTCGCTTCGTCATGAAGGGCGCCGGCGAATTGGGCGGCGATCAACTCTCGCCTCGCCTCCGGGGTCCCGAAGATACAGTCGATCTTCACATCGCGCCGGACGGCCCGTTCGAGAGCCTGCTTCATCTCCCACCAGCCCTGGTTATTGCTGAAGACTGCATGCGCCGGCTGCGTGCAGAGAATAGCCAGATCGTGCTGCGCAGTATCGATGAGCTCCGCAACCTTTGAGACGTATTGAGGAAATGGGCTCAGATACTTCGTTCCGAGTGTCTGGCAGATATCCCCGAGCTTCAGGGTCTGCGCGGCCATCGAATCGCTGACGTCGGCAAGGTGTTTGGCCTGCTCGACGTGGCCTCTCTTGATTTGCGTCAATCGCTCGAGTTGCGCGTTCGACATCTTACCTTGACGGAGCGAGAGTAGCGTTTGGGTGAGCGCCAGCGCCAGCGCGATAACCGTTACGATGCTCAGCACGAGTGAAGCCGAGAGCGTCTCAAAGACAGCCGAAAGGTAGATAATGCTATACATGAGTCGGCCTTCTTCTCGACGCGAGACCCCCCCTCTAGGTAGGCTGATACAGAATGCTTTACACTGCGGCGATGTCGAGGCGTGCGAAAACCCTAAAAAGACGCCTCGAGTGGTGCGGAAGGGAAGCGAGAGAACGACCGGGTATCTCGGCCACGCGAAAATGAACCGCGACACTTAGTCGCTTAACGAGCAAGCGCGCGGCCCGCGCGATCTCGCGGTTTTCCGAAGAGTAGCGGTTTTTCTGCAGATCGCATTTAGAGGCAGTTTGTCGCACCAACCTTTAACCGACTCGGAAAATCGGTCGGGGACCGCATACCCCGCGAGAAAGGGGAACCGGCGGGTGGCGCCTGATTTGGGATTCATGCGCGGCCCTGAACGCGGCTCGGCGCTGCCCCCGAGCGGTACGGTGACGTTTCTCTTCAGCGACGTCGAGGGCAGCACCGAGCGTTGGGCGCGCGACCGTTCGGCCATGCAGTCCGCGCTGCGGCTGCACGACCGCCTGATACGCGCGGCCATCGCGGAACATGGCGGCTACGTCTTCAAGACGATCGGCGACGCCTTCTGCGCCGCTTTTGCGACGCCCGAAAGTGCGGCTGCGGCCGCGCTCTCGGCCCAGCGTCTGCTCGACGGAGCGGATTTTTCGTCGGTCGACGGCGTCCGCGTCCGGATGGCTCTCGACACGGGAACGGCCGACGAACGGGACGGCGACTACTTCGGCCCCGCGCTAAACCGGGTTGCTCGCCTTTTGGGCTTGGGCCACGGAGGCCAAGTTCTTCTCTCGCACCTCACCGCAACTCTGGTGCGCGCGAATCCGCCGCAGGGCACCGAGGTTATCGCGCTGGGCGAATACAGCCTCAAAGGAATGAGCGAGCACGAACTCGTCCACCAATTGATCGCGCCGGGTCTGCAGCGCGACTTCCCGGAGCTTCGCGGCGAGCGGGCGCAGCGGCCCTGGCTCGTGCCCGATGCGATGCGCGCGCCCTTCTTTGCCGGACGCGGCGCCCTGTTGGCTCGACTCCGCGAGACGCTCGTCGAGCGAGGGCGAGCGGGACTCAGCGGGCTCGGCGGCGCCGGCAAGACACAAACGGCGCTGGAGTACGCCACTCGCCACCGCGCCGACTATCCCGGAGGGACGTTTTGGGTGGGGGCCGAGAACGTGGCGGCGCTCGTGGGCGGATTCACGCAGATCGCGCAGACGCTTCATCTCCCGGAGGCCGATGCGCCGGACCAAGATGAGGCGGTCGCGGCCGCGCGCGCTGCCTTGGAACGGAGTCGCGACTGGCTCTTGATCCTCGACAACGTCGAGGATCGGCGCGAAGCGCGCGCATTCGTGCCGCAGGGCAGCGGCCATCTCTTGGTCACTTCACGCGAACCGATCCTACCGGAGTTCGGCGTTCCGCGGGCGTTAAACGTGGGCGAACTCGAACTGGACGAGGCTACGCGCTTCCTTCTCGCGAGAACGGGGCGCGGCGATGCCGACGCCGGCGAGCGCGAAGCCGCCGCCGAATTGGCCTCGGAACTCGGACATCTCGCGCTCGCGCTCGAGCAGGCAGCGGCGTATCTCATCGAGACCGGGGCTGCGTTCGGCGCATACCTCAGCGGCTTCCGCAAACGCCGGCTACCGCTCTTGGAGAAGGCAGCCGACTTGATCTCGCGCGACACCGTTGCCGTGACCTGGACACCGAACTTCGAAGCCGTCGAGCGTGCCTCCGCGGGCGCCGCCGAGGTCATTCGTTTCGGAGCGCTCCTCGCGCCGGATGCGATCCCCTTCGAACTCTTTCTACACGGGGCCACTCACTTTACCGGCGCGCTGCGGGAATCTCTGCAAGACGCAGACGATCTATCCATGAGCGAACTCGTGCGTCCCTTGGCGCGCTATTCGCTGATTCGCGTCGATCCCGTCCTGCGGACCTTCGGCATTCACCGGCTGGTACAGAGCGTCGTCAAAGATTCGCTCCCCGAGATCCGGCTCTCAGCCTACGCGGCGCACCTCTTGCGCGCGTTCGAAGCGGTTTTTCCGGAGCCGGAGTTCCCGCGCTGGGCGCTATGCGAACGGCTGATCGCGCACGTGTCGCCGGCGATTGCCTCTTGCCGAACCTCCGAGAAGGCCGTCAGCGATGCAGCGCTCCTGGCAAATCGCGCGGCTGCCTATTTGTGGCATCGCGGCCGCTACGCCGAGGCAAGAGGTTTGGTCGAAGACGCCCTGACCCGGACCGAGCGTTACTTAGGGTCGGAGCACGCCTTAGCGGCGAAAAGCTTGAATACACTTGCG
>Ga0182012_10004740_pt1 | contig 14132 bp, 10 predicted proteins | sample 612S2SmetaG_FD_120486 | JGI IMG/M metagenome (GOLD analysis project Ga0182012, IMG submission 120486) | Permafrost microbial communities from Stordalen Mire, Sweden - 612S2S metaG | ecosystem: Environmental > Terrestrial > Soil > Wetlands > Permafrost | place: Sweden: Stordalen | collected... | reverse complement strand
TACTCCCCAGAGGACATCCGCACACGCCTTCGGACACGCACATCCTGCCCGCGCAGCGGGTGCCACTGGTAGTAAATCTTTATGCTCTCCGGACAATGGGCATTATGTTTTGGGTTCGAGCGGGAGCGGAAAAAGCCATCTTGCCCAGGCCATCGGACATGCCGTCATCCTGCAAGGCTACCGCGTGCTCTATCGCGAAGCGCATGTTCTGCTGGAAGATCTGGCCGACGCCACCTTAGACGGCAAACACAAAGAGCACATGGAGATGCTGTCCACCGTGCCGCTGTTGATTATCGATGACCTCGGAATGCGAAAACTGCCACTGACCGCCGCCGAAGAACTGCTGGAAATCATTATGCGCCGCTACGAGCGCACGAGTACGTTGCTGACCTCGAATCGTCCCGTAGAAGACTGGGGTAAGCTGCTCGGCGACAGCGCCGCCGTCACCGCCATGCTCGACAGGCTGCTACATCACGGACACGTTCTCAAGTGCGGCCCACGAAGCTGGCGAACTAAATCCGGGAACCGCGGAGAAACACAATGACAAAAGCAAAAACAATAAGGAGGCCGGGCAAAAGCAGCCCGGCAACGTCGCGTTTCGCGATCCAAGGGCCTCTACAACGGAGCATCACCAAAAGAATGGCGATAGAAACACAAAACCCTTCGCAGAGTCAGCCATCATGGCTCATCTGCAAAGGGTCTCAATCGCCGATTCCTTCGGAGCCAGCCCCGCGTCTTCGGCCCTGGATGTTTCCACCAGGCGCGACCCCGGCGGGAACAGCATTAACTTAACACGTAACAGGAAAGCGCGAATCGAATCCGACCTTGCACAAACTACTTCGGCAGGGTAAAACAACACCTGTCTGGGACCAAAGCGTGGCCGGTTTTGAGACGTCCATGCGTGGCCGGTTTTAAGGTGACCCCCGAGGATAGAATTTCTGCAACGCTGGAGATTCTCATGAGATGGATACTTGTCGCGCTCTTGCTGCTTTGCGCTCTGCCGCTTGCGGCGCAGTCGCTGGGAGATGTGGCGCGCGCGCAGCGTGATGATCCGAAGCATGCCAAGTCCAAGCATGTCATTACCAACGATGACCTGCCTGTCGCCCAGATGCAGCCCTCACCAACCGCTACAATCTCGACGGCCTCCCTCAAGCCGATCGACCGTGGCCAGCAAGTGGATGTCGAGCGCGCACGTGAGCAGCAGCGGCATGTCACAGAGCTCAACCAACGTCTTCAGCTATTGCAAAATGAAGTGAATGATCTCGACAGGCAGAGAACTTCCGTTCGGAACTCCAACGTATATGGCGATCCTAATCGCATCCAGAAGAACGATGAGATCAGAAGCCTCAATGAGCAGATAGAGAGCAAGAGTCGCGAGCTTGCCGCTGCCCGAAACGAGCTTACGGAAGCTATGGAGCGTGCTAACAGAACGACTGTTTTGAAATAAAGTACAAGGACAGGGACTAAAATTTTCGCTCTTGTCCTTGTATTTCATTTGTTCAGCGGATGCTAAAGATAATTCTGTGCGGCTCTAAGCTCCCAAGATAGCGAAGGCTACTATTGTTTTGCCGCCCGACGTTGTGCGCTCCAACTCCACATTCAGAGCGGCCTCTACCTCGGTACCTTCCAAGACAACTTCGGCTTCGGCGATTTCTTCTGGGCTAGCATGCGTGAAGCACAGCTCACAAACTCCAAGTCCGCCTTCGCTCCTGATCGGTGGCCCGTAAACTCGACAAGTCATTGGCCGATGAGCGTATAGGTCGCAGGTCTGTGTCTCAGGATCGAGGGCAGGGCAGGGTTCGTCGTTTGCATACTCCTCAAATATCTCCTCGGCCTCCTGCGATTCATCCAGAATGCCGGTCTCCATGTCGCCAGGGAAGAAATCGATATGCCGCTCCAGCGACTCCGCCGCGCGCTGTAACACCCGCTGAGCCCGATCCAGGTCCACATCTGCGAGTGCGTTGAGCCCACGCTGCAGACGCAGCGCGTCCAATCGGTCGATGGCAAACACTCCCACACAGCACTGCGCGCATCCCGGGCGGCACGCTATATGCTCGCCCCCGCGCTCGTTGGCCTTGGTTAGCCAGTTGTCTACAATATGCAACAACTCGCCGTCGCGCTTGTTGAGCTCGGTTTCTGTCAACGGACGTCTCTGAATCGCCGTTACGGGATGTGAAGTACGTGAATGCATCCGTTTTCTATTTTGTGGCGGTGCTGTTGACCAACGCCCGCAGCAGTTTCAATCCGTCTTTCATGCCCAGCACTTCTTCGCTGGCCCGCTCCGGATGCGGCATCATCCCCAAGACGTTGCGACCCTCATTGCAAACTCCCGCAATGTTGTCGAGCGAGCCATTCGGATTTGCCGCTTCCGTAATATCGCCCGCCGGTGTCGCATAGCGGAAGATCACCTGGTCGTTCTTGTGCAGTTGTGCCAGTGTGGGCTCATCGCAAAAATAGTTGCCGTCGCCATGCCCAATCGGAATTTTGAGCACATCGCCGGTCTTCAGCTCATGCGTGAATGGCGTAGCAGTATTCTCTACACGGAGGTGCACCGGTTTGCAGATGTACTTCAAAGTTTTGTTTCGCAGAAGTACACCGGGCAAGAGGCTCGCTTCGCACAGAATCTGGAAGCCATTGCAGATGCCCATCACCAGCCCGCCTGAATAGGCAAAGCGCTTTACCGACTGCATGATCGGAGAGAAGCGCGCAATTGCTCCCGTGCGCAAATAATCACCGTACGAGAAGCCCCCGGGCACAATAATAACGTCGGAGTTCTCTAGATCGTGCGAGTCGTGCCAGAGTAGTGTCGCCGGTTGACCGCAAACTTCCTTGAACGCCCAATACGCGTCGTGATCGCAATTGCTTCCCGGGAAGATAATCACGCCAAATTTCATCGCACTCTCACATGTCCGGCTGGTTTACTCACAGTGTAGCATTGCTTTGAGAGGGATTGAACGAAGGATATGCAGTTTCAGTATCATGCAAACCTCACCTTGGGAGCCTTGCGGCGCTGGCTTGTCGCACAGCTTTATGACTCCCTGATCGTGGGCCTGCTATGGCTCGCTGCCCTGCTGTGGCTCAAGGTCCCGTGGGCACCATTCTGGGCAATTCTCGCCGCAGTGTTCCAATTCATCCCGCACTTCGGACCGCTGCTTGCCCTGATTGGCCCAGCTTTGGCCATGCTCTTGATTCGCACTCCCATCCGGAGCTGGCTTTGCTTCCTGGCAGTGTACGCCGCCATCACTGTTATGGATGCGCTCCTCCTCCAGCCCTTACTCATGCGTCGTCAAAATCGCGTACCATTCCTGGCATCGCTTTTTGTTCCGATTTTGCTAGGCATTGTCTTTCCATTCTGGGGAGTACTGCTCGCTCCACCATTCCTAGCGATCATTTATGCCTACCGTGGTGCTCCCAAACCGAAGGTGACCACAGGCGAACAGAAGTTTTCCACCACTGACGACGGGATCATCCTCTCTCCTGAAAATCATTCCGGCCCGGATGAGTAGCTTTGCAATCGACGCTGTGATCACGGTCATAGACGAGGCCATCACGCGCCGCATAGCCTAGGAACATGGCTGCTGACGACGCAAATCGCGGTGCGTGCGGCGACCTCTCCGCAACTCATGACCGCTTGCGCAAGAGTGGAGTTCTCCCCTGCGGTTGCCGTGTCTGCCTGCGTTGCCACAAGAGTTGCGGCGCAACAATGTCCGCCTACCTCAGCGTTCTTGACGAACCAACCGTCGCAGCGGAAGAACAGTTGGGCACGAAAAAATGAGCCTTATATGCAATACAAAAGCCCTGGCATTAGTGCCAGGGCTTCTGTTCTCTGCGACAATTCCTTCTAGAAATTGTTCCATAGGAACTGGTTGTAAACCGCGTGGTGGAACTGAACTTCGGGAGCTTTCACAACAGTTCCCAGTAGCCGTGGGCAGCGGTCGGCGGAGTTCTGCTTTAATTCCGCGTAGCGTTCTTTTACGTCGTCGCCCAGCATCTTGCCGGTCCACGCAGAAGCCCGGAACAGATCCAGCGCCGAGTAGATGTTATCCGGCAGATAGCGATGGGCCTGGCGGAGGTTTTCAATCTTCGCGATCTCGCCGTCGATGCCGGTCTTGAACACTGAGTGCAGTACGAGGTAAGGATTTGCGTCTGGTGCAACAGCACGGACTTCGATACGTGCGCTACGTTCGTTGCCGATCGGAATGCGGACCATGGAGCCACGGTCGATTGCCGAAGCTTTCAATTGGTTTGGTGCTTCAAAGTGCGGATCAAGTCTGCGATACGCATTGACGCTTGGATTCAGGATCAGACAGATGTCATTGCCCGCTGTGAGGATGCGGTCCACAAACTCCCACGCGAACGAGCTGACCTTCTCAAGGCCATTCGGATCCCAGAACAGGTTCTTGCCGCCCTTGCTCACCGAAACGTTGGTGTGCATGCCGCTGCCATTCACGCCGACGACCGGCTTTGGCAGGAAGCTTGCGGTGTACCCCATGTTGTTTGCAACCTGACGGCAGATCAGCTTGTAGAGTTGGATCTGGTCCGAAGCGGCGACTACATCGCCGTAGCCGTAGTTGATCTCGAACTGCGACGGCGCAACTTCTGGGTGATCCTTTTCGTTCTGGAAGCCCATCGCGCGCTGTACTTCCGCTGCAGTGTCGATAAATGTGCGCAGCGGATCGCCCGGCAGCGAGTGATAATAGCCGCCACCATCCACGTACTCAAACTTCAGCGTCTTGTAGTAGTCCTGCTCGGCTTCTTTACCGTTGAACAGGAAACCTTCAATTTCATTCGCGGCATTCAGCGTGTAACCATTCTTCTTGAACTGCTCGTCGGCGTAGCTCTTCAACACACCGCGGATGTCGCCGGAGTACGGCTTGCCGTGCTTGTCGATCACTTCTCCGAATACCATTACTTTGCCGGTGCCGAAGACGTCAGAGGGCACCCAGTAGAACGCCGACCAGTCAAGGCCCAGCCGTAGATCGCTCTCGTGCTGCGCTGTAAAGCCGCGGATTGAGGAACCATCGAAGGTCAGATTGTCATAGCTGCCCATCAGGAACTTCTTGTCGTAGTCAAGCAGGTGCAGTCGGCCCTCAAGGTCGCTGAACATCACGGTTACGGCCTTGATACGCTTTTCATCATGAAGATACTTCAGGCGTTCTTCTTTGATGGTGTCAGCGGCGACGCGATTCTTCCGCTGTTCCTTAGCCTTCAGATTGAGTTCTTCCAGCTCGTCGTATGTAAGCGTCAAAAAGTTGCGTAGTTCGTTTGACATGAATCTCCTCGAAGGGAATGGGGGCGGAGCTTTTAGTTGCTGTACGAATAATAGGTTAATGGTAGATGGCAACAGGGCACAATTTAAAACAAAACCCCAGGTCATTCAAAGTTTTAATGCAAGGCATAAGCGAAAATGCAGCAGTTCCAAAGCAGGCCCCGCTCCCAATGCCTCTCCAGCTACTTTCCCATTTTGGCCCAGTTAGTACACCGTCTAGGCTGGTTTTCCGATGACACTCTCCTGGCCCCCCAATCCACCTTGATGAATCAGTAATGTCGTATGCTTGTGTATCTGCAAGGCGTCTTTTCTCTGCAACTGCAAGAATGCAAGAACGTTGCGGAATGAAACAAAACGCAACATCCGAACCCCTCTCGTTACGGTACAAAGGTAGGGCCTGTGTTCGAGCTTGGCCGCAAATATCGGAGAATTGCACTATGAAAAATGCTTTCCGCTGTTTTGCATTGATTCTACTGCTCACAACTGCCTCCGCCTTGACTCTTGCGCAAACAGCCCCGCCCGCCTCTTCAGTCAAGCAACTAGGCTCCATTCAGAAGATTGATGGCAGCCAGCTGTCCCTAGTGACAGATCAGGGAAGCGTCGTTCAGATCAGTGTCCAGATCGGAGCACGCCTCCTCCGCTTTGCTCCGGGCCAAACCGACGTTAAGACTGCCACGCCAATTCAGATCACTGATCTCCAAGTCGGTGATCGCGTTTTAGTACGCGGCAAGCTCGCCGACAACGGAACAACCCTGAACGCCTCGGCCATCGCCGTCATGAAGCAGCAGGATATCGCCCAGCTCAATCAACAGGAACTCGTTGACTGGCAGCGCCGTAGCATAGGCGGACTCGTCAAGCAGGTGGATCCCTCTACCGGTGTCATCACCCTTACCGTTGCTGGCAAGCCTGTCGTCGTCAACACCACGCCCAAGACCACCTGTAAACGTTACGCTCCAGACTCCGTCAAATGGGAAGATGCAACCGCTGCCAAACTCGAGGACATTCATCCCGGTGATCAGCTTCGCGCCAAAGGCAACAAGAATGACGACGGTACCCAACTCACTGCCGAGGAGATCGTCGCAGGCACCTTCCGTAACATTTCCGGTCTGGTTACGGCTGTTGATACCGCGCAGGGAACACTCATCGTTCAGGATCTTGCCACAAAAAAGCCCGTCAGCGTGAAAATCACCGCCGACTCGCAGATGAAGAAGCTTCCGACGCAGCTCGCTTATGGTTTGGCCATGCGGCTGAAGGGCACGGCTACCTCCGCAGGCTCCCCCACCACGACGTCCGCTGGTGCGCCGACGGACGGTGCTCGTCCCCGCAATGGAGACCTGAACCAGCTCCTCGCCCGTCTGCCCGCCGCTACTCTTGAAGAACTAAAGAAGGGTGACGCCGTCATGATCCTCAGCACCGAAGGGTCAGCCGCGCAACCTCCTGTCGCTATAACTTTATTAGGTGGGGTTGAGCCTCTGCTAACCGCTTCGCCCACCGGAACTGGTGCACAGTCGTTCCTTACACCGTGGTCGCTTGCCAGCGCTCCTGGCGGCGATCAGCAATAAAGCGATACATGCGTACTCAGATCATATCTGTATTTTATGAACGGCGGAGCCAATGAAAGTGGTCACTTACAAGCGTTTCTGCATTATTTGCTTCATGTTTTTGATGGTTACTGCATTTCTCTTCGCCCAAGCTCCCAAGAGCAGTGGCAGTCTTCGCGGTCAGGTAACGGACCCTTCTGGCGCCGTCGTCATCGGTGCCTCTGTCACGGTCACCTCTGCGGATGGTTCCATCCACAAGGTGCTTAGTGACAAGCAGGGCATCTACTTTATCGGCGGTCTGCCTGTAGGGACCGCCACTGTCACGGCCACTGCCGCCGGCTTCACTGCCTATTCCATGCCCAACGTCATCATTCCTGCTGGCCAAGTGCAACCCCTGGACATAGCCTTCAGCATCACTGGCAAGTCCGAGCAGGTCACCGTTCAGAGTGAGACCACGACGGTGGATATGAATCCGGAGAACAATGCCAGCGCTACCATCCTAAAGGAACAGGATCTAGAGGCCTTCTCCGATGATCCCGACGAACTCGAGCAGGATCTCCTTGCTCTCGCCGGTCCCTCTGTCGGTCCAAACGGCGGCCAGATATACATCGACGGTTTCTCCAACGGCACGTTGCCGCCGAAGTCGTCCATCCGTGAGGTTCGTATCAACCAGAATCCGTTCTCAGCCGAATACGACAAACCCGGCTTCGGACGTATCGAGGTCTTCACCAAGCCCGGTACGGACACTTGGCATGGCCAGCTCATGTTCAACGAGAGCGATTCTGCCATCAACACCCGCAACCCTTATATCTCTCCGAACAGCGACATTCCCCCTTACCACACCGAGCGCTACAGTGGGAATGTGAGTGGTGCGCTCAGTAAGAAGGTGTCAGCGAATCTCAATGTCGAGCGGCGTGAGATCAACGAGCTGTCCGCCGTTGATGCTGTTACTTCAATTGATCCAGTTAGTCAGTTGCCGGTGTCGTACACAGAAGCGGTTCTCGCCCCGGAAACCCGCACCAACGTCAGCCCCCGCATCGACTGGCAGGTGACTCCCAGCAATACGCTCACGGCTCGCTACCAATACTTGCGAAATCGCGAATTCAATCAGGGGATGGGCGGCTTCACACTTGCCTCGCGCGCTGACACTTACCATCACACGCAGCAAACCGTTCAGGCAACCGATACGCAAACGATCAGCCCGCACGTTGTGAATGAGACCCGCTTCCAGTACATCCGCGATGAGCAAACGCAGGCGCCTGTGACTGCCAATCTTGCCGCTCTCAATATCCTCGGCGAATTCAGCACAGGCGGCAGCATTTTAGATAGCAGCAACGATGCTACCAACCTCTTCGAACTACAGAACAACACTTTCTGGACTACCGGCAAACATGCCATCAAATTTGGAGGACGCCTCCGCGCCTCGCAGGACACGAACGTCTCCTCCGCAAATTTCAATGGAACCGTCACCTACACTGGAACTCCGACTGTCAGTCCCCTGAACGCATACTTCAACGGGACGCCTTCACAGGTATCCATCGTCAGGGGCTCGCCTAACGCTTCACTCTCGTTCGCAGATGTTGGTGTTTATGCGGAGGATGACTGGAAACTCCGCCCCAATCTCACTCTTAGCTATGGCTTGCGCTTTGAATCGCAATCGGCTATCAGCAACAAGGCGAATTTCGCACCTCGCCTCGGGATATCCTGGGGTCTCGGAACCGCGAAGAGCGCACCTAAGACTGTCATCCGTCTAGGCTATGGAATGTTCTACGATCGCTTTACCTCTGACCTTGTCCTGCAAGCCGAACGCTTGAACGGCGTAGTTCAGCAGCAGACCATCTACACTGCAACCTCTACCAACCCGATCACATGTCCTGCGGTGGCACCAGGTAGTTACCCTGCAGGTCAGCCGCCTTCGTTCCTGGTCAGTCAGTGCGCCTTGCCTGCTGGCACGTCCGCTTCTACGGTGTACCAGATTAGTCCCAATCTGCACGCCCCTTACACAATGCAGGTTGCCGCCAGCCTTGAGCGTCAACTTGGGTCCGTGGGGACGGTATCTTTCACTTACCTGAACTCGCATGGCGTCCACCAACTCGATCTCAGGAACTCCAACGCGCCAGTCGTCCCTGGCGTTCTCGCAACCCGTCCGAACCCCGGTGAAGGAGATGTTTATCAGTACTACTCCGAGGCTGTTTTCAAGCAGAACCAGTTGATCACAAACGTGCAGATTCGCTTATTCCAAAAGTTCTCGCTGATGGGCTTCTACGCGCTTGGCTGGGCGAACAGCGACACAGCCGGGCCATCCAGCAACCCCTCGAACTCCTACAGGCTCACCGATGACTATGGCCGCGCCTCGTTTGATATTCGCAGCCGACTGTTCCTGAGCGGCACGGCATCGCTCGCGCACAACATCCGCATCAGTCCCTTTGTCATTGTCAACTCAGGAGCGCCCTTCAATATCACCACAGGAACAGATCAAAATAGCGACTCGTTTTTCAACGATCGCCCCTCCTTTGCCGCGTCTTCATTCTGCACTTCAGGCAGCAGCCAATACGTGCAGACGTCTTACGGTTGCTTTAATCTCAGCCCGGGCTCCAACGAGAAGCGCATCCCGGTCAACTACGGGAATGGGCCCTCGAATGTGCAGGTCAACATGCGCATCTCTAAGACTTTCGGCTTTGGAGCGGAGACCAAGAATCCAAATACCTCCAGCTCAGATGGAGGCCAGCACGGCGGAGGTGGCGGCCGCGGAGGACCCGGGGGTGGCGGCTTTGGTGCTCCACGTGGGCTCGGAGGTATCTTCGGACCCTCCAATACCACACGCCGCTACAATCTCACTGTTGCAGCCATGGCGCGCAATCTGCTTAACACATGGAACCCCGGCTTACCCGTTGGGAACCTTTCGTCAACGCTGTTTGGTAAGTCGAACTCACTCCCCGGCGGCCCATTTTCTTCCGGAACCGCCAATCGCCGCATCGACCTTTCGGTTAACTTGAATTTCTAATCCTCACCGAGTTCACGGGGGCGGCTTTCGGTCGCCCGTTTGTTTCCAGTCGGGCGGCGCAAGCGAGCATGTAGCCGCAAAATTCTACGTGCGCTATTCTGATTGCGGATCATTCAGGAGCATCTTTTGCGTTACTTGGGGAAAGTTGCACAGTATCTGCTGATCGGTTTCGCGATCATCTATGCCCTCGACTGGGCAGTGTTTGAGGTGCGGCTAGGCCGCGGTGTGGGCTTGCAAAGCGTTTCGGTGGATCAATTCCTCACCACGCCGCTCAAGGGACAGAAGGTGGAATACGATTACCTTGGCACCGGTGCCGAGAACTGTGCCCGCGCTATGTTCCCGCAGTACGCAGCCTCGCAGTGGAATCCGCCGTGTTGGTGGCTCAAACGCCACAATGTAACCTGGAAATAAAAACTGGAGCCGTTATTTCTGTATGGACGTTTCGGCAGCCGCGGGTTTCGCTGTGATCTGCTGAACTGTTGGAAGCTGTGAACGGTCCCAACCGCCTCCCAGAGCTTCAATCAACTGCACCGAAGCCGTTGCGCGCTGGATTTCAATCTGCGCCATAGTTTGTTGTGCACTCAGGAGTGCATTCTGCTCGGTGACAACGTCAATGTATGGGTCCAGGCCGTTCTGGTAGCGCGTCATCTCTAATTCAAGGGCAACCTTAGTAGATTCGACAGCCTTGTGCTGTTGCTGAATTTGTTCGGTCAAAATGCGAATCGTCGCCAAGTTGTCTTCCACTTGCTGGAACGCAGTAAGCACCGTTTGCCGATAGCCAGCCAAGTCGGCGTTATAGATGGCTATGTACTGGGTCATCGTGGCGCGACGCAATCCGCCGTCAAAGACTGTCTCGGATACGGATGGTCCAATCGACCAAAAGCGGCTTGGCCAATCCAGCAGACGTTTCCACGCCGAGCTCTCAAATCCACCAGAGGCCGAGAGCGACAGGTTAGGGAAATATGCGGCCCGGGCAATGCCGATCTGCGCATTAGCCGCAGCCAGCGTGCGCTCTGCCGCGGCAACATCCGGCCGTCTTTCCAGCAACTGCGACGGCAGTCCCACGGGAATGCTCGGCGGCGTAATAAGTAGCGGTCGTACTGGAATTGAGAATTCCGATGCAGCCTTACCGATTACCATTGCGATGGCGTGTTCGTACTGTGCCCGTGCAACTCCTAAATTCGTGGCCAGTGACTGTGCGCTCTCCAACGTGCTCTGTGCCTGTACCAGCGCTAGCTGTGTTGTAATCCCCGTTTCGTATTGTGCCTTGGTATAGTCCAGCGACTTTTGATCCTCGGCCACGGTAGTGTCGAGGATCTGCCGCAGCGCGTCCTGCCCACGCAGTTCAAAGAAGTAAACCGCAAGCGAAGCTTGTTCAGTCAGCCGCTCGTTTTCGAGATCTGCTGCGCTGAGCTGCGCCGAGTACTGCGCCTGCCGCACCGTGTTACGAATCTTTCCCCACAGGTCTGGCTCCCACGTGGCAGTGGCGGGGAGGTCAAGGAGCGTGCTTGTGAGGCCCGTCCCCGCAGTGCCGAGGTTCGATGAGTTTCGCGAACGCGTACCCGATGCCCCGGCTGTCACGGTCGGAAAGTACTGCGAGCGTGCCTGGCCCACAATCGCCCTGGCGGCCATGAAGTTTTCGAACGACTGCTTAATGTTCTGATTATTGACGTTGAGCTGCTCCTCAAGCGCGTTCAACTCAGGTTCGTTGTAGATCTCCCACCATTTTCCGCGCAGCGTGGCGTCCTTAGGATCGGCCACCTTCCAATCGCCAAGTCCGCCTAGTGTTGGATCCGCCTTTGTGTTAGCTGCCGGGGCAGCCTGCGGCGCATTGGAGGGTGTCTCTTTGTACTCCGGCGGTGCCTGGGGTGCGGGAGCGTGATACTTGGGACCGACCACACATCCGGAGAGCACAAATGTGAGTACCGCAGTAGCCAGGATGCCCAACTGTAACGGGAGATTCAGCTTGGTCTTACGCACCTTGATTTCGATTCCTTTCATGGCCGTTACACAGCTCCTTCGGGGACGCTTCCATTCGTCGGCGGGAGCGTATCGCGCTCCTTGCCCATCACGCGGAGGCGCAAGCGGTCCAGTGCCAGGTAGACGACGGGAGTGGTATACAACGTGAGCAACTGGCTCATGATGAGCCCGCCGACGATGGTGATTCCAAGTGGGCGCCGTAGCTCCGAACCGATGCCCGTACCAAAAGCCAAAGGCAACGCTCCGAAAATTGCCGCCATTGTCGTCATCAGGATTGGACGAAAGCGCAGCATGCAAGCCTCAAATATGGCATCGCTGGTGCTCTTGCCCTCGGTTCGCTCGGCCGCTAGGGCAAAGTCAATCATCATGATTGCGTTCTTTTTCACGATTCCGATCAACAGCACAATGCCAATGATGGAGATCACGTTCAAGTCAATCTTGAAGACCATTAGTGCCAGCATGGCTCCCACACTTGCCGAGGGCAGTGTCGATATGATCGTGAGCGGATGCACCAGGCTCTCGTACAGAATTCCCAGCACGATGTACACCGCAAGCAGAGCCGTAAGGATCAGGATTGGCTCAGAGGCGAGTGAGGTCTGATAAGCCTGTGCCGTTCCTGCAAAGAATCCACGCACAGTCTGCGGCATATTTAAACGCTGCTGCATCTGTGCAACCATGCGTGTCGCATCGCTGAGCGCCATGCCGGAAGCAAGATTGAATGAGACCGTCACAGAGGGGAATAGTCCTGTGTGATTTACCGAGAGAGGGATATTGTTGGTTTTTCCCCTGGTCACGGCACTTATAGGAATGTTTCTGCCGTTGGCAGAGTTCAGGTAAATGTACTTCAGCCCCTCGGGGTCCTGGTAGAACTGCGGAGCAACCTCCATCACCACGTAGTACTGGTTCAACTGCGTGTAAATGATGGAGACCTCCTCCTGACCGAACGCGTTGTACAACGCGGAGTCCAGTGTTTGAGCTGTGATTCCAAGGCGTGCTGCCGTATCACGGTCATAGGTCAAGTAATGATCAAGGCCGCCGTTCTGCTGATCGGAATTTACATCTTGGAAGCCCGGTAGCTTTTTCATCTCGCTCAGCAGGATCGGACCCCAGTGTGCTAGATCCTCTGAGCTATCCGACTGAATGGTGTACTGGTATAGTGCATTGCTCGAGCGTCCGCCGATGCGCAGGTCTTGGGCGGGTTGCAGGAATGCGGAAGCCACAGGGAGGGCCGCCATTTTCGGTCGCATTCGCCCCAGTATTTGCATTGCTCCCGTTTTGCGTTCTTCCAATGGCTTCAGCGCCATGAAGATGAAACCGCCGTTCGTAGCGCCCTGCCCGCCCGTAAACGCCACCACATTATCAACGCCAGGATCGCTCTTAATTACGCTGACCAGCTTCTTGACGGAGTCATTCATCACCGCAAACGAAGCATCCTGCGGTCCCTGCACGCCACCAAAGACCACGCCCGTATCCTGCTGAGGGAAGAAGCCCTTGGGAATCACCATCACGATCACCACGTTCAGTGCGATCACCAGTGCCAGCACAACCAGCATCAGCGTTGAGTTGTCCAACGACCACAGCAGTGTGCGGCGATAGAACGAAAGCATCCCGACGAAGAACTTGTCGCTGGCCTTGTACATGCGTCCATGTTTCTCCGCCGCATCGGGCTTCAGCAGGTACGCGCACATACACGGCGTCGTGGTGAGCGAAATCACCATGGACACAGCAATTGCCGTCGAGAGCGTGATCGCAAATTCACGGAAGAGCCGTCCTACGATTCCGCCCATCAGCAGGATCGGTATGAACACCGCAATCAGCGAGACGCTGATTGAAAACACCGTGAATCCGATCTCCTTAGCGCCCTTCATCGCGGCGGCGTACGGCTCCATGCCATTCTCAATATGGCGTGTGATGTTCTCCATCACCACAATCGCGTCGTCCACCACGAAACCGGTTGAAATTGTCAGCGCCATCAGCGAGAGATTGTCGATGCTGAAGTTCAGCATATACATCACCGCAAATGTGCCCACCAGCGATACAGGCACAGCCACAGCCGGTATCAGGGTGGCCCGGGGACTTCTCAAGAAAACAAAGACTACCGCCACCACAAGGCAAATTGAGATTATCAACGTGCGTTCCACGTCTTTCACCGAGGCGCGGATCGTGGTCGTGCGGTCCAGAACGATCGTCGTCTGGATGTCTCTCGGAATGGATGCCTTGATCGATGGTAGTTCCCGGCGAATGTTTTCCACCGTCTGGATGATGTTCGCGCCGGGCTGACGGAAGATGATGATCGGGATGGCCGGCTTGCCATTCAAGTAGCCCGCCGAACGGATAT
>Ga0182012_10004739_pt1 | contig 14132 bp, 12 predicted proteins | sample 612S2SmetaG_FD_120486 | JGI IMG/M metagenome (GOLD analysis project Ga0182012, IMG submission 120486) | Permafrost microbial communities from Stordalen Mire, Sweden - 612S2S metaG | ecosystem: Environmental > Terrestrial > Soil > Wetlands > Permafrost | place: Sweden: Stordalen | collected... | reverse complement strand
GCCCGCTCGGTCGCGTGCATGACATTGTCCAGATAGCGCCGCAGGGCGCTCTGATGCGCGGATTCCTGCAGCGCGAGCTCGCCATAGCCGAGAATCGCTCCGAGGATGTTGTTGAAGTCGTGGGCAATGCCTCCGGCCAGAGTGCCGATCGCCTCCATTTTTTGGGATTGCCGCAACTGGGCCTCGAGCGCCTCTTTGTCGATCTGCGCCTGCTTTTGAGACGTCACGTCCATGGCGGATCCCACCAGCCTGACCGGCCTGCCCGTCGAGTCGCGCAGACACCGGCCGCGCGCCAGCAGCCAGCGCCAACTGCCGTCGGCATGACGCACGCGATATTCGCATTCGAAGCGCGGCGTGCGCCCCTCGAAATGCTCCCGCAGCCGCTCTTCGAAACGGGGCTCATCGTCGGGGTGGATGTGGGTTTTCGCGCGCCATCCAGCCCTCGATTCGATCTCGGATTCCGGGCTCTGGCCGCCGAGCATCTTCATCTTCGGCGAGAGGAACAGCCGGTCGGTCGGGATATCCCAGTCCCAATGCCCCTCGTTCGCGCCTTCCATCGCAAGGGCATAGCGCTGCTCGCTTTCGCGCAGCGCCTTTTCACTGGCCGCGGCCCGCCGTATCTGGCGAAGGAGCGCAGCAATGGTCAATGCGCCGAACAGCATGATGATGAGTGTGCGCACCGCGACGCGGATCGTCTCATCGCGCCACGGTTTGAGTGCCGCCGCGGCCTCGCGGGTGACGGCGACCCGCAGGCGCGTGGCCCTGACCGGCGCCACGGCGATGAGATCCTCGGTGCCGTCGATCGGATTGGTCACCCGGGCGGCCGATGATGCCGGCACGGCAAGCGAGGGGAACTTCTGCCCCACGGCCTTCGGGATGGGCGGATTGCGCACCAGCAACGTACCGTCGTCGCGCAGCAACTGGATGGCCCCGGCCATTCCCATGTTGGCCGCACGGTAGAATTGATTCAGATCCTCGAGATCGACGGTCGCGGTGATGATGCCGGCGAATGTGCCTCGATCGTCGTCAATGCGGCGGGAAAGCACCACGGCGGCGCGGTGCTCCGAGCGGGTCACCAACGGCTCGCTCATGAACAGACCGACGTCTGCGCTGTCCCGTTGCGCGGTGAAATACGACCGGTCCGAGATATTGAGGTTCGGTGTCGAGAGTGCCCGTGATCGATAACGCTGATTGCCCTGCGCGTCGATGATCATGACCTGGCGCACCTGCTGCAGCCCGGCGGTTCGAACCGCGAGCGCGGCATCGAGCGCTTCGGGCGGCATGCCGTGGCTGTCGCTTCGATACCATCGAACGGTGTCCAGCAGGAGAATGTCGACCGCCTGGAGAGTCCATGCCGTCTGCTCGGCCAGCGCATTCGCCTCGTTGCCGATCTCGCGCTCGGCCGAGTTGATCGAGTAGCGATAGGAGCGCCAGGTGTCGTAGCCGGATGAGCCGGCAAAAGTGAGGATGACGAGAACGCCGAGCACGACGATTCCCAGCCGCAGGCGGTTGAATCTGACCGAAGGCGTGTTGGGTGGGGAGGACCTTGGAGTAACGGAGCTCTGCATGCATTAATCCGGCTCCCCTATGATACCGCGCACCGCCTCGAGCAACTCGCTGCGCACCAGCGGCTTGGCGATGACTTTGAGCACCCCCAACGCCTGTGCGGTCGCCCCGGAAGCGGACAGACCCGATCGAAACTGGGCGGAGATGGCGATCAGAGGTGCTTGCGGGTGAGCCTCCCGAATGTGCCGTATGCATTGCCGCCCGGCCTGTTTGGGCATGGATACGTTGACGATCACCAGGTCACAATGAGTTTGGGGGCCGGCGGCGCCGCAGGCCGCTCCCACGCGCACCCGATAGCCGGCTTCCCCGAGCCACTGCTCGAGCAGTGCACGGGTGAGGTCGTCTTCCTCGTATACACGTATGTCCATTGCGCTCTCGCGGCGGCGAATAGCTGCAGATTTTCGCGCCTGCGCGAAGCGCCGTAATGTCAGCGCGATACGCGGCGGTTTCAATTGAAACGCAGGGCGCGGATCCGTGGGGGGAAAGGGGAGGGTGGCGGATCACGCCCCCTCCCACGAGGTCATTGCTTGTCGAAAACCATCACGGTCTTATTGGTCTTACCGTCGCCGCCCGTCACCGTCGTCGAGAGGGTCAGCACCTTCCCGTGACCCGAAATGGTTCGGGTCGACGCGCCCACCTTCTTGCCGGCCTTCATGAGCACGGCGGTCACGGTGTTGCCATTGACGCGTTTGAGAGTCAGGGCGTCGAAATCCGGCGATCCGGACCAGGAGTACGCCTTGCCGTCATACTTGAATGTCGATTGCTGAGAAATGGCCGATCCGTCCGCAGCCACTCCGGTCACGGTTACCGAGGTACCGTCACTGTCCTGCGCATAGGTTCGGGTCTGTGATTTAGGTCCCGGGCCGGGCGTGAAGGTGGATTTGGCCGCATTCAGCGTCCAAGTGCCCACCACCCAGTCCGCCGAAGCAGCCGCCGCCACCACGCCCGCCCAAGCCAAAATGGCCCCCACGATCATCGTTTTCATTGGTCTCATGACGCTTCCCTTTGTATGTGTAGTTATTCGCTGAACCGACGGCGGGTCGACCACCCAGGGCAGTAGCCGAACCGCGGCTGCATTATATGCTTTGGTGCGAGGCTGTGTTTATGTACAGTCACGGTATGCACCAAGTCGATATCCCCCGGCTCGAACCCTGCTACTACCTCGACAATTTCGCGGCAGTACTCGCGACGATTCGCTCCCGATATGCGGATCTGCTGGCCCCGGAGGAATTGCGGTTCATCACCCAATTTCCAGAATTGCCGCGAAACGCCCGATCCTTGCTCGCGCGAATGGTCATGCGCCGGGGTGAGCTGTTTCGCGCAAGCCGGCTCCAATACGTGGAAATCGGCGACGCGCGAGCTGCCGCCGTGCCGCTCATCGACGCCGGATGGCTCACCGACCGGCCATTGCTCTGCGTCGAGCAGCTTCAAAGCATCTTGACCAAGCCGGAATTGCTTCGCTGTCTGCGGCTGCCGGGCAGATACTCATCCTGGCGCAAAGCGAGCCTGATCGCGATGCTGAAAATGCAATATCCGCGACCGCGGTACTTCGGCGACTGGTGGCCGGGTGAGGCGGAGGTCGTGTACGCATTGCTCGTCGCCCCGGCGTGCGAGCGGTTCAGGCTCATGTTCTTCGGCAATCATCGACAAGGATGGTCGGATTTCGTCACCGCGGATCTGAAAATCTTCAAATTTGAAAAAATCGAGACGACCCTGCACAGCAGGCCCTTTCAGACTCGCGCGCAAATCGAGCTCTTTCAGCGGCTGCACGAATGCTGGGAACTGTTCGAGCAGGGCATGCCGCTCGCGGACCTGATGCAGATCGTTCCTCCCGCGATCGAGGACAGTGACTGGATCGAGGATCGACGGCAGAGATTGCTGTTCAGAATCGCCCGCGAGTTCGAGCGGCTCGGAGCGGCCGACACCGCGCTGTCGCTGTACCTGAACTGCAGGCATCGGGGCGCTCGAACACGCGCAATCCGATTGAAAGCGCGTGCGCATGATTGGAAAGCAACGCGCGCGCTGTGTCTCCGAGCTCAGGAGCTGCCCGAAAGCGAGGCAGAGCTCCAATATCTTCGACGGGCCCTGCCCCTGGCGAACCGCAAGTTGGGCATTCCCGATGAGAGCGGCGACCCGGCTCCCGTAATTCCGCGATTCGAAGTCGCGCTCGAGGATGTGCCGGCGACGCGGGCCGTGGAGTACCGGGTGCGCGATCACCTCGCGCGGGATCTTGAGGATGGCAATACGGTTCGCTATGTCGAGAACGGATTGATCAACGCGCTTTTCGGGCTTCTTTGTTGGCCCGCGATATTCGCCCCCGTGGCGGGCGCGTTCTTCCACGATTTTCATCGCGCCCCCACCGACCTCGCGAGCGCTCAATTCTATGGGAGGCGGCAGGCGTACTTCGGCGAATGCCTGTCCCATTTGAAGTCGAGCCGGTATCGTCAGGCCATCTGGACAACCTTCAAACAGAAATGGGGCATTCAGTCCCCCTTCGTGCGATGGCATGGGTTGGACAGGACCCTGCTCGAGTGGGCGCTCGCTTGCTTTCCCGCGCGACACCTGCAGCTGTGGTTCGAGTGGATTCTGCGCGACGTGGAGGAAAATCGCAGCGGCTTCCCCGATCTCGTGCAATTCTGGCCCGACCAGAACAGGTACCGGATGATCGAGGTGAAGGGCCCCGGTGACCGGTTGCAAGACAATCAGCGCAGGTTCCTCGAATTTTGCGTCGCGCACGACATGCCGGTCAGCGTCTGTTACGTGCGCCGCCCGGGCCGGCTGCCCTCGGCCGCATCGACATAAGGGGCGGAGGATTTATACTATCGATCCCTGGGGTGCGCGCGTTCGTGCCGGTGGCCCCGATGGCCATAGGAGCTTGATACCCAATGAAACCCTACGAGAGGGACCCTGCGAGAATCGCCCAACTCACCCGCGAGCAATATCGCGTCACCCAGGAAGGCGACACCGAGCGACCCGGGACGGGGCCATACCTCAAGAACAAGGAACCCGGCATCTACGTGGACATCGTGTCAGGGGAGCCGCTGTTCGCCTCCTCGGACAAATATGATTCGGGTTGTGGCTGGCCGAGTTTCACCAAGCCCATCGAGCCGGCCAACGTCAGTGAGATACGCGACACCTCGCACGGCATGCTGCGCACCGAGGTTCGTTCCTCGCACGGCGACAGCCATCTCGGGCACGTTTTCAATGACGGTCCACCGGATCGCGGCGGACTGCGCTACTGTATCAACTCTGCGTCGTTGAGGTTTATCCACCGGGATCAGATGGCCGCAGAGGGCTACGGGGCGTATCTCGATCAGGTGGAAGATATCAGATGATCGACGGGCGCGATTCGCGCGCGTCGTTTCGCGGACCCAAACAGTTACAGAGGTACATCATGGCCAAGAAAAAATCCCCCGGGCGGGACGCGCTCAAGGCGCGTCGCAACTCACCCCTGATCACCCCGACCGATCTCGGTCCGGAGGCTTCCGCGGATATCGCAGGAGGCATGAATGCCATTCTCGCCGATGTATTCGCCCTGTATCTCAAGACGAAGAATTTCCATTGGCACATGAGCGGGCCGCACTTTCGGGATTACCACCTGCTGCTCGATGAACAGGCGGATCAACTGTACGCCATGACGGACCCGATCGCCGAGCGGATCAGAAAGACGGGAGGGTCCACCCTTCGCTCGATCGGGCATATCGCTCGCATCCAGCGAATCAAGGACAACGACGCCGGATACGTCGACCCCCTCGACATGCTGGCGGAGCTGCGCGAGGACAATGAAACCCTCGCGGCACGCCTGCGGGAGGTGCACGACGTCGTCGATGAACATCGCGACATCGCGACCGCGAGTCTGATCGAGAACTGGATCGACGAGACCGAGCGGCGAACTTGGTTCTTGTTCGAATCGAGCAGGCAGGGCGACAAAACCGGCCATTGAGAGGGCTCTCGAGCTTGACGGGCTAGCCATCCGATTGCCCGGATCAGAGCAGCTCGATCGCGTCTCCCACCTGCTTGATGGCCTCATCCACCCCCGGTGGCACCTCCGCCGGGGCGGGCGTTTGCACCGCCGGGTTTGGCCGCGACGGCATGACTTTGGGCAATTGCTCGAGCTCGGTCGATATCGCGAGCAGATCAGCCTGCACACGGACCGCATCGCCGCCCCAAAGCGCATCCCCGGGGGTCAATTGACGCTCGACGGTTTGCAGGCGCGCCGATAGCGGATGTTCCGGGCCGAGCGCACGGCGGGCCAGAGCAAGGTGGTCGCGGATCGACTTCAGGTCCATGGCGCCCTCCCATAGGGTGATCGGTGTTGAATCGTGCTGTGGTCCTCGCAGGATACAGGGACTTGCCGCCCAGGGGGCGGCGCCCGATCGTCATTCATTCTGACAAGGGAAACCGCGATCGGCTTACTCAGCGGGCAACGCTGCGTACTAGGATGGTTGCATGGGTTCACAGGCTGACTACACTCCGACGCCCGACCGGCGATACTTCGTCGTACGGGGCCGTCTTTGGCGGTTGAGCAATCCTTTTCTGGACCCGGATACCCACGAGCGATTGGTCAGGGATCTGATGAACGCCCGGCGCGCCATTGCGCAATCGACCACCCGGCAAGAGCGGATTTCGGCACGACTGCGCGTCGATGCGGCGAAGCGAGCCTTGGGAGAGCGCGGCGACCCTTGGTGGGAGGACGGCGCGCCGGATTACAATCGCAAACTCGCCGTCCATACTCCTTACGCCGCGTGGTTCTCGCAAGCCAAGTCCGGGGCGCCCGCCATTTAAGGTTCCAGCTGACCGGCCGATACCAAGCTTGCCCCGAGCATTTGGGGAGACTGACTGTCCGCTCAAGGGGCAGGGATCGCCGCGCTCCGCATCGCGGTTCGTTCATGACCGCATTCCCGGAAACCCCAATGACCATCGTGCAACTTGTCTACGCCAGCGATCTCCCCTCTGAGTCGCCCATTGACTTGGAGAATCTTCTGGTCACCGCGCGAGCTCGAAACAAGAAGTCGCATGTGACAGGGTATTTGTGCTTCCGCAACAAATCGTTCCTTCAAGTTCTCGAGGGCACCCCCGCCGCCGTCTCCGCTATTTTTTCGAGCATTGCGAATGACCGGCGGCACTCGAACGTGGTCCTGCTCGGATACGAAAGGGTGGTTTGCCGCAGGTTCTCCACGTGGTCCATGGGATATGTCGCGGACTTCGGGGACGGCCAGGGTGTTCTGCTTCGTTACTCAGGTTTAGCCGAGTTCGAGCCTCACGAGATGGATCACCGCAGCGCGATCGAATTCTTGAGTGACGTGAGCGGCACCCGACGGGCCGGCCGGCGGGAAGAGGAGTAACCCGCCGCGTTTCCCGCGGCGCAGCAGGGCTGCTCATGGCCCTGGCAAAGATCGGAACATCAAGAAAAAGTTGCGCTGCGCAAGCGTTATTGAAATAGCGCGTTATCATCTCAATAAGGAACAGCTGAGCTGTATACGTGCAAGGCCAGGGATTGGGCTATGTTTCAGGATTATTTTGAGTCGAGAAGAGCCGCAGCGAAAAAACGCCTGGGGGCCTTCTAGATGGCAACGAGCCTTTCTTCGGTCAACGGACTGCGTGTCCTGGTCGCGGAGGACGACGGCATGATTGCCGAAGCCATCTGCAACCGGTTGACCGATATGGGCTGTGAGGTCGTCGCCACTGCCGATACGGGCGCCGGTGCCGTCGAGGCGGCGCTCTCCACACGGCCCGATGTCGTTCTGATGGATGTCCGGCTCAAGGGCGACATGGACGGTATCCGGGCGTCCGAGCTCATCAATGAGAAGATGCGCGTCCCGGTTGTCTATCTCACCGGGGACTCGGATCAGAAGACACTCGCGCGCGCCAAGGCGGCTTCTGCCTACGGCTACGTTCTCAAGCCGTTCCATATCAGAAATATCATTGTCGCCATTGAGGTCGCCATCGATCGGTTCGAGATGGAGCGCCGCCTGGAGGAAAGCCAACTCAGCTATGCGACCATTCTCGGCAGCATCGCGGAGGCCGTGATCGCAGTCGACCTGCAGGGTCGGGTCCGATTCATGAATGGCGTCGCCGAGCGCTTGACCGGTTGGCGCAACTCCCTGGCTCAACGCGAGCCCATCGGGTCGGTGTTGCTGCTTTCCGACGCCACGGGCGCGTGGCTCGAGTCGAGCCCGATGGAGCGGGTTCTCACGGAGCGGATGAGCTTCCCGCTGGGCGAGGAGACCTGGGTCACCAGCCGCGACGCCGTGCGCGTTCAGGTCGACGGCAGCATGGCGTGCATCGTCGACAGTCTTGATCGAGTGGTCGGCGCATCGATAACGCTCAGGGACGTGACCAGCGAGCGCCGGGCGGCGTTGCAGCTGAAGGCCAAGGCGCAGCAATTACGCGCCGTGATCGACACCGCGGTCAACGGCGTGCTCATGCTCGATGCTGTGGGCACCATCTTGATATACAACCGGGCTTGTAAGCAGCTCTTCGGTTACGCATCGGACGAGATCGTGGGGCGCAACATCGCAATGATCATGCCCGCCGCACTGCAGGCCCTCCCCGCCGGCGCGCAGCTCGGCGAGCCCTCCGCCGACCCGCCTCCGATGGTCGGGGCCGCCCGGCCGATGACCTGCCGCCGCCGGGATGGCTCCACGTTTCCGGCGGAAGTAACCACCGGCGAAGCCTCTGACTCGGACCAGCCCTTGTTTGTCTGCGTCGTCCATGACGTCTCGGAGCGGCGTCGACTCGAGGCCGCAGTGCTCGATGCAGTCGGCCAGGAGCAGCGCCGGTTCGCGAGCGACTTGCATGACGGGCTCGGTCAGGAGCTCACGGGACTCGCGTTCCTGCTTTCGGCCCTCGCAACCGAGGCCCGCAACCAGGGCAGCGCCCAGGCCTCCGAGCTCGAACGCGCCTACGACGTCGCGAATCGCGCGATGCAGTCGTCTCAGGCCATCGCCCGCGGATTGTCCCCGATCGGAGCGGCAGAGGGCGGTCTCATCAGGGCGCTGGGTGACCTCGTCGCACGGCTGCAGGGTCCCTCGGGTCCCGCATTGGAGTTTTCTGTGGCACAAGGGGCGCCGCTCCATCTCGTCCCCGCGGCGGCCGATCACCTCTATCGGATTGCACAGGAGGCGCTCAGCAATGCGCTCAAGCACTCCCAGGCAGCGGCCATCAAAGTCACGCTGGACATCGAGGCGGATCACGTGCGGTTGGAGATTCGCGACGATGGAAGGGGAGTGCGCTCGCCCGATGCAAACCCGGCCGGGCTCGGGTTACGCACCATGCAGTATCGTGCCTCAATGATTGGCGCCCGCTGCGGGATCTCTTCCATCAAACCCCATGGCACGCGCGTGAGCTGTGAATGCCCTCAGCCGAGCTGACCATGTGCCAGCGCCTGGATGAGCGCCTCACGCAGCTCGGCGAGCCTGGGTGGCTTGCTCAACACCTGATCGACATGCGGTGGAATGTCGCCGTCTTCCGCCAGCCGTTGCCCCCAGCCGGTCAATAGCACCATATAGGTATCGGGAGCCGCCGTCTTGATGGTGGCGCAGACTTTTCTGCCGTCCACATAGGGCATTCCGAGGTCCGAAAACACGACCGGAAATGGCTCACCGCGAGCCTGGGCGGCGAGGAAGGCATCGATTCCCGCCTGCCCACCGTCGGCCACCGTTACGGTGTGACGGTCCACCTTCAAGGTATCCTGAAGCGATTTCAGCACCAGCGGATCATCGTCGATGACCAAGATTCGCATGGGGGGCAGCGAGTTCCTCGGCAACTTCGGCCGTGGCTCCGCGGACGCCACGGGCGCCACGGGCGCCACGGCAAAGCGGAATCGCACCCTCGTCCCCTTGCCCGGATGACTATCGATTTCGATGTCCGCCTGATGCCGTCGCATCGCACCGTAGACCATCGCGAGCCCGAGGCCGGTGCCGCGCTCGCCTTTCGTGGTGAAGAACGGCTCGAGGCATCGGCGCCGGGTCAGCTCGTCCATGCCGATGCCGGTATCGATCACGTCGATCTCCACGCAGCTGCTGTCCGCGGGACCGCGACCCCCACCCGGTTCTCTGACCGCCACCCGCGTGTTCACCGTCAACTTGCCGCCATCGGGCATCGCATCGATCGCGTTGAAGATGACGTTGATGAGCGCATCGCGGATCTCCCCCTCGGCGCCCAGGATTGGCGGCAACCCGGAAGCCAGCTCGACGCGCATCTCGACGGCAATGCCGCGCTTTTGCGACATGTTGCTCCAGCGAGCCCGGGTCAGGTCGACCACCTGCTCCACGAGGCGGTTGATGTCCACGGCCGTGAACGCAACCTCAGGTTCACGTTGGCGATAGAACTCCCGCATCCGCGAGACCGTCTGCGCCACATCGCCGATCGCTCGCTGGATGATCTCGAGATAACCCCGACCGCGCTCGCTCAGGGCGGTCTCCGTCTCCAACAAGGCCTCGGTATAGAGCGTGATGGGGGAGATCGCATTATTGATGTCGTGCGCGATGCCGCTCGCCATCTGGCCGAGCGCAAACAGGCGTTCCTGTTCCATCACGGCGCTGTGGGTTTGTCGCAGATATTCATAGGCCTGCTGCAGGGCGCCGTAAAGTTGCGCGTGGTGGGCGGCGAGGGCGACGTGCTCGGTCAATTGGCGCAGGAACTCGCAATCGCCGCTGGTGAAGCTCTCCGGGCGTTCGCGCGCGGCGATGAGAACGCCGAACACCGTGCCTTCCACCCAGAGGGGGGCCGTGACCATCGATCTCAGCAACCCTCCCTCTCTCAGCCGTCGTTCGAGCGGACGTGGCACTTGGTCGAGGTCGGGCTCGTAGATGAGCTGGCCCTTTTTGCACAGCGACAAACTTTCACCGATGTGAATGCGTGCTTTCTCGACCATCCCGACTTCCGCCGCCAGTTTCGCGTTCTTCACCCCCACGCGTTCGACGCTCAGGCATTGCTCATCCGGGTCGTAGAGACAAATGCAGCAGAAATCCAGCGGCAATTGGTCCTCGAGCGTCCGCACCACCACCTGGAAATTGCTTTGAATGTCCTGCCGCTCGCCGATGGCTCGGGTGATTTGATGCAGCAGGTTGAGGCGCCCGAGTTGCGCCTGCAGCTTGTCCTTGCCGAGTTTCCGGTCGGTGATGTCGCGGACGATCTTGGAGGCGCCGACGATGCGACCGTCAACGTCCCGAATGGGGGAAATGGTGACCGATACGGGGATGGTACGTCCATCCTTCCTGACCCGCAGCGTTTCGAAGCGGTCCGTCGTTTCTCCGCGGGCAATGCGGGCCAGAATGACGGACTCCTCGTCGAAGCGCTCCCGCGGAATCAACATCGTTATGGGCTGGCCGATCGCTTCGTGCGCCGTATACCCGAAAAGCCGCTCGGCCGCCGGGTTCCAACTGGTGATGAATCCTTCGAGGCTCTTGCTGAGAATCGCGTCGTCCGAACATGCCACGATCGAGGCGAGAAGCGCCTCACTCTCCATCACTTGGCGTTCGGCCATGTCGCTGCTCCCTGCGTCTCATCGATTCCCCGAAGGGTCAGGCGCGTCCCCGCGACGACCTGAGCGATGCCTGAGGCGCAGCCTCGCGCAGCACCGGTGCGTGAATGAGCGCGATACTCAGCCAGACGGCGACGCTGAAATAGAGCGACATCCAGACCACCTCGCTCTTCCAATCCTGCCAGCGATGCGACACGACCCAGCGACTGGCGACGTCGTGAACGCCTTGGGCGATGCTCATGTAATGGCGGCCTAGGGATTCATCCGCGATCCATCGCGACCAGTACATGGGCACATCGACGAGGAGCATGAAGCCCACGTAGACCACCCCCACGATGCAGCAGGCGACGAGCGCCGGATGGCGGGTGGACCTGCACCGGGGCCAGGTGACCACCATACTGGTCACCATCATCGCAGCAGTCAGGCTCCAGAGGGACTCCTCCACGATGTGACCGAGGTTCGACGTGGTCAGCACCGAGTACCACGAACAGGCCTCTGCGAGCGCGATGAGGGGCACCACGGCAACCGACGAGATGCGCCCGATGGCGCTGCGGGAGGCCCGCGAGGCCTCATGCAGCATCAGGGCCCATTGCGCGACGAAGCACAGCTCTGCCACGGTCGCCACCGAGCGGCCGACGATGACGCTGGACAACCACGAGTTGTGCAGACAGATGCGCGGCACATCGAACACCGGAAATGCGGATCGAAAAGCGCAACCGAAGACGTAAACAGCGGATAACAGGAGTTGCAGGCGGCGGGCGCGGTAGGCCTCCGCCGACAGCACGTTCTGCCGGCGGTTGAGCGCCACGGCGGAGACGAACCAGGCTGATACGTTGAGGGCAGCCACCGCACACAGAGAAACCCACCACACGATGACGTTGGTTGCCACAATAGTGTCATCTTGACATGGTAGAGGCGCTGCGCCAACCGCTCGGCCATCCGCAGAGGCGTCGGGGCGCTCCCCCGGTCCGCCCGTCAGAGCGCCGCGGCCACCGGGCTTATGTTGCGAGCCGCAATATGCGCCGCCAGATAGTCGGCATCATGCCAGACGCCCCAGATGAATGGCGACGCCCTTCGCGCGAGCCACGACAATCCCAGAAAATAAAGTCCGGGGACGACAGAAACTCCCCGTTGGTGCGCCGGCCGGCCCTTCTCGTCGAAAGCCGGCAGCTTCAGCCAGTCGAAATCAAGGGCGTAGCCCGTCGCCCAGATGATGGTCGTGATGCCGGCGCTCGCCAGGTTGAGCTCGAGAGCGGGTTTGAGCACGCAGGGCGGATCCGGCGCAATCCTGTGGGCTTCAGGTTCTTTCGGCAGGTCGAGGCCTTGCTGTGCGACGTAGGCGTCGGCTGCATTCAACATCGACAGATAGTTGGCATCGCCCAAGGCAATGTTCTTTGCCAAATTGGGCAGGAATTGCAGAGTGCCCTCCACGCAGGTTCCCGCACTGCCCAACAGCGTGATGCCGCGCGCCGCAAGATCCCGAAAATCCACCGTGTGTCCGCCGTGAGCACCGGATACGGCGATCGTCACGTGTTCCGTGCCGGGGCTGATGACCTTCTCATCCCACTCGCCCAGCACGCCCAGCCACCAGACGAAGTCACGGCCGCGATACCGCCGGGGTGGACGGTTGTGGGGTCCGACCGACAAGTAGACGCGCCTTCCCGCGCGGGCGAGCTCGTCCGCGATCTGTACCCCGGAAGACCCGGCCCCGATCACGAGCACCGCCCCCTCGCTCAATTGGCCCGGATTACGGTAGGCGGAGGAATGAATCTGCCTCATGCCGTCAATGACCGGCACTGCCGTGGGCACGAGCGGCCGTTGAAACGGTCCCGTGGCGACGACGACGTTTGCGGCCTCGACAACTCCCTCGGTCGTACGTGCGCGGAAGCCCGGGCCATCAGCCTTTTGCTCGAGGGCCTCCACGTTGACCCCCACGCGGATGGGTGCCGCGATTTGTTTCGCATAAGCGTCGAAATACTCGACGATCTGGTCCTTGGTGGCGAAGCTGTCCGGATCGATCCCGGAGAACGTCATATTGGGAAAGCGGTCATGCCACGCCGGCCCGTTGGCGACGAGAGAATCCCATCGTTCCGTTCGCCAGCGCTCGGCAATTCGATGGCGTTCGACGATGAGATGCGGCGATTTGCGCAGGCTCAAGTGTTCGCTCATCGCCAAGCCCGCCTGACCGCCGCCGATAATGAGCGTCTCCACTTCCACCGCTGCCATGCTTCACACCTTCATTGGATGAGACTTTTCGCCAGTATCGCTGCTCGAGCCTGCTTTGCAAATTATGATTTTCGTTGGCGTTGGATTGCGAAAAACTTATGCTAGGCCGAACCCGCGGTGTCGCTCCGCGACCGACTCCACAAGGAACCTCCATGTCCTCGACTTCGCCGCAGTCCCATCCGGATCGATCGCCTCGATACGACATTCTTTTTCAACCGGTGAAGATCGGGCCCGTCACCGCCAAGAACCGCTTCTATCAGGTTCCTCACTGCAACGGGTTGGGCTATCGGGATCCGTCCGCGCTGGCGACATTGCGCGGCATCAAGGCGCAAGGTGGCTGGGCGGTCGTTTGCACCGAACAGGTGGAGATTCATTACAGCTCGGAGATCACCCCGTTCATCGAACTGCGGCTGTGGGACGACCGTGACATTCCTGCCCTGGCCAGGATGGCGGACGCGATCCATGAGCATGGGAGCCTCGCGGGGATCGAACTTGCCTATAACGGCATGAACGGGCCGAACTTGTACAGCCGCGAAGTGCCGATGGGGCCGGCTCATCTGCCGGTTGCGACGTTTACGCATGAGCCCGTGCAAGCTCGTCGCATGGACAGAAAGGATATCGATAACGTCCGACGCTGGCATCTGGCCGCCGTGCGGCGCGCCCAGGCGGCTGGCTTCGACCTGATCTATGTTTATGCGGCTCATGGATTGGGATTCCTGCATCACTTCTTGTCGCGCCGGTTCAACGATCGCACCGATGAATACGGAGGATCGCTCGAAAATCGGATTCGATTGATGCGTGAGCTGACGGAAGAGGCCAAGAGCGCGGTGGGAGCCCGCTGCGCGATTCCGAT
>Ga0182012_10004738_pt1 | contig 14134 bp, 8 predicted proteins | sample 612S2SmetaG_FD_120486 | JGI IMG/M metagenome (GOLD analysis project Ga0182012, IMG submission 120486) | Permafrost microbial communities from Stordalen Mire, Sweden - 612S2S metaG | ecosystem: Environmental > Terrestrial > Soil > Wetlands > Permafrost | place: Sweden: Stordalen | collected... | reverse complement strand
GTTTCATTGCGCGCCACCCACGCGCCCCATCGGCACAACAGTTTTCGCATTCGCAGTTCGTTTGGTCACTTTGCCAGCCTCCATCACAGGTAACGGCACCGAAACATGTTCGTGAATCATTTGCCGCTCATTGTTGTCTTCAGGATGCGTCTGACGATACGGCCCTGTAATCGCCTGTGCCGATTCATCCGCCTTAAAACGCAAATATCGCAACTCATGTTCATGCGCCCGTTCATTATCCCCTAGACCTCGATAACTCAACATGAGATCGTAATGCGCCTGCAAATCTTCGGGATCGATGGCCAGCACCTCCTGCAACGTCGTGACCGCTTCCGAGTACTTGCGTTGCAGAAACAGAATGCGTCCCAGATCGTTCAGCGCCACGCGGTCTCGCGGATATTGCTTGAGCACTTCCCGCAAATGCGCCGCAGCATCGTCGTACTTACCGTCGCTGCGCAGCACTCGCGCGTAAAAATAATGCGCGCGAGCGAGGTCGGGAGCCAATGCCAGCGCTTTCTCCAGGACGATTCGGGCACGCGTCATGTCGCCTTCCTGCACCGCACAACGCCCCAAATTCACCCATCCATCGGGATTGTTCGGATCGATCAAAGTGACTTCCTGAAACGCGGCAGCCGCTGATTTCAAATCGCTCTGGAGAAATAATCCAATGCCGTAGTCATTCCAACGCTGCCAATCGGTCGCTTGCAGAACTTGTTTCGGTTGCGGCAAAGGGGCGCCGCGAGGCAGAACGTTCAGAGTCACCTCATTCTCCGCGACCGCAACGATTGGGATATCCGGAATCTCTTCTTGTTTCGCCGAAACGCCTTTCAACGGCGCGGTGAAAGCGAACGCGCGATCATCGTAATCGCGTGTGACCGCCAATCCTTCGTGCGGATCTCCAGCCATAGAGTCCGGCTGACCATGTTCCGGCTCTCCCGCAAATGAAAACTGCGTATTCCACCAGGCGAACTTGCGATACAGCAAGCGCGCATGAAGCGTAATCTTATTTTCCGTGCTCTCCGGAATTCTTAGACGGAAGTGAACCGTGTCGGCCGCGCCTGGTGGGATCAGATGTACGTAGACCACGGCCCGCGTCGCCCACGCATTGCGCTTATTGATGGGATTGCCGTGCTCATCGATCTGCAACGAGCGATAAAAGTGAGCGCCCTTTTCGACGGGGCCTTTGCCTCCATCTTCTACCATGCCGCTCCAGAAAATTGTCTGGCCCTTGTCGTCGACAGCCTTCAACTCGAGCCACGTGTCGTAGGCATCCACGGTGCCGCCGGGGAAGAAATGTCCGACCTTCTTGGTACGTACGACGACATCCACTCGCGCCGAATCGCCTCGCCGCACCGCTGCCTGCATCCGATTCAGCGGAGCACTCACGGCTTCAACGGGGACAGCATTGCCGCTTTCCTCACCTTCAGCCGGCACCGCCTTCATCTCCGACTCTTCGCCCACGGCAAACGTCGTCGCCAAATCGTTCTGGCTCGATAGCCCGATCTTACTCTCCGGCGCGGCCGTCGAAAGCGCAAAAATATCCACGCTGACATTCTTATCCTTCAAGAAGTCTTCCGTCGCCTTCAACTGTTCTTCATCTTCGTTCGCCGTCGGAATCGCTGTGTTCGCTCCCGGAAAACGATGGGAGTGTACGAATCCGTTTATGTTCCCTGCATCTTCCGAGCGTGTCATCGGCATGTGACAATCCGCGCACTGCGCCGACTTCGCCGGATAATAAAATGATCGCGCACCTTGCCCGGACACGCCGCTCGCCTGCCAGTTGTCATATTCGTTGAATCCGCGTATCCAGCGATAGTGATTGACTGGCTGGTCCAGATGCACTTTGTGGCAGGTGGAGCAAAACTCCGCCGTCTGCTCCCGCATGAAGGGTTTCAAAAAGACTCGCCGGTGCGGCTCAGGATTGAGTCGGATCAGAAAATCATGCAGCGTGCGCACAATTGGATTCTTGCTGGCGGCCAGCTCATGCAGCTTGGGATACTCGAGGTAAAAGTCAGCCTGGCCCATCGTGCTCTTCACCTTGGCTACCGAGTGGCACATCATGCAGCCCAAACCCGCCTGGGCCTGCGGCGTATGGACGATCTGCTTGATGGGCGTGTCCATCATGCCGCTGTAAAGCACCGCCGGATCATGACAGCCCCCGCACCATTTCGACGGCTTGGTGCCGCCCACATCCTGCATGTATTCAATCGACTTGCGGTACCACTGATTGTTGAACGAAGAAAAATGATGAACCGATCCCGACCACTGCTTGTAAATATCCTGATGACAGCGCTGGCAGGAATCGGACTCCATGAAATAACTGCTGGGAATCTTCTGTCCGCCATAGACTTGTGCCGAGCTAGGAAAGAACGGCCCTGATGGACCATCGCCCTCCCCGTTCATATTCAAGGGCGGCATTTCCGGGTTCATAATCTTCGATTGATTCTGCCAGCGGCTAACACGCAGATAGCGCGCCCCAGCACCCAACCCAGTTAACGCAATAAGGATGACGACAACCCGAATCAGCGAACTGCCGAACCCCAGCGAAAGCCAGCCACGTTTGCCGAGCCATTCGGCAAACAGCAATCCGACTCCGGCAAGACAAAGCGCGATGTGCAGATATAGCCAATTCCACTCAGTTCTTGCCGTCCCTGTCTTAATAAGGATGCAGCCGAGAACTGCGCCGCCCAAGGCAAGCAGCCACCCCAGACGCGTAAACGCCGTACCTTCTCGGAGCAGTGGAATGAGAAGAACTACGAGGATGATCGATGCCGCAACTCCGGCCAATGCGTGACCTAGAACGATGCCAGCGTAAAAGACATTTGCCTGCGGAAAGGTATAAAGATAAGCCGCGGAGAGAGACAGGAACGCAACCAGCCAAAGCAGAGTCCGGCCTAGCGGCTTCGACGTTGCGTGGGTTGCCTCCATGCAGAACCACCAAGGCTATAAAGATAGAGGCACAATTGCAATAGTGGATAAAGGTTAGGGGCTAAGTGGTTTGAGGGATGCGCCAACCTCCAGCCTCTTTTTCCACCACTTCCGCTATCGACAGGACCATTTCCTCTTCCCAAGGTCGCCCCACAATTTGCACGCCGATCGGTAAACCCTCGGGCGACTTGCCTACCGGCACCACCGCAGCCGGATTGCCCAGAAGATTGAACCACTCGCAGTAACTCCAGGCGTCGAGATATTCGACGGTTTTGCCCTCAACTTGCCAGCTTCTTTCCCCATGCTTGAACGCAGGAATCGCCGCAACCGGGCAAAGCAGAATGGGAAACTCGCGCATCTCTTTCAGGATTTCTGTGCGCAGCAGGTCGCGTTGAATCCAGGCGTTGAGCAGGCTTTCGCCGGTATGTGCCGGCTCCTGCTTTACCCGCTCCAGGAATTGCAGCAGAATGGGACTGGTGTCAGGCTCGTGACCCGCGAGCATCGACCCCAGCATCATCCCGCCCGCGACGCCAAAGAACTGCCACCACAACTTGCGCGCGGATTCCAGGCCTTGGGGACGAAATGGTTCGACCGTGAATCCCGTGCGGCGCAAGCCTTCTGTCGCCGTTCTGATTGCGGCTCGCGTCTCCGGCGTGACCGGAGTTCGGTCATCATCTTCAAAATAACCGACGCGAATGTTCTTGACGGTTTTGAAATCCGGCCATCGCAGCGAAACCGGCGCAGATTGCGCATCGCCGTCGTCTGGTCCCTGCACTACTTCAAACAACAATTTGAGATCGCCGACATTACGAGCCATCGGTCCCACCACTCCTAACAGCGCAAAGGGCCCAGCCGAGACCGGGTAATGCCCCGTCGTCGGAATTCTTCCCGGCGTAGGTTTCAATCCGCAGATGCCGCAGAAATGTGCCGGCTCGCGGATCGATCCTCCGCCGTCGCTACCCACCCCACCCGCCGAGCAACCGGACGCGATCGCCGCCGCTTCACCACCACTCGATCCGCCCGCAGTGCGCGACAAATCCCAGGGATTGTTGGTCCGTCCATAAAGCAGATTGTCGGACTCCCACGCCATGAGCAGTTCGGGTGTATTGGTCACGCCCAGAACAATCGCCCCAGCTTTCCTCAATCTGGAAACCAGCACGGCGTCTTCTTTGCCGCGCACTCCCGCCCTCAGTTTGCTCCCCGCTTCGAACGGCATGCCCGTCACTTCGAGCGAACTCTTAATCGAAATCGGAACGCCATGCAATGGTCCGACAGAATCGCCAGCGGAGACCGTCCGCTCCCCTGCGACCGCTTCTGCCCGGGCTGATTCCTCTGAGACATGGATAAAGGCGTTCAGCTTCGGATTCACACGCTCAATCCGCGCTAAATGCGCATCCACCAGTTCGACGGGAGAAAGTTGGCGCAGCCAGATCTGTTCGGCCATCGCAGTTGCAGAAAGGAAATTCAGGTCAGACATGCAGTAAGGCGAGTGTACCGCAGGCACGCTCGAAAGAGCGATTGAGGAGAACTACAAACCGGCGCCGGCGGACAGGATGCGCTTTTTCTCCGCCTGCCACGCCCCCAGCGCTCCAATCTCGGGGATTGACGTAGGAAGCGTCGTGGTCACCTCAGGCGGCATGAAACCTGCCTGCACGGCGCGCGTCAACATCTCGATTGCCTGCCCCGCATTTGCCGGTACATGAATCGTCGCGGCCAGCAGTCCGCGCTGAACCCACATTTGACCGGTCTTCGGCATTCCGTCGCACCCCAGAAACGGCAGACTGAGCCAGCGGCCGCGGGTTTCATCTTCGGGCAAGTCCTGAAACGCTTTCCGCGCTCCCAGCGCCATCGAGTCATCTTGTGCTGCGATGGCGTCGATCCGCGCTTGTTGCGAGGTCGAAAGTCTCAGCCAGGAAGTCACCGCTTTATGCGCGCTCGCCTCCGTCCAATGCGCCTTCATGAGCTTGTAGTCGATGTTCGCTGGTTTGGTTTCGCACATCCCCGCCGTCCGCTGCTTCGCCGCCAAACTTTCAGCCGGACCCGATATGTAGAGAACCGTCCCGCCCTCGGGCAGCAACGCCCCTAACTGACGGCCCTGGATTCGTCCAATCTCTTCATGGTCGGAAGTCAGCGAAAATGCCGGCACCCTATACTTATTGCGCAAGTCCGCCAGATAATCCGTCTCGCGATTGAGTACGACCCACGCAATGCCTGCGGCCACCGCAGCTCGTGCGACCTGCGGCATTGCCGTGCCCCCCGCCGGCTCAAAGATGATTCCTTCCGGACGGGCTTCAGCCTTCGACTGAATCTCGTGCAGTAACTGCTGGCTTTGCAGGATACCGTCGTTTTCCGCGTCGAAGATCTTCAACTCCACGCCGCAACGTTGCGCCGCTTCTTCCGCGGAGTGCGCCTGCTCCATCTGATAGTCGTTTTCGTAGTTGGTCAGCGAAAGTATGTAAGTGAGCTTTTTCATGCTCGAATTCTTCATTTGAATCCTACGATGTCGGCGCGGAAATGCAAGAGTTACGGAGGTAATTTCGATAGTCCCACGAATGTACTCCCGTTTCTCAGAGACCTTTCCCGCCCCAGGATGAAGCTCTCTTGAAATCTGCAATCGAAAGCGGCATTGCGTCCACACTTGCGTAACGTTGGGTCGCTTTCCACTCCGTGATAGCCTGCATTTGAGGTCGCCGTAGCCCTGCGCTTTCGGCCCACTGACCCAGTCGAACGTATTCGCTAGCGGGAAGAAAAAAGGGAAAATGGCGCGTCTCTCGATATTCAAAATAGGGCAGGATGCAGGCGAAGCCGCCCCCCCCAATCTCATCGGCTACACCCCGGCGCTCTCCTTAAAGGGCCTGCAACTCGGCGTGGACAACCTGCGCCATGACGTTCACCTGAGCCAGAAATTTACTGAGCAGATGCGCCTGCAAATCTCGCACCTGATCGGGCGCAATGGCGGCGTCGACGGCTTGCTGGCGGCGGAAGATAGTGGCACTCGTCCGGTGAACAACAACATTATCGGCGCTAATGCCGGGGCGAAAGCCAAGCCAAAATTCGATCCTTCCGAGTTGAAGCCACTGCTTGCCGCCATTCATACCTCCGCGCTCAATCGCGCGAAAGCCGAGAATAATATTTCCATCGATCTGCTGGCGCGCATCGGCATCATGAAATTCCTGCGTATGGAGCTTAACGCGCAATTCGCCCAAATGCTGGAGCGTTGCCGCGTGCTGCTGAAGAACTACGAGGGGGTGCGCGCCCAAAAGGCGCTGGAGTATCGCGAGCGCGTTTCCGCTTTCCAGGTAGGCAAGAAAACCATTCTACGCAAAACCGGCCAGGAACTCTTTCGCACCTTGCGCGAGATCGAAAAGGAAACGCTCGCTCGTACACGGCGTTCGCTCTTCGGCTCCAGCAATGAGGAGGAATATCGCCTTTTCCTGAACCCCCTCTTATTTTCCGAAGACGGCCGCGATCCTCACATCAACGCCGAACATTACGTGATGCTGGGAAATTTCGAGCGCGACACGGATCGCTTCGATAACGTTTGCCGTGTCGTCGCTGTATTCCTCGCAGCCGTCAACCTCGGCCCCGACGCCGAAGTCGAACGCATCGTCGATAGCTGGCTCAACGTCCCAGAAAATGCCCACGAGTTGGTCGGCGGCGGCAGCCCGGACGAAAACACCAAAGAAGGCCGAGCTCAACGGATTCGCCTCAACAGCTGGGTCGATCTGCTGGAGCGCGAACGCTTGATGGACAGCATCGTCGCCTCCTACGAAGTGGTCTCGCTGCTGCCGATTTATACCCCGCGCATCAATGCACAGCAGCTCAAGAATGGCCTGATTTCACGCGAAGAGCGCGATCGCCTCGAAAAGCTGATGCAGGAGCACGGCAAACCCTCGCCCGACAATTTTCGCGAGGCGGTTGGCCGTACTTCCGCCTGTAAAGGAGCGGACCGCGCGAAAGTCGCAGGCCGATTCTTGCGAGACTTCATCTGTTACCACCGCGACTGGCGGCGGTTGGAAGTCCTGAGTGCAGCCTTCGATAGCGTCAACTTGATCGCGTCGGAAAAATTGCGCGAGCTCTCCGCGCTCAACGGAACGCTTTACGAATTTCTCACCACGGACGAGCAGAAACCGGTCGAAGACCGCGTCATGCGTCATGTCATCATCAAGGCCGACGTTCGCGACTCAACCCGCTTGACGCGATCGCTCATGCAGCGCGAGCTCAATCCGGCGTCCTACTTCAGCCTTAATTTCTACGACCCGGTGAACAAATTGCTTCCCAAATACGGAGCCAGCAAAGTCTTCGTCGAAGGCGACGCGCTCATTCTTTCTCTATTCGAGCGCCAGGGCGATCCCGCTCTCGCGGTTAGCAAAGCCTGCTGCCTGGCCCGCGAGATGGTCGAGATCGTTCGCGGCTACAATCGCCTCTTACAGGAAGCCGGACTGCCGTCTTTGGAATTGGGCATCGGAATTTCTTATCAGGATTCGGCGCCTCTTTTCCTCGTCGATAGCGGCCAGCGCATCATGATCTCCGATGCGTTGAACGAAAGCGATCGCCTTTCCTCTTGCAACAAGCGCGTTCGCAAAACCATCGAAGCGCTCGATTCGCCCTTCAACGTCTATGCTTTTCAGACCGTCGCCGACTCGGAAATGGGCGAAAGCGCCGACGATTTCCTCATGAAATATAACCTCAACGGAGTTCGTGTGAGCGAGGCGGCCTTCGAGCGTCTGGGCCAGGAGATCGCCCTCGAAGAGCGCAAACTGGAATTGCCCGAACTCTGGGGATCCGAAGACTACAAGCTCTGGACCGCGACTGTCCCGGTGAACAACGGCATCTTCCGCAAGCTGGTGATCCGGGGCAGCCGCATTGCCCACATCGACACCAGCAATTTCGGCCTCAAGGAATGGACTTCAAAGATGTACTACGAAGTCTGCGCCAACTCAGAGATCGACGACATGGTGGACGCGAAGGCGAATGCCGCGGCGGGCGACTAAGATTCAACGAACGACTGAAATCCAGAACTAACTCGATCCAGCAAAACTAAAACTACTGCCCCGCGCGCACTGGAGTCACCAGTAGTCGTCCAGTAGACTTCTTCTTGGTATCCCCTTTATCGCTCTCAAGCCGAAGGTCAAGCGACCCATCTTCCCCCGCGTCCGCTTCGGCTAAGGCCAATGCAAGTGCGTGAAACGCACGAGAAATGTCCGGTCCGTCTTGGAAAACGACGGGAACCCCCTTGTCGATCGCCGGAGAAACGGACTGATAATTGTTGGGCAGCTTCCAAAGCAACTTGGCGCTGGTCGCCTTTTCGACGTCTTCGTCAGTGAACCCGGGAATTTTCTTATAGCGGTTCAGCACCAGCCGCACCCGATTGCGCGTCGCTCCGTCATCGAGAAATATTTTCAAGCGCGCCGCGCTCCACAGCGAAACTACGTCCGCCTGGGCCACCAGTAGCACCGCGTTCGATATCTCGCTCAACAATCGCGCCGTGGCATCCGCCCGGTTGGAGCAGTCCACCACCACGTAACGAAAACTCGTGACCAGCAAATCGAATAAGCGCGCCAGTTCAGCCGCGGTCGGACTCAGAGGCATGGGCTGCTGCGGTCCCGCCAGCAACTGCAAGCCGCCTTTGCAAGGGGTCAGCAGGCCATCGAGCAAAGCATTGTCGAGACGGTGCAGGTTCTGTAAAGCATCGGCCAGTCCGAAGGAAGGTCGAACGTTGAGCTGAAGCGCTGCATGTCCCAGCGACGCAAAATCGATCAGCAAAGCGCTGCCACCAGTTTCCTGGAGTGCCACCGCAAGATTTACTGCGACCGTGGTCGCGCCGGCGCCCCCTTTGGCGTTGGTCACCATGAACACCCGGGCCCGCCCCAACGAGCTGCGACCCTTGTTGCGCGCGGACGTAAATCGTGCAAACGCCTCCGCCAGCGCTTCCGAGCTGACATTGCGCTCCAGGTATTCGCCGGCTCCCGCACGCATGACCGCCACGATGGTCGCCGCCTGCTTCATCTCACCAATGGCAAAAATCGCAATATCTTCCGTGCTGGCGCGCAGCAACTCTATGGTCTTGATCGCGCGCTGGACTCGATCCGGCTCAATGTCAACGATGACAATTTCGCTGTGGGCGTCCTGGATTTGGCGCAGCACTGAATCGGTGGGAGAACTGGGAAACGCCACGTGACCGAACACATCTCGGCCCAGCGTGCCTTCCAGCCGCCGCTGCAGCGTTTCGAATCGTTCTTTATCTTCCGCGAGTACCGCGACGGCTACGCCATGCATGGCTGGATTCTTATCTCCCCAACACGCTTTCCCGGTTCCTCTAGCATGTTACGGAGTCGACGGAGGTTACGCCAAGTGACTTACGTAATGGACAGAACCGCCACCAAAGTGCCCTTTCGGGATTTCGCCCCGGTCATGGGAGGGGTCAAAACCGATGTTCCACGATTCTATGCAAAACTAGGCCGCTTGCAAAGAGAACTTTTAGCGGAAATCGTAATGAGATGTGCCATTGCGGGATTCCAAGGTCAATTCTGAGGCTTAATTCGCTTGGATTAGCGCAATTTGAGCGTGGTCAAGGCAAAAAGCGCAAATACTAAGGACGCAATCCAAAAGCGCACAATGATCTTCGACTCCGACCAGCCCATCAACTCAAAGTGATGATGGAGCGGCGCCATCTTGAAAATTCGCTTCTTGCGCAGCTTATAAGATCCGACCTGCAAAATTACCGACAAAGCTTCGACAACGAAAATTCCTCCAATAAACGGCAGCAGCAGCTCTTGCTTGATAATGACCGCAACCGTGCCGATCGCTCCGCCCAAGGCGAGCGACCCGACATCGCCCATGAACACTTCCGCTGGATGAGCGTTGTACCAAAGAAATCCGATCGAGGCGCCGACCATCGCTCCGCAGAAGATAGTCAGCTCGCCGACTTGCGGCATGCGCTGCAATTCTAAATAAGAAGAGAAAGCAGCATGACCGCTAACGTACGTCAGCACCGTCAGCGCCCCCGCCGCGATCACCGTGCAACCGATGGCGAGGCCATCCAGTCCATCGGTAAGATTCACCGCATTGCTGGAGCCAACGATAACCAGCACTACGAACGCGATGAAGGGAAGGAACGCCAGCGGCCACAGCGCTGGATTTCGCTCCAACGTTCCAATCACCAGGTCAGGGCGAAACTGCTTGAAAAACGGCACCACAAGCTTCGTGGAATAAAGATCGCGGGTCTGCATCGCGATCAGGATCACCGCAATAACAATGCTGGTCGCGATCTGTAAACCCAGCTTGGCGCGACTGGTCAGCCCGAGGTTGCGCTTGTGAATCACCTTAATATAGTCGTCGGCGAAGCCGATGCCCGCGAAGGCGCAAGTCGCAAACACAGCAATCCATACAAAACGGTTCGTGAGATCCGCCCAGAGAAGAGTAGGAATCACGATCGAAATCACAATCAGCAATCCGCCCATCGTCGGAGTGCCGGCCTTTTTCTGATGCGCCTTCGGTCCCTCTTCGCGAATATACTGCCCGATTTGAAAATCCCGTAGCCGCTGAATGACCAATGGCCCGATTACCAAGCCAGTGAACATCGCGGTCAGGCTGGCGAACGCTGTGCGGAACGTCAAATAACGAAAAATACGGAATGGCGGAAAGTAGTGAAATAATTTTAGGTAAAGCAGCCAGTAAAGCAATCCGCCTCCAGTGTTTTTCTAACCAGCTCGGTTACGCGATAGGCTGCGACTGCGCAGCTTTCCACACGTCGATCGCTTTTTCCAGTTTCACCCCGCGCGAAGCCTTCAGCAAAACTACGTCGCCGTCGCGGGCCTCGCGAACCAGCCATGCTCCCGCTTCTTCCGGCGTACTCACGAACTCTGCGCGAATTCCTTCCTGACTCGCCGCTTCCACCATGGCCTTCGCTATTCCCCGGACGCCGATCAGGATGTCGATCTTGGGTTCCGCCATATGACGTCCACACTCGCGATGCATCTCCTCCGAGGCTGGCCCCAACTCCAGCATCTCGCCCGCGACCACGATCCGCCGCGTGGCTTTCATGGCAGCTAGCGCATCTACCATGGCATTCAAAGCCTTAGGATTGGAATTGTAGCAATCGTCAATCAGCGTGATGTTGCCGAAGTGAAGTACCTCGCCGCGCTTGTTCGCAGGCTTAAGCGACGCCAGCGATTCCGCCGCCTCGGCGAGACTAATTCCGCGATCAATCCCCGCGGCAATCGCGGCCAACGCGTTATAGACATTGTGCGATCCGACCAGCGGCAACTTCACTGCCTGACCCGTGCCGTCGGCGATAACATCGAATCGCGATCCCTCGGCACCTAGCGACTGCACATTCTCAGCTCGCACGTGTGCCTTCGAATCGACACCATATGTGATCACTCTGCCCGTAAAACCTCGCCCGAACTGCGACACGTATTCGTCGTCCAAATTCAGTATTGCGGTCCCATGAGGTGGCAAGGCCTCAATCAGCTCGCGCTTCGCAGCCGCGATCCCTTCGATCGAATCGAAATTTTCCAAATGCACTGGCGCCACGTTCGTGACGATGCCGACGTCGGGCAGTGCAATGTTGGCCAGCGCTGCAATTTCTCCGGCGTGCGACATCCCCATCTCGATCACGGCCATCTCATCGTCATTTTCAAGGCGCAGCAGCGTGAGCGGAAGTCCGAAATGATTGTTGAAATTGCCCTCCGATTTTAGAACTCGGAAGCGTGTGGCCAGCACATGCGCGACCGCTTCCTTCGTCGTCGTCTTTCCCGCCGAGCCCGTCAACCCGATCAACGGCTTACCCCACAGGTTTCGAACCGACGTCGCCAGAGTTTGCAGCGCAAGCAGCGTGTCGTCGACCATCAGCAACTTGCTCCGGTCCGAGTACCGCCCCGCATCCTCCCGTCGAATCACCGACGCAACCGCACCATTCGCAAAGGCCTGCTCCACGAAATCATGACCGTCGAGCCGCTCGCCTTTCACTGCGAAAAACAACTGCCCCGGCTTAATCGACCGCGAGTCGATCGAATACGCCAGAGCCTCTGCGTCCGCGTCGAACGATCCTGTAGCACCTATGAACTTAGCGATTTGCCCTAACCCAAGCTTCATAGTCTTCCCGCCACGTTGCATTCATAACCAGCCCGCGTCAGCGCCTCGCGGGCCACTTCCATATCATCAAAGGGAACGCTTCCAGTCCGTGTCACCTGCGTTTTCTCATGACCTTTGCCGGCAAGCAATACAATGTCTCCGGGACGCGCCTCGGTGACAGCCATCCTGATCGCCGTCTTGCGATCTGGCTCCATCACGTACTTCGCCCCTGAACGCTGGAGTCCGACCACAGCATCGTTGATGATCGCCAGAGGATCCTCACTTCGTGGATTGTCCGAAGTAAGTATGACAAAATCGCTGCCTCGTCCCGCCGCCTCACCCATCATCGGACGCTTGGCCCGGTCGCGATCTCCGCCGCAGCCAAACAGCGTAATCACACGCCCTCTGCCATCGACAAATTCGCGAGCCAAAGCAGTCAGATTGCGCAACGCGTCATCCGTGTGCGCGTAGTCGACGACCACGGTAAAAGGCTGTCCACAATCGACGCGCTGAAAGCGTCCCGGAATTCCGCCAAATCCCTCCACGCCCTCAGCAATCGTCCGCAAATCGCAGGCCCGCGCAAACGCCGCGCCCGCTGCCGCGAGCACGTTGTACACATTCACCCGCCCCAGCAGGGGAGAAGCAACCTCAACTTTACCCGCGGGACTTGCCATCCGAAATCTCGTACCCTCAGCCGAATATCGGACATCTTCTGCGTGAAAATCGCCTTGCGCCAGTCCGTAGGTGATGACTTCCGAGCCGTTGCTCTTGCCGATCTGAACCAAGCGCTGCCCATACTCGTCGTCGACGTTGAGAACGGCGACGCGTGGCGGCCGCTCGCCACGGCCTTCAAACAAGACTCGCTTCGCGGCAAAATACTCTTCCATCGTATGGTGATAATCCAGATGATCGCGCGTGAGATTGGTGAAGACCGCAACGTCGAATGCGATTCCAAAGACCCGTCCCTGCGCCAGCGCATGCGAAGAGACTTCCATCACGGCTTCTTTCGCTCCTCCAGTGACAGCCTCGGCAAACAATTGATTCAGTTCAAGGGCCTCGGGAGTCGTATGTGGCGCTGGCAGCACCCGCCCCGCAACGTGATACTCGATCGTGCCTACCAGAAGACTTTTGCGTCCCGCCGCAGCCAGCATTGCTTCGAGCAGAAACGCCGTGCTGCTCTTTCCATTCGTCCCGGTGATCCCGGTGATGGCGAGTTGCTTAGCCGGATGTCCGTAGAAGTTCGCGCTGATCTGCGCCAGCGCCCGGCGTCCGTGAGAAACGCGCGCCCAAGCCAAATCGCCGACGGCGGAATCGCTCACGGAATCCGTAACGACGGCGCTCGCACCCGCCGCAATCGCCGCCGCGATGAATCGATTTCCGTCGCTGGACTCGCCCTTGATCGCAACAAACAAATTACCCGGCCGCACCCGACGCGAATCGTACTCTACGCCGGTGATCCGGGGATTGCCGCCGCCGTGGGAGAGAATTTCGACGTTATTGAGGATTTCGTGGAAATGCATGAACCTAATAGAAGGTGCGTGGCAGGACTCAATTTCTAATCATGCCGCACGATGCCACACGATTCCGGCCTTAGACCGCTGAAGGGATTTTCTCACCTCGCGGACTGAAGCCCAACTTCATTCGCCTCTGAACGGCGCGGCTGAAGCCGCGTCCTTTCAAATCAAAGTCAGCGCACTCGGTCGCAGAACCTTCACCGGCTGAATCGCACCATCACATGCGACCTGGCCGCCACGCGCGTGCCCGCTTGTGGAGACTGATCGATCGCGAGTCCGCTGCCTTGCGAGTCCAACTCCAGTCCGCTGTCTTGCGCGGCCTCAAGAGCCGCCCGCACATCTTTGCCGATCAAAGAGGGCACCATCACTCCGCTTTGCTCGACATCGAGCACCACAGTCCCGCCGTGCGTCGGCGGCGCAGGATTCGCTGGCACCGCAGTGGACGCCACTTCCGTCACATCCTGGTCGGAACTTTGCGGCATGGGTTGCCTCAACGCAGCCGTCACGACGGCAGCCGCAGGCGTTTCCGGAACCGTCGCCGGAGTATTTTCTGCAACCTCAAGCCCTGCACCCAAGTGATCTGGCGACCCCTCCGACAAGTCTTCTTCTTTCAC
>Ga0182012_10004736_pt1 | contig 14138 bp, 7 predicted proteins | sample 612S2SmetaG_FD_120486 | JGI IMG/M metagenome (GOLD analysis project Ga0182012, IMG submission 120486) | Permafrost microbial communities from Stordalen Mire, Sweden - 612S2S metaG | ecosystem: Environmental > Terrestrial > Soil > Wetlands > Permafrost | place: Sweden: Stordalen | collected... | reverse complement strand
CCGAGCCCTCGCCCACCGCGGACGCAACACGCTTCACCGAGTTCGAACGCACATCGCCCACGGCATACATCCCCGGCACGCTGGTCGCGTAGGGAGTGTTCTCAAAGCCCTCGCCGCCGCCGGTCAGGATAAAGCCCTTCTTGTCCAGCCGCACGGTTCCGTAGAGCCACCCGGTGTTCGGCTCGGCGCCGATCATCACAAAGACGCTTCGAATCGGCTTCACGGTCGACTCCCCCGTCCTGCGATGACCCCACGTCACGCTCTCCAGCGCAGTCTCGCCCTCTAGCTTCACAATCTCGGACTCTGTATACAGCGTAATGCGCGACGAGCTCTCAATGCGCGAGATAAGGTACTGCGACATCGTGGCCGCCAGCGACTTGCTGCGCACAATGTGATGCACATGCTTCGCTATGCCCGAAAGAAATACCGCCGCCTGCCCCGCCGAGTTGCCGCCGCCCACCACAATCACTTCGTTGTCGCGGCACAGCACGGACTCCATCGCCGTCGCCGCGTAATAGATGCCACGGTTTTCATACTGCCCGTAGTTCTCCACCAAAAGCGTGCGGTACTGCGCGCCGGAGGCCACCACCACGGCCCTCGAACACACCGGGATGCCGCCCGCTAGCGTCAGCTTGTGGATGCCGTCGATCTGCTCCGCCGTAATCGTCTCCCTCGAAATCGCAAACCGCACACCGAACTTCAACGCCTGCAACTGGGCGCGGCTCGCCAGCCGCTGCCCTGATATCCCGGTCGGAAACCCGAGGTAGTTCTCAATCTTGGAGCTGGTGCCTGCCTGCCCGCCGGGTGCGGTGCCCTCAATCACAATGGTGCACAGCCCCTCCGAGGCCGCATACACTGCGGCCGCCAGCCCCGAAGGCCCCGCGCCCACCACGGTTACGTCATAGATCATCTCCGGATCGGGCAGCTCGGTGATGCCCAGCTCGTCGGCGAGCTGCGTGATGGTGGGCCGGTGCAGAATGCGGCCATCGGAGAGCACCACCGCCGGCAGCGAGGACTCCGGATCGGACAGCACATCATCAGCCGGCGCGGTCTCTTCGGCCGGCATCTCCACGATCCTGTGCGGATAGTTGTTGCGGATGAAGAAGCGCTGCAGCTCTGTCATCTCCGCATCCCCGGCGTGCCCCATCAGCACAACGCCGCCGACCGCCTGGCCAATGATCCCGATGCGCCGCCAGATGGTGGCTGAGGTAATCAGGTTCGCAATGTCGCCTTCGGCGCGCATCAGCCGCTGCAACTCGTTGCGCGGTATGCGCAGCAGACGGCTCGCGCTTGCCGTCCGCGCCTCCACCAGCGACCCCTGCGAGGTCAGCATGTTCAGCTCGCCCGAAAAATCAAACCTCTTGTGATTGGCAATGACCGTAGGCTCGCCGTTCCCGCCGGGCAGAAAGATCTCCACCTCCCCATCCAGCACGACGAACATATCCACCTGCCGGTCCCCCTGGCGGAACAGCGTGATGTTGGCCGGGAACTCCTCCTCCCGTCCATAGGGCAGCAGCCGCTCAACCATATCCTCGGTAAGCTTCTGGAACGCCAGGTCCGGCCGGAACTCCGGATTGTTCCATGCGCTGGGCTTGCTCTCTTCGTTGTCGGCCATGGGCGTCGGAGTCTCCTCGCTGCGTGGGTGCCTCCATTCTAATGAGGGACGCCTTTGCGCGCTTTGCCGGAGGGAGAAGTGGGCTTCAGCCCACTGTCACGCCCGTGAGTTTCCTTCTTCTCCTCACGTATAGCGTTCGGGTGCCCCATCCATGACGACGGCCTCATCGTCGGCATGGGTGGGAACGAGGACTCCCGGGCCCGTCTCCACGCACTGAAACTTGCATTGCCCTCTTGACACGCCCGATATAATAGATCCAGTAAGAGAAGACCGCGCGGTCAATTCCGGGCTCTTCTCTCTGGCCCAGTGCCAGGCAGCGAGCGTCGCAACTCGCTGAATCTTTGACAACTTAGCCACAGACGGAAATATCAACCTATCTTCTGGATAGGTCATATATCGCCAAGGTACATCTCGCCGTAAAGCCCCCACTGAAAACAAAGGGGTTAGCGGCCCAACTCCCAGCCCTTTCAGAATAGGAGGTCCGAGCCTAAGTCTTTATTCATGAAGATTTTGCACGAAAAGCGGGGGAGGGGTACCCATCCGCACACCGCACCCGGCGGCCAACGCCCCGCATGGCGATACAGTAGGTGTGGGAGGGCGCGGCGATGACGGCAGCGAAGAAGCGGCAGAAGCCAGCGGCAAGGCCTCACACGTCGTCCAGCCAGCCGAGCAAGCCGGGCGCGCTCCCGCCGGAGCAGGCTGCCGTCGAGGCCAGCCTGGACCACCGCTTCGCACGGCCTGAGTTCCTGGAGCTGGCGCTCACCCACCGCTCGCACACCTATGAGGCGCGCCATGGCGTGCCTAAGGTGATCGTTCCGGCCCGGCCCGACCAGCGCGAGATGCGCAACCAGCCCGGCTCGGACAACGAGCAGCTTGAGTTCCTCGGCGACGCGGTGCTCGGCCTCGCGGTCACCGAGGTGCTCTTCGGCGAGTTCCCCCAGTGCAGCGAGGGCGAGCTCACCCGGCTGCGCTCCAACCTCGTTAGCCGCAAGCGCATGGCGGAGATGGGCGCCGAGCTCGGCCTGGGCCCCGCACTGCGCCTGGGCCAGAGCGCCGAGCAGAACGGCGGCCGCATCAAACCCGCGCTGCTCGCCAACGCCGCCGAGGCGATCCTCGCCGCGCTGTACCTGGACGTGCGCGATTCCGGCGGCGACGGCCTGAAGGCGGTGCGGGCCATCGTGCTGCGCTACCTCGTGCAGCCGGAGATCGCGGCCATGCGCACCGCGCTCGCCGCCGAAGCCGGACGCGGCGCCATGCGCGACCACAAGACACTGCTGCAGGAGCGCGTGCAGGCCTCCGCAGCCGGCAAGCTGCGCTACGTGGACATCGCGCAGAGCGGCCCCGCGCACCAGCGCCGCTTTGAAGTCGAGGCGCAACTGGAGAGCCCCGAAGGCGTCCGCGTGCTCTCCGCCGCCGAAGGCCCCAGCAAGAAAGAGGCCCAGCAGCGTGCCGCTGAGATCGCGCTGGCGCAGTGGCATGTCGCCGCCGCCCCGCGCCCTGAGGCTGCTCCGTGAGCGCCGCCTCCCCAGTGGATATGGCATCCGTAGCGCCTCGTCCCGCACGCCGACGCAAGCGCAGCAGTTCCTTCTTTGGCGAGGCGCTGATCCTGCTGCGGCTGGTGCTTGAGATTCTGGTCATTGCGATCTTTATCGTGACCTTTATCGTGCAGCCGTTCCGGATTCCCTCCGCGTCCATGCAGCCGACGCTCTTCGCCGGCGACTTCGGCCTCGCGGACAAGCAGTCGTTTGAGCCCGAGGGTCTGCTCTCACACCTGCTTCCGCCGGCGCGGATTGCGCGCGGCGACCTGATGGTCTTCCACTATCCGGTCGACCCGCAGCTCTACCTGGTCAAGCGGGTGGTCGGCGTTCCCGGCGACCGCGTCCGGTTGCGCGCCGGCCGCGTCTGGATCGATGAGCAGCCCATCGCCGAGCCCTACGCGTTCTACAAGCCCGCGGTGGCCAACCCGTTCCGCGACGACTTCCCCTGGCTGCCGCCGGTGGATCCCGCGCTGGCTCCGCCGTGGTGGTCGCAACTGCGCCACGCCATGCACGACGGCGAGGTGACCGTCCCGGAGGGCCAGTATTTTGTGCTGGGAGACAATCGTAACGACAGCGAGGACAGCCGCTACTGGGGCTTCGTTCCGCGAAGCGCGATTGTTGGCCGGCCGCTGCTGGTGTACTTCTCGCTGCGGCCGCCGTCAGAAGAGACAAGGCCCGCCTCGCTGACCCACCGGCTGCATGAAGACCTCAGCCACCTGCGCATTCTGCGCTAGCGGCCCGGCGTGCGGGTTCGTCAGCGCGCAAGGTACACTGGCAGAGCCGCGAATCAGGTGATTTGCAACCAGGGAGAACTACCGTCTTGAGCACACAGCCAGCCGCAACGGCCTCACAAACCATCCAGCCCGAGGAGCACTCCGAGACGCCGCTCGAAGCGCTGGCCTCCATCTGCTGTGTCTTCGTCGTTGCGCTCTTCATCATGACCTTCGTCGCCCAGAACTTTGAGATTCCCTCGGCGTCGATGGAAAAGACACTGCTCATCGGCGACCACGTCGTCGTCGACCGCACCACGCTCGCCCCGCCGACCGGCTGGGCGCCCTTCGTGCACTACCGCCCCGTGCAGCGCGGCGACGTCATCGTCTTTCTCAAGCCCAACCCGGAGTCGCCGGACCTGATACTGGTCAAGCGCGCCATCGGCATCCCCGGCGATCGCATTCATCTGCAGCACGGCATCGTCTACGTCAACGGCGTTGCGCAGAGTGAGCCCTACGCAGCCATGCCCAGTGACGACGGCGTCCTCGGCCACTCCTACGAGCCCTATCGCGACGACTTCCCCACCGTCACGCCCGGCGCCGATGAGCAGCTCACTGACGTGTGGCGTCTCGACCTGCCGACCCACATCGTTGGCACGGATCTCGTCGTCCCGCCCGGAAAAGTCTTTGCCATGGGCGACAACCGCGTCGAGAGCCTCGACAGCCGCTTCTGGGGCTTCGTTCCGCAGGAGAACATCATGGGCCGACCGCTGTTCGTCTACTGGTCATTCCAGACGCCCGCCGACCAGGAAGACAAGACCGGCATCGCAGACCGCATCAGCTTCATGTTCCATGTTGTGATCCATATCTTTGACGGCACGCGCTGGACGCGAACCTTCCACGTGATCCGATAGCCCTGACGATGGCGAGTCCCGCACCGATTCCCGAACCGGAAGATCCGTTTGCTGCGCGGCCGCGCCGCCGCCGGCTACTCTGGACGCTCGTCGCCCTCTTACTGGTGCTGATGTTCGCCATCATCCCGCCGCTGGTGCAGGTCAACCGCCTGCGTCGCCGCATCGCGGCCAGCATGAGCGCCAGTCTCGGCCGTCCGGTGCATCTGGACCGCGTCCGGCTGAACGTTCTGCCGGTGCCCGGTTTCACGCTGGAGAACCTCGTCGTCAGCGAAGACCCGGCCTTCGGCTATGAGCCCATCATCCGCGCCAATGTCGTGGAGATTACGCTTCGCCCCAGCTCGCTGTGGCGGCGGCAGGTCGAGCTCTCCACCATCCGCTTCGTTGAGCCCAGCCTGAACCTGGTGCGCAACGCGCAGGGTAAGTGGAACATCCAGTCGCTGCTGATGCACGCCGCCAGCCTGGAGACCGCGCCTACCACGCAGCTTCGGCCCGGCCTTGCACCGCGCTTTCCGTATATTGAGGCGCGCAATGCGCGTGTGAACCTCAAGCTCGGCCAGGAGAAGCAGCCCTTCTCGCTCACCGACGCGGACTTCGCCGTCTGGCTGCCGTCGCCGCAGCAGTGGAACGTCCGCATCGAGGCCCACCCCGAGCGCACAGACAGCAATGTGACAGAGACCGGCATCGTGCGCCTCGAAGGCTCGCTCGTCCGCGCCGCGAAGACCGAAGACGCGCGCATCGACCTCCAGGGCAGTTGGCACGATGCCCAGCTCGGCGACGCCAGCCGCCTGCTCACCGGTAACGACGCCGGCTGGCGTGGCACGCTCAACAGCGATTCCACGCTGACCGGTACACTGGGCCACGCAAACCTCACCACCGGCATCCACCTCAACGATGTGCGCCGCGCCAACTTCCTGCCCGCGCAGTTGCTCGATATTTCTGTAAACTGCTCGGCGGCCGCCGCCTTGCTGCAGAGTCAGTTGACGGAGCTGCACTGCGCGCTTCCCGTGGATGACACCCAGCCCGTCGCGCTCAGCGCCGCGGTGCTGCCTCTGGAGCAACCGCTGCAGGCCGCAACCACGCTGCGCTTCAACGCTCTCCCGCTCGCCACGGTACTTAACTGGGCGCGGCTCTTCTCGCTGCGCATCCCTCAGGATATGAATCCGCAGGGCAGCGTGGATGGTGAGCTCGACTGGAGCGGCGCGCCATCCGCAGGCAGCAAGCAGAGTCCCGGCTGGAGCGGCGGACTCACCGCGACGCTTCAATCGTCCGCTCCTGCGCACGAAGGCCGCGCCGGCGCATCACCATCGCCCACTTCGCAGATCTTCACGTTCGTCGTGCCTGACGCGCCGAACCCCCAACTTACGCTGCAACTGCTTCCGGCCACATTGCCTCCGGCCGCGACGGGTGAAACGCCTGCAAGGCTCACCCTGCAAGGCGCGGCCAGCCGAGGCAGCTACACGCTGCACCTCAACGGAACAGCAACTCCGGCGCAGATTGCGGACTTGGCCAACGACTTTCCGCCTGTCAGCGACGGCGTCACGCAGTCCTTGCCTGCGCTCACCAACGTGGCCACTGGCATTGACCTCACCTGTTCGCGCACGTGGCCTGCGCCGCAGACTTGTGTGGATGTGGCCGCCCCCGCGCCACGCAGATCCGGCAAGCACCGCCGCCGCTAGTCAATCTACTGTGCGGGTGGAGCAATCTCCTGCTTGTGCGTTGAGCTGCGGATCTCCGGTGCACTGCCGTCGTTCACCACCACCTCGCTCGGCGGCGTCTCCACCAGCACCCGCTCGGTGCTGCTGGCGAATCCCGCAATGCGCATCCTCCGCGTGGTGCTGAACGTCCCTGAGCGAATGATCAGCGGCACATCGGCCGCCGCTCCGCCTTCGTTACGCACCGTTACGGAGACCAGCCATCCGCTCGCGTGTGTCTCTCCCGCAGGCAGCAGATGCGGCTCTATGCCCGTGATGCTCAGGTCCGGCAATCCGCGGTCGCGCAGCACCCAGTCGGCGAAGAACCAGCTCAGGTCCTTGCCGCTGGTCTTCTCCAGCAGATGCTCGAACGCCAGCGCCTGCTCGCGCGGACTTTGCTGGGAGACTGGCTGCGCGCACCACGCAGTCAGCGCGGCACGCAGGGCATCGTCACCCGTGATGTCGCGCAGCATCCACCACACTGCCGCGGACTTGCGGCGGTAGTACAGCTCGTCGCTGGCAGCAACTAGCGGCTCGCCTTCGTCTGCTGTCTTGCCCGGCTCGATGACGACCTCTGCCAGATCCAGTGGCCGCAACAGCTCCTGTAGTTGTGCTATCGCCGCATCGCGGCCCTGCTGCTGTTCCACCTCCAGCAGCTCCGCGAACTGCGGCAGGCCCTCGTCCATCCACGGCACACCGGTCTGCACCCACGCATGAGCCATGCTGTGTGCCAGCGCACCCATCGAAGTTGACCCGGCGAGTCCTGCCGCAGGGGCTACCAGCAGCGGCCCATCTTCAAAGGGCTGGCCATCGTGGTCCAGCACGGTCAACGCACTCAGCGGCCGCGGTCCGAACCATTCTTGCAGCAGTGGAGCCACGCTCTCTGCGGAGTCAGTGAGGCGCAGTGAAACGCCCGAGTCATCAGTCTCCAGAGCAACCATCGGCGCCTGTTCATCAACTGCAGCATCGCTCTCCGGCTTTGTAACTCTTTCGTCAATGGCAGGCGAAGGCGCCGTCGCGGACGAACTGGAACTCTGTGCCGAACCATCTCTCATCGTCGGAGCGAATGCAATCATCATCTCCGCATGTGCCACCACGAACAGGCTGGGTAGCCGGAAGCCCAGCGGCTCGGCAGGGAACTCCGCCGTCGCAATGCCGTGTCCCGCTACGACGGGCGAGTCCGCATCATCGCTGATCGCCGTCATCGCTTGCCGTCGCGCGCAGAAGTACACCGCCGCAGGCGGCTCGCCGCTGTACTCCACCGCGACGCGGAGATGGACTGTCGCGCTCGCTTCTCGCAGCCGCGTCGCGTCAAGATACTGGAACAGCTTCGCTCCATCCCCAAGAAAGAGCTGCGGTGCAGCTACCGGGTACCACAACACCGAGCCCATCCCGCGCAGCGCGGTCAGCAGGCCGTTCGGCATCGGCGCAATCGCATCCCAGTCCGCGCTCATCGCGGCGTCGGGTGTTGCGCCAATCGCCTCCAGCCGCGCTCCGCTGGCGGCGATCGTGCCGGAGTAGAACGTGTCCAGCGTCACACTCGTCCCCGGAGCCAGTGGCCTTTCGAGCGAGACGATGGCCTCGCTCGCCTTTCCCGTATGGTCGGCGTCGGTCTCAATCAGATGCTGTGCCAGCGGCAACTTCTGCGCTGCGCCGCCATCGGCGGGCAGCGCGCTCACGCTCTCCCACGTCAGTGTGGAGGATATCTGCAATGCCACGCGCGTCAACGGCGTGCTGCCGTCGTTGCGTACCGTCATGCGTGCTCGCATCTGCAGGCCAGAGCTCGCAGGCTTCAACTGCGCATCCAGATCGTAGGCTGTGATGGTGATCGCCGTGCGCTCGTCGTCGGTCAGCTCCGGCCCGCTCGCTGCCGGCAAAGCACTCGCTGGTTCCTGCGGCGATGACTTGGGTGTGGCTGCATTGGGCGCTGTCGCATCCGGGTCCGCATGCCGCTCAAAGAGTACCGTGCGCTTCGGCGCAGGCGCCTCCTGTTCTGTGCTCGCGCTTGATGCGGATGGCGGCTGCGTCTGCTGCGCCCGAATCGCGCACGCACTCACCAGCGATAGAGCCACCGCACCCGTCAGCCGCCTCAGCAGAACTCTCGTCACGATCCCAAACCTTTGCGCGGCCTCTCTGGCTTGGACTCCGCAACCGCAGGAAGGGCACTGCCGCGCCGCTGGCGCATAGCCTCATACATCACCACCGCACCGGCCACGGACACATTCAGCGAGCTCACGCTGCCTGCCATCGGAATCTTCAGCAGGTAATCGCAGTTGCGCTTTACCAGGTCGTGCAGGCCGCTGCCCTCGCTGCCCAGCACCAGGCAACAGTTCTGGCGGAAGTCAAAGTCGCTGTACTCCGGCGAGCCGCGCTCATCCAGGCCGATGATCCAGATGTGCCGCTGCTTCATCGCCTCCAGCGCGCGCACCAGGTTGGTCACCCGCGCAATCTTCGCATGCTCCACCGCGCCCGCCGAGCTCTTCGCCACCACTCCGCTCAGCGGAGCCGAGCGGCGCTCCGGCAGCACCACGCCGTCAATGCCCGCACCATCAGCCGAGCGCAACAGCGCACCCAGATTGTGCGGGTCTTCCACGCCATCCAGTGCCAGCAGGAACCTGTAGCCCGAAGGCACCATCGGCGCATCCAGCAGGTCTTCAAGCGTCAGCAGTTCTCGCTTGCGCAGAAACGCGACCACCCCCTGGTGCGCGTCTGTCTTCGCCAGCCGGGTAAGCTGGTCGCGCGGCTCCTTGTGGACGCTCACTCCGGCAGCTCGGCACAACTCCAGCACTCGCTCCAACCGCGGGTCCTTACGCTCTTTGGCCACGCTTACGTGGTCGATCTGTCGCGCCCCCGCGCGCAGCGCTTCTTCGACCGGGTGCAGGCCGTACAGGACATCCATATTGAAAGTGTATCCGGGTGGAGCCGTCCGGCGCTTTACTACCAGCGATGCTCGGTGGCGTGCTTCGGCAGCAACTCTACCGGATTGAGCCGGAAGGCAATCCCCGCGCTGATGCCATACGGATGGATGGAGCCAAAGGTAAACTGCGGCCACATCTGGTACTCCGCGTCCACCACGCGAACGGTCCAGCGGTCATTAATGGTGTAGTCCAGGCCGCCGCCTGGTGCATAGACAAGGTAGTTGCCCACCCCGTAGTTGAAGGGCAGATTGATGTGTCCCGACCCGATAAGGAATTTCGCATAGGGACGTAGTCTTCCAGGCCGCTTGCTCAGGGTAATGCGCGGCCCGGCTAGGTAAGTTCTCTCGGTAACATTCTCATCGGCACCGAAGCGCACATAGCGGACCTCGGCCTCAACGCCGAACCACCACGCGGGGTCCACCTCCGCAAAGAGTCCCACGCCGCCGAGCTTCTGCTGTCCATAAACCGTCTCGTAGTAGGAGGCCTCGCCTCCGATGGCCATCAGGCTACCCGGCCCGGTCGCTGTGGCTGTAGCCTGCGCATGCAGACTGCGGCCACCGGAGAGCAGCACAGCCAGGGCCGCCAGGGCCAAGCACGAAGATCGAACCGTTCTCTTCATCGCCGGCCTCACGGAGTCACAATCAGCGTTACGTCTTGCGTCTCGGTTGCGCCCGTTCCGGTGCCGTAGGCCGTGACCTTGAAGTTATAAGTTCCAGCCGGCGTGCTGTTGATCTTGATGCCGCCGCAGCCGGTCGCGCCCAGCGTTCCGGCGATTGCCCCCAGCAGCAGTATCAGCATCGGCAGCGAGCGCCGTTTCGACCGGAAGAAGATCAGGCAAGCCAGCAGCCCCGCCGGCAGGAAGGCAAGCAGCACACCGCTGCCACCGCTGCGTTCGTTCTTCGCGGTTGCACCGGCACCCAGCGGATCGCCGGTGTCGATGGTGAGTTTTCCGACCATGGTGCCGTCGGCAGCCAGCACGCCCATATCGGCGCTGAAGGTGCAGGTTGCGTCGACAGGCAGGCCGAGGCAGCCGATCTGCATCGTATCGGTAAAGTTATGCACTGAGGTCAGCGTGACCGTCACCACGCCATGCTGCGAGCTCTGCAGGGTCATCGATCCCGGTGCGACCAGGATGGAGAACTGCGACACTCCGCCGCCTGTGATCTGCGTGATCGCCGACGCGGAGCCCGCATAGACCGTGTCAGCGTTATAGGTCGCCACTACGCTCTCGCCCGTCGATTGCAGCTCGATGTTGATCGTCGCCTGCCCGCTTCCGTTCAACGGCGAGGTCCCAATAACGGTGGTTCCGGTCGTGAAGGTAATCGTCCCTGTGGGGGAGACCGGTCCGGTCCAGCCCACGGTCCCAATCAGCGTCACCTGCTGGGCGTCGTTCGGGTTGGTCTGCGTGGAGGACACGGCTGTCGTAGTCGGACGCAACTGCACCGTCTGCGACAGCGCCGGGGAGACGCTCGCGAAGTTGTTCGTATCGCCCGCATAGCTCGCCTGGATCGCATGATTGCCGGCCGCCAGCGAAGCCAGGCTCAGCGTCGCCACTCCGCTCGAATTCAGCGTCGCTGTGCCCAGCGTGGCCGAGCCATCCGTAAAGGTCACGGTTCCGGTCGGCACGCCCACGCCGGCATTGTTCACCGTCGCGGTCAGCACAATCGGCGCCAGCGTCAGCGCCGGGTTGGCGCTGCTGGTCACCGCAACCGTCGTCAGTTCCTGCACCGAGATCGTCAGCGGCGTCGAGACAGAAGCGCTCGCCTTACCGTCGCCCGGATAGTTCGCCACGATGGTGTGCGCGCCCGGTGCCAGTGTGGAAGTGGTCAGCGTCGCCACACCACTCGAGTTCAGCGTGCCGGTTCCGATGGCTGTTCCGCCGTCGGTGAACGTCACCACGCCCGTCGCGACGCCGCCGTTGCTCAGGATGGTCGCTGTGAACGTCTCTGGCGTCCCATAGGTCGCCGGGTTGCTGCTCGCCGTCAGCGAGATCTGTGTGCTCGCGTTCTGGATCGTCTCAATCAGGGTTGCGGTTGCTGGCGCATCGTTCTTGTCGCCGCTGTACGTCGCCGTGATGGTGTGCGATCCCACGCTCAGCGTAGAGGTCGCAAACGTTGCGCTCCCCGTTCCGCCAACCGGGGAGGTGCCGATGGTCGCGCCGCCATCCGCGAAGACCACCGTGCCGGTCGGAATAATTCCGCCCACCGCTGCGATCGTCGCGGTAAACACCACGTTCACGCCCGTCACCGTCGGGTTAATGCTCGAGGACAGGTTCTCCGTCGACACCTCGGTAATCTGCTCCACCAATACAGGAGAGGTCGAGGTCGCATGGTTCGTGTCGCCGGAGTACACCGCGGTCAGGCTGTTCATGCCCACACTGAAGGCGGACGTCGTCAGCGTCGCGATCCCGCCGCTCACCGTGCCCGTGCCGATCACCGCTCCGCCATCCAGGAACGTCACGCTCCCCGAGATGCCAGGGTTGTCTGCACTGACGGTGGCGGTCAGCGTCACCGGCTGTCCCAGCGGTGAAGGATTGCTGCTGCTTGTCAGGGCGGTCGTCGTCTGCGCCTGCTGCACCACCACCGTAATCGCGGGTGAAACGGCAGTCGCGTTGTTGGCGTCGCCGCTATAGGTCATCGTCAGGGTGTGCGTGCCGATAGAAAGTGTCGTTGTGCTGAACGGGAACGTCCCCGCCGCCGTGACCGTCTGCGTCGCGATGACCGTATTGCCGTCGCGCAACGTCAGCGTCCCGGTCGGCGCAACGCCGTTGGTCGTCAGCGTGCTGCTCAGATTCACAGGATTGCCGGCGTCCACCGGCGTCGTTGGCCCACTCAGCGTCACGCCCGTAGTCGCCAGGCTGATCGTCTGCGTCCAGGTCGCGGAGGTGCTACCGGTGTAGTTCGGGTCGCCGCCGTATACCGCCTTCAGCGTGTGCGTGCCAACGCTCAGCGTCGACGTCGTCAGCGTAGCCACGCCCTGTGCATTCACCGGCGCCGTTCCCAGGATGGTCGCGCCGTCATAGAACGTCACCGTGCCCGTCGGTATGCCCGTCGCGCTCGTTACCGTCGCATTCAGCGTCGCCGGCTCGCCCGCCAGCGTGGAGTTGTTCGTCGAGCTCCCTACCGTCGTCGTGCTGGAGATCTGGATCACCTCCGCCAGCGGACTGGAACTCGCGGCGGCGTAGTTCGTGTTGCCCGCATAGCTGGCCACAATGTTGTGCGTGCCCACCGCGAGCGTGCTCACACTCACCGTCGCATTGCCGTTCACGTCAACGGCCACCACGCCCAGCGTCACGATTCCATCGGTAAAGGTCACCTGTCCGGTGATCGCTCCATCCGCCGTGGAGCCGGCAGCCATCGCAACGTTGGCCGTAAAGGTCACGATCTGCCCGGTGTGCGCCGGGTTTGCATTGCTGGCCAGCGTTACCACTGTGCCGATCTGTAGCGTCGTCTCGGTAAAGGCTGCGGACGCGCTCGTGCTGTTATTGGTGTCGCCGCCATAGGTCGCGACAATCGGGTTCGTCCCCGGCGGCAGCGTGGAGATCGTCAGCGTCGCCACGCCACTGGCATTCAGCGTCGCGTTGCCCAGCACGGTCGAGCCCTCGGCGAACTGCACCGTCCCGGTCGGGGTCGTTCCATTCTTGCTCGTCACGGTAGCGGTAAACGTCACCGGAGTTCCCACGGTGGCGCTCGCGGTGTTGGCCGTCAGCGTCGTCCCGGAGGTCGCCAGTTGCACCACCTCACTCACATAGTTGGAAGTGGCCGACGTATTCGTGCTGTCGCCCTGGTACAGTGCCCACATGTTGTAGGTTCCTGCCGGCAGGTTGTTGATCTGGATCGTCGCCACGCCCGCCGAACTCAGAATCGCACTCCCCAGCGCTCCCGCCGTGTCATAGAAGATCACATTACCCGTCGGTGTCCCGGTTGGCGCGGTCGCAGTCGCCGACAGTGTCAGGGTCGCGCCTACGACGACCGGGTTGGGTGAAGGCGTAAAGACCAGCACACTCTGCTGCTTCACAATCTGGATCAGAACGCTGGAGTTGACCGCCGCATCCTGCGAGTCGCCCCCGTAGTCGGCCGTGATGTTGTGCTGGCCCAGCGTCAGGGCAGACGTCGTGCAACTGCCAGCATTCGCGCTGATGGCCACGCTGCAAAGCTGCGTCGCTCCGTCGTAGAAGGTAATCGACCCGGTCAGCGCTGTGTTGGAGCTGGTGACCGTCGCTGTGAACGTCACACTTGCGCCCACCACGCTCGGGTTGGTGCTGGAGGTCAGTGAGATCGAAGTCGGGTTTACGCTCAGCACGTTGCCGCTCAGGTTGATCACTGTCGGCGTATTCGCTGCATTGGAGTTAATGGTGAGCGTGCCGTACACCGGCATGCCGGTCACCGTCGGCGCGAAATCCACGCCCAGGTTGCACTGCACGTCAATGGCCAGGGTCGCGCCTGCATCGCAGGTCGTGGTCGTCGGGTCCAAGGACGAGTTGTTCAGCACCTCGAAGTTGGTGCTCGGAAACAGCAGGTTGCCGTTGCCGTCATTCTCATAGCCCTGCGCCTGCGGCGGCGAGACCTTGCCCACCCGGATGGTCGCATACTCCGGCAGCGTGGCCACGTTGGAGCTGATCTCGCGCACGCGGTTGTGAAACAGGTCTGCAATCAGCAGGTTCCCGGTCTGGTCCACAAACACCGAGTACGGCCCATACAATCCCGCCTTCGGCGCCGGCCCGCCATCACCGCCGAACGACTCGTCCGCATT
>Ga0182012_10004734_pt1 | contig 14150 bp, 22 predicted proteins | sample 612S2SmetaG_FD_120486 | JGI IMG/M metagenome (GOLD analysis project Ga0182012, IMG submission 120486) | Permafrost microbial communities from Stordalen Mire, Sweden - 612S2S metaG | ecosystem: Environmental > Terrestrial > Soil > Wetlands > Permafrost | place: Sweden: Stordalen | collected... | reverse complement strand
CCGAACGTGAGGGATGAGTGGGAGGGGTTGGAGGTAGAAATCCGTGGATGAAATCGCTGTCACTGTGGTTAGACGTGTGGATAACGTAGTGATCGACTACGTGCGTGTCTGCACCGAGTCCACGCTGGATGAGGTAATTGAGTGCGAGCACATGACCCCCGGCCACGTTGTAGACATCACGCTCACCCGAGACACGCAGGCAGTCAGTCTTCTCTAGACGGTCGGTGAAGCCACTGACGGAAGTCCTTCACCTCGCGAGTCTCAGCCTTCATACCCCAGTCGGTCGTACAACGCCTCAATGCGGTCGGCTTCCATCTGCTCGTAGTCCGGCTCGCGGATGCACCCACCTTCGCAGTCCTCGTCCTCGCACCACTCCTCATGGTCGGCTTCGTAGACATCGGGAGGTTCTTCCCAGCTCCGAGGCACGAAGTCATAGGGCACGTCGCTGAGTTTCACTGGTCCTCCGTTCCATGGCATGGGCAGTGCGCCTCATCCTCGGGGATCGGCTGGTGTTCCACTTCTCCGCAGTTCGGGCAGTTCACGACAGCCGGCCGGCAGCGTCCAGCTCGGCGGCGCAGGTCGGGCACAAGGTCAACCGCTCCCAGTGCGGGCTACCGTCCAACCGTGGCGAGTTGACCCCACGATCAGTGAGGGTGGCGTCGTCTTCGTGCTCACCACACATGGCGCAGTTCGGGCAGGCACTCACCAGGGCCGGCCGAACGTCACAGATGCGGCCGGCCCTGGAGAGCGTGATCTCGACCGGCTCACCGTCCTTGGTGCCGCCGTTGTTGAATCCGTAGACGAAACCGGAATCGGACGACGTGAGCGTATTCACCATCTCACCCTCTGCCGTCTCGAATACCACCCTGTAGCGCGGGTTGCCGTAGATCGTGTTGTTGAGACGCTCTCGGCGGATGATGGTTGCTCGCACCTTGCTCGTGGTCATGTCGTGAACCTCCCAGTTCATCCCCGTAGGCAATCTGCCATCGGCTACCGCCACCCGCCGAAGCGGGGAGCGGTGGTCGACGTCAGTTGCCAGCGGCGCGGTAGTCCAGCTCAGCGGCCCACGCTTCGGGGTAGCCGTGCTGGCACGTGGTGGCGTCCATGCCGCAGAACATCAGCGGCGCCAGGTCGTCCGCCGTGTTGTGGTCGGGGTCCATGTGGGCGTGGTCGTGACCGTCGACCCACGCCTGCCGCTGGTAGTCGTAGTGGCACCCCGCCTCCAGCTCGCCGCGGTCGTCCCATTCTGCGGTGAGGATGTCGGTGTAGCCCTGCGGTAGTGCCATCATGTCGAACCTCCCAGGTTCGTTCCGTAGTTAGGAGTAGTGAAGCACAGAAGTACGTCTCTGTCAACGCTCATTGCCAACAACCCGCTTACCGGGGAAAGTTGACCACGCGGTCAAGAACTCAGATGAGACGTGCAATCCTTCGGTTGCACTGCCGGCAGTGGTCTGCACTCTCGGTGCGTGTGGTCAGCGGACGATGAGCGGACGTGACGGTGGCGTGTCCTGACGGGATGGGATGGGGGGTGGCTACTTACAAGTAAACTCCCTGGTCAGAGGGGGTGCGCACCCCACGCCGCACCATGATTCTCGGTCTCCGTTTGGCCCTTCGCAGAGAGAGATAAGCGGTGGAGCTTCCACACCTTCGATCCGTTTTCCCTGCTCAAGCCTCAAAAATCGCAGCTACTGAAAAAATCTCGTGCCTCTCTCTGAGGACAACCCAACCCGCTTTTGGTTGGGGCGTCAGTCCAACTGAGCGAAGCGAAGGCGGAAGGCCTTGCGGGGATGGGGAACGATGACGCGACAGTGGAGCTAGAACCCCAGGTCGGATTCTAGAAAACCAGCTGCCTTCGTATCCGTAACCTCGGGTGATCAGGGATACTCTCCCGTCTCCTTCTCCCTGATACCGGTCTCGCTCACAAGGTCCGCACCTCTGCGGAGGGATGGCCTGGGAAGGACGACGCCATTGGCTTGGCCACAACACCCCTGTTACACCCATGTCTGGTTGAGCGACTTGTTCTAGTCGACAGCTCGGCGGGAGATTTTGAGATAGTCGGGCCAGGGGCTTACCGATCCCTGGACTTCAAGAGGCATTCGAGATGAACCCAGCCTCTTCCTAGCGTCGGAGATACCCGATCTCCTGGTGAGATGGTGGTACCGCAGGGCCTACAGAGGCTGCGGTACCGAGCGACGTACTGCCGGCTGTTCCCCATCACCTCTTGCTTTTCAGCCAGGGAAAGACCCGGTGAGTGGGCATCACTGTGATTTGACTTGCGCTTAGCAGGAGTCCCGATAGGGAACTCCAAGTGCTCTACGTCGATTGGAAGTTTCACTTCCGACCCTGAAAGGTGTACTTCATCTGGTATCGCTTTCTCTTGACTCAGATGTGGAGCCTGTTGAGAGTTTTCTCCATCCAACACCCGACTGTTCGATATGTCAATACCCCCTATTGACAAGGCACCTTGCCATCAGTCATAATGAACCTGGTTCTGTGGAAGAACCTGAAGTTGAGAGTTCGACCCCCACACCTGCTGACTGGTATCGCCGGGTGTGGGGGTCCTCTCATGTCTGGACAAGGTTTGGTACGATCCGGTCATGTCTGACACCTTCGGTGCGCTCTACATCAGCGGTCAACAGACCGGGCTGCCGAGCGGTGGGCAGCAGGGCATCGGACCGTTCGCCATCCCCGCCAGTGGGGTGCAGGACACGCAGACCGTCATCGTGAACACCACGGCGACCATCCCGGTCCCCTCGGGGGCACAGGGGGTGCTGCTCGTCCCGCCGGTCGCAGGAGATGTGGCGTGGAGTTTCCGGACCATCAACGGAGACACCGGCACCTACCTGAACCAGAGCCTCCCGAGCTTCATCGACTTCGATCCTGACAACTACCCATCCAACATCCACCTGAACTCCGCGTCTAGCGTGGCGATCACCGTTCAGTTCATCTAGGAGAGACATGTCCGACACCTCTGATCCCTCGACCACCCCCACCCCTCCGGTGGACCCTACCGATGCGGTACAGACGGAACCTGTCCAGACCGAGCCTGTGCCGGACCCTGCATCTTCGTCTTCCCCCGCCGAGTCCCCCACCCCCGATTCCTCGGTGCCCGTTGCCAGTTCCGAGCCGGTCGACGCACCGGCCCCTGATCCGTCCGTACCTCCTCCGGATAGCCCGATCCTTCCGGTTGAAGGAGTCTCTGACTCGCCGGCTCCCGTCCAAGAGACCACTCCGGAGGTCGTACCGGACCCCGTTCCTGCCCCGTCTCCCACCCCGACCGTTGTCGACGGCCCGCTGCAACAGCAGACCTTCCACGACACCCGTGAGATCGAAGCCGCCCAGCGCGCCGGCCTGACGAGTCCCCGCGGGCTTCCGCTGAACGACTACGCGCTGGACCAGGTACGCCGGCTGTCGGTGGCTGTCGGAGCCATCGAAGACTGGGCCAAGGAACTTCGCAAGGCAATCGACAACATCATCACGTCGTAACAACGGAGCGGGGTGGAGCAGTCTGGTAGCTTGTCGGGCTCATAACCCGAAGGTCGGAGGTTCAAATCCTCCCCCCGCCACTTGACAAGGTTCCTTGCTTCGTGCAAGGATTCTTGCATGGACCTCGGAGACATCGGAACCGAAATTGCCACCCTCGATGAGGAGAACGGCAAGCGGTTTGCTGACCTCGCCGCCGGGCGATACGGACCTCCCGTCCAGCTCCAACCCGGAACCTTCGAGTTGCTGAAGCTCACCGTCTACGTGGAGCGCATCCTTGAGCACCTGGGCTCGGACCTACTGGATCAGGCCAAGTTGGACTTCGCCAACCACGTCTCCGAAGCCCTTGACAAGTTGGAAGAGGCATCCCGCCGGGCGAAGTTCACCCAAGGACTGAACGGGAACCGTGGCTGAACTTATCGCCCTCACCGACTACCTGGATGAGATCGACAAGCTCTCCCGAGGTCGTGCTATCTACGACCAACTGGTGATCGACGCCATTCAGAAAGCACGTGACTTCGGTGTGTCCTGGTACCAGATTGCAGAGGCGCTCGGAGTGACGCGACAGGCCGCGCAGCAGCGGTACGGAAAGCACATGAGAGATGGCTGATGACCGCCTTGGATTCGATCCTCGTGCTCTTCCTCGTCGTGATGACGATGGCAACCTGGTATTCCCTGTACCTGCTTCGGAGCCGTTCGTTGAGCCCACCTTCCCCGACTCCTACTTCGATGCCCGAGAAGCCTTCGGAGGCGCTGATCGAGAAGATGATGGAGATGATGAGGACGGAGAGGTCGGAGGACCGGAGGCTGATGGAGACGCTGGTCCTGGGGAGGGAGGTGACCAGCGAACCATCCACGATGTCTTCGCTGACACTGCCGATGGAGTTCGACTACGACTCGACGCCCCTACCGCCTGGGATCGAAGCAGTGATGTCACGAGAGGCGGAGGAGGACTTGCTGGAAGCTGGGAGGAGGGAGCGCGACGCTTTGCTGGCGAAGAGACAGGAGCTGGAGGCGGAAGTCCTGAGTCGGATGGCCCAAGACCAATCGGAGACTTCCTCACCCGGACCGTGGTTGGCGACGGAGGACGAATCCGGGCTCCCGACGTAACCTTGGAGTGTGTCCCCAACTCGGTCTCCGGATTGAAAGGCGGGAACGTGTCGGTCAACTTCCACGTCAAGTTCGAGTTGGCCGACGAAGCCTTCAAGGTACACCGCCTCCAAGGGAAGTCGGTCATCATCGACATCTACGAAATCGAGGAGGACTGATGGGAACAGCGATTGTCATTGTCGTGGGTCTCTGGTGGATCGCAACCGTGTGGGGTGAGATTCCGACCGACCGTCACGGAAGGCCGGACCGGTGACCGCTGATGAGTTCAAGACACTGGTGGAGCGGATGCTCACAGAGGGAGTTCCGCCGGCAGTGGTTGCGCGCATCGTCAACATGGATGTCGACCTCATCAAAGAGGCGCAGAAGGAAGTCCGGGTCAAGCGGTACGGGACCGACGACCTCAACGACTACTTGGAGCAGATGCAGTGGCGGACCATCGAAGAGGCGATGACCTCGCTTGCGACAGGAAGCTCGACCGACAAGGCGCGAGTCATGTCGACTGTTCTCGGCAAGCAGATGACCGCCGCCACCAAACGGATGCCTGAGGGTCAGCGTGACGCGGGAGCGAAGATTCAAGAGCTGATGGCGTCGATGCGAGGGGATGATGGGTAGGCCGCAACTCGATCTCTGGCCGTGGCTTGAGCAGTTGACCCTGAAACCGAAGAACGCCCGGCCGATCAAGTTCGACCGCAACTCCCCCTTCGCCTGGGCGCAGCGACAGTTCGTCGCGGAGGTGGAGCGTCAGTACAACGCGGGACTGCCGGTGAGGATCATCGTGCTCAAGGGTCGACAGATCGGCATTTCCACCGTCACCGAGGCGATCCTGTTCCTGTGGTGCTTCCTCCACCCCGGCACCAACGCAGTGGTGATGAGCAAGGACGACGACTCTTCCAACTACCTGTTCGGGATGAGCAAGAGGTTTTGGGAGACCAGCCCATTCAACGGGCCGTGGACGACGAAGTACAACCGCATCGGCTACTTGGAGTGGGAGATGTCCCCGCTCAACTCCACCTTCACCACCGTCACTGCCGGATCGGACAACCCCGGACGAGGCATGACCATCCAGGCCGCGCATCTTTCGGAGTGTGCGTTTTGGGAGGACGCTGACAACGTGGCCGGTGACCTGGGCGAAGCCATCCCCGACAACCACGGAACGATCATGGTGCTGGAATCCACCGCCCAAGGTGTCGGTGGATACTTCCACGACGAGTGGGCGAAAGCCCAGGACGCCACCGGGGAGAAGTCTCCCTTTCACCCGTTCTTCTTCGAGTGGTGGAAGCACGAAGAGTACGAGGTCACAACCACCCACCTGAAGTACGGCGATCTTGACGAGGAAGAGAAGGAGTTGCTCGACACCTATCCGGCCATGACCATTCCGAAACTGGCGTGGAGACGGAGGAAGATCGCGACCTACCAGAATCCGGAGACGTTCAAGGAGGAGTACCCCAACTCCATGGAGGAAGCTTTTTTGTCGACCGGATCGAACGTCTTTCCTCTCGCCAAGTTGGCGCAGATGTACGAACCAGACGTGGTGTACGAGCAGGGGTTTCTCTTCAACGACAACGGGAAACTTCAGTTCCAACCCGACGACGACGGCCACTTGTTCATCTACAGGCAACCCGATCCGCGGAGGCGCAGACGGTACGTGGTGTCTTGTGACCCGACGTGGACGGTGGAGGGAGACCCCGCCTGTATCCAAGTCATCGACCGGGCCTCCATGGAGCAGGTGGCCGTGTGGCACGGAGCCGCCGACCCGAAGACCATCGGTGAGATCAGCCTTGCCATCGCTCTCTACTACGGACCCGAGGCCATCTTGAACACCGAGATTCAAGGGGGAGGGAAGGTCGTCCTCGCCGTGTGGAGAGAGGCCAACTACCAGCACATTTGGATGGACCGACGCCCCGACCGCCCCAAGGTGATGATGCAAGCCTTCGGATGGAACTCCACCTATGAGACCAAAAAGCAGATGCTCGGGACCATGCAAGGGATCATCCACCGTCAGCAGGCGTTGATCCACCACCCCGCCACCTACTACGAGATGACCCGGTACGTCACCAACGAGGACGGCACCTACGGGCCTTCGCGGAGGTCCGGGCACGACGACACCGTGATTTCCCTAGGGATCGGGTGGATGACGGTCGTCACCGAAGGCCAGTCGTTGGACTACGCCGCCCTCGGGGCGAGTCCCCAGCCGTACATCCCCGGTATCTCCCGACCTCAGATTCCCAACATGGGGTCAACTCCAACCCTGCTCGGAGCAGGTAGGTTTGGGGAACCGATGGACAGCGACGCCATGATCGGAATAGAGGAAACGTACTGATGAAGTGGTTTGCCTACCATTGCCCCTCCTGTGGTGACTTCGACGTGGACGGGATCGCGCAGGACACGATCTCGTGTCGGTGCGGACGGACGGCCAAGCGGAAGTATGCCGTCAGCTTCATGGGTTCGTCCCTCAAGTCCCAGGCGCGGTGGGACCCGGTAGTTGGGGAGTACGTGGAGAACGACCGACAGTTCCGCTCCCTGCTCCGAAAGGGACAGGAAGAGCAGAGTGAGAAGCTGAACATGGACGTGAAGCTCGCCCTGGTCGACTCGCGGGACACCGAAGCACTGGCCGAACTGCACGGTCATTCAGTCGAAGAGAGGCTTGAGGTCAAGGCCAGGACCGATTTCGTGGAGAACGCATGACACTGATCCAGGTCGAGCCGCCGCCGAACTACGACGAGCAGGAGTTCATCTCGCGTCTCCGTGACGTCTACAGCCAGGCCAAAGAGACCAAAGGCTCAATGCTGAGCGAGTGGAAGCGGAACTACCGGATCACCATGAACCGCGCCGCTCCTGCGGTAGCCGCGGCTCCCGGTACTCGGGCCAACGAAGTATTCCCGACCATCGACTCGCGTATCGGGTGGATGACCGACCAGGAGATTCAGTTCTCCATCACTCCCGCGTGCGACCCGTTCTCCATGTACTCGATGGTCTCCGACACTCTCGGGGAGCAGTTGGAGTCGATCCTGAACTCCACCATGAAGTCGGAGGGCTGGGACGGCGAAATCCAGAAGATGCTGTGGGACGCCGCCATGTTCGGGGCCGGCTTCCTGAAATGCGTGTGGGACGCGGGGCTGTCGGACGGGCTGGGGAACGTCGCCCTCAAGTCCACGTCGCCCTGGTGTCTCTACGTCGACCCCTACGCCACCGATCTGGACGACGCCCAGTACATCATCGAAGTCCACACCATGTCTCCCTCGGAGATCGAACGGCGCTACCCGGACACCACCGCGCAGATGCTGCACGACTCTGCGGTCACCGGAGACACCGACCGTGACCACCTCCCCCCCAACCAGGTTTCCAACCGGCAGAAGAACGCCGGGGTTCTCATCCCCATCGACGCTGGTCAGGGAGCGACGACCTGGGGGGCTCCGGGCGGGGCGAAGAAGCACACCTCTTCTCGGCAGGAAGGCGTGAACGTCTACGAGTTCTGGCTTCGGGAGAACTACGAAGAAGAGATCGAACCCGGCGACCCGACCCTTGGAGACGAGCCGCGCAAGGTCATCATCGACCAATGGAGGGTCGTGGTGATGTCCGGTAACCGGATTCTTCTGGACGAGTTGGCGGAAAACCTCTTCCACACCAACCGCCACCCCTACGTGCGCTACGTGGATGTGGAGACCGGCGAGTTTTGGGGCTCCCCGATCCTTCGGGATTTGGCCCCCTGCCAGCAAGCCATGAACACCCTCCTGGCGATGGGGCAGAACAACATCATCTACACCGGCAACCCCGTAGTGATCGGAGTCAAAGGTTCCGGTGCCGACCGGTCGACCTGGACCAACAAGCCGGGACAGATATACGACGTGAACGGCGGACCGGGGCAGGGGGACAACAAGCCGCAATGGTTGAATCCCCCTCAGCTCCCGAGTGCCCTGATGCAGTTCGTCCAGTTCTGGCGGGAGGAGATGGAACGGATTGCCGGACTGTCCGCCACCAACCGCGGGGAAGTGCCGTCTGGCCGTGCCACCGACAAGCAGGTCTCCGCGGGGCAAGAGGCGGGGTTCATCCGCATCCGCTCCGCCATCCGGAACTTGGAACGCACACTCCGGAAGGCCGGCGAGCTTCTGACCAACCTGGTCATCATCAACTACGACACCCCGCGCTTCGTGGCGATTGTGGGGGACGAAGGGGAGATGAGTTCGATTCGCCTGGCCGCTCAGCACTTCTACTCCCCGACCGAGGATCACACCGGGAAGGTCACCTTCGCCCCCCTCCGGTTCACGATGATGGTCAACGCCGGATCGTCCAAGCCCACTTCCCGTGCTGCCCGCATTCAGGAAGCCAACATCTTGAAGCAGATGAACGTGGTGGACGATCAATACGTGCTTCAGGCGTACCGGGTCTCCCACTGGAAAGCGGTCATGCAGCGCAAGCAGCAGCAGGAACAGATGCAGCTCCAACTCGCCCAGGCCCAGGCCGCGGCAGGGATTGCTCAGAAGTCCGGGGGCAAACGACCCCCATCCCAGGCACCCAAGCCCGGCGGGTAGTAACATTCGATCCATGAAGGAAGCCCGACCGCACACGTCCAACATGTCTCCCGAGATGAGCACCAAGAACCGGGGGTCGATCCTTCCGGCCGAGCGTGCCCGACTCGACACCGATGAGGGGGGGCTGTACTCCCGCAACGCCTTCGAGGAGCCGGACGACTACCACTCCAACTCGGGTCCCGACTCCGTACTCCACTAGGTGCTACCGTTCCCATGAACAGAGCGAAGGAGAACTAGACGGTGCCTCTCAAGCGAGGGTCTTCCAAGAAGGTGGTCAGCAACAACATCGCAGAGATGCGGAAGGCCGGACACCCTGAGAAGCAAGCCGTCGCTGCGTCGCTGTCCAACGCTCGGAAGTCGAAGCGGGGCAAGCGCACCGCCAAACGTTCTACCAGACGTGGAGGGAGGTGAAACATGGAGAAGAACCTCACTGAGGCCCGTGACCGGAAGGGTCACCGCGGTGGCCGCAAGCACGGGCGCAAGGGGCGGTGAGCCTCAGGGCGCTTCCGTAGCGCCCGCCGTGCAGCAGTAGTACCGGGGGGCGGGACGTACCGGATGATCGTCCCGCCCCCCATCACCAACAAGGAGAAGTCATGGCAGACCAGAATCAAGTTCGACCCAACTACGGGGGCATGCCGAAGGGCAAGGCCAACATCATGCGACAGGGCCAGACGGAGACCGAGGCGTGGGGACAGGACCCCGCTGCCAAGGGTGAAATCCCCGCGGTCAAGGACTACCCCTCGCGCTGATGCCGGCAACCAAGGGGAGCGGTGCTCCCTCTTCCGTAGCCGAAGGAATGAACGGGATCGTGCAAGCGATCTCCGCGACGATGACGGCCCCCGACGCGGGGCCGCATCTCAAGTTCCTGCAAGGTCTCTTGCAGGCCACGGTGGGGCAGTTGCAGCAGGGCAACGCCCCGAAGCCGCAGGGTCAGCCGGGACAGCCCCCCGGCCCCGGCGGGACGAACATCAACCAACTCATGGGTGGCCAACCGCAGCCGCCTTCCGCTGGACCGCAGGGTGGACCGACCCAAACCGGAGCGTCCGCCGACGACATCCGCCGCATGGTCGGCGCTAACGCAGGGACGCCCGGATAATGGCAAGTATCAGAGAACTCTTCGCAGACCCCGAACTCAATGAGGAGGGCGGGGAAGAGCAGATCGACCTGAACAAGGTGCTCGATGAAGTCACCAACGTACTGAACGATCGGACTCCGCCGCCTGAGCGTGAGTCAAGTACCCCGGAGGACGAGGCACCGTCCGATCCTGACCAGTCGGCCGCCGCCGACGAGGAGGGAGATGGGGAGGAGGAGGAGGAACCGGAGGCACCGGAGTCGGTCCCCGCTGCCTCGGTTCCTCCCTCCGATCCACTGGCAGAACTCCCCCCTGAGCGACGGGCCGCACTTCTGGCGCTCGATCAGACCCTCATGTCCGACGAGTCCAAGCGGGCAGAGGTGTTCCGGATTCTTTCGGGCGAGCCCAGGGTGCAAGCTCCCCCCCCGCCGACTCTTCCTGAGCACATCGACCCCGACTCGTTCGAGGCGACTATCTGGAAAGAGCAGCAGGCCACCAACGCTCGGATCGCGGAGATTTCCGAGCACACCCGCCTACAGCAGGAGGCGTTCGAGAAGCAGCGGGCCAACGCCGCAGCGATGGAGGCCGGAAACCGGTTCGCACAGAAGTACGCCGGCAAGCTGGACCAGAACGACATTCTGGAAATCGCCAAGTACGCGGGTACCACCGGTATCGCCGGAACCTTCACCGCCACCAAGGAAGGACGGGAGAACCCGACCGAAGCCTTGGAGCGGGCGTTGGAGCACACCCTGTGGACCAACGAGTCCTTCCGAGCCAAAATCCTGGGGACTGACGGGCCGACCACGCCCCCCGGAGAGCAGCCAGCCGCGCAGGAAAGGAAGCGCAAGCTGACCGCTGTCAGTTCCTCAGCATCCCCCGTGACCGGATCGTCCTCGACGCGATCCCCCTTGGAGAACGATTCCAATGGTAGGTTGCAGGAGAAGTCGAGGATGCAAGTTGTCCAAGACCTTGCTACGGGACTAGCGAGAGAATCGAGAGCAGGATAATCAATGGTCACTCCCACCGGTGTCGACACCATCACGTCGATTTCTCGACGCATCCTCCGAGAGGAGGCCACCGATGTGTACTACCTCGGGTCACCGTTCACGGAGCGACTGTTCCGCCAGAACCGGGTGAAGCGTCGGGGCGGACTCCACATCGAGTCGCGGTTCATCTACCAGCCGTGGGCAACCGGTGGAGCGTTCTACGGTCCTGAGGTTCTGAACGTCGAGCCCTCCGATACCGAGATTTCCGGTGCGTGGGACTGGAAGGAGTACTACACCAACGTGACGCTGGACCAGCGTTCGTTGATCCGTGCGGACTCCGAGTACGCCGTCGCCAACTACGTGGTGGAGCAGTGCGAACTCGCCAAGATGGACCTGCGGGACAAGATTGCCTACGGCATCTGGTCGGACGGTTCCAACTACAAGGCCATCGACGGCATCTACGAGATCGTGGACACTGGCACCTACGCCCCCACCTACGCCGGACTGTCCCGTTCGGCGTACCCGTTCCTGAAGGCGCAGGTCGACTCGACCACCACCACCCTGGGCCTGGCGTCCATGAACAGCCTGTGGGACCTCTGCACCAAGGGTGCGAGGGCTCCGAGCGTCACCGTCTCCACCCGCGCCAACCTGACCCGGTTCGAGAACCTGCTTCAGGCCCAGGTGCAGTACACCCAGCCCACCACCGCCGTCGACCAGACGTTCGCCAGCGGTGGCTTCTCCGGTGGGTGGTACCGCAACCAGCCGTGGATCGTGGACGAGCACATCAACCCGACCGGCACCGAGGGAGTCCTGTTCTTCCTGAACGAGTCGTACTTCGAGCTGGTCATCAACCAGAACGGCGACTTCGAGGTGGGCGACTTCCAGCAGCCGACCAACCAGTTCGTCATCACGTCCCTCACCTACGTGGCGCTCAACCTGCTCTGCCTGAACCCCCAGGTGCAGGGCAAGTTCACGGCGTTGACGGCCTGATCGGAACCAAGGAGCCACCATGCCGCTGACCAATAGCTACAACGTCGCAGCTCAGAACAACGAGCAGCCCGAATACCAGGTTCTGTGGGAGCCCATCGCCGTGGACCCTGCGTCCGCGGCGTCGGTCACCTTCCCCACCGCCGCAGGAGCGGGCGCGTGGGTACCGGGTGCCATCCTGTCCTACAACACCGCTGGCGTCGGTGCCTACCCCCCGCTGGGGTACGGCGCAGCCGCCAACCAGGGCGGTGACTCGGGCAACTCGGGCAACCCCACCTTCCCGAACAACTGGACGGTCCAGTACGTCGATCTGGCCCCGGTGAGCACGACTACCTACCTGGCGGGTGTGTTCCTCGGAGGCCCGTCGCTTGGCGCTCCGTTGCCGGTGGTTCCCAACACCATCCCCGGCGGTCCCGCTTTCTCGGCCATGGTCGGCAAGCGGGGCATCGCCCAGGTGTTGGTGGACAACTCCACCACCATCGGGCACACCCTGAACGGCTCATCCACCTCCGGTCACACCGGTCAGGCGTCGGACACCGGAGGTTCGACGTGGACCTTCGGCACCACCATCGGCATCGTGCTTCAGGCAGTCACCGTTTCGGCCGGCCCGGTGCTGTGCTGGGCTGCCGTCAACTTCCCGCACTGAGAGGTAGGACATGGGCTCGGGACTTCCCTTCGCCACACCAGTCGCCACGGACGAACTGTGGAAGAACATCCTGTTCGACCTGGGCGTACCCATCGGCGCTAGTCCGACCGAAGTGCACGGGATTCTCCTAGGTCTCGACAACGGTCTGTTCGCCAAAAACCTGGGCATCTACGGCAACGGCTCGGACGGGGTGTGCAACTTCATCTCCACGGGTTCGGCCACCGTGGCTGGGGCAACCCTGTCGGGCGGGGTCTACACCATGACCCGCGACATCTACCTGGCAAGTGGTTCGATCATCCAGCCGGGATCGACCATTAAGACGGCGGGCTTCCGCATCTTCGATCAGGGGAACCTGGTCAACAACGGGATCATCCAGAGCAATGGCAACGCTTCGGTTGCGAATGCCGCAGGGGCAGCCCTGTCCTACTCGGGGACGGTATCCAACACCACAGTTGGCGAGGCGGGCGCAGCCGGTGGAACCGGTGCTGGGAGTGCGGGCACCGCGGCAGGAACCAACAGTCTCGGTGGCGCGGGTGGAGCAGGGGGTAGCAACGCCTCCATCCCCAACGCAGGGGGAGCAGGTGGCGCAGTCACCGCTCCCTCAGCCACCGTCGAAGGCCCCTACACCCTCGACCTCGCCTCGAAGGTCAGAGTCCTCGGAACCACCGCATTCGCGCTGTGCCTTGGAGGGGCGGGCGGAGGGGCGGGCGGAGGGGACAGCACCAACAACTCCGGGGGCGGAGGCGGTGGCGGTGGGATCGTTGTCGTCGTCGCACAGACCATCTCAGGGACCGGGACCATCGAAGCCCTCGGTGGGAACGGCGGAGCGGCCAACGCCACCGGCACCCCTTCGGGAGGAGGTGGCGGAGGTGGCGGGTGTGTCATCGTCATCTCAAGTTCTGTTCAGCCCCCAGCCGTGACCGGCGGCGCAGCTTCGCTTCCCGGTCAGACCGTCTCCGTGGCCGGTGGTGCCGCAGGAGCCGCAGGAGCGGGCGGTGGGACCGCAGGGACCGCAGGCTCCGCAGGAACTACCATTCTCCTACCAGCGTAAGGACCGAACATGCCGACACTCAAGGAACCACAGTTCACCGATCTGCCGCCCACAGTCACGCAGATGAAGCGTGCGGGCGTCTCTCAGCCTGAGGACCGCCATGTCGCCAGGCCGGCGAGGGACCTCCCCTTCCTTCTGGACGGGGATTTTCTGAAGGTGACCAACAACGACACCAGGGCGTGGGACTTCCGGTGGAACCGGAAGCACTACGTCATCGAGTCGAAGGCCGAAGGGTTTGTCCCCTTCGAGGCCCTGGTCGACATGCTGGGTGATCCGCGTTCCATGG
>Ga0182012_10004732_pt1 | contig 14153 bp, 10 predicted proteins | sample 612S2SmetaG_FD_120486 | JGI IMG/M metagenome (GOLD analysis project Ga0182012, IMG submission 120486) | Permafrost microbial communities from Stordalen Mire, Sweden - 612S2S metaG | ecosystem: Environmental > Terrestrial > Soil > Wetlands > Permafrost | place: Sweden: Stordalen | collected... | reverse complement strand
GTTGGTATCTTGTTGTTGCAACTCCGTGATACCCCAAGCGGATGCGGGCGTCTCGCGAAATCCATACGATCTGGCACAAAAAATCACGCCGACCGCGTGATTTTGCAAGAGGCTCACGAGTTATTCGTTACCGGTCCTGGCCGTACTGGATGATGCAGGTCAACGATCCCTTCAGGGGAATGACCCGAAGACTGGCCGGCGGAGCGGAAAGGGTGCGTGAGAGTGAAAAGCCTGCTGGCACGGCTGCTGCTGATCGTGTCGATTGCCGTGCTGCCGGCGCTGGCGTTCCAGGTGTACATCGAACGCGAGGCGCGCCAGACACGACAGCAACTGGTCGAGGACGAGGCGATGCGCCTGGTGCGTCTTGTTGCCTCGGAACAGCAACGGATCGTCGAAGGGGCGGAACAGGTGCTGACCGTGATCAGCGGCGCCCCTGCCGTGCAGGACGACATCCCCGCGCTGTGCCAGCGGCTGCTGGCCAACCTGCTGGAACAATCGCCCCGGTACAGCTTCGCCGGCGTCATCGGCCCTGACGGTCGTAGCGTCTGCGCGCCCGGTCCGCAGGACACCGGCGTTGACCTTTCCGACCGTCCCTATTTCCGGCGCGCCCTGCAGACCGGCGGCTTCGTCATCGGCGAGTATTCCGTGAGCCGGGGGGCGAAGCGGCCGGTGATCCACATGGCCAAGCCGTTCAGGCACCGGGATGGAACGATCGGCGGCGTGGCGGTGGTGGCACTCGACCTCGATTGGCTGGCGCAGCAGCTCAAGCGGATCGATGTGCCGGCGGGCGCTATCGTGTCGGTCATGGACCGGAATGGCACGATCCTCGCCCGCGTGCCTGGCGACGCGCGCTTTATCGGCCAGCCGATCCCGCCCAGGAACCGCTTTGTCCTGGAAGGCGACCAGGTCGGACTCGCCCCCATGACCAGCCTGGAGGGCGACCGCACGCTGATGGTGGCGTATTCGCCGCTCGGCGCCGGAGGGAAGGATTTGGCCATCGGGGTCGGGCTCGACCGGGAGACCACCTTCGCCGCGGTGGACCGGGCTGACCGCGATGGCCCGCTTCTGGTCCTCGCCGGAGCCGGCTTGGCCCTGGCGCTGACCTACATCGCCGGCGCGCAGCTGATCCGCCGCCCGTTCGACCGGCTGCTGCGGGTCGCTGACCAGTGGCGCACCGGCGATCTCGGCGCACGCGCCGGGCTTCCCGCGGACAGCAGCGAGTTCGGCCGCCTTGGCGCCGCGTTCGATGACATGGCAGCGGCGCTGGACGCCCGCGAGCGCAGCCTGCGGACCGCGCTTGAGAGCACGACCGACAGCGTGATGGTCATCGACCGCGCCTGGCGTCTCACCTATCTCAACGAGAATGCGAAGGCGCAGGTCTCGGGGGGCCGCGATCTGCTGGGGCAGGATTTCTGGGAGGTATTCCCCCAGGCCGTGTGCAACGCCTTCGGCGACGCCTACCGGGAGGCGATGCATCGCGGTGTGCCGACGCAGGTGGACGGGTATTCCGTCGAATTCCAGCGTCATTTCGAAGCGCACGCATATCCGTCGCGGGACGGCCTGACTGTCTTCTTCCGCGACGTGAGCGAGGAGCGCCGTCTGGCCGCCGCCCTGCGCCGGAGCGAGGCGCTGTTCCGGGCCACCTTCGACAATGCGGGGGTCGGCATGACGCAGGCCGCCCTGGAGGGCACCTGGCTGCGCGTCAACGACACGATGTGCACCATCCTCGGCCGCAGCCGCGAGGAACTGGTCGGACAAAACTTCCTCGACGTCACCCATCCCGACGACCGGGACACCGATCTTGTTCACCGGAGCGCGCTGCTGGCGGGCGAGATCGAGACGATCGTCCGGGAAAAGCGCTACCTGCGGAAGGACGGGAGCAGCGTCTGGACCAACGTCACGGTGTCCCTGCTGCCGGCAGGCGGCGACGGACCCGAGCGCATCATCACGGTCGTCGAGGACATCTCCGAGCGGAAACGCGTCGAGGCGGCGCTGCGGGAAAGCGAGACCCGGCTGCAACTTGCGCGGGAGGCGGCGGGTTTCGGCGTGTGGGACCGGGACCTGGTCACCGGCGCGGGGATCTGGTCGGAGCAGGAGTGGCGGTTATACGGGCTCGATCCGCGGCCCGGCGCCCCCGACCATGAGACCTGGCGCGCGAGCCTCCACCCCGACGACCGGGCGCGTGTGGTGGCGGATTCAACGGCTGCCCTCGCCGACTCCGCCTGCCGGTTCGATACCGATTACCGCGTCGTGTGGCCGGACGGCACGGTCCACTGGCTGCTGTCCAAGGCCACGGTGGTCCGCGATGCGCACGGACGGGCCGTGCGCATGGTCGGCCTGAACATGGATGTGACCGCAAGCCGGGAGACCGAAGCGGCGTTGCGCCGCCTGGGCAGCGAGCTGGAAGCGCGCGTGGCGCGGGAGGTCGCGGCACGGGAAGCGGCGCAGGCCCGGGCCGCCCATGCCGAGCGCATGCAGGCGCTCGGCCAGCTCGCCGGCGGCATCGCGCATGACTTCAACAACGTGCTGCAGGGGGTCTCGGGCGCCGCCGCGCTGATCGAGCGTCGCCCCGGCGATGAAGCCGGCGTTCGCCGTCTCGCGCGGCTCGCAATCGAGGCGTCGGAGCGGGGTGCCTCCGTCACGCGGCGTCTGCTCGCGTTCGGCCGACGCGGCGATTTGCATGCCGAGGCGTGCGACATGGCCCCGCTGCTCAGCGGTCTGCGGGAGATCCTGGCCCATACCCTCGGCGCTGCCATCGGCGTCACCGTCAGACTGGGCGCCAGGATTCCGCCGCTGCTGGCGGACCGGGGGCAGCTCGAGACCGTCCTGGTCAACCTGGCGACCAACGCGCGCGACGCGATGCCGGAGGGCGGCCGCCTCACCCTGTCCGCCGACACCGAGATCGTGGCCGCGGATGGTCCAACGTTCGCCGCCGGACTGTCCGCTGGACTGTCCCCTGGACGCTACGTGCGACTTTCCGTTGCCGACACTGGCACCGGCATGGACGCGGCCACGCTCGCGCGGGCGGGAGAGCCGTTTTTCACCACCAAGGAGCTTGGCGTCGGTACCGGGCTGGGCTTGCCGATGGCCAAAGGGTTCGCCGAGCAATCCGGCGGCGGCCTGGCTATCGAGAGCAGCCCCGGCAAGGGCACCACGATCACCCTTTGGCTACCCGCGGCCGCTGACGAGACGATTAACGGGACGCCGCAACGGGCGGCGGCGGCAGTGGACCCGTCCGGCGCCACCGAGGCGACGACGCCCCGGGTGATACTGGTCGATGACGACGCGCTGGTGCGCGAAGTGATCGCGGAGCACCTGGAATCTGCCGGCTACGGCGTGATTGCAGCGGCAAGCGGCACCGAGGCGCTCGCCCTGCTCGCGGCGGGCGAGGCCGTGGACGCGCTCGTCACCGACCTGTCCATGCCGGGAATGGACGGGCTTGCGGTGATCCGCGCCGCCCACGAACGCCGCCCCGGGCTGCCCGCGATATTGCTGACCGGCTATGCCGGCGACGGTGCCTCCCTGGCGGTGGGCGGGGCGATCAGTGGCACGTTCTCCCTGCTGCGGAAGCCGGTGGACGGCGAGCAACTGGCCGATCGGGTTCGGACGCTGTTGGCGCAGCGGGTGACCAGCGGACGCCATCCCGCAAACAGCGGCGGACTGCCGTCGTGACGCGGGCCCGATGGCCCAAATGCGGCGCAATTACCCTCTCACGCGGTTACCGCCGACCGGCGCCGTGGCTTGATTGGTCGTGCCGGGCGGCGCCCCGTCGTCGCGATGGGCGCGGAGCCCTTGGCGAATCCAGTCCGGCCAGGTCGCCGTGTCCGGACCATGGAGGTAACAGCGTCCGACGACGGCAGCGTCGTACACGCGGCCCCGCGGTTTCAGGCTGCTGGTCGCGCCGTCCTGTTGGACTTGCCACACCCGGCCGCCCTCCAGGATCGCCAGCCCGGCAAGAATGGCGATGGCAAGACTTGTGATACAGGCTGCGGCGATGGTTCGGCTGGCCGGTCGCCAAGCCAGTCGCGCCGGCCTCAGTGGAACGGCCATGCCCCCTCCCCCGCCGAGGTCGTCTATTGCCGCCTCGACTGTATGACTTTAGCCGGGCCTGCCCAGGCGGAGACTGAACTCTTTCAGCCGACATCCCCGGCCGGGCAAACCCCACCGTGGTTTAGATTGGCGGTCGCCCCATCTCATTGTAGGGGTACGGTGGCCGGGTAGGGGTCCGGGTAGGGGTACGGTGGCCGGCACGGTAAGCGGCATTCGGTGCGGGGCGTTTTGCCGGCCGGCAAAGGGACGCGCGTTTCGCTGAAAGGACCCGGGAAGACCGAGACGCCGGCAAACACGAGGTTTCGCGGTGGCATAAGTGGCGTTACGCCATGCGGGCGTGCCATGCATTGACTGACGGGCTTTGGTCGTCGATTGTGCGCCGATGCACCTGTCGCCCCCTCTGATCGACGCGCGCCGCCGGACGGTTGGCCAAAGGAACGGCCGCGACGCCGGCAGACCCGCCCGCAGGCTTTGCGGGCGCCCTTCGGCACCCGTGTTCGAGACCGCCGCTGCCCTGCATCGCGGCCGGGCGACGTTCGCCTGACATGGCCGCGTCAATGATCGTCGCGACGGTCTTGCCGGCGGGGCATCCGTAAAAGGCCACTCCATGAAACGTGTATTTGTCTTATTCACTATGGCTGTTTGCCTGTTTGGCGCGCCGTTGGCTCAGGCGGCGGAGCAGACGCTGCTCAACGTCTCCTACGATCCGACGCGGGAGCTGTACGCCGACGTCAACACCGCCTTCGCCGCCGCCTGGAAGGCAAAGACGGGGGACGATGTGACGATCCGCGCCTCGCATGGCGGCTCGGGGGCGCAGGCGCGGGCCGTGATCGACGGACTGGAAGCGGACGTGGTGACGCTGGCGCTGCAATCCGACATCGACGCGATCGCCGACCGCGCCAGGCTGATTGCGCCGGATTGGCGGGACCGGCTGCCGAACCACTCGGTGCCATACACCTCGACGATCGTGTTCGTCGTGCGCAAGGGCAATCCAAAGGGTCTGCATGACTGGCCTGACCTGATCAAACCCGGCGTCGCGGTCATCACCCCGAACCCGAAGACCTCCGGCGGCGCACGCTGGAACTACCTGGCGGCCTGGGGTGCCGCGCTGCGCGCCAACGGCAACGACGAGGCCAAGGCCCGAGCCTACATCACCGAGCTTTACCGCCACGTTCCGGTGCTGGACAGCGGCGCGCGCGGCGCCACGATCAGCTTCGCCCGCCGCAACCAGGGCGACGTGCTGATCGCCTGGGAGGACGACGCGATCCTGGCGGTGAGGGACCTCGGTCCCGACAAGCTGGAGATCGTCTATCCGCCGGTCAGCATCCGCGCCGATCCGGTCGTCGCCGTGGTCGACAAGGTCGTGGACCGGCACGGCACCCGCGCCCTGGCGGATGCATATCTGGGCTTCCTGTACACGCCGGCGGGCCAGGAGCTGGTGGCGAAACACTATTATCGCCCATTGGATCAAACGGTTGCGGCGCGCTACGCGAGCCAGTTTCCCGCGATCCAGACCTTCACCGTGGACGAGGTGTTCGGCGGCTGGCGGAAGGCGCAGCCGGAGCATTTTGGCGACGGTGGAATCTTCGACCAGATTTACCAGCCGGGCAAATGAGCGGCGGCGCGCGGCCGTTCCGCACCGGGGCCGTGGCCGGCGGAAGACCCGAGGGGAGATCCGCCGGACGACCCAGGATAAAGCATAATGGCACGTTGCCCGGCTTCGGGCTGACCCTGGGACTGACCACCGCGTATCTCGGCCTGATCGTGGTTATCCCGCTCGCCGGGCTGGTGCTGAAGGCCGGGCAGCTCGGGCCGGCGCAGCTCCTCGCTGCGGTGGCGTCGCCGCGCAGCTTGGCCGCGTTCCGGGTCAGCTTCGGCGCCGCCGCCATCGCCGCCGCTGCCAACGGCTTTGTCGGCGTGCTGCTGGCCTGGACGCTGACGCGCTATCGCTTTCCCGGGCGGCGCCTGCTGGACGGGCTGATCGACCTGCCGTTTGCCCTGCCCACCGCGGTGGCCGGCATCGCGCTGACCGCGCTCTATGTGGACGATGGCTGGATCGGCCAGTTGCTGAAGCCGCTCGGGATCGTCATCGCCTTTACCCCGGCTGGCATCTGCGTCGCGATGGCGTTCATCGGACTGCCCTTCGTGGTGCGCACCGTGCAGCCCGTGCTGCGCGACCTCCGGCACGACGCCGAGGAAGCCGCGCTGACCCTGGGCGCAACACCGTGGCAGATTTTCCGCCGGGTGATCCTGCCGCCGCTGATGCCGGCGGTGCTGACCGGTGTCGCCCTGGCCTTCGCCCGCGGGGTCGGCGAGTACGGGTCGGTGATCTTCATCGCCGGCAACCGGCCCGGCGTGTCGGAGATCGTCCCGCTGCTGATCGTCACCAGGCTCGAGCAGTTCGACTATCCGGGCGCGGCCGCGCTCGGCACCGCGATGCTCCTCATCTCGTTTGGCTTCCTGCTGCTGATCCAGCGCACGCAGCGGAGGACCGGCGTGCATGGCATCTGACCCGCACGCGAGGGATATCGGCGAGCCGTGGCTGCTGCGCCTGGTCCTGGTCGCCGGCGCCTGCACGGTGATCACGCTGATGCTGGTGCTGCCGCTGGCGGTCGTGTTCGCCGAGGCGTTCTCGAAGGGCCTCGGCTATCTGTTCTCCACGCTGTCCACGCCGGATTCGCTCGCCGCCATCCGGCTGACGCTGGTGATCGCGGCCATCGTCGTGCCGGCGAACACGGTGTTCGGGGTTGCCGCCGCCTGGTGTATCACCCGCTATCAGTTTCCCGGCCGGCGCGTGCTGGTCTCGCTGATCGGTCTGCCGTTCTCGGTCTCGCCGGTGATCTCGGGCATGGTCTATGTGCTGCTGTTCGGCCTGGGCGGCTGGCTCGGTCCGTTCCTGCAGGCGCACGACATCAAGATCATCTTCGCGCTGCCCGGTCTGTTGCTGGCCACCGGCTTTGTTACCCTGCCGTTCGTCGCCGGCCAGTTGATCCCGCTGATGCAGGCGCAGGGCATCGAGCAGGAACAGGCCGCCCTGACCCTCGGCGCCAGCGGCTGGCAGATTTTTTTCCGTATTACGCTGCCGCGGATTCGCTGGGCGTTGTTATACGGCGTGCTACTGTGCAACGCGCGGGCGATGGGCGAATTCGGCGCTGTTTCCGTGGTTTCTGGCCACATCCGGGGAGTGACCAACACCATGCCGCTGCACATCGAGATCCTTTACAGCGAGTATGACCTCGCTGCCGCGTTCGGGGTCGCCTTGCTGCTGTCGTGCATGGCGCTGCTGACCATGGCGGCGAAGGCGTTCCTGGATTGGCGGGACCACCGCCAGTTCGCCCTTGGGGCGCAGGCCGCGCTGGTGGCGCCGGTATGATCAAGCTGTCCGGCATCGCCAAGACGTTCGGCAGCACGCATGTGCTGAACGGCCTCGATCTTGCGGTTGAACCAGGGCGATTCGTTGCGCTGCTGGGACCAAGCGGGTCCGGCAAGAGCACGCTGCTCCGCATCATCGCCGGACTGGACACGCCGGATTCCGGCACGATCGTGATCGATGGCAGCCCGGCGGACAACCTGAGCGCGGGCCGGCGGCGCATCGGGTTCGTGTTCCAGAGCTACGCGCTGTTCGAGCACATGACCGTGTTCGAAAACATCGCATTCGGCCTGCGCATCCGCCCCTGGCGCCAGCGCATGTCGGCGGACGCCATCAAGGCGCGGGTCGCCGACCTGCTGTATCTGGTGCGGTTGGACGGGCTGGGGCCGCGTGTGCCCGGTCAGCTCTCCGGCGGCCAGCGGCAGCGGGTCGCACTGGCGCGTGCCCTGGCGGTGGAGCCGCGCATCCTGCTGCTCGACGAACCGTTCGCCGCGCTCGACCGCGAGGTGCGGCACGAGCTGCGGGAACGGGTGAAGGAAATCCAGGCCGAACTGCGCATCACCACCATGTTCGTGACCCACGACCCGGACGAGGCCACGGCGCTGGCCGACCGGATCGTGGTGATGAACCGGGGACGCATCGAGTCCGACACGGATGCGCTCGGCGGAGGTCCGGCGATTGACGGCCGCGAGCGCGACGCTGTCGCTGCGGATGCGGCGCCCTCGACGTGGTCGGTGTTCTAGGCGGTTGGCCCGTACTGGCCGGTGGACCCTACGCCTATGCTGGTGCCGTTGCGGAGCCAGCAATCGGGCTTGACGGCGCACCGTGAGACGGGAAGCGTGCTCGCCCATGAACGACGCTCTCCCGACCGACAGCCTGTCGCTGCATCGCACGCTGCTCACGCTCGACACCCACATCGACATTCCCTGGCCTGGCGGCCCCGACCCGTTCCTCGATGGCTCACGGCGGGTCGATCTGCCGAAGATGCTGCGCGGCGGCGTTTCGGCCGGTTGCTTCGTCGCCTTCGTGCCGCAGGCCGCGCGAACGCCGGAGAACGAGGCGGCGGCGTTTGCGCGCGCCGTCGCCATGCTGGAGACGATCAATGCGATGGGCCGCGCGGAGGACGCCATCGCCGCTCGCGTCGCCGTGACCGCCGATGCGATCGTGGCGGCGAGACGGGACGGCGTGCTGGCAATCGTTCCGGCGGTGGAGAACGGGTTCGCCGTCGGCGGTGACCTGACGCGGCTGGCCCGCCTGCGCTCGCTCGGCGCGCGCTATCTCACGCTGACCCACAATGGGCACAACGCCCTCGCCGATTCCTGCAATCCCCGCCGGGATCTGCGCGATGCCGACGCCGAGCACGGCGGGCTCAGCCCGCTCGGCCGCAAGGCGATTGCCGAGCTGAACCGGCTCGGCATGCTGGTCGATGTCGCGCATGTCTCCAAGCCGGCGATGCTGCAGGCGGCCGCGGCGTCGCGCACGCCGGTGTTGTCCACGCACTCCTGCATCCGCGCCCTGTGCAACCACTCGCGCAATCTCGACGACGAGCAGCTCGACGCCCTGCGCGCGGTGGGCGGCGTCGTCCAGATCACGGCGGTGTCGGCCTTTCTCAAGCCGCACGCCAGGCCCGATGCGGTGACGGTGGCGGATTTCGTCGATCACATCGACTACGCGGTGCGCCGCATCGGCGTCGAGCACGTGGGCATCTCATCGGATTTTGACGGCGGCGGCGGCTTTGTCGGCTGGCATGACGCATCGGACAGCGCCAACCTCACCACGGAATTGGTCAGCCGAGGCTACGACCGGGCGGCCATTGCGCTGCTGTGGGGCGGCAATTTTCTGCGTCTGCTGCGGATCGCGGAGGACAATTCGGGCTGATGCGCCGGGTGACGCTGCCGGACGGGACCGAAGTGCCAGCGCTCGGCCAGGGCACCTGGCGCATGGGCGAGCGCTCGCGCGCCGCAAAGCAGGAGGCGGATGCGTTGCGGCTCGGCATCGATCTCGGGCTGACGCTGATCGACACCGCCGAGATGTACGGCAACGGCGGCGCCGAGCAGGTGGTGGCGGACGCGATTGCCGGCCGGCGCGACAAGGTCTTTATTGTTACCAAAGTGGTGCCGCAGAACGCGTCGCGCGCCGGCGTCCCGGTGGCCTGCGAGCGCAGCCTGAAGCGGCTGCGGATCGACAGCATAGACCTGTATCTTTTGCACTGGCCCGGGTCCCATCCGCTTGGCGAGACGGTCGAAGCGTTCGAGACACTGCGGGAAGCCGGCAAGATCCGGCGCTGGGGGGTCTCGAACTTCGATGCGGCGTACATGGAGGCGCTGTTCGGCCTGCCGCATGGCGGGGCCTGCGCCGCCAATCAGGTTCTGTATCATCCCGACAGCCGCGGCATCGAATACGACCTGCTGCCGTGGTGCCGGGAACACCGCGTGCCGGTGATGGCATACTCGCCGATCGGCCAGGGCGGGCTGCTGCTGCGCTCGCGGGCGCTGGCCGAGGTGGCGAAGCGCCACGGCGCCACGCCGGCACAGATCGCGATCGCCTGGGGGCTACGACACTCGGACGTGATCTCGATCCCGAAGGCCGGTGATGCGGCGCATGTGCGGGAAAATGCCCGCGCCGCCCAGATCACCCTGTCCGAACAGGATCTTGCCACGATCGACACCGCCCATCCGCCACCGTCTCGCAGGCAGGCGCTCGACATCCTCTGAAACATGCTCGGTTCGCGCCTGATTGACTCCACGCAGCGAAGGCGCCACATCGGTTGCCAATCCGATGACCGCTTGGTCGGGAGAGGCATTGAGGCAGGGCGGATAAGCGTAGCGCCATCCGCCATGGCCGCCCGTCTCACCGCAGCGGCGGGCGTTGCGGTGCTTCAACTGCGGCAACTGGTTTGAAGCGCCGCAAGCGGACAGCAAAGGGTGACAATACCGCTGCCACGACATGGGCGCTGAACATGCGCCGTCGTCCGACGCGACCGAGGCCCCTGATGACGGTATCGGGATCAACCGGAGGCAACAGATGAAACCTGGTCGTCGCAAATGGGCGTTGCTTTGCGGAGTCGCCGCCGGAACAGTGCTGGCCGCCGCCGCAGGTGCGAGCTTCGCCCAGGCTGCCGAAACGCCGAGGTTCACCGCTGCGCAGGCGACGGCCCTGGAAGACTGGTCCTATAGCCTTGCGCTTCAGGCCGCGACCTACGGCGATCCGCTCGTGATCATGTACCTGCTGCGCTACAACGATTCCGTGGGGCCAAAACCCAAGGCGGCGCCAAACAGCCTGTGGCGGATGGAAAACATCACGACCCCCCAACTCGCCGAGCAGGAAGGCTACGTGCTGCCCAACACCAGCACGGTGTACGGCTTCGGCTTCCTGGATCTCCGCCAGGAGCCGGTCATTCTGACGCTGCCCGACTCCGACGGCCGCTACTACATGGTCGAAACCGTGGACATGTGGACCAATGCCTTCGCCTATCCCGTCGGCGCGACGGCGGGCTACCAGGGCGGGACGTTCGCCATGGTCGGTCCGGGCTGGAGCGGCGCGCTGCCCGATGGCGTCAAGCGGATCGATTGCCCGACGCCGTGGGTGCTGATCCAGCCTCGCGTCGAAGTCTATCTGAATGGCAAGCTCGACCTTGAAGGTGCCCGGAAGATCCTTGGCGGCATCAAGACCGTCGGCCTGGCGGAATTCACCGGCAAGCCCGCGCCGGCAGCCCCGCCGACCGACTATCCGGCGCCGGAGCGGGTCAGCCTGGCGCTTCCCGTCAGCACGCTGAATTTCAGGGACCCGCTGCAGTTCTGGGACCTCTTCTCGGCGGCGATGAACGAGAACCCGCCACCCGACGCCCAGGTGAAGGCGCTGTTGCCGATGTTCCAGCCGCTGGGCATCGAACTTGGCAAGCCGTGGGACCGCTCCAAGGTTGATCCGATCGTGCTCAAGGCGATGGCGAGAGCCGCCCGGACGATCCCGGCCATGATGTCTGATCAGCCGGTTGGCCGGCCGATCAACCACTGGTTCATTCCGCCTCCCACCATCGGCGATCCGCAAACGGACTACAGGATTCGCGCCATCGTTGCGACTGTCGGCCTGACCGCCAATACGCCCAGGGAAGCGATCTATTTCGATGCAACACAGGACAAGGAAGGCGAGATTCTGACCGGTACCAGGCGCTACACGATAACGTTCAAGGAGACGCCGCCGTTCAAGCCGCCCGGGTTCTGGTCCCTGGCCATGTATGACCTCAAGAACTCCTATCCGGTCCCCAATCCGCTCAATCGCTACGTGATCGGCAGCGATAACCGGCAGAGCCTGAAATATAACCAGGATGGCTCGCTGACCATCCATATCGAGGCGCGCAACCCGGGAAAGGATAAGGAAGCGAACTGGCTGCCCGCACCCGCCGGACCGTTTCGCCTGATCCTCCGTTCCTATGCTCCGGGCGACGCGATGATAGACTCCCTGTCCGACCCCAAGGCCTACGTCCCGCCACCGGTCGTCGCGGTCGAGTAAGGCAGCGGCGCACCGGTTTTGGTGGTCGAGCGTCCTGCTCACCGAAGCGGCCGCGGTGAACAGGGCGGCGCCACCGCTGGCGGATGCCCTGCGAGGGGCCGCCTGCTTTCCGCTTATCGGCGCCCCTCGGGGGCATCCGGTCGCCCGGACGATATGCTGATTCGAGACCGCGCCGGGTCGCGTCCGGTATCATCGACCGTGTGATCGAGTCGCGCGCCGTGCGGGCCCCGGCGATCGCCGGATGACCGCCACCATCGCTCCCCTGCTGGCTGGACTGGCCGCAGCGATGCTTGCGCTGGCGGGAGCCAGCCCGATGCTGCCCCGGCGCAGCGGCGCGCTGCTCGGCTTCGGCACGGCCGGGCTCTGCGCCATCGGCGCGGTGCTGGCACTGCTCACCTTGCTGGCCGATCCCACCCCCGCCTCGCTGGGGTTGCCGTTTGGTCCGCCGGGGGCGGTGCTGGTGCTTGATCCGCTGGCAGCGCTGTTCCTCCTGCCGCTGTTTGCCGCCGGCGCCGCCGCCGCGATCGCAACCCGCGCATCGCCAGGCTTGCCGGCGTTGCTCGCGCCCATGGTGGTGATTGTGCTCGCCGGCGACGCATGGACGTTGGCGTTCGGCCTTGTGCTGGGCGCGGTGCTGGGCTGGGGACCGCCGCTGGTGCGCCGGCAGCAGGCGCCGCGGGCGGCGGCGCGGCGCGGGCTTGGCGCGGCGTTCGCCGCGGCGGCGAGCCTGGTCGCCGCCTTGGCGCTGGTCTCCCCCGACTTCGCCGTGGTGCGAGCGACCCCGCCGGAGGGCTGGCGCGCGACGGGACTCCTGGCGCTGACCCTGCTGGGCGCGGCGATCCTGGCCGGCCTGGCGCCGCTGCATCGCCTGCCTGTGCGCCTGCAACGAGCGGCCCCGGCGGAGCCCGCCGCGCTGCTGTCACCGCTGTTCGCGATGCTCGGAATCTACTTGCTGGTCCGCATCCTGTTCGACTGCTGCGGTGCGGGCCAGCCGCTCTGGTGGGGCGTGCCTTTGCTGTTGCTTGGCGCGCTCACCGCCGTGGCAGGGGGACTGCAGGCCGTCGAGCAGGAATCGCTGGAGCCCGTCATCGCCGGCTTTGGCGTGCAGCAGGCCGGGCTGGCGGCGATCGGGCTGGGCGTCGCGCTGATGGCGCGGGCAGCGGACCTGCCGGCGCTCGCCGCGCTGGCGCTGTCGGCCGCCCTGCTGCAAGCCAGCGTGATGTCGCTTGGCCAGGTTTTGGCGCTGCTCTGCGCCGCCGCGGTGCGCCAGGGTGCCGGCTCAAGGCGGCTCGACCGGTTGGGCAGGCTGATCCAACCGATGCCGGCCACAACCGTCTGCCTCATGGTCGGCTGCCTGGCCTTCGTCGCCCTGCCGCCCGGTCCCGGCTTTGCCGCGTTCTGGCTTGTGGCGCAGGCCTTGCTGGCGGCCGTTCGGCTTGGTGGGGTGGCGTTGCAGGCGGTGGTCATGCTGGTGGCGACACTGGTCGGCCTGTCCGCCGGACTGGCCGCAACCGCTGCGGTGCGGCTGATCGGCGTTGCCTGTCTCGGCCGTCCGCGCACCCCGCGCGCCGCGGCCGCCCTGGAGGCTCCGCGCCCCACCCGCTGGGCGTTGGGCGGGCTTGCCGCCGTGCTTGTGCTGGTCGGCCTGCTGCCCGGGGCGGCGCTGCGCCTCGCGGAACCGGCGCTGCGGGCGCTGACCGGCTCGGGAATGGCGGAGCGCGCCGGTGCGCTGGGGATCACGGCCAGCACGGCGATGCCCGGCTATGCGCCCCTGCCGCTTGCCGCCTTGCTGGCCCTCGCCGGCGGCGCGGCGTTCTGGCTGCTGCGTCTGCGCCACCCAACGCTGGCGGGCAGGCGCGATACGCCTGGCTGGACCGGCGGGTTTGCCGCGCCGCCGCCCTGGCTGCCCTTTGGCGACCCGGTGACGCAAGCCGGCCCCGCCGGTTTCGCCCGCGCGCTGACCGGCAGCGTTGCCGTCCTGCGCCGGGCCGACGCCTGGCAGGTCGCGTTGCTCGGCCGCCTGCGCCGCAGCGTGCGGCCCGTGCGCTGGGCCTTGCATGCCGGCGAACCACGCCGCGCCGTGCTGGCCTTGCTGGGGGTGATCGCGGCCGTGCTGGCGGTGCTCGCTGCGGGTGTCGCGCCGTGAGGCCACTGGTCGCTCTGGCGACGCAGGCGCTGCACATCGTGTTGGTGCTGGCCGCGGCGCCGACGCTGTCCGGCGCGC
>Ga0182012_10004731_pt1 | contig 14153 bp, 14 predicted proteins | sample 612S2SmetaG_FD_120486 | JGI IMG/M metagenome (GOLD analysis project Ga0182012, IMG submission 120486) | Permafrost microbial communities from Stordalen Mire, Sweden - 612S2S metaG | ecosystem: Environmental > Terrestrial > Soil > Wetlands > Permafrost | place: Sweden: Stordalen | collected... | reverse complement strand
TCGGATTCCTAAACCGTGTGCGCAAGTTCGAATCTTGCCGGGGGCGCCATTGAAAGTCCAGATCAGGGTACATTTCCTGGTTTCGGCGTAATCAGCAATTGGCGCTTGTCCCTACAGGATCCTTACAATATTTCAGTGGCGGGCACGATGCGGGAGAAGGCACCGGGACGTTGGGAGCTTCGCGTCTTCGTCGGGAAGGACCCCATTACAGGAAAGCCGAAACAGGTCAGTCGCGTGTACACCGCGCCACGACGAGAGCCTGGAGCCGGCAAGCGCGAAGCCGCCAAGCAACTCGCCGCGCTGGTGGCAGAGGTGGAGCATGGCGGGCACATTGGAAGCGCGGCGACATTCGGCGTGCTGCTCGACGAGTGGACCGCGCATGGCGAACGGATGGGCCGATCGCCAAAGACGCTGCATGAGTACCGGCGCAAGATTGACAAGCAGATCCGCCCGGCGCTCGGGGCGAAGCGCCTCGACAAACTCACGGCGCATGACCTCGACCGGTTCTATGCCGCGCAACTTGGCACTGGACTGGCCGAACGAACGGTGCACCACATGCACCGCATCATCAGCGCGGCGCTCCGTCAAGGGCGTAAGTGGGGATGGGTCACTTCTAATGTCGCGGACGATGCCACGGCACCGACGCCGCGTAAGACGGAGTTGACAGTTCCATCACCGGTCCGGGTATCGGCGTTGATCCGAGAGGCCGCTCGACCATCGTCACGTTCGCCGGAGATGGCGGCAGTCATCACGTTGGCTGCACTGACCGGCATGCGTCGGGGTGAACTGTGTGGCTTGCGATGGTCGGATGTGGACTGGCGGGGCTCCGCTGTCACGGTGCGGCAGTCCATCTGGCAGACCTCCGACGGCATCGGGACCAAGACACCGAAGACACACCAGACTCGGCGCCTGTTGTTGGGCGAGCACGCCATGGCCGTCCTCGCCGGTCGCTTGGCCCGGGCAAAGGAGGATGCGAAGGCGGCGAAGGTGAAGTTGCCCGCTGACGGCTACATCTTCAGTCCCGACTTCGACGCAGCCAACCCCACGCGTCCGGACTCGGTGACGCAGGCGTTCACCCGGCTGTGTCGCCGGATGGAAGCGCCGGCCCTGGCTGAACTACGGGAGACCAAACCCAAGGCCACCCGTGCCAACCTTCCCGCGGCGGATCGGTGGGACTACCGGCTGCATGACCTTCGCCACTACACGGCAACTCAACTTTTCGCCGCTGGGCTGAACCCGAAGACCGTGGCCGACCGCCTCGGTCACGCCGACCCCTCCATCACGCTCCGCGTCTACACAGCCAACACCGATGCCCAGGCGCAGGAAGCGGCCGACTCGTTGGAAGCCGGGTTGGAGTTGGCGGCGTTGGGACCTGGGTAAGGAATGCACCCCGGACCTATTCGTGGGTGCCCAGGGTACGTTCGATCAGAGCGGTGATTCGAGTGAATCGAGCGTCTGCTCCTTGCTCCGAGAGACCCTGGGCACCGATGATTGCTGCCATTCCTGATCCGCCTCGACTCGCGGGCAGGTTTGGGCTGAAAGGATTGGATGTCCATGAGCGAGCATTGGATCACTGCCGACCTCCATCTCGGGCATGCCAACATCAGCAGGTATAGCGGTCGCCCGTTCTCGGATCCCGACGACATGGACGAGGCCATCGTTGAGAGTTGGAACACGACAGTCGGTCCGACCGACCGGGTGCTGGTCCTTGGTGATGTGGCCCTGGGAAAGATCACGGACTCCCTGTCCGTGTCCAGACGTTTACACGGTCATAAGATCCTGCTTGCCGGCAACCACGACCGCTGTGCCGCATTCCACGGCAAGAAAGCGATTGGCTGGGAGGCGCGCTATATGGACGAGGGCGGCTTCGCGGAAGTGCACCAAGGGACGATGCGCCTTGACCTTGGAGCCAAGCACGGAAAGGTGCTGGCTTGTCATTTTCCGTACGTAGGCGACACCGTGGACATCTTGCGCTATTCGGAACAGCGGCCCATCGACAAGGGTGAATGGCTCGTCCATGGACACGTCCACGACAGTTGGCTGCAAGCAGGCCGACAGATCAACGTCAGCCTCGACGCCTGGGGCGGGCGGATCACGAACTCTGACGAAGTGGTAGCGATGATTGACAGTGGGCCACGAGATCTGCCTCGGATTGATTGGCCGACTTGATGCAACAGCTACCGAGACCTATTGCTCTGAGCCTTCCAGTAAGGGTCCCCGCGGACTGGGGTCGCTAACCGCCCGAGAGACCCTCAGCCCCTCTCATTGATCCGAGGTGACGCTTGGCCTTTCGGAGACTTCGTCGAGCTGGTGAGTTCGTCGCTGGCTGTGTGGTCCGCTCTACGAAGCCGATGATCCGTTCGAACTCATCGGCTGTGGCATCGGTTGTTTGCAGTCGCTCGATTAGGACTTCCACCTTGACGTGACCGGATCTCAAGAGTGACCCAACGTATTTGAGATCCTTGTCTCGCCCGGCCAAGAGTTTGGAAGCACACAGATCATGTGGCTCGACGCACAGCCCGGTCACCCCATTGGTCGCCGGAGATTCAACTGGCATGAACCGCTCGCGCCATCCTTCGGGAAATCTGCAGAGTCCGTCTTCGACCCCTTCGGCGTAGTACCCGTACAAATCGTCGAAGCGAGTCATTTCTCCGATGGCACCGTTGAGACGAAGGGCCTTGCTGCCGTCTGGGTCATGTGTGGCCATCACGTCCACTTCTACCGAGAGGGTGACGTCCTTGGGTAGGCCCTCATACGGAGCCCCGAGAATGGCTTGGGACCCTACGATGATCACCTCAGATTCGCCGAGCACATCGCCCGAAGCGCGAATGATGTGCTCCAGATCCTCTCGTTTCATCCGATGGCCCTGGCGATCCGATCTTCAGCGGCGACTCGGTTCAGGACGTCCAGTCGTTCTTCGTCCGACAACGTGCCACCGAACGGGCTTGATTGACGAAGGTCGCGTGATGCCTGATCGGTGGAAGTCATCGCCGCTTCGAGCTCATCAATCGATCCCGAAAGAAGTCGCTCCCAGGTATTGATGTAGGACGCTGAGCGACCCTCGGGATCTCTCGATCGCATTACGTCGATTCGCGCCTTCGCGCGCTGAATAACGTTCTGTGGATCAGCTCGAAGCTTCTCGGCCACGAGTTTGTGAAATTCAAGGGTGCGTCGTTCCGGATGGGTCAACCGCGGGCGCACTTCCACAATGAGGTCGCAACCAGCTGCGTCAGCGATCCGTTGCAGGGTTGAGAGCTTCGGCTCGTGACGCCCAGCCTCGTAATCGACCAGAGCGGGAGCCGACGTCTTCGCCCGACGTGCCAGTTCCCGGAGCGTATGTCCGCTGTTTAATTTCATCGTTCGCACGAGTTCCGCTGTCGGGGTCATGTAGTTATTATAATACATAACAACCCTGTACACACCACCACTAACCTGGGGGTATTCCAATCCTGCTCGCGATGATCCCGCTCGTGGCCCCCAAAATCGGCCTCTGCGGATTCCTGAGGCGGCGCGGGGTGATCCGTCTGTCCGGGCGGCCGACCCGAGCCAGCAAGAGGCGCGTGAACGGCGGTCACCACGATGTTTGCCACGACCGTGACAGCCTTCGGACATCATGGCGGTGGACCCATGACGAAACGACTGATCGGCCTCGATGGCGAAATGAGCGACAGTGAGCTCGCGGACGGTGCGGTCCTGATTCAGATCGGAGCGGCCTTCGACGCCACCGAGCGCTTCAGTGCCCTCCTCGGGTGGTCCGATGGCTCCTATTTCAAGACCGATCGGGCCATGGCCGTCCACGGCATCGACCCTGTGACCATCGCCGCCGCCGACCCACCGGCCGAGGTCGACGCGCAGCTCGAGCAATGGTTGCTCGCCCGCGGCGCCGACTCCGAGAAACGTGCCCTGGTGCCGGTGGGCTACAACGTCGGCGCCTTTGACTTGCCGTTCGTGGCGGCCTACCTGCCACGGACGAGCCAGTTGCTCTCACGTCGGGTGGTGGATCTCAACGCTTTCTGCCTCGCTTACGAGGGCCACGTCCCCTACGAAGGCTCATTGCCCACCTTCTCCGGCTGGAAGCGGCTGGCCAAGCGCTACGCCGCGGAGAAGCTGGAGGCGGTCGGATTGGAGGAGAGCTGGCATGACGCCGGCTACGACGCAGCGGCAGCCATCCTTCAGGTTGCGTTCTTCACCTCATTGGCCATTCCATGAGCAGCCCATCCGCGGCGGGTGAGCGACCCCCGGTATCTCCCGAGTTCCTCGGCGAGTCTCTGCGGATCGCGCTCATCGGAGATGTGCAGGGCTACGCCCACAGACTCGAGGCTGCCCTCCGCACCCTCGGTGCTGATCCTGACTGCAGGACGCTTCCCGAAGACTTGACCGTGGTCCAACTCGGCGACCTGGTGCACAAGGGTCCGGACTCGATCGGGTGCATGGCCATAGCGGACCGCTTCCTCAGCGGCGCCCCCGACCGGTGGATTCAGCTCCTGGGTAATCATGAGGCTCAGTACCTCGGCGGCTTCGCCATTGCGCCGGCCCTGCCAGAGCATTTGCAGTCCGACCTCCGACGTTGGTCATCCAGTCCCTCTCCGCCCCGGCGCTCCGATCCGCTACTATCGAACATATGTTCGCCTGGATGGAGCAGCTCAACGAGGCCCAGCTCGCAGCGGTCAGCCATGAAGGTGGTCCGCTCCGGGTCCTTGCCGGCGCAGGAACGGGCAAGACGACCGTTCTGGCGACCCGCGTCGCATGGTTGCTCGCCACCGGAACCCCTGCGGAGCGAATTCTCCTTCTGACCTTCACGCGAAGAGCGGCGCGCCAGCTGCTGGATCGCACGGGCGTGATGTTGGCTTCACAACAACGAGATGGCTTCTCCGATCCGATGACGAGCCGCGTGACCGGGGGGACGTTTCACGCTGTCGCGCACCGAACTCTTAGGCGGTACTCCCAAGCGCTAGGGATTCCCGACGGATTCTCCGTGCTCGACCCCTCCGATGCCGCTGACGTCGTCGACCTGGTCCGGGAAGAGGGTTGCTATGCGCAATCCTCCGGTCAGCGGTTCCCGCGCAAGGCGCTTCTCCTTGATCTCTATTCTCGAGCCGTCAACACCGGGAGCTCGGTGTCGACGGTTACCTCGGCGGTGGCGCCGTGGGCAAGCAACGTCGTGGAGCAGATAATCGAGATTTTGCGCGGCTACGTCGCCCGCAAGCGCGCCGGGGGCTTGCTTGACTTCGACGACCTTCTGTTGCTGTGGCGGGCTGCTGCCCTTGATGATCGGTTAGGCCCACGGCTTGCTCGTTCCTACGACCACATATTGGTCGATGAATACCAGGACGTGAACGGTCTACAGGTAGATATTCTGAAAGCGCTGCGACGAACTGACGAACGGATCACGATCGTCGGTGATGATGCCCAGGCTGTGTATTCGTTCCGTGCCGCCGAGCCGCGCCACATCTTGGATTTCGAACAGACCTTTCCCGGAGCGCGGACGGTCGTTCTCAACACCAATTACCGATCGGGACAGCAAATTCTCGACGTGGCAAACAGCGTGGCGAGTGAGGCTCCGGAGGGGTTTTCCGCCACGCTCTGCGCTGCGGATGGCCGTGGTGGCAGGCGTCCCCGCCTGGTCAGATGTGCGGACGAGGATGCGCAGGTCACAGCCGTGTGCGAACAGCTCCTGGCGCACAGGGAGGAAGGCATCGCCCTCAAAGAGCAAGCAGTGTTGGTGCGCGCCGCACACCATTCGAATCTTCTCGAACTCGAGCTTGGGAGTCGACGCGTTCCTTACGTGAAGTACGGTGGTTTGCGGTTCATCGAAGCCGCTCACGTAAAGGATCTGCTGGCAGCCTTCAGACTGGCCGACAACGCCACCGACGCGCTGGCGTGGTTCCGGCTCCTGCAACTCCACGAGGGGGTGGGCCCCACCATTGCGCGACGAGCCTTGGCGGCTCTCGGGTTGAACGATCCCGACGCCGACCCGATGGACCACGACCGAGTCCTCCATCGGTGGCCCAGAGCAGCCGAGTTACTGCCAGCATCCTCTCGCGCACAGGCCGAGAGTCTCGTGGCTGCCCTCGTGCAAAGCGACGGTGACCTGGTCGCCCGGGCGGAGCGTCTTCGAGTCGCTCTGGTTCCGCTGATTCGAGCGACATATCCCGACTCCGGTGCGCGCTTGGTCGATTTGGATTCTCTCGTCGCTGGGGCAGCAAAGGCCGCTCGTCTCTCCGACGTTGCGGCAGACTTTGCACTCGAGCCACCGCGCTCGACGTCGGACCTTGCTGGCAATCCAACAGTCGACGAGGACTGGTTGACGATTTCTACTGTCCACTCTGCCAAGGGTCTCGAATGGAACGCTGTACACCTCCTGAACGCTACCGACGGAATGGTCCCGTCAGATATGGCATTGGGATCACCAGAAGGTCTCGAAGAAGAGCGACGCGTTTTCTACGTGGCACTGACGCGTGCGCGTAAAGCACTTCACGTCTACGTGCCGTTGCGCTATCACCACCGGCTCCGTGGCCGAGATGATTCGCACGGGTGGGCACAACCTTCCCGATTCTTGTCGGCTCAGGTTCGGTCGAAATGTCACGAGGTCCAGGTTGCCCACGAACTTGCTTCATGGACCTCAGATTCCGGCGTAGAGGATGGTTTTGGCAGAGTCGGTGCCGATCTCGACTCGCTGTGGTCGTAGCAAGGTGCCGCTGTGAAACGAGTCGTGTCAATGAGCGATGGCCCGGGACATCAAGGTGACAAGTTCGTAAAGAACGTGAGCGGCGGCAATGGCGGTGATTTCGGCGTGGTCGTACGCAGGGGCTACTTCGACGACATCCGCGCCGACGATGTGCAAGGGATCGAGCCCCCTCAGAAGGCTCAACAGCTCGCGGCTCGTCAATCCTCCTGCTTCGGGCGTCCCGGTGCCGGGGGCATGAGCGGGGTCGAGGACGTCGATGTCGACCGAGACGTAGAGGGGCGCGTCAGCGACTCGCTCGATGAGGCGGTTGACGATAGCAGCAGTACCCTCCCGATCGACATCGCTGGTGGTGATCTGGAGGAAGCCCATGGCGGCGTCGTCGGCGAGGTCGTGGCTACCGTAGAGCGGCCCCCGGAGGCCGACATGGGCGCTGCGGTCCCGACGGAGAAGCCCCTCTTCCCAGGCCCGGCGGAATGGCGTCCCGTGGGTGAAGCGCGCCCCGAAGTACGTGTCCCAGGTATCGAGATGCGCATCGAAGTGCACGAGAGCCAGCGGGCCGTGACGACGGGACGTGGCCCGGAGCAAGGGGAGGGCCACGGTGTGGTCGCCGCCGATGGCCACGACGCGCCCGCCCTCGGCCAGCAGTGTGTCGGTGGCAACTTCGATCTGCGTGACGGCGTCGTCAATTGCGAACGGCGAGCACGCGATGTCCCCGGCATCGACCACCTGGCCCTGCTCGAACGGCAGGGTGTCCAGCTCGGGGTGGTAGGGGCGCAGGAGTCGCGACCCTTGTCGCACCGCAGCCGGGCCGAAACGGGCGCCGGGCCGGTACGACGTGCCGCCATCGAAGGGTATGCCAACCAAGGCGATGTCCCAGTGGGGCACCTGGTCGATCGCCGGAAGCCGGGCGAAGGTGGAGGGACCGGCGAAGCGGGGTACGACGGCGGCATCGACCGGCCCGCGAGGCGGGGGTGGGCGCCCCGGTGCACCGTCAGGCATGGACGGCGGCGCCGCTTCGAGGGTCAAATTCGCGATGATGGTCCACTGGTTGCTCTGCTCCTGACGAGGTGACGTGAGCGACACTAGCTACTCGATGGACCAGCCTCTGAGCGAGCATCGAACCCGGTCTGGTGCAAATGCGGCCCCTTGCCCGCCGATTGCCGGCAACCGTCTTTGGCGCGGAGGTGAGATCGATTCCTAGTGGTCGTCCGCAGAGCGGCCGGTATGGTCCGATGAACCGTTGAGGGTCGGTGAACCCTCCGCTGCGGGCTGCACCGAGCCAGGGTCCGCGGGTTGTGCAGGCCCCAGGTAGGCAGACTGCAGGACCGACTCCACGTCGCTTGCGTCTCCGGTCTGGACGATCCTGCCGTTCGCCATCACCATGGCCGAGGTGGCTACGGAAAGAGCGGTGCGGGCAAACTGTTCCACCACGACGACGGTGATCCCCTCCGACGCCAGGCTGACCACGTGCCGGTAGAGCTCCTCGACGACGAGGGGGGCAAGCCCCATGGAGAGTTCGTCCAGCATGAGCAGGCGCGGGTTCGTCGCCACGGCGCGGGCCAGCGCCAGCATCTGCTGCTCGCCGCCCGACATGGTGCCGGCCGGCTGGTCGCGGCGCTCGGCCAGGCGCGGGAACCGATCGAAGGCGCATTTCTCGACGTGTCGTCGCCCCCGGCCGCTGTGTGTCATGACCCAGAGGTTTTCCCGCACCGTCAGGTTAGGGAACACACCCCGGCCCTCGGGAATCAGGCAGAGCCCCTGGCGGGCCAGCGCCGCGGTCGATCCCAGGCGGACCTTTTCACCGGCGAATCTGACCTCGCCCTGGGTCGGCCCCATGACGCCGACCGCCAGAGCGAGGAGGGTCGACTTGCCTGCGCCGTTGGCTCCGAGGACCGCCGTCACGGCGCCCTCGTCGAACGTGGCATCGATCCCGTGAATCACCTCGACTTCCTCGTAGGCAGCCTTGACCCCGCGGAACTCCAGCAGCGGTTCAGGCATCGGCCACCGTGGCCGTTCCGAGGTACGCGGCCTGGACGTCGGGGTCGGCCCTGACCTCCGCCGGCGTGCCGGTGCAGATGATGCGGCCATAGTCGAGGACGGCAATGGTGTCGCAGACGTTCATGACCAGCTCCATGTCGTGCTCGACCAGCAGTATGACCAGACCGTCGCTGGCCAGGTTGCGCAGCATGCCCGAGAAGCGCTCGGTCTCGTCGGTGTCCTGGCCGGCCGCCGGTTCGTCGAGGAGAAGGACCTTCGGTCTCGTGGCCAATGCCCGGGCCAGTTCGACCAGGCGCCCGGTACCTGTCGGTAGGGTATCTGCCCGCTCGTTGGCCACGGCGCTCAGTCCGACGCGCTCGAGAATCTCCTCGCGGATCTCATGGATCGCTCTCGCCCTGCCCTTTGAGATCCCTCGCTGCCCGATGGATGCGGCGACCCCGATGTTCTCCGCCACCGTCAGCGTACCGAAGAGCTCCAAGCGCTGGAACGTGCGCCCGAGCCCGAGCCGGGCCCGGCGGTAGGACGACAGACCACGCAGATCGCGACCGTCGAGTCGAACCTCTCCCGCCGTCGGGCGTTGCATACCCGTGACCACATTGAACAAGGTCGTCTTGCCGGCTCCGTTCGGTCCGATCAGTCCGGTGATCGCACCCTCCGCCGCGCTGACCGAGACATCGGACAGCGCGGCCAGACCCCCGAAGCGGACCGAGACGTCGTGGATCTCAAGTCCCACTGGTACCTCCGGCCCCCGAGAGCGCAGCGAGCGGGTCGGCTGCGGCGAGCGGCTCGTGGTCGGACACCGCCTCGGCGAAGAAGGAGTCCCGCTTCTCCTGCGACCGGCGCTCGGGCAGGCCGAAGGCGGGCGGCGCGATGCGGGCCCGGTAGTCGGCGACATAGGCCGGGACCGGGAACACGAAGAAATTGGCCAGGATGATGCCTGTCATCGGCCAGTTGCCGATCGCACCGCTCAGGCGGAGCGCCCAGGCGAGCCCGAACACCGCCACGATGAGGATCGTCAACCAGCGGCGCCGCGCCACCGAGAGATAGACCGGCCGGATGCTGCCGGGAAGGGTCCCATTGGGCGTGGTCCCGACGCCGATTCCGCCGAGGCCGACGAGTACCAGTGGCAACTGGGTGAGCGAGGGGAAGAAGTTCGTGAAGAACGGCGACCCCTGGTAGAGGCCGTTCAGCCCGGCTGCCCCGAACGCGGTGATGCCCATGATCACCATCACCAAAATGATGGAGAGCCCGTTGAAGAATTGGAAGACGTCGGGCGCTGCGCTGCCGAGCTCCATGCCGTAGATGCCGCCCCCGAGGCCGGCCAGGGCGGCCGAGAAGGCGAACACGCCGATGAGGGAAGCCCGGCCGTTCATGCCCAGCGTGGCGCATGCGGCGGGACTGTCCTTCATCGCCAGGAGGCGTTGCCCGAACTCCGACCGCCGCAAGGCCACCACGACCAGGACCAGGATGGCGAAGACCACCGCCCCCGCGATCATCTGCGACTTCTCTGAGGTGAGCGCGAGCGAACCGATGCGGAAGGGGGCGAAGGCGAGCGTCCCTGAGCCAAAGGGCGCGTAGGGGTGCCCGAAGAGGTCGAAGGACGGGAGGGCGAATACCCAATTGTCCATGGTGATCGCGAATGCCGCCGTGGCCAGGGCGAAGTAGATGCCAGAGAGCCGCAGGGCCGGGATGGCGACGATGACGCCGATCACCGCGCACACCCCGGCTGCCGCGAGCAGCGAGAGAGGATTGCCCTGGGCGCCCAGGTGCCCCACCATGGTGGCGCCGATGCCGGCGAAGGTCATCTGGCACAACGACAGTCGTCCCGCGTACCCGACGATGGGGATGACCGAGAGGCCGACGATGGCCAGACCCCACATGCGGTTGAGGCTGAAGATGTCGGCCTTGCCAACCGTGGTTGCGAAGAAGACGGCGACGACGATGGTGCCGGCGCAGAACAGGCCGGTGCCGCTCCAAGAGGGGCGGAACGCGAGTTCGCGGCTGCGAAGTTGGCTGTGCCCGCGCAGGCGTGCCTGGGGCAGGAGCAACAGGGCAACGAACAGGATTATCGCAGGCACTGCGTTCTCGAACCCTTGGACGTAGGGGTTCTGGGGCAGATAGGCCACCGAGTAGGCGATGGAAAGGCCCAGAATGATCGCGCCCACGAAGGTCATCGGGATGGAGCGCAGGCGCCCGATGACCGACGCCGCATAGGCGTTGACGATGAGGAGCGTCAGTGCCGGCGCCGACAAGGTCAGTGTCGGTGCGATGAGGATCCCAGCCAGCGCGGCCAGCATGGAGCCGATGATCCAGGCGTTGCGGGCATTGGTGATGGCGCTCGACCCGTTCAGCGACGTGAGCGTGCGGTCATCGACGCTGGCCCGCATGGTGACGCCCATCCGGGTGCGGTACAAAAAGATCCGGAGCCCGACGGCGACCACCAGGGCCAGGATCAAGATGGTCACGTCGTCGTAGGAGATCCTGACCGACCCGATGACCAACGTGTCGTTGTTGAAGAGCGGCGGCAGGGCCCGGTAGGTCGTGGGGTTCCACAGCCACTGTGCGGCTCCCAGGAGCATCAGCGCAATGGAGAGCGTGACGACCAGTTTGGACGCCTCCGACACCCCCTCGAGGCGCCGCATCACGGACGCCTCGATCACGATCCCGATGACAGGTGCCAGAACGAAGAGGCACACGAACATGGAGACGAGCACCGGCCAACCCCAGCCGATGCTCATCTGCCAGTACGCGAAGGCGCACACCATACCGATAGCGCCGTGCGCCCAGTTGAAGATCCCGGTGGTCGTGTAGGTGAGGGTGAGGCCACTCGCCGTTATCGCGTAGATGCCCGCTGCCGCCAGGCCCCCGATGGTGAAGATGATGAACTCATGCACAGCCGCCCCCCGACAGGATGATCAGTGGCCTGAAGAGGAAAGACTATGCAATTGCGCCCCACCCCGACAGTCGGCCTTACCCCCGCTCACAACGAGTTCAACTGCGCCTGCTGCGCCGCTGTCAGGTGCACCACGTTCTTGGGGTTGCAGTTCCAGATGGAGGTCGTGGGATCGGTGAGCTTCTTGTCGTAGACGATTCCCTTGGCCGTCAGCTGGAGCATGGCAAAGCACGGCGAGGGCTGGGGGTTCTCGTTGGACAGCGTCAAGCTGGCGATGGGTGCCACGAGTCCTCCGGCGTCCCAGTTCTTCGTGGCGGCGGCGTGGTTGAGCACGCAGGTCACCGTGAGGTTGGCGCCGCAGGCCGTGGCCGCCTTGGCCCACAGGATCCATGCATCGGCGCTGATCTCGTCATCGAAGTCGATGGTGTCGCCCTTGGAGTACTTGTGCATGGTCGTCACCAGGAGCTCGGTGGAGGGGTTCTGGGAGGCCTGGGCGATCGGCCACCACTGGGTCTCGACGTAGACGGGGGGCAGATTAGGGTTGGCGGCCACGGCCTGCTGCGTCTGGGTGTTGTCGAACTGGGTCCCGAGCGCTATGAAGGCGGGCTTGTAGCCGGCAGTCGTCATGGCCTGGGCGAAGGGCGTGAAGTTCCCACTGTCGGCTGGCCACAGCGCTTGGGCCCCCTTCTGCTGGTACTCCTCAACATAGGGAGCCCAGTTCTCCACGGTGGTGGGGGGCTCGGGAAAGTCCACGACCTTCCAGCCCTGCGCCTCGGCGCCGAACTCGTACTTGGTCTCGGACTGGAGGATGGAGGGGGTGTCCTCGGCACCCATGCCGGCCTCCTTGACCGCCTTGGGGTAGGCCTTGGCCAGCGCCCCGAACCAGCCGGAGCTCACCGAACTCGTGTTGGTGCCGTCCGGGTCGACCTGGTCGGTAGCCAGGTCGGAGGTGTTGGAGACCACATAACCGCTGATGTTCCCCAGCCCGCACTTCTCGCGGATCGGGACGGATGGCTGGTCGAGGGCCATGCCGCCCCCGACCGCCATGAAGTCGCTCTGGCAGGCCGCCGTCGTCACCTGTGCGGCGTTGAACAGGGCGGCGTCACGGTCGTCGACCACGACTTTGCGCCCGTTGATGCCGCCGGCGGCGTTGCACCAGTCGGCGAACGCGGTGGCCTGCTGGAGGAACTCAACCTCGAGACCTGGAACAACGGTGTTGGCGGCGTCGTTGAAGACGGCGATGTGGATGGACTTCGCGCCCACGCCGCGCACTGAGGAGGCACCGCCGGGTCCGGGCTCGCAGATTTTGCCGACTCCGGGCCACACGCCGGTGGAGGCAGCCGCCACCGTCCGGCTGGCCGACGTCGCGGCGCCGGCAGTCGGCGAGGACGCTGCCACAGCTGTCCCGGCGAGCACCATGGTCGCCATGGCCAGCGGCAAAACCGACCGTCGAAGCCTGAGTAACCCCTTGAACATCCTCACACCCTCCCCTTTTGTGATCGGATCACGTCATTGTCGCCCCGACCCCGGCCCACTACCGTCGGCAGGCCGGCGCACAGGCTAGGCCAAGCTGGCCCGCCATGCACAACATGGGCTCTCATGGCGCCCGCTCAGGCTGTATCGACCAGGCCGGGTACTCCCATACGTAGTTAATGCATGAACTCGCCGGCGTTGACGAACAGCGTCTGGCCGGTGATGCCCTTGGCCCGGTCAGAGGCCATGAACACGATGGCCTCCGCCACGTCCGCATCCGATGCCATGTCCTGAAGGGCCATGTTCTTGGTCAGGCTCTGCTTCGCCTCCTCCAAGGTGATGCCCTCTGACTCGGATTTCCAGCCCAGGAACATCTGCACGGGCGGCCCGAACATCCAGCCCGGCGCCACCTCGTTGACGCGGACTTTGTCCGGTCCGACTTCCAGGGCCAGATGGTGCATGGCGCCCCAGATTGCGCCTTTGGAAGCGGCGTAGGCCATCTGCAAGGCCTCCGACGGCGGGAACCAGTGAGTCTGCGAGCTCACGAAGACGACCGATCCCCGCCGCTCCTTGAGGGAGGGCAGGGCGGCGCGGATCAGCTGCATGCCGCCGATCAGGTTGACCTCGAAGGCCTGGCGGAAGTCCGAGAAGTCGCCGGCCGTCTCGAGTCCGCCGAATGGCGAGTACGCCGCGCAGTGACATACGGAGTCGACCCCGCCGAACTGCTCGGTGGCCGCCGCCACCAGGGCCTCGGCGGTAGATGCCAGAGCGATGTCCCCTGTCACGTAGGCCACCCTGCCTCCGGTCGGGTCCACCTCGTCGGCGACCTCTGCGAGTTGGGTCTCCGTGCGGGCCCCGAGGACCAGGTTTGCGCCCTCCCGGGCGGCACAGAGTGCGACGCGACGGCCGAGGCCGGGCCCCACACCCGAGATGATCATCGTCTTACCCGGTAGATCGTCCATCTAATTAAAGCCCCCCATTCGACGAGCCGGACCCCCGCCCGGCGTTCCTTATATATACGTACTACGTACGCAGCTGTACCTACGCAGCTGTACCTACGCAGCTGTACCGACGTAGCTGTACCGACGTAGCTGTACCGAC
>Ga0182012_10004729_pt1 | contig 14157 bp, 13 predicted proteins | sample 612S2SmetaG_FD_120486 | JGI IMG/M metagenome (GOLD analysis project Ga0182012, IMG submission 120486) | Permafrost microbial communities from Stordalen Mire, Sweden - 612S2S metaG | ecosystem: Environmental > Terrestrial > Soil > Wetlands > Permafrost | place: Sweden: Stordalen | collected... | reverse complement strand
CCTACTTTCAGGGATGCGCTGGCCACCGATTATGTAACGGCTGCGGTACTTGCGTCGGCGGCCAGTAAGAGTTGGGTAAAAGTTCGTTGAAGGAGAGAGATTGAGATGACAGTAAATCGCTGGCAGAGCTTGATAGTGACAGTGGGACTCGTCTTGGGTGCGCCTATGCTGCGTGCGCAACATGATTTGGCCAAGATCATCCCGCACCTGGAAGAGAGTGGCTTTACGCCTATTTTCGACGGCAAGAGCTTAGAAGGATGGGACTGCGATCCGGATTTTTGGCGCGCGGCGGACGGTGAAATCATAGGCGAAACACAGCCGAATCATCAGCCCAAGCAGAATATTTTCTGCATCTGGAAAGGTGGCCAACCGGCCGATTTTGAATTGCGCCTGCAATACAAGCTCACCGGCAAAACGGGCAACAGCGGCATTCAATACCGCAGCGTGGAGTTGCCGGACGTGGCCAAGTGGGTTTTGAAAGGTTATCAAGCCGACATTGACGGCGAAGAAATGTTTACCGGCCAGGTTTACGAGGAGCGCCTCCGAGGTTTTCTGGCGTTGCGCGGCCAAATCTCCTACGTGCCCGACGGCCAAAAAGTAGGTTGGATCGGTACCCTGGGCAGCAGCGATGAACTGAAAGCTCTGATCAAGAGCGGCGATTGGAACGATATGACAATCATTGCGCGCGGTAACACGCTTATCCAAATGATCAACGGGCGCGTGATGAGCATCGTTGTGGATGACGACAAAGCGAATCGCAAGATGGAAGGAGAGATCGGCATCCAGTTACACGTGACCAAGGCTGCGATGAAGATTGAAACGCGTAATATCCGGATCAAGAATTTTTAGCGTGGGAGCCTTTGCCAACTATTAAAGAGGTGGCCGATCTGGCCGGAGTATCGGTCGGCACGGTCTCGCACGTAGTCTCGGGTTCGGTGCCGGTGAGCGAGCCACTGCGCTTGCGAGTGGAAGCGGCGATTCGTCAGTTGGATTATCATCCGAATCACGTGGCGCGCAGCCTTAAGACAAGCCGCACGCGGACCTTCGGCATCATTGTGCCGGATATGACGATTTCGTTTTATCCGCTGGTCATTCGAGGCGCGGAGACGGCGGCTTGGCGGCAAGGCTATTCGCTGATTGCGGTGAACTCCACCGACAGCGCGGAGCGGCAAAAAGAGCTGCTCACGCTCTTCCGTTCGCAGCGTGTGGAGGGCATCTTACTGGTAGTCGCGGCAGAGCCTGTACCCATGATGCAGATTTCACGTCTGATTGACGCGGCCATTCCGGTGGTTTGTCTGGATCGTATTCCCGAGAATCTTCCCGTTGACTCTGTTTCCGTCGAAGACACGTCCGCCGCTGAGATGGGTACAGACCATTTGATTGAGATGGGGTACCGGCGAATCGCCATCGTAACCGGCCCTGTGTCGCTGACGAATGAGAAGCGCCGGCTGCACGGCTATCAACATAGCCTAAGGCGCGCGGGGCTTCCGCTTGACGAGGAGTTGCTTTGGCATAGTAATGTGCGGCCCGAGGATGTGGCTGCGCTTTGCCGCCAAAAGCTTGGTTCGGTGAATGTGGATGCGTTGTTCTGCACGAATGGCCCGACCGCGCTGGGATGTTTGCGGGCGCTACGGGATTGCAAAATAGAAACGCCCGGCGATGTGGGCTTTCTCACATTTGATGAATTGACAGTGGACGATCTCTTTAAGCCGTCCATTACCACCATCGTTCAGCCCGCCTATGAAATTGGTTTTCAGGCCGCGGAGATTTTGTTCGACCGCATACAGAATAAGGGTGAAGCGGCGTCCGATCCTCGCACACTCAGGCTGCCGGCAAGCCTGAAAATTCGTGAGTCCACCCGGCGAATGCTTGCTAACGCCGATCTAATGTTGGGATAATAGGCGGCATTCCAGCTTTAAGGAGCTTGTGATGCGCGCAACCGTCAACTTCTTCGCCGTTTTTGTGATGTCCTTCCTCTTCTTGGGGGCCCAGGAGCCAATGCCAACTCCGGGCGCGGGCGCTTCCGCGCTCAGCGCGGCGTTAGACAAAATGCCCGGCATGGGTTCCTCGCAAGCACCGCAACCTTACGGCAAGGTGATCACGAAAGACGCCAAGTCGAAAGCCGGAATTTTCACGGTACATGAAGTGAAGGAGAAGTATTACTACGAAATTCCGAAGACTGAGTTGAACCGCGAGTTTCTGCTGGTCACTCAAGTGGCGCGCACCACCTTGGGCGCCGGCTACGGCGGCGACGAACTGGCGAATCGGGTGGTGCGTTGGGAGCGAAACGGCAACAAAATCAACCTCCGCGAAGTGAACTACGATTTAGTGGCCGATCCAAAGACAGCCATTTCGCGGGCCGTCAAGGCGTCGAATAACGACACCATCATCATGAGTTTTCCGATTGCCGCGTTCGGCAGAGAGAAAGGCGTCAAGCCCGATCCCAAGGAAGAAGAGGCGGATGACGACGCGACTGCGGCCAAGGAGACAGCGAAGCCTCCGGCTGACGCCGCCAAGCCCGATGCCACTAAGCCGGACGCAGCCAAGGACGTAGCGGCCAAATTAGCCGCCGCCAAGACAAACGCGGCAAAGCGTGAGTACAAAGAAACAGGCAAGGAGCCGTCCATTATTATTGAGGTCACGCGCTTATTCACTAGCGATGTATTCGAGTTGAGCGCCAAGCAGAGCCTAAACGCCACGATGATGGATTCGTCGCGGTCTTATATCGAACGAATTTCACCGTATCCGGAAAACATTGAAGTCGAAGCCACGCTGACCTATTCACGTATGCCAACGCCGCTTGGCGCGTTAGGTTCTTCCGCGCCCAATCCGTTTCTGGCGTCCGGCATGCACCCAGGCAGCGCGACTGTGGTGTTGCATCACAGCATGGTGAAGCTGCCGGAACATCCGATGATGCCCCGTTTGTTCGATCCGCGGGTTGGTTACTTCTCGGTGCGGCAGATGGATTTTGGGCGCGACGAACAACGCGCGCCGAAGCGCACCTACATTACGCGCTGGCGCTTGGAGAAGAAAGATCCGTCGGCTGAGCTCTCCGAGCCCGTCAAGCCGATTGTCTATTACATCGACGCCGCCACGCCCGAGAAGTGGGTTCCTTACATGAAGGCCGGCGTGGAGAGCTGGCAGAAGGCGTTTGAGGCGGCCGGTTTCAAAAACGCAATTATCGCGAAGAAAGCGCCCACGCCGGAAGAAGATCCCAATTTCAGTCCGGAGGATGTTCGTTACTCGGTCATTCGCTGGCTGCCTTCCACCATCGAGAATGCCTACGGTCCGCACATTGCCGATCCTCGGACCGGGGAAATTTTGAACGCCGATATCCGCTTCTTTCACAACGTCATGAATCTCCAGCGCGATTGGTACTTTCTGCAAGTGGGTCCGCTTGATCCGCGCGCCGCTAAGCTGCCGCTGCCGGACGATTTGATGGGACGCTTGATCGAGTTCGTGTGCGCGCATGAAGTAGGCCACACACTCGGATTCCAACACAATATGAAATCAAGCTCTCTTTATCCCCAGGAGAAGGTGCGCGATAAAGAGTGGGTGAAGAAGATGGGGCATACTCCGTCCATCATGGATTACTCGCGCTTCAACTATGTGGCACAGCCGGAAGATGGAATCGCGGTGGAAGACCTGGTGCCGTCAGTAGGGCCGTATGATGTCTGGGCAACGCGCTGGGGATACAAGCCGATAGCGGCGGACAGCGCGGATGGTGAACGAGACACTTTAGACACTTGGGCGCGCGAGCAGGACCAGACTCCCTGGCTGCGCTTTTCCACCCAAGCCGCCGGCGGATCGGATCCGGGCGAGTTGACGGAGGCTGTGGGAGATGCCGACGCGATTCAATCAACGGCTATGGGAGTTAAGAACCTACAGCGGGTGGCAAAGATGATGTTGACAGCCACTACTACGCAGAAGGGCGAGCCATATGACGACTTATCCGAGCTATACGGCCGCATGCTAGGTCAATGGACCCTGGAGATGAATCACGTGGCGGCGATTGTGGGAGGTTTCGAATCGCAGCAGAAGAACATTGGACAAGAGGGAGTGATTTTTACCGCCGAGCCGAAAAAGCGTCAAGCGGCGGCAGTGGCGTTCCTGGATGAGAATGCGTTTGCCACTCCCAAGTGGGCCCTTGATAAAGACATTTTGCGCCGGATTGAGCCCCTGGGCGCGATTAGCCGGGTGGCGAATGCGCAACGGTCGGTCCTGAGTAACTTGCTAAGTAGTCCGAGGTTTGCGAGATTGATTGAGCAGCAAGCTCTGGACGGCCAGGCGGCCTATTCGCCCAGCGATTTCTTGGCGGCCGTGCGGCGCGGCGTTTGGCATGAAGTCGAGGAGCCGCATGTGAGCATTGACGCTTACCGGCGTCAGTTGCAGCGCAACTTCTTGGAGCTGGCGAATGCCAAAATTAACGCCTCTCCCATCACGCTCCCCGCCGGATTGCCGGCCGGCTTTCCCGTGGCGTTTTTTGCTTCGAGCGGAGATGAGAAGCCGTTTTATCGCGAAGAATTGCGGTTGTTGAGCCGCTCGATCGAGGGGGCGCTGGCGAAGTCGGCTGATCGCGAAACGCGGGCGCATCTGATTGGCGCACGCGATCAGATTGCTCGGATTCTCGATCCGAAATTCGCCGAGAACCAAGGTGGCGCCGCAAGCTTATTGCGAATCTTCGGTGACAATTGGAAACATTGGGCGAGCGATGCGACGGACGATTGCTGGCCGGATTACGAGATTCGCCCGTGAGGGCCGGGAGCGCCGCATACTCCGTTTTTGCTCGTTTCAGAACGGGGATACGGGGTCGGCACTGTGCCACAAGTTTAGAAAGTGGATGATCGAGTATCTTCTGAAACCCTCCGGCCGCCGCGCTCCCTTGCCCGGCCATTAGATAGGCCTCGCCGCGCAGGTACATGTCGTACGAACAAGTAAGTCAGATAGCGAAAATGGGGGTGTGGAGCGCCCCTAGCTTGCTCCAGGGGACATTCCGGACTGGTTTCGGTAACTCCGCACTGTCCGATCCACAGGGGTGTCCCCTTTTTCGCGCTGCTCACTGCCACGCTGCCCCTGCTTGCGAAGCACGCTTGCGAAGCAAGCCAGTGGCGGGCGTTCACAAACTTTTCCCTAATCGTAGTCCAGATCTAATTCTTGCCAAATACGGCCGGCGGGAATGCCGGCTACCCCAGTTCCACTGGGGTTCAAGCTTTGAGAGAATGGCCTGCGCCGCACTTCCTTCGTTGAGCGCGATCTGCGCGTGAATAGCTGGCCGCCAAAGTTTCTGTATCCGTGTGTCTCTCGGGAAACGCCTGGCCAAGTCTCCAGCCAGAGATTCCGCTCGCTTCGTATTGCGCGCCATCGCAAACGCCAGCGCTGCCTCGGCAGTACTCGCTTCGCATCATCGCCCCAAGGTTCTGCGAACAATCTACTGCCGAAAATGGAGCCGTTCTAGATGTCCTGCGACTCGCAAAAAGACAGGAACCTCGAAGCGCGGCGAGCCCGCCTGCGATTATTACTGATGTACACTTGGCGAAGCACCCTTTTAAATCTGAAAGAGGATTCCCCATCAAAAAAGCCGAGTCCGGTTGTGTGGGCGGAATAGCGATAATCCTGCTTTTCTGTGTCTCGCCTCAGGCGTTTGGCCAACAGCAGGTGAAACTGGACGCCAACGATCCGGCGGCGAAGAACGAGGATAAGCGGGTTTTGGGAGTGATCCCGAACTACCGGACGGCGGAAACAACGAAAGAGTATCATCCCATATCCGCGCGCTATAAGTTGACGATTGCGGCTAAGGATTCGTTCGATTATCCGCTGGTGGGTTTGGGTGGTGCCTTTGCAGGCCTATATCAGTTAGCGAATAGCCACCCGCAATTTGGCCAGGAAGAAGGCGGCTATTTCCGGCGATTGGCCACGGCTTACGCCGACCAAGCCATCGGGAACATGATGACCGAAGGATTTCTACCGGCATTGCTGAAAGAAGATCCGCGCTATTTCCGCATGGCGGAGGGGACGAAGAAGGCGCGCGCGTGGTACGCGGTGTCGCGAATCGTTATTACAAAGCGAGATAACGGGAAGAGAAGCTTCAATTTTTCGGAGGTTTTGGGGAATGGGATTTCCACCACGATCGGGCTTTCCTATTACTCAGACAATCGGGACGTGCGAGATTTTACGTTGAATTGGGGGACGGCGCTGGCAACCGATGCGGCGGCGCAAGTGTTGAAGGAGTTTTGGCCGGATATAAAGCATAAGTGGATGGGACGGAAGAAGAATTTGCCGCAGATGGAACTCCGATGAACAGACAAAAAAGCGGATTTGCAAATCGGTAACGCCGCCGAAGGCAGCCACGGTACGCAGACCGCCGCTTCCCTGGGTACTGTTGCCGTATTTCCCTTCCAGATGAAAATTAGTCGCACTCTCAGCCCAATCTCGGCTCCTAATAATTGATGGCTACTTCTCCCGACATTACTTTCAGGAAATAACCCACCTCTTCCGACGTGTTGTACTGCGCCAAGCTAACCCGCACAACGCCTCCCGCTTCAAGCAACCCAAGGCGTCTTACCGGCTCCCAACCATAGTTATGGCCGTGCCACACGTTTATGCGATGGCCGGCCAGTGTTTGCGCAACCTCGACCGGACTCTTGCCTTGGATCGTCAAGGCGAGAGTCGGAACGCGTCCTTCATTCCCCTTGCCATGGATCGTCACGCCTTTGATGGCGCGCAGGCCCGCGAGTAATTGGCGGGTCAACGCTTCCTCATGTTCCACAACCGGCGTCATGCCCAAAGACTGCAGATGTTCAATCGCCCCGAGCACGCCGGCGATGGCTTCGCGCGATTTGGTGCCGGTCTCGAATTTGTCCGGTGCATGGACGGGCGCGGTTCTCACTTTGTAAGGCTCAAGCGATTCCAGTACCTCGAGCTTGCCCCACAAGATTCCATAATGTGGGCCATAGAATTTATAGGCGGAACACACCAGAAAATCGCAGCCGATTTCTCGCACGTCAATCAAGCCATGCGGGGCATATTGCACGGCATCGACAAAGACAAGCGCTCCCACGGATTTGGCGCGCGCCGTTATGGTGCGCACGTCATTGATGGTGCCGATTACGTTGCTCGCGTAATTGACCGCCAGTAATTTCGTCTTGGGCGTCAATAGCTCATCCAATTGCGAAAGTTCGTAGTCGTAAGTTTCAGTGTTGAAGTCCAACCACTTCACCGTAAGCCCGCGATCTTCCGCTAGGCTGAGCCAAGGGGCGACGTTAGCGTCGTGATCCATACGGGTCAGGATGATTTCGTCGCCTGCCTTCAGCCGGCGTCCAAACGTGCGCGCCATGGCGAGCGTAAGCGTGGTCATGTTCTGGCCAAAGACGATTTCGCGCGGGTCGTTGGCGTGTAAGAAACTTGCCACCGCGGCGCGGGTTTTCGCCACCAATTCTCCGGCACGCTGGGAGGTCTCGAAACGGCCGCCGAAGTTCGCGTTTTCGTCCAGCATGGCTTGGTTCATGCGATCTATGGAACGCGCGCAGATCTGGGTGCCCGCAGCGCCGTCGAAAAATATTGTGTGAGCGCCGGGCCGTCCCGCGGTCAGGCTGGGGAAATGCCGACGGATTTCAGTAGTGTTCAATGTATTGGCTGGCACTCCACCAGTTTAAAGACGTCGCGCCGCCGGCAAAAGCAAATGGAAATCAGGTAGACTGTGAACTCATGCTGCGTCTCTTACTTACCTCGCTGGTTTTGGTTCTTACATTGAACGGGCAACAGAAGAAAATCCTGGTGGCCGACTACGATGAGGGGCTGGCGAAAGAATTGCAAACGGTGACGACCGGCGTCAAAATCGTGCGGGTTGACGAGCGGAATGTGCTCCAGGAAATCGTTGATGCGGACGCTTTTATTGGCGAAATCACGTCAGCCCAAGTGCGCGCGGGCAAGAAACTGAAGTGGGTTGGCGCGATGAGTGCGGGCGTCGAGGCCATGCTCTTTCCGAGCGACGGAACCAGCGACCTGCGCGACAGTAACATCACACTGACCAACAACAAGATCGTGCAGGGTCCGGAGATTGCCGATCACGCGCTCGCCATGCTCCTCATGCTTTCGCGGAATCTGTATGCGCTTTATAGGAACGACCAGCAGGAAATTTGGAATGCCCGCTCGTTCCATGGCATTGAGCTGAACGGTAAGACGGCGGTCGTAGTAGGCGTCGGCGGCATTGGCACCCAGATCGCCGTGCGCGCCAATGCATTCGGCATGAAGGTGATTGGCGTGGACCCGGAGGATAAGCCTTTTCTGCCGTTTGTGAGCCGCGTGGTCAAGCCGGATCAGTTCGACGATGTACTGCCGCAGGCCGATGTGGTTTTTCTGTCCGTGCCCGATACGCCAAAGAGTCACAAAATGATGGGCCCGCGCGAATTTGAGCTGATGAAGAATGACGCTTATTTCATTGCCGTAAGCCGGGGAGGAATTTACGATATGAACGGCTTGGTGAAAGCGCTGGACGAGAAGAAACTGGCGGGCGCGGGAGTTGACGTGACCGACCCGGAGCCTTTGCCCAAAGGGCATCCGCTTTGGAAGTTTCCCAACGTGGTGATCACGCCGCATATCGCAGGCCGGTCCGATCGGGATGCGGAACGTATGATTGGGACAATTAAAGAGAATATCCGGCGGTTCGTGGAAGGCAAGCCTTTGATCAATGTGGTGGATAGACAGAAAGGTTACTAGGGCCGGACCGGTGCTTTCCGCTCTACCAACCTTGCGGCTCACCGTTCCTCTCGCGTTAGCCGAGGCGATGCTAGCATGAAGGAGTTGTGAAGCTTCACGAAGCAGTCCGCCTCGGCAAACACGCAGCGCGGCATGCCGCTAAACATGCCAACGTCGATAATGCGAAACGCTTTGCCCAGCATGTCGTTCCCGAAGTCGTCCGCCCCGCGCGCATCATTTGGAATCAAGCCATCGGCGCGGTATTCTTCGTGCTGGCCATCCCTGCGCTACTCAAAGCCATTCAACTCTTCCGCGCGTTTCAAACCGACCCGACCAGTGGTTTAGTAGCCTTCGCGCTTTCCTGCGTCTTCGTCATCGTGATGGTCAGCTTTGGCGCATCCTCGTTCCTCAAAGCGCGCCGCATCGCCGCGCGCAGCAATCGTTACTAGGCTGAACACTTGTCCACCAGCGAGCAGCCCGGCGAGTTTCCTTTCACGCGCGGCATCTACGCCGGCATGTACCGCAAAAAGCTCTGGACCATGCGGCAATACGCCGGCTTTGGATCGGCCGAAGAGAGCAACAAGCGCTACAAATTTCTGCTATCGCAAGGCATAACCGGACTCTCGGTCGCGTTCGATCTGCCAACGCAAATGGGCATGGATTCGGATCATGCGCTCGCTGCCGGCGAAGTAGGCCGGGTGGGCGTTCCTATCGATTCGCTCGCCGACATGCAGCTGCTCTTCGACGGCATTCGCCTGGATGAAGTCAGCACCTCCATGACCATCAACTCCACCGCCGCCATCGTACTCTGCCTTTACATATTGGTGGCCGACGAACAAGGCGCGGATCGCCAGCAGCTCTCCGGCACCATCCAGAACGACATTCTGAAAGAGTACATCGCCCGCGGCACCTACATCTATCCACCGCGCCAAGCGATGCGCATCATCACCGATCTCTTCGCGTGGGCCGGCTCGGCGGTACCCGAGTGGAATACCATTTCCATCAGCGGTTATCACATCCGCGAAGCCGGTTCCACTGCCGCGCAAGAGATTGCTTTCACGCTGGCGAACGCCATCGCTTACATCCAGGCCGCCATTGACGCAGGCTTGGCCGTCGATTCTTTCGCCCCACGCCTGAGCTTCTTCTTCAACGCGCACAACGATTTCTTCGAAGAGATCGCCAAATACCGCGCGGCGCGCCGCCTCTACGCTCACATCATGCGCGACCGCTTTCACGCGAAGCTAGATCGTTCCTGCGCTTTGCGGTTTCATGCGCAAACCGCCGGTTCTACGCTCACGGCGCAACAACCGGAAGTGAACGTGGTGCGCGTCGCGTTACAAGCCATGGCAGCGGTGTTGGGCGGCACGCAATCGTTACACACCAACGGGCAGGATGAAGCGCTTTCGCTGCCCACTGAAAAATCCGCGCGCCTCGCGCTACGCACTCAGCAAGTCATCGCCTATGAAAGCGGCGTCACCGCCGCGCCCGATCCGTTAGGCGGCAGCGAATATATAGAATCGCTCACTGATCAGCTGGAAGCCTCCGCGCGCGCCATCCTTGAACGCATCGATAGCTTGGGCGGGCCGCTCGCCGCCATTGAAAAAGGCTGGGTGCAGGGTGAAATCCAAAACTCGGCCTATCAATACCAGCGCGCCGTTGAAGAGGGCCGGCAAATCGTCGTGGGCGTGAATAAATTTCAAAGCGCCGGCGGGGAAGCGCCGCCCACTTTCCGCATTGATCCTGAACTGGAGCGCCAACAAGTGAAACGCTTGCGTGCGCTGCGCGCCGCGCGCTCGAATCAAGATGTGACTGGCGCGTTACAGCAGTTGGAAACCGCCGCTCGTGGCGCCGATAACCTATTGCCAAAGATTCTAGCCGCTTGCCGCGCGCTGGCTACCGTAGGCGAAATATCCGACACCCTTCGCCGAGTCTTCGGCGAATATCGCGAGACCTTCTAAGTGCCGGCGCATCAAACGGGATATGAGTGAAATTCACGCCTTAGCTGCCAGCGAGGCAGCAGGCAAATTAGCACCCTTCTCTTACGATCCCGGCCCGCTCGGGGCCGAGCAAGTTGAAATTGAAGTGCAATATTGCGGCATCTGTCATTCCGATCTTTCCATGCTGAACAACGAGTGGGGCATGACGAAGTTTCCGTTCGTCCCCGGTCACGAAGCCATCGGCAAAGTCACCCAAGTGGGCGCGAGCGCCAAGTTCGTGGCCGTGGGCCAAACCGTCGGCCTCGGCTGGAACTCCGGCAGCTGCCTGCACTGCCGCGCTTGCCTGGCGGGCGATCACAATATGTGTTCGACTCTGCAGCAAACCATCATCGGCCGGCACGGCGCATTCGCCACCCGCGTGCGTTGTCATTGGGTTTGGGCTACGCCGCTGCCGGAAGGCATCGATCCCGCCAAAGCAGGTCCGATGTTCTGCGGCGGCATCACGGTTTTCAATCCGCTCGTGCAATTCGATATCAAGCCGACCGATAGTGTCGCCGTCATCGGCATCGGCGGTCTGGGTCACATCGCTTTGCAGTTCCTCAACAAATGGGGTTGTCAGGTAACCGCCTTCACAAGTTCCGACAACAAGGCCGCGGAAGCCAGGAAGTTGGGCGCGCACGCCGTCGTCAACACTCACTCTGAGGCCGACCTGAAGAAAGTCTCCGGATCATTCAATCTGATTCTGTCCACCGTTACCGCGAACCTCGACATGAATCTTTATTTGAGCGCGCTGGCCCCGCGCGGACGCTTTCATACGGTGGGCGTCATTCCTGAAATCAAGACCAGCGCCTTTGCTCTCATCGCCGGCCAACGCGAAATTTCCGGCAGTCCGTCAGGCTCTCCCCTCAATGTGATGAAGATGCTCGATTTCGCGGCCCGGCACGGCGTTGCCCCCATTACCGAAGAATTCCCCATGAGTAAAGCGAACGAGGCGATCGCGCATTTGGAATCCGGCAAAGCGCGTTACCGGGTGGTGCTGAAGAACGATTTGCAGTAGCGTTAAAGGCTCGCGCGGAGCAATGGCTCGATTGCTTCGCGCAACTCTTCTTCATTCATCAGCCCGGGATGGTAGAGCCGCACAATCCCGTGACGGTCTACTAAAACAATCGTTGGCGTCGTGCTGGCGCCGAAGCGATGAAAGTTGCCTTCATCCAGCGGCACGCCAGCCACCGGAATCTGGCTATAGTAGCGTTCGAACACTTTCGAAATAAACGGATTTTCCTTGGCCGCCGGTGCATGCTCTTCCTCAACGGTGAAGCCATAACGCCGCGTGGGAGCAATAACCACCAGTCCGCGCGCTTTCATTTCCGTGGCTAGCCTGGCAATCACGGGCGCATCGGCTTTACAATCGGCGCACCAATGCGCCCAGAAGAATAATAAAAGGACTTTGCCGCGGCGTGTTGCCGGATCTGCGGGTTTGTTGCCAATCCACTCCGAGTCGCGCAACAGCGGCATGGGCCGCCCTTCGAGCAGCAGCAGGTTGATGTTCTTTTGCAGCCGGTCTGCCAAGGAAGAATCGCGCCATTGCACCCGCGCCTGTTGCAGCACCTGCAAGGCGGCTGTCCGCTTGCCTTGCGCATACAAAGCTTCGGCTTGGACTTCATAGGCCGTGCCCAAGGCCAACGGCAAATACGGCTCGGCATCCACCGGCCGCGCGGCCAAAGCCACCTGGGCATTTTTGAGAATGGCCGAGGCCGTCTCCTGCGCTTTATCCACTTGCCGCGCCGCGAGTTCCCCACGCGCCACCCAACCCAGCGCATCCAGCGCTTCCGGCGTATTGCCGTTCACGCGCTGGAATTGCTCGGCTAAACCTTCAGCCGTAGCCAAATCACCGGCTCGCAACGCTAATTGCACGTTGGCCACGATCCGCGGTGTAACGGGTTGCCCGTAAGTGGGTGGAATGCTCTGCGCCGCCAGAAGCGCACACACGTATCCAGCTACTGTAAGCCGTTTCACTAACTCAAGCACAGGCTTTTCAAGTATTCCCGGAACGGCTCGCCCAAATCATGCCGGCTTAAGCCGAATTCCACCGTGGCCTTCAGGAAGCCAAGTTTATCGCCGGCATCATAGCGCTTGCCTTCAAACTTAAGCCCATAGATGGGCCTGTTGCGCAGCATGAATTTCAAGGCGTCGGTCAACTGCAGTTCGCCGCCGCTACCCGGCTCGATGGACTCGATGCATTGGAAAATCTCCGGCGTCAATATATAGCGGCCGATGATCGCCAGGTTGGATGGCGCATCCGCTGCCTTCGGTTTCTCCACCATGTTCCTGATGCGAAACAGGCGTCCTTGTCTGCCGTTGTCCGCCACCGGTTCGGCATCCACCACCCCATAGGCCGATATCTGATCTTTCGGTACCTCCATTAACGCCAAGACCGATGCACCGTAGTATTCGTATATATCCAGCAACTGCCGCACGCAGGGTGTTTCAGAGGCAATGATATCGTCCGACAGCACCACTGCAAACGGTTCATTACCAACGAGTTCCTTGGCCCGATGCACGGCGTGCCCCAGCCCCAACGCCTCCTTTTGCCGGACATAGGAGACGTCGATCATGTCGGAAATGCTTCGCACCATCGACAATAAATCGGTCTTGCCTTTGGATTCCAGCAACTGCTCCAATTCAAAACTGACGTCAAAATGATCTTCGATGGACGATTTGCCGCGTCCCGTAACGATAATGATATTCTGAATTCCGGAGTGCAGCGACTCCTCAACCCCGTATTGAATCAATGGTTTATCGACAACCGGCAGCATTTCCTTCGGTTGCGCCTTAGTCGCCGGGAGAAACCGCGTGCCCAGACCGGCCGCCGGAAATACTGCTTTTCGTACGTTCGCAATCATCTAACTCGATTGTACGCGCTTGAATCTCGGAATCTGACCGCTCGCTGAAGCGCGGTTGGCGGCGGCTCAGGAGGTGTGCTACTTCTAAAAGTTAGCGCAAAAAGGAATCTAAAGATGGCTTACGTAATCGCCGAACCCTGCATCGGAACCAAGGACTCTGCCTGTGTGGACGCTTGTCCCGTAGACTGCATCCACCCCAAGAAAGATAGCCCTAAGTTCGAAGGGGAGACGATGCTCTATATTGACCCGGTGGAATGCATCGATTGCGGTGCCTGCGTTCCGGTGTGCCCGGTCTCGGCAATTTTCGCGCTGGACGATCTGCCGGAAAAGTGGAACGATTTCGCGAAGAAGAACGCGGCGTTTTTCGGACGGTAAACGCGGGGTTTTATAGTTCCTTCCAGCGTTTCCAAGCTGGGTCGCTCACGCTTCCGGCGACGAGTCGTCGATTTTCAACCATTCGGGGCGCACCACGCCATGTGCCCTCCCCTGAAAATTAGCTTACGCGGATCACGACACCGAGCGAGTGGCGCAAGCGGTTCGGGTGAAGAAATTCGAGAAGATCGCCCAGATAGCTCAGAAAAAATTAGCGATTCTGCGAGCGGCGGCCTACTTGGAAGATCTGG
>Ga0182012_10004728_pt1 | contig 14159 bp, 12 predicted proteins | sample 612S2SmetaG_FD_120486 | JGI IMG/M metagenome (GOLD analysis project Ga0182012, IMG submission 120486) | Permafrost microbial communities from Stordalen Mire, Sweden - 612S2S metaG | ecosystem: Environmental > Terrestrial > Soil > Wetlands > Permafrost | place: Sweden: Stordalen | collected... | reverse complement strand
TTCATCGGCAACGTCTGGCCGCAGAAGTGGCCCTCGTGGCGCGCGAAAATCACCATCAACAAGATTCGCGCCTTCATTACGTTCATGCAGTCGATCATGACCGACAACAAGCCGCGCATCTCCGTCGAGCCGCTCGTGCCGGGCTCCGAGGATGCCGCCGACTTGCTGCGCAAACTCGTCGATCGCGATTGGGACGAGAACGATATGCAACAGAAGCTGTCGACCTTCGTGCTGTTCGGCCTCATCTGGGGCACCGGCTTCATGAAGATCACCTACGATCCGTTCGCCGATAGTGGTCGTGGGCGTCACGTTGCCGAGGTCGTTCCGACGTATCGCATCTTCACCAATCGCACGGCTAAGACCATTGAGGACGCCGAATACGTCATTCACGTTGAGGACGTAACGCTCGGCTGGATTCGCCGCAACTTCCCGGCTAAGGCCGATACGGTGCGCGCTATGCGCGGCGTGCGAACCGGAGCGAACAGGGAACGCGACCGAGACTACGTGCGCGAAGGGGACCTCTCCGAAACCGCTCGCATCGTAACGGCTCAGAACGTCGACGGGAATATCGTTGGTCCGATGACCTCTGCGCCGAATCCGCTCTATCAAGAGGGCGACGGCGACGAAATAGAAGTCTGCGAGTATTGGCTGCGCGACGATACGCTCGAGCCGTACGAACGACAGAAGATGGTCAACGGCGAAGCGAAGTGGGAGCCCGACTTGCACGACGACGGTTCGTACAAGTTGCAGGTCACGGGCCGCAAACTCGGTGTGTCGGAGATCGACGGAGCGACGTTCGCGTACGACACCTACGAGCCGAAGAAGAAGCCGGTCATGGAGACGGCGTGGCGGCCGAAGTTCCCCAACGGCCGAGTCGTGCTCATCGCTGGTGGACGCGTGCTTCTGCGCGATATACCCTCTCCGTTCCAGACGGACGGCTTCCCATTCGCTATGTGGAAGGACTACGACGTAGGCGCGTTCTGGGGTCAGGGCGAGCCGATCGCGCTTAAGGATTGCTCCGTCGCGCTCAACAAGATCATCTCGCAGGTCTACGACATTCTCGAAAAGACCGGCAACCCGCAATACAAACTCAAGAAGGGCGCGGGGGTCAACTATCGCAAGATCACCAACAAGCCGGGCCTGCTCATTCCCATGGACGAGATGGACGGATTGCAGCCGCTCGACAAGCCGCAGATCCCCGCGCAGTTCTTTGAATTGTTCGGCACGATTCGCACGGCCATGGGTGAGATTTGCGGCGTGAACGATTCGGTGCAGGGCACGCTCCCCGCGGCGAACACCGCTTTTGCGACGATGGACCAACTGCAGGAGTCCGGCGCCGCGCCGATTCGCCTCAAGGTGCGTAACGTCGAGACGGGCATTACGCGCATCGGCAAGTTGCGCACGCAGTTGATTCAGCAATACGATAACGGCCAGCGCCCGATTCGGTACACCGAAGAGACGAAGGCCGAGCCGGACAACTCCGAGGGGAACGTCGTGCAACCGGCGGCCAACGTGGCGCAGAAGTTCAAGACGTACAAGCGCAAGGACTTGCAGGGCCAGGTCGAGTTCGGTATCGTCCCCATTTCGTCGCTGTCGACTTCTCCGGCCGGAACATGGAACCGTTGGATGACGATGCTGGACAAGCACCTCATCGACGACGTGTGGTGGCATGGGAAGTTCCGCGTCGAGGGCTGGCGCACGGAGCTGCCGCGCATGAAGGCCGAGCAGAAGAAGGCCGCCGTCGACGGAGCCGCGCTCAAGGCGCTCTCCAAAGCGAAGCCTGGTCCCAAGGGTCGGCCCGGTCAACCGGCGCGTCGTCCTGGCCCGCGGTCGAACGTCCCAACACGCGAATCAAACGCCGCAATGCGGTAGGGTAGGAGCATCATGTACGACGCGCTCGAGGCCATGAAAGGCGGCGGTGCCGCTGGTGGTGGGAACGATCCCGCTTCACTCGGTACGGGGCCGGTTCCGCATCTTCCGAATCTGCCGCCCCCTCCGACCGGCAAGGGTGGCATCCCCACCGGCTCGCCGGCCACGGACAAGAAACTCGCCGTGGACGTTGCGGTCGAGAAGCTGCGCGACGTAGGCTCTGCGCTTCCGTCGCTCATGCCTGCAATCGAAGGGTGGATCATGCAGTTGAAGTCGTCGGCGGGCCCTCCGGGCGGTGCGATCGGCGAGCCTCCGACCATGAAGCCGCCGCCTGGCCCGACTGCCGACGTGGATTCGAGCGGGTCGCCGGGTCCCGTTTAGCACGGGGTCCTAAAAATACGGGCCCTCTTGGGCTTGGCTGCGCGTTACGGTCACTCTGGACTACGTGGAAAGGAGGACGAATCGCACAATGGCAAAGCGCAAGAGCAAGATCCATACCAAGAAGGCTTCTTCGAAGAAGGCCAGCCGAAAGGCGCGGCGCGGCATGAAGCACGCCGCTGGTCACCACACGATGAAAGTCGGTCGCAAGCTCACCAAGCGCGTCGGCAAGCGAAGCGGAAAGCGCCGCTCGAAGCGCCGGTAAGACGGACACAGCGCGGAGGCGGTTCGTCCCGCCTTCGTGCTACCGTTTGTGCGATGAGAAACGACGTTGCCTGAGAAGCCGACAGTCCAATCGCTCCCCCTCGTGCCTCCGGTTCCAACCGTAGAGGCGCCTGCCGTTGTCGCATCGTCGGAAGAGACGGCAACCGAGAAGTGGATGCGCGATCATCCGACCGGCGCAGATTTTCCCGGCGACGCACCCGAGACGCGATCGAGTCCGATTCCGTCGACCCTACCGGCGCCGGACCCGTCCACCGATGTAACCCGTTCCGAGACGCCCGCTCCCGAGGCCCCCTCCGGCGAAGTGCCGGCCGCGTCCGTCGAGACGCCGGCCCCCGCCGCAGCGGCTGCGCCCGAAGTGCCGGCCGGCGAGAAGCCCGCCGCCGCACCTGCGGCCCCCGCGGTCAAGACGTTTGCACTCGACGAGCCCCTGGCGCTGGTCGAAAACGGTCCGACGTGGACTCGCGGCCAGGTCATCGACGGCCTCAAAGAGCGCCATACGCTGCAAGGCGAAGCCGATAAGTGGAAGTCCATCTTCCGGGTCGACGCCTCCGTAGCCGAGCAGACCTGGACGCCGATTATCGAAGCGATTCAGAAGCGCCCAGAAGCCTCAGGCTTCCTCGACGAGTACCTCTTTTCGGACCCCGAGAAGGCCGAGTACCTCGAGACGTGCGCACGCTACTACGATACGCAGGCCCCTGAAGCCGCCGCTCCCGCTCGTCAGCCGGCGACGGCTCCCGGCGACCCGGTGCTGCGACAGAAGGTCGCCGCTCTCGAGCAGCGCGACCAGCAGCGCGAGCGCATTGCGATCAACGAGCGTCTCAATCGCGAGACGGAATATATCCGAGCGACCTATCCCTTCTTCAACGAGGACCAGGGCGCTTGGGACGCGTTGTGCGGGCTCGCGCAGAGTCTGAACGCGCAAGACGTTGCCAAGGGCAGGACTTCTTTGGAGGCGCGCGGGTTACTCGACGCGCTCAACATGCAACGCCGCACGTACGACGCGCGGATGGTTCACCTACGCGATCAGGCCGCCGCCCAAGCCGCGGCGACCAATACGGCACCTCCGCCGGAGCCGGCGCGCGTGCTCACCCCGAGTAGCGCAAGCCCAAGCGGCACGCGTTCGACCGATACGCAGCGCGCTCGCTCGTTCAAGGGCGACGGCGATGCGGCGATCGAGGATTGGCTCACTAACCCTCCCGCAGAGTTTCGAGGTTAAACCATGGGTAGCGGCGTTCCGTTTGTTTCCACCGCCGAGATCAACGCGTTCGCAGAGCGCAATCTCCGCAAAGACATTATCGACCAGCGTTTCCAGAGTAAGGCGTACCTCGGTATCATCCGGGGCAAGAAGCGCCTTATCCGTGAGGACGGCGGTTCGATCATCTCTCAGCCGATCTTGGCGCAGCCGAATCAGACGGCCGTTTCGTACTCCGGTGCGGACGTGCTGCCGACCGATTCACAGGAAGAGTTCACCACGTACGAGTTGGCTTGGAAACAGGCCCAGGCGTCGGTGACCATCAACGGAATCGACAAGGCCCGTGCCAGCGGTAAGCGCGCCCAACTCGACCTCGTGAAGAACAAGATCGAGTCGGCGTACATGGCGCTGTTCGACAAGCTCGGCACGTTTGCGTTCGGCAACGGAACCGGCAACAGCGGTAAGGATTGGGACGGCCTGGCCGCCTCGGTCAACAACGCACCCGGCTTCCAGGTGTACCTCGGTATCGACCGGATCGCGAACCCGTGGTGGCAGGGTCAGGTGTTCAACCCCGGCTCGTCCACCGCGCTCTCCACGGCGTCCATGATGACGCTTTGGATGCAATGCAAGACGGACGAAGAGCGCATCAACCTCATCACGGCGACCAAGACCGGGTACGCGTCCTATTGGGCGCTCCTCACGCCGCAAGAGATTTTCGTCGACTCTTCGATCGCCAACCTCGGCTTCGACAATATCGCCTTCCAGGGCTCGGCCATGGTCGACGACAGCGCGCAGCCTAGCGGTACGATGAACTTCCACAACCTCGACCACGAACGGCTCGTCGTTCACAAGGACGTGGACTTCATCTTCGACGGCTTCATTCGGCCGAATAACCAAGACACCGACACCGGCCACGTCTACGTTTACGGCAACTTTGAGGTCCGAAAACCGGCCGCATGCGGCGTTTACCAAAATATTTCGAACGGCTAAAGGGAGCGACTGACGATGGCTAAGGGTAAGGGCAAGGAGAGCGGCGAGAATATGCCGCACGGCAACGTCAAGATGGCCGACATAAAGACGGCCGCCGCTTCGACGATGGAGCCTCGCGACTACGAGAAGGGCTATCCGTCGCAGCCGGGTCGTCTCCGCAACGAAAACTTCGCAGACCACAAGCGCACGAAGGGCGAAAAGTAAGATGCCGTACGCAGCCCAAGACGAGGATCTCACTCTTCAGTATCGGCAGTTCAAGCGCACGTCGGACGATTTCCGTCCGATTCCGGGCGTCTCGTATCTGCCGGGCTCCGTCTGTAAGATGACGGCCCTCGATACGCAGGTCTACTACGACCAAAAGACGGTCAAGTTGACCACGACCTCCGCAGCGCAGCGCCTCATCATGGGCGTCGTAGCGCCGGATTGGCCGGGGTTCAACGCTTCGATCGGCGCTCCGAACTACGTCGCTCCGGGTATCGTCGGCAACTACGCACGCGGCTCCACGGGCGTTAAGCTCGTCATCTGGGGCTTCCACGGCGGCGTGCTGGTCGATCAGTCCGGTTCCGGCGCGGCCACGATCACCAACGAGATTCCGCTGGTTCCGTCTCGCGCGACGGCTGGTTACGCCCAGGGCGTTGCCGCCGCGTCGCAGGCCGGTCCGAATAGCACGGTCGGTATTGCCATGCTGCCCGCCGCCGGTATCGGCTCGAGCATCACGGCCGCGGCTCTGGCGCAGGCGTCGGAGACGTTCACCATTGCGACCCCGGCGTCCGGCGACACGCTGAATCTCACCATTCAGGCGCCGTACACCGAAACGTCGCCCGGCACGGCGCAGACGCAGACCTGGAGCCTGCTGCTCACCTCGACGACGGCGGCTTCCCCGACGACCGCCGGCAACGCCATGACGGCGTACCTCAACGCGCAGGCGTCGTTCTCGCAGTTCTTCATCGCCACGAACAGCGCCGGCGTGCTCACGGTCACGGTCAACGCGCTCTCCGCGCCGTTCCTGGTGACCGGCGCCAACGGCCAGGGCGCGAACGCTCTGGGGATGCAGTTCACCATCGGCATCTCCGGGATGATCGCCAACTCGCTCACGACCGCTTCGACGGTCACGGGCGCCGGCGGCACGACCTTCACGGCCCAGGGCGGTACGTTCGCCTCCGGTACGCCGGGAACGGGCTACTTCGGGGTCGTTCCCGCCTGGATCGACGTGCAGTAACCCATGAGCATCATGGACATTGACGCCATCGACCGTGCGGCTCTGCTCGAGCAGTCGAAGGACGTTATCGAAGCCGAAAAGCAGTGCCGCATCACGCTGCACCCCGACGCTCCCCGCGAGTACCATTTCAATTGGCATCCGGGCAAGGGCGGCCGAAACACGGTGCTCGTCATCAAGCCGGGGCAGTCGATCGTTCAGCCGTTGAGTAAGGCGCAGGCCCACTTCGGTCCGTTCTCCATTCCGCGTGAGTACGCCAAGACGACCGACGAGCGCCGCAAGAACGCTCTGCGCGATACGTGGGTTTCCGAAAAGACCCGCGCTTTGTGCCGGTTCGACTACGAGCGGCCTCTCTCGGTGAAGCGCGACGGCTACGAGCCTATCGGGCCGCATCGGTTCCCGCACGTTATCGTTACGGTCCTGGAGGCGGACGGCACCGAGCACGCGCCGATGGACCTGCACGAGCTCTACAAGATCGGCGAGCACGACCCGCTCAAGGACAGTTTCGGTCCCAAGGAGTCCGTTGCGGAAGTCAAGGCCAAGTACGAGGCGCAGCTCGACGAGGCGGCCAGCGCGCACGCCAAGGAAATCTACGACCTGAAGTCGTCGTTTAACGCGCTCGGAAGCAAACTCGACGGATTCATGGCTGGCTCCGGCGCCGTTGCGCCGCCCAAGCCGAAGCCTTCCGCTGGAGCGCCTGCGTAACGCCATGAAGCCGAATCATTTGGATGGTGAGCCGCAGCCGCGCACGAAGAACCTCTCTCTGCCAGCGCAGGAGGACCCGACGCGCTGCCCTGACGGCATATACTCCGGGCCGTCCAAGCGCGTTGCGATCAGCGACGGGACGTTCGCGCCGGTTCACGGTATTCCGAAAGACACGCGGAACAACGGCCGACTGCCGCGGAGGTAGCCCGTGGCTCTTCCGAAGCGCACTTGCCAGGCTTGCGGTCACGGCGCTCATGCCAGCACCCTCTGCGGTGCCATTGCGAACGCAGCCGAGCAGATAGCGTCCGATACGTTCGTCGCGCCGGTTCACTGTACGTGTAAGAGCAACTCGGCCCAGGTTGAGAACCGCAGCTAGTGTTCGATATTAGCTCCGACCTCAAGCGACGCGCCAACGCCATCTTCGAAAGCAAGAAGAGCGAGTTGGACTTGCCGCCTGGGGTCGACGAGTTGGCCGTGTTCATGGCGAACCGGCGAGCGGCCATGCAGCCGCGGTGCGATGCGACGATCGATCAACTGCAGGCCGTGTCGCCGGTTGGCACGGACGAGTTCATTCTGTACCGGCCGAACGGGAGTGGCGGCGGGCAGACGTACAAGACGACCGCCTCGCAAATCGGAGGCGGCGGATTCGCCGGGCCAACGCTCGGCTTTCTGTCTGTGGTCGACTTCGGCGCGGACCCGCTTGGCATCGCCGATAGTACGGGTGCCATCAACGCGTGCGTCGCTGCGGCCGTGGCGGCTAAGACGTACCTCGTCTACTTCCCGCCGGGCATCTACCTCGTCTCGAACACGATCTCTTGGCCGTCCGGCATCACGTTCTTCGGAGCCGCCCCGCAGCAGACCATCGGCTACCTCGCGGCGACCGGCCCCACGCGCATCGTCGGCGCCAACCTGAGCTTTGACCTATTCTACGCCGTGAACGCCTACGGACTCGGCTGGTCGAATCTCGACGTGGCGTTTGCGAGCCTGAGCGGTTCGGGCGGGCGCGTCTGGCATCTGCTCAACTGCCAGAACGTCAAGATGTTCAACTGCCGGGTCGCGGACAGTTACAGCGGCCTCTACAACGATAGTTCGGGCGACGTAATCGGCTACGAGATCCACATTGGCCCGGCCGACCTCGCGCCCACGTTTATCAATCGGTTCGGGTTCTACCACACCGCTGCGACCGGCGGCAACCCCAACTTCTCCGAGTGGAACAACTGCGACGTGTCCCAGGGCGGCACGCACTTGCAGACCGTCGACGGGTTCGTGATTGCCAACGGCTACAACTCGGTCACGCTCAATAGCGGCGGATCGACTTTGTGCAAGCGCGGCCTGTGGAGCAAGAACGACGGCGGAACCGCTCCTAACTTCTTCATCTGCAACGACGTGACTTCGCAGAACAGCGCAGTCGGCTTGCAGATGGACGACGGGGCCGTTGCCAACTTCAACAATATGCTGTTCACGTCGAACGTCGCGACGGTGGTCATCAGCAACACGTACTCGTCGAACAACCTCGTTCCGCCGATTACGTTTAACAACTGTCAACTCATCGCGACGAACGGCCCGGCGTTTGACTTGGGCGGGTCGAATTACTCGCTGACGATTACCGGCGGCAATATCGGCGGAATCGGCGGAGCGGCTGGGCACGCGATTCGCGTGACGGGCTCGGCGCTGTCCGGCGCGGCCAAGAACATGACGATCAACGTGTCGGGCGTTTCGATCGCGGCGCTCGGTGCGAACGCGGCGGCGCTCTACATGGCCTCGACGTTCTTGGGGATCGTTTCGTTCTGCAATAACACCATCTCGACGGCGACGTACGGCATCTACATTCAGAACGGCATATCGAACAGCGCGCAGATTACCGCCACGGGTAACACGTTTACGAGCATCGGCACCACGTCGCTGAATTGGCCGACGACCTTCCTCAACGTGGAAAACCTCATCGCACATAACGTCGGGCTCAACCCCATCGGCGTTCTCGCGCTGCCTATCGGCACGACCGGCTTATATCAGTTCCCTGCGGTGCCAGCGGCGAACACGTTGTACGTCAATCCGACGCCGTTCCCGCTCGTCGTGTACCTGCTCGCGGACCTCGCCACCGTTACGAGCGTCGGCGTCTCCTGGCCGGCGGGAGGGCCCGACGCGGTTTGCGGTGCGCCTGCTACGGGGCAACCCATCCGTCTCATGCCGAACATGGGCATCGAACTTGCGAGCGGCTCAGGGTTCGGCACGCATCAGCCTAATTGGACGATCGTCGCGGAATAGCGCGAGTGACGCGCCGTGTATAACAAAGTCGCGATTGCACCCGGCAACGAGTTACTGCTCGGAGACTCCGGCGGCAAGCTCATTCTGCAACCGCCCGGTCAGACCGCCGGGAATATGTCGCTCACGGATATGCAGAACCGCGTGTGGTCGTTGCTGCGTGAGCCGGGCCCCGATAGCGGTTACCCGCCTCCGAGCGGTCAGGCCGACTTCCCGGCGTCGACCGTGCAGCGCGACCTCAACCTTGCGCTCGGGCAGTTCATCTCCGCAACGGGCATTGCACTGTCGCTGTCGGAGCGGCGTGTCGACTTGCCGGTGTTCGTTGTCCCTAACGGCGACTATCCCGTACCGGCCGACCTCGTATCGCTCACGCAAATCGAATACACCCCGGCGGGGCAGAACCTGTACGAATTGACGGGCCTGGACTTCTCCGCCTGGCGCGATAAGTTCGGCCTCGTGCAATCGCCGGATACCGGCCAGCCGTACTACTACCGCCGTCCGTACGCGGGCTACGTTCGCCTGCAACCGATTCCGTCGCTCGGCAACGCCGTAGGCCCCGGCATCGGACAAGTCGGTCTTGGCGGCACCGTGCTTGCGGGACAGCGCATTACGATCACGTTGAGTAACGGCGTGACGACCGTGACGACGCTGCCGTACACCGTGCAGGTCACGGACACGTTTGCGACGATCGCCGTGGCCCTGGCGACCGCAATCAACGTCTCCGCCGCCGTCACCGGCCCAACCGCTTTCCTGGCGCCGCCGACGCCTGTTCAAAACGTCATCAACTTGACAGCAGCGAACCCGCCAGGAACCTCTATTACCTACTACGGGACGATTAGCGGAGCGGGCACGCTCACCATCTCGCCCGTGCAGGCGACGAACCTGTCTCCCAACGGCGACATTATCTCGTTCTACTACACGTCGCTCGGAACGGTCATGGTGAACCCGGGCGACACGCCCGGCATCCCGCCGCAATTCCACATGGCAATCGTCTACCGTGTGCTCGCGGACTATTGGAAGATCAAGCAAGACTTTTCGCAGAGCAAGGACTACGCATCGGAGTTCACCGCAGCGGTCCGTGAAGCAAAGGGATACGACCTCGACAGCGACCGCGCAACGTCTCCGACCATCGGCTACGACGACGATGACGACGCGGGCTGGCCGCAGTATAAGTAATGCCGGAGCAGCAGCCTGCTCGCCGCTTCCATGAGCTGAAGTTCGGCGGCGTCCTCGACGAAGGTAAGACGCCCCGCGAAGTAGGCATGGGCCTCACGTCGTCGCTGAACAACACCTATCGCCGGTTCGGCTCGTGGGGCAAGCGCCCGGGCTCCGCGCAGATCGACGCACTGCCGTCGTTCGGTGCGGTGCTCGGCGTACCGCAGTCCGGCGTGCGCTGGTATCGTGGCTATCCGTCGACCCTCACGCAGACCATCGTTGCGTCGGGGGGCGCTCTGTGGAAGTCGGGTGATCCGGGCAGCGGCTTTTCGCTCATCGCGCAGTTGCAGCAGTATACGAACGGCCCGGTCCGCTTCTGCTCCGCGCGCGATCCGGCTGCGCTGGATGCGTCGGGCTGCGACGTGCTCATTATCGTTGGCCTCACGGGGCCGTACTCGTTTGCCAAGGGGACGCTCACGCTGACCGGGACGCCTACGGCCGGCGACCTCATCTCCGTCAATCTCAAGAACGCGGCGGGCGTGGTCGTCACGACGGTTGGCCCGTACTCCGTGCTGCCCAACGACAACATCGCTTCTATCGCTGCGGAGATCGTCTCGCTTATCAACGAGTCGGCTGCGGTCGTCAATGGTGGCAACGGGTACACGGGCCCGCCGCTCACGCCGTTCATGAGCCAGGCTATGTCCGCGAATATCCCGATTGGCGCGACGACGGGAACGGTCACGCTCGCGGCGCTACGTTCGGGGTCGGCGGGGAACTCGATACAGTACGAGGCGGTCATCTCGCATCCGAACGGCGGCAGCATGACGTTCACGCCGGGTGGATACACCAACCTCTTCGGCGGCGGCTTGACCGTCTCGAGCCCCCTGAAGTGGGACGGCACGAACCTGTGGGGCCTCTCGCCGTATATCACCAACCCGTTCACCGGGTGCTCGTCTTGGCACAGCCACGTTTGGTTCTTCGGAGATCCGGCCAACCCGGACACGCTCTTTGCAACGGACATAGACACGGCCGAAGGCTGGTCGTTTATGACGCAGAACGGCGGAGGCGGTTCGACCGGCGGCTACGATATTGGCGCAGGGGACGGGGACGCGTTCATTCGCGGGCTCTTGGATATTGGCAACATTCAATACGTGTGGAAGGGCCAGAATATCTACGCGGTCACGGGCTACGACTTCCAAGGCGGCGAGTATCAGTTCTCCGTGGAGCCTGCGATCAAGGGGCACGGGGCTCCGACGCAAGAGTGCATCACCAAGCGCGGCAACGCCGCCGTGTTCTGGGACGGCTCGAAGGTCCTGCGCTTGCAGGTCGGCGCGTACGACGTAGAGCCGATTGGGTCGACGATCCCGTTCACGAGTGGGCTGGTCGCCAAGGGGAATCAGGCGCTCATCCGGGCCGTGTCCGGCGACTTCGTGATCTCCGCCGCTCCGCTCGACGGCAGTTACGAACCGCCGACCCTCGGCACGGGCAGCGAAGTGTTCGACGATGTGGTCATGTTCGCAGTCGACGTTGGCAACGGCATAGCCGATACCGTGCTGGTGTTCGACAATAAGGCGACGGGGCTGCGCCAAGAGTACGCCTGGAGCAAGTGGACGGGCATCTCCGTCGATGGATGGATTCCGTTCGGCGACGGTCGGAACGCCGCCGGAACGGCCGTTGTCGAGCCGGAGATTCTGACCTGGCTTCCGCCGATCGTCGCCAGCACGGTTACGCCGTCGCTGCAAGAGTTCGGTGCGAGTGCGACCCAAGACGACGGCCAGCCGATACCCTGGATGGTGCAGACCGGGTGGATCGACGTTGGGACGCTCGGCCTCACCAAGAACCTGCATCGCGTGTTTGCGTTCATCGAAGCGACCCCAGGCGTCAACCTCACGGCGCTCTGCATGACGGCTACGCCGCTCATCAAGCAGCCGTACGTTCCGAATACGACGGACCCGCGCACGCGGGCGATTGTCTTTCCGGTCACGACGGGGGATAGCGGCGTCGAGGCGCTCCAGGTGCCGATCGCGCAACTCGAGCCGTTCTTGCCGAAGTGCTACTCGTTCATGCTCATGTTCTCGGAGGCCGGGAGTAATACGACGTTCGAGCTCGTCGGTGCGCTCTTGGACTACGTGGAAGAGGCGTATCGCCCGTGACGCACCTCAAGGGCTATCAGTCGAGGCGTGGCCTGACCAGCGGGCCCATCTCGTATCCGCGAGCGGCGAACCTGCTGCGCTCGCGCTTCTTGCCAGGCTCGTTCGGTACGCCGTCGACCATTCAAGGCACGCGCGGCAATCGAACGACGGCGAACACGACGCAGATCAACGTCGCCGGCGGGTACGCGCCGCCGACCGATTCAGCGCAACTCGTCTTTGTGCCGGGTTCCGGGCCCGGCGGAATGACCTCACTTTTGCGCTGGGAGTTCAAGACGAAGTTTGTGCATGGGCCGACCGTTGTAGCGACGCCCGTTGACGCTCCGCCTTCGGTGCCCGGGGCGACGGTCGTCATCTTCGCCATTTCGCCGATTGGCGTTGTCATGCAAAGTTCCGACCCGCTAGACAATCGAACGGTCCACCTTTCGGCCACGGGAGCGCCGAATTGAGCGGGGTCCTAAAAATACGGGCAACCCGGGGCGCTCGGGCCCGCAGGATGGCAGAGATGATGGTCGCCGTCCGCCGCCAGGTCCCGGTCTAATGGCCTTTTCGAACCTGCTGGCCTGGCTTTCCGGCGCCAACGGCGCTGCGGGTCAGGCGGGCAGTTACTACGACACGGCGTACAACCAGGCGGTCGGGACCGGCAGCGGTTCCCTGGCGAGCACGTTCGGGGGCGAAGAGAAGGCGGCGTTGCAGCCTGCGTTCCAGGCCCAAGACCAGCAACTCGCCGGCAAAGAAGCGTCCATGGGCATCACGAACAGCGGTGCCGCGAAGGCCGACTTCGGCAATCTCGCGAGCAATCAGAGCTCGACGATCGCGGGCGCGCTGGCGCCGTTCTACCAGCAGGCCGAGTCCATCGGGGGCAACATTCTCGCGCAGAAGCCGGGTGCGCAGAATCAGGCGTACACCGGAGCGGAGCAGCAATTTATGCAAGCGGCGTCGGATGCGGCGGCAGCGGCCGGCGGCATCCCTCCGGTTCCGGGCCAGGGACAGCAGCAGCAGCCTGACTACTTCGACAACGGCACGCCCGTCTTTACCGACCAGGGCCCCGGCTACGACGCGCAAGGCGCTCCGGTGGATTACAATTCGCCGTTCCAGCCAAACGTGACGCCCGGCGTCTCCCAACTTCCCGGCCCGTCGTTCAATCCGTACTCCGTCACGATAGGCGGAGGCGGCGGCTACGGGCCGCAGCCGTAATGGGCTTCCTCGGAGCGGTCCTCGAAGGGTACGCTGGCTATCAGCGCGGCCGAGATAACGCGTACCAGCGCGGGCTCGAGCAGCAGAAGTCGCAGCAAGAGCAGCAGCGGATCGACATTGAGCGCGAGCAGGCGACGAGTGAAGAGGCTTCGCGCGCGACGCAAAACGCGCTGACGAAGGCGCAACTTCGTCAAATGGGGGTCGACGATAACGGCCAGCCGCTCGCGCCCTTGCCTCTACCCAAAGACTTGCACATCCCGACCGAATCGGGGACGCCAGCACAGGCCGAGGCCATGTACCGTCGCCTCGCGTCGTTCTACGCCACGTCGAATCCGCCGAACCCGAATCTCGCGGCTTTCTATCAGAAGCAGGCCGATTCGGCCGGCCAGACCGCGTACCGTAATTCGCTCGGCGCACTCGACCAGGCGAAGGCCGCTACGCAGCCGTCGCAGAGCGCCCTCAACACGAGCCGCGCGTACTACTACCAAAACCTGAACAAGACGCACGTCGATATTGCGTCGGCGAAGAACGCGGTCGATCGCGCGATTGCGGGCGGCCACGATAGCGCGCGCATCACCGCGGCGCAGGACGCGGCCACCGCATCGCTTCAGCGCGCTGGCATCTCGGGCAACGCCGCCATCGAAGGGCGCATCCTCGGCGGCTACTTCGCCTTGCAGAACACCGACGTGCGCGCTACGTCCGAGCAAGCCGTTGAGGCAGTTCGGGCGGCGGAGAATTACGCAGCGGGAGAAGGCAAGTC
>Ga0182012_10004727_pt1 | contig 14160 bp, 16 predicted proteins | sample 612S2SmetaG_FD_120486 | JGI IMG/M metagenome (GOLD analysis project Ga0182012, IMG submission 120486) | Permafrost microbial communities from Stordalen Mire, Sweden - 612S2S metaG | ecosystem: Environmental > Terrestrial > Soil > Wetlands > Permafrost | place: Sweden: Stordalen | collected... | reverse complement strand
GGGGTTCACCGCCGAAAGCGGCATCGCCCGTAGCACCCATACGAGACCCTGACCTCCTTCTCCGCCTCTCCGGACGGATCGTTAAAGGATGTCGACTGCCGGGCAGCGTAGCACTTCGCGCTGCCCTGGCGGAAATGACAGGCTCGACTTCTCACCGGGAATCCGCGCGGCTGCAGCGCATCGGCTGACCGTTTGATTCCCAACTAATCTCTATCGGATGAGTGACAAGTCCGAAAGCCCAGTCCGTCCACTGATCGCGTTCATCACCCGGGAAAACGCGCCGCAGATCACCCCGGCACCCGTTAGCCGGGCGTGGATGTCGGAGACGCGTGCGGGGTGGCCGAGTCGGTGTCTGCCGATGCTCATCGCTAACCAAAGCGGCTGGGAGCTCCGCAACAGATGCGCGTTCAGCGCTACGTGGATGGGTCAGGAAAATGACGTGGACGTGAAGATCACACCCGATCGGCGTGATAGCGCTCCGTTTCTGCCCCTCAGCCATTTCGGTAACGGCATTCTGACCTGGAATTTGCCGCTGCTGTTTCGCACTCCGCCGGGCTACAACCTGTTGGTCCGAGGACCCGCAAACTATCCGAAGGATGCCGTGTCTCCGCTAGAAGGCATAGTCGAAACCGACTGGGCAAGCGCGAGTTTCAGCATGAGTTGGAAAATCACCCGCAAATTGATGCCGGTGCGATTCGAGGTCGACGAGCCGATCTGCATGATCGTGCCGCAGCGCCGAGCCGAGCTGGAAGAGTTCGCCCCTGAACTCAGGCCTATCGAGTCTGATGAAGATCTGCAGCGCAAGCACGAGTTCTTTCTTCGCTCGCGTGACGTGGCAAAGCAAATCGAGCAGGTGGAGCGGGTCGCAGCGGGAGAGCGAGTGGAGTGGCAAGGCGACTACACGCGAGGCAGACACACCGACGGCGATGCCGGGACGCCGGATCACCAGACTCGCCGTCATCTGCGTTCGTTTGTTCAGCCACAAGATGAGAAGCAGCAATAGGACCGGGCTACTCGGCGGGCGGATAGCTTGCGTTTTGCAGGAGCAGAAGAAACCGGGCGTGGCTGCTGACCTTGTATTGAAGCGAGCGCAAGACACCGAGGCGGCGTTCGTCCGCGCCCCGTTCGAGATCTAATCCGGCGCCCGCGAGATCACTCGCGAAGGAGACCTCGGTGAGAAACAGTGCGCGTGCCCAGTCAAGATCGGACAGAGGCTCTTTGTTCTCGATGGCTTCCATCAGTTGGTGACGAAGATGAGTCCATTCACTTTTGGTGGACTGTCCGACTACGGAGCACAGCAGCTGATAGGCGTGTTTCGCCGGACCACCGTACTCGTTGAGGGCAAGGACCATCAGCTCACGCTCTTCGTCGGTCAAGTCGATCGGGACAAGCTGTGCATCGGTCATAGGTGTTCAGCGCCTGACTATTCGGTGGCTGGGTAGCTTGCGTTCTGCAGCAGCAGCAGAAACCGCGGATAAGTGCTGACTTTGTATTGAAGCGAGCGCAGGACGCCGATCCAGTATTCATCGGCGGCCGGTCCAAATCGCCGTCCCGAGCCGACCAGAGTGCTCCCGAAGGAAATGTCGGTAAGAAACATTGCACGCGCCCAATCCAGGTCAGATAGTGGCTCTTTGTTCTCAATGGCTATTTCGAGTCGGTTAATGAGCTGGAACCACTCATGTTTATTAGATTGTCCTAAAACCGGACACAGCAGTTTGTAGCTGTGTTGCGCGGTACCCGCATACTCATTGAGGGCAAGAACCATCAGCTCACGCTCTTCGTCGGTCAAGTCGATCGGGACAAGCTGTGCTTCAGTCATCGGTGTTCAGCGCCTGACTATTCGGTGGCTGGGTAGCTTGCGTTCTGCAGCAGCAGCAGAAACCGCGGATAAGTGCTGACTTTGTACTGAAGCGAGCGCAGGACGCCGATCCAGTATTCATCGGCGGCCGGTCCAAATCGCCGTCCCGAGCCGACCAGAGTGCTCCCGAAGGAAATGTCGGTGAAAAACATTGCACGCGCCCAATCCAGGTCAGATAGTGGCTCTTTGTTTCTGATCGACTCTTTCAGCCGGTTAACAAGACGCGCCCACTCATCAAGATTCGATTGCCCCACTGCGGGACAAAGTAGCTTATAGGTTTGCTGCGCTGTTCCTCCGTATTCGTTAAGGGCCAGCACCATGAGCTTGCGCTCTTCGTCAGTCAGCTCGATCGGAACAAGCTCAGGTGCAGTCATCGGTTCAACCTAGCGAGAGGTAAGGACATTGATGGCATCGTGTCGGTCCAGCTAGCCGTCATAGTCGTCTGGAAGCTCGCCCAGTAACGGCCAGCGATGGTGCTCTCCTGGTTTATGCGGGTGGATGACGTGAGGACCTGTCGCGGGCGAATCCCACGGCAGCCCGCCACCAAAGCGAAGCCCCGGCATGCCGCCTTCTCCGATGCCCGGCGAGGACTTGACCAGCGGCGGCGCCTCGCTCGGCGGACCGACCGGCGGTTTGGGCGGCACAGGCTCGCCGGTCGCCGGCGGCGTTACAGGCCGCGGCTCGACGGGCGTTGGAGAAGGCGCGTCTGACAACGAGCCAGGGTTGAAAGATCCGACACTCGCGCCGAATTTTTTGTCAATGTAATTGGGTTTCTTCTGCAAGTCTGGTTTGAATACGGTGCCACAGTCGGCCGCATTCGGGTCGCGTACTACCATCACATTGTCTCTAGGGTCGTAGATAACGGGGGCGCCGTCGGTGTTACTGGGGCCGAGTCGCAGTCCTTTTGGATTTTCAATTGACCTTTTCATTTTTCCGTAGATCAAATCCGCAAGTTGATCTTTGGTCAGCCCGGGGAAGTCACCCATGTGTCCGTCCGGCCCGCTGGCATGCCCGTAGGCAATCTTCTGCGCGGCCCGCATTAACGGGTCGCTGCTCCAACCGCCCGGCGGTGGATCGGGTTCAGGATTCGGGGCGTCTTTGAAGGTGTGACGGTCGACGGCCTCGACTCTGTCGTGCTGGTCTCCACCGACGATGGTGTCGTCAATGCCGTACGGCTCGTGAAAGCTGAGGGCGTCGATGTCCCTGGTAGCGGCAGTGATCCCCGTCGTGAGCTGCTGATCGCTGGCGACCAGGGCGGCCACCCGGTGGCGAATGAAGTCGGCGTGCCCCTGAACCGCGGAAAGACGCGCGGCCCGAAACGCGGAGGAACCGCCTTGAAGGCGGTCGATGACCGAATAATCCTCACCGACATCAAAACCCTCCGCCCGCGCCTCGCCTACAGCCTCGAGTACCGCCTCTGTGCAGGCCCGCAACTGCTGGTCGCCGCGAAGAGCGATAGCGGCGGCCTCATGCAGCTGGTCAGAGGCCCCCCGGACCTGCACCAGGTCGCTATAGGAGCGCTCCTGTGCGGCAACCGCGGCCTGGCCTTTCCACAGGGTGCCTCCAGGAGTTGACAACCGGTGATTTATTTCGGTGAATGCCTGCTCCCACAGGTTGGCGGTCCGCGTCCAATATTGAGCCGCCTCGCGCAGATACGCGGTGTCCAGGGTCTGCACCTGCGACAAGGTCGGCAGCGCTGTCATGACCGCCATCTAGCACACCGCGACCGGATCCAACTCCCCCAACCGGGCTGCCGAGCTGGCTTCATTCCCGTCGTACCCGCTCGCGGCTACCGCCAGATTGGCGGCCGTTGCCTGGACCCGCACCACGCACCTGGCGCCCGCCGCGGCGATCTGAGCGTGGGCGGCGTTAACCGCCGCCGAGCTGGTCAGCGCTGACGATGGCGCCGCAGTCGGGGCGCTACTGCCCGCCAGGCGGCCCGCCAAAGACTCGCACCATCCGGCTTGCGCGCGCAGGCCATCGTCGCTGACCTGCAGTTCGGCACTGGGCCACATCGAATCCACCAGCAGAGTGTAGAAACGACGTCGGTTCGGCACACTTCACCCGGGATCTTCGGAAGAGCTCTGAAAGCAGGCGGCTAACCTGAACCAGATGAATCGCTCGAACCTCGATGGCAATCAGGCCTCCATCCGGGAGGTATGCGATGCCGGCCTGCTGGCCGGCGCGGTGACGATGGTCTGGCAGCACGGAGAATTGTTGCAGGTCAACGAGATCGGCTATCGGGACGTCGACGCGGGCCTACCGATGCGACGGGACTCGCTCTTTCGCATCGCGTCCATGACCAAGCCAGTCACGGTGGCGGCAGTGATGAGCCTGGTCGACGAGGGCAAGCTCACGCTCAAGGACCCGATCGCGCGCTGGGCACCGGAGTTGGCCGATGTCCAGGTGCTCGACGACCCCCAGGGGCCGCTGGACCGGACGCATCAGGCGCGGCGGGCCATCCTGATCGAGGATCTGCTCACCCACACCAGCGGCCTGGCCTACGGATTCTCGGTGTCCGGGCCGATCTCACGGGCATACCTGCGGCTGCCTTTCAATCACGGCTCGGACGCCTGGCTGACCGAACTGGCCGCGCTGCCCCTGGTGCATCAACCCGGCGACCGAGTCACCTATAGCCACTCCATCGATCTGCTGGGTGTCATTGCTTCCCGCATCGAGGACAAGCCGTTCTACGAGGTTCTCGACGAACGCGTGCTGGGGCCGGCGGGCATGCCCGACACCGGATTCTTCGTCAATGCCGAAGCGCGGGGACGTGCCGCGACCATGTACCGGCTCGACGAGGAAGATCAGCTACAGCACGACGTGATGGGACCCCCGCAGATCAGGCCGCCTTCTTTCTGCAATGCCGGCGGCGGCTTGTGGTCGACCGCTGATGACTACCTGCGTTTCGTGCGGATGCTGCTCGGCGACGGCAGCATCGACGGCGTGCGGGTGCTGTCGCCGGAGTCGGCGCGCCTGATGCGCACCGACCGGCTCACCGCCGAACAGAAGCAACATAATTTTCTGGGCGCACCGTTTTGGGTGGGCCGCGGATTCGGGTTGAATCTGTCGGTGGTCACCGATCCGGCGAAGTCCGCGCCGCTGTTCGGGCCGGGCGGCCTGGGAACCTTCAGCTGGCCCGGAGCCTACGGGACTTGGTGGCAGGCCGACCCGGCTGCCGACCTGATCCTGATGTATCTGATTCAGAATTGTCCTGATCTGAGCGTGGATGCGGCCACGGCTGTCGCCGGTAACACGTCGCTGGCGAAACTGCGCACGGCGCAACCGAAGTTCGTCCGCCACACGTATCGCGCCCTCGGCCTCTGATGGTCGAGTACCCACCTGAGCGCATCGACGGGACACGACTGGTGTTACGCCTGCCCATGCTCGATGACGCCGGCGCGCTGTTTCAAAGGGTCGCCCGCGATCCTGAGGTCACCAAGTATCTGCTGTGGACCCCGCATCCCGATGTGGCGGCAACGCGACGGGTGATCACCGAAAAACTGAATACCGCCGACGACATGCGGACCTGGGCCATCACGCTGCGGCACAGCGACGACGTCATCGGGCTGACCAGCTGCGGCCGCCCGGTGCGCCATTCCGTCGAAATCGGTTACTGCATCGGCCGGCGGTGGTGGGGCAAGGGCTACATGCCCGAGGTGCTCGACCTGTTGATGACTGCGTTGGAAGCCGATCGGGACGTGTACCGGGTCTGGGGCACCTGTCATGTAGACAACCAGCGATCGGCACGAGTGCTGCAACGCGCCGGCTTCGTGTTGGAGGGCCGGCTGGCCCGTCACGCCGTCTACCCCACTATGGGGCCCGAGCCGCAGGACAGCTTGCTCTACGCCAAAGCTTTGCGTTAGCGACGACGCGCCGCCCATACGGTGCGCATCCACGGCGGGAAATCGCCAAAATTTGCGCCCTGCGTGCACACTCGAAACCCTACGCGCACAGTCGAGTGACCACCGTCAGGCGTCTTCGGAAACCGCCAGCTTGGCGCCGTCGCCGTTGCCGTTGCCCGACCCATTCAAGACGGAGGGATCCGATGGGAGCTCGAAGGCCGGGAACACAGAACCGACCGCGGCCGCCGCCGCATTTCGATGGGCCTCCATTCGGGCCAGCGCCTGCTGGGTGAACACGGACAAGCCCAGATCCGGGTTGTAGCCGTGGATTTCTTTGACGTCGAGTTGCGCCAGGAAGTAGACGATCTCGTTGGAGACCACCTGACCCGGGACCAGTACCGGGAAGCCTGGCGGGTAGGGCACCACGAAGGTGGTGGATACCAGGGTCTCCCCCCGGGCAAACCGACGCGCGGCGCTGCCGATCTGCACGTACTCGCGGTCAGATTCTTCATACCCCGCGTAGAACGCGGACCGCATATCGCCGAATGAACTGGCGTCGACCGGACGGAAGGCAACGTCGAACTCACTGAAGTCGGGAAGGTGCGGCAGATCCTGGGTGATCTCCTCGACGCGTCGCTCATGCAACGCCCGGTCGGCCGCGCTGGCCGCATTGCGTTCCCGGTCGAAATCGGTGGCAATCCGGCGCAACACGTCGAGCAGATAATGCACGCTGGACCAGGTGACACCGATCGTGAAGATCAACAGCACGCTGTTGATTGACGTCTTATTGATCTGGATGCCGAACCGTTCCATGAGGATCTTCTCCCGGAAGGCGAATCCCGTCATTCCGGTCTTACCGATGAACAACGTGACCCGCGTCGGGTCCAGCACGAACTGGTCGGACCGCCACGCCTCGTTCCACTCCTCCAGCGCGCCTTGCCTGACCTCCCGATAGGAGCTGACGAGGGACGCGCGGAATTCCTCCGGCACCAGATCGGACTCGTCGAGGATGCGGAACCATTTGCTGATCAGCCGGTCTTTGCGGACGCGGTGACGGAAAACCAATGCCATGTCGTAGGTCTGGCGGACCAGTTGGAATCCCTCCATATCGACCTGCCGGCGCGCCAGATCCAGCGAGGCAAGCAGTTGCTGGTTCGGCGACGTCGAGGTGTGGGTCAAGAACGCCTCACCGAATGCATCGCGGGCCAGCGCGTTGAAATCCTGGTCACGGACGTGGATCATCGACGCTTGCCGAAACGCCGACAGCGACTTGTGGGTGGAGTGTGTCGCATAGACCCGGACCCGCGCCCGACTCGGGTCGGGCAGCAGCCGGTGGTCAACCCACTCCGATCGCGGAATCCCCCGCATCGAGTCGGCCCAACGACGATATTCCGCAGCGTATTCCGGCGTTGCCAACGTCTGCTGAAGTCGTTTGGCCGAGACCATGGCCGTGCGTTGCCGGGCCCACGGCACCGCGGTGGCAAACGCATACCACGCCTCGTCCCACAGGAAGCAGATGTCCGGCTTGATCGCCAGCACCTCTTCCATGACGCGTCGGGGGTTGTACACGACACCGTCGAAGGTGCAGTTGGTGAGCAGCAGCATGCGCACCCGGTGCAGCTGTCCAGCCGCCTCGAGATCGAGCAGCGTCTTTTTGATCGTGTGGAGCGAAACGGCCCCATAGATGGCGAACTGCGGCAGGGGATACGCATCCAGGTAGAGCGGATACGCGCCGGCCAGCACCAGACCGTAGTGGTGCGACTTGTGGCAGTTGCGGTCGATCAGCACGATGTCGCCGGGGCGGGTCAGTGACTGCACGACGATTTTGTTGGCGGTCGATGTGCCGTTGGTGACGAAGTAGGTGTGGTTGGAACGCCAAGTACGCGCGGCCTTATCCATCGCTTTCTTGATGTTGCCGTGCGGGTCCAGCAGCGAGTCCAGGCCACCCGAGGTGGTCGAAGTCTCGGCCATGAAGATGTTGCGGCCGTAGAACTCCCCCATGTCCTGCAGTGACTTGGAGTTGAAGATGCTCGCGCCACGCGCAACGGGCAGCGCGTGGAATTGGCCGACGGGCGCTGCCGCATAGGCGCGTAAAGCATCGAAAAACGGTGTGGCGAAACGGTTCCGGAAGCCGGCGAGCACCGTGCTGTGCAGGTCGGTGACGTCGTTGAGCCGGTAGAACGTCCGATCGTAGACGTCCGGCTCGTTGTCATTGCCCGCCGCGATCGACTCGTCGGTGATCAGATAAAGGTCGATATGTGGCCGCAGCTCCCTGATCCACTCGCCGCATTCGACCCAGTCAGCGGCGCTGTCGTGGGTGACCGCCCCGACCTCTGAGTCGTTGGGCCCCAGCAACGAGTTCATCAGCGGCGCCCGGTCGCGGGATCGCAGCGGCAGGTCGTGGCGGATGATCGCGGCCTGAATCTCGCCGTTCAGCGCAACCGCGGTGATGGCGTCTTCCACGCTGGGCACCACGAGGAGTTCGAACTGCACATCGTCAGACGGGAAGCGCAGCGCCCGCAAGCTTTCCGCCAGACAGTCCGGAGCCGTTGTCGGGGCATCGTCGGCGAGCAACACGGTGTAGAACTGCTGCCGTTTGGCCTGCGCCACCAACTCCTGGTCGGCCAGCGGCGAAGACGTGTCGAAAAGCCCTGCACGGTCGCCATATTCACTCAGCAGGCGCACGGCAAGCGATACCTCTTCAGCGAGCCGCACCGTAGAAAGAATCTCGAGGTGAGCACGGAAAGTCGCCAGATTCGCCGCACCGGGATACAGCCAGTACCGCTCGTAGGCGCCGAGGCGGTCCATCAGGCGCTTCACCCGGGCGACCTCGTGGGCTTTGTCCAGCCCGGCCAGGTCGACCTCGGCGAGGTGACGGCACGCGTCGTCGAGCAGGTTCCAGGTGTCAATGCGTGTGTACGACGGGTTGGCGACCGCCGCCAGTGCGGATACCCGAAGGCGGCGGGGCCGAGCAGGGTCTGAATTCATATCGTCACTCCATTTACCGGCGCTCCGGCCAGCGAGTCCCGCACGTATTGTCGCCCGCCGGGACTCAGCGCGCGGTAGTTTCGCCCAGGTTGATCACAGGTGCGGATCGCTGTCACTGCCGTCACTGTTGAGGACCCGCCGATTATCGGGGGGGTTTGCGAGCCGCCGCAGCACCGGAAGCTCCCAACGCCGCACCGGCAGTTCGGTGACGTCGCTGAGCGAGCGCACCACGGCCTGCGTCAGGGCCATGAGGGCGGCCATCACCGGTAGCAGCGGCTGCAGCGGCTTGGCCGCCGAGCGGACCATGCTGATGCGGCGGGCCACAACCAGACGTTGAACGCTGTGGTAGAACCAGGCCCCGACGCCCAGCGCGTAGATCGACAGCGCCGACGCGACGATGGTCAGCCCGTAGGCAGCACAGATGACGGCGCCCATGACCACTGTCGCAGCCAGCAAGGATGCGATGACGACGCGCAGCTCCAGCCGGGTCAAGATTGCGGTCCCTGGCGCTCGGGAGCGCCAAGACGGACAGCTTGAGCGGCGGCCCGGATCTGCGGCGTCACCAACATGACCTGCCCGAGCACGCCGTTGATGAAGCTGGGCGAGTCGTCGGTAGACAGCTCCTTGGCCAGCTGTACGGCCTCGTCGACGGCGACCGGCTCCGGCACGTCGTCGGCGTAGAGCAGCTCCCAGACCGCGACCCGCAGAATGGCGCGATCCACCGCAGGTAGCCTGTCCAGCGTCCAGCCCTGCAGATGCGAGCTGATCAGGTCGTCGATGTGCTCAGCGTGTTCGCTGACGCCACGAGCCACCGTGGCTGTGTACGGGTTCAGCGGCGCCACATCCTGCTTCGCTTCCGCCAGCGCGGTGCGAGACTCGACGATTTCCACCGGGCTCAGACCGCGGGCCTCGGCTTCGAACGACAGGTCGACGGCACGCTTGCGGGCCTGGTGGCGTCCTTTGACGGCCCTGGCTGGCTTTGAGTCAGGCATGCGGCCTGCTCACGCGTTGACACGTCCCAGGTAGCTGCCGTCGCGGGAATCCACCTTCAGCTTGTCGCCCGTGTTGATGAACAGCGGCACGTTGATTTGCGCACCGGTCTCCAAGGTGGCCGGCTTGGTGCCCGCGCTGGACCGGTCGCCCTGCAAACCGGGATCGGTGTGCGACACGATCAGCTCGACCGTCACCGGCAGCTCCAGGTACAGCGGCGCACCTTCGCTGAACGCGACCTGGACTGGCAGGCCCTCCAGCAGGAAGTTCGCCGCGTCGCCGACGAGGGCCTCCGGCAGTTGGTGCTGCTCGTAGTCCTCGGAGTCCATGAAGACGAAGTCGGTGCCGTCGCGGTACAGGTACGTAGCGTCGCGACGGTCGACCGTGGCGGTCTCCACCTTGACGCCCGCGTTGTAGGTCTTGTCGACAACCTTGCCCGACAGCACGTTTTTGAGCTTGGTGCGCACGAAGGCCGGGCCTTTACCGGGCTTGACGTGCTGGAACTCGGTTATCGTCCACAGCTGTCCGTCGATCACCAGGACGAGCCCGTTCTTGAAGTCGGCAGTGCTTGGCACGGTCTTCAATCTCCTACAGGATGGCCAGTTCTTTGGGGAACCGGGTCAACAATTCCGGGGTATGCCCGGCGGTTTCTGACGTCGCTGGCGTTGTCTCAGAGCCCACTACCAGGGTGTCCTCGATGCGGACACCGCCGCGGCCGGGCAAATAGACGCCGGGCTCCACGGTCACCACGGAGCCCGCAAGTAGTGTACCGGCGGACGTGGCGCCGATCCCCGGCGCTTCATGGATCTGCAGGCCAACGCCATGCCCCAAACCGTGGCCGAACTGCTCGCCGTACCCGGCGTCGGCGATGAGCTGGCGCGCTGCGGCGTCCACGTCGCGCAGATCAGCGCCCGGGTGCAGCGCCTCCCGGCCGGCCCGCTGCGCATCGGCGACCAGCTGATAGATCTCCAGCTGCCAATCAGCGGCCTTGCCCAGCACGAAGGTGCGGGTCATGTCCGAGTGATAGCCGGCAACCAGCGCGCCGAAGTCGATCTTGACGAAATCGCCCTGTGCCAGCTCCGCGTCGGTGGGCCGGTGGTGCGGGATCGCCGAATTGGGCCCGGCCGCCACGATGGTCTCGAACGAAATCGCGTCGGCCCCGTGGTCGAGCATCAAGGCCTCCAGCTCGCGGGCCACCGCACGTTCGGTTCGGCCGGGCCGCAGGCCACCGCGCGCCACCAGGTCGGTCAGCGCGGCGTCGGCCGCCTCGCAGGCCAGCCGCAGCAGCGCCAGCTCGCCGGCGTCTTTGACCTCGCGCAGCGCCTCAACGGTTCCGGCGGCGCGCACCAGCTCAGGGGCCGCATTGGATTCCAGGCCCGCGGTAAGCGCGTCAAAGCCGTCGACGGTGACGACGTTGCTCTCGAAGCCCAGCTTTCGCACACCGCCGTCGGCGGCCCGGCCGGCCAGGTGGCGCCCGAGGGCCCGATCGATCGCGATCTCGAGCCCGGGCGCTTGCTCGGCGGCCTGGGTACGGTAGCGGCCGTCGGTGGCCAACACCGCGCCGCGATCGTCGGCGAACACCAGCAACGCGCCGTTGGATCCGGTGAATCCCGACAGATAGCGCACATTGACCAAGTCTGTGACCAGCATCGCGTCCAGCCCGCTGGTCCCGATTTGAGCTTTCAGATTTTCTCGTCGCTGGGAATATGTCACGACCATTGACGGTACTCGCTACGCTGAAGGCCTATGAGGAACTGGATGCTGCGCGGACTGGTGTTCGCCGCGGTGATGGTCGTCATCCGTTTGATTCAGGGCGCGGTGATCAACGCGTGGGCGACGCAGGCCGGGCTGGTCAGCCTGGTGCTGGTGCTCGGGTTCGTCATCATCGTGGCCGTGTGGGGGGTAATCGACGGCCGCGCGGACGCCACGGCCAGTCCGGATCCGGACCGCCGCCAAGATCTGGCGATGGTCTGGCTGCTGGCCGGCCTGCTGGCCGGGGTCCTCAGCGGCGCGGTCTCCTCGGCGATCTCGCAGTTCTACGACGGGCTTTACACGGGGGGCGTGATCGCCGAGCTGACGACTTTCGCGGCTTTCACCGCGCTCGTGGTTTTCCTGCCCGGGATTATCGGTGTGGCTTTGGGCCGTTGGCGGGTGGACCGCAATCCCCCGGCTCGTCGCGAAGGTGGATCTGAGGACCAACGAGCCGACACCGATGTTTTCTCGGCCGCACGCGCCGATGACGCTCCAACCGGGGAGTTGCCCGTCGAGTACGGCGGGGCCCAGCCCGCGGAGCGGACCAAGGCGCCCACAGCGCTGGCCGAACGCGAGGCACCCACCACTGAGACAATGGCCACGACGGACCACGCGGCAAATACCGACACGGCAGCGACCGACGCGGCGAAGACCGAAGTGATTCCTACGCACCCCGAACCCAAGCAAGCGTGGCCGGGTTCTTCGGCAACCTGGCAAGACTCCGAGACGCCGAAGGACTAGCCCTGGCCGCGTCAGTCCCCAGCCAGATAACGCAGCGCAAGCAGGTAACCCTGGACCCCCAGCCCGACAATGACTCCGGTAGCGACCGGGCTGATGTAGGAATGACGGCGGAACTCCTCGCGGGCATGGACATTGGAGATGTGCACCTCGATCAGGGGCGCCCGCAATTCGGCGCAGGCATCGCGCAGCGCGACCGACGTGTGTGTGAGGCCACCGGCGTTCAGGATCACCGGCTCGCCGGCGTCGGCGGCCAGATGGATCCAGTCCAGCAGCTGAGCTTCGCTGTCACTTTGCCGAACAACGGCTTTGAGTCCCAGCGCCGCCGCCTCACGCTCGATCAGCGCGGCCAGCTGGTCGTGGGTGGTGTCCCCGTAGACATCGGGTTCACGCCGGCCCAGCCGCCCCAGGTTTGGGCCGTTGATGACATTGACGGTCGTCATGGGGCAGTCACTCCCGCATAGGCGGTCACCAGCAGCCCAGGGTCCGGTCCCACCAGCCGGCCCGGTTTGGCCAGGCCGTCCAGGACCACGAATCTCAGCACACCGGCCCGGGCTTTCTTGTCCCCGGCCATGTATTCCAACAGCTGCGGTAGTGCGTCTGCGTCGTAGCTGACCGGCAGCCCAAGTGAGGCCAGCACGGTACGGTGTCGCTGCGCGGTGGCGTCGTCGAGCCGCCCGGCAAGCCTGGCCAGCTCTGCGGCGAACACCAGGCCCACGGACACGGCGGCGCCGTGCCGCCACTGATAACGCTCCCGGCGCTCGATCGCGTGCCCCAAAGTGTGCCCATAGTTCAGGATCTCGCGCAGTTCCGATTCCTTCTCGTCGGCGGCGACGACCTCTGCCTTGACGGTGATCGCGCGGCGGATCAGCTCCGGCAGCACGTCACCTTTCGGATCCAATGCGGCTTGCGGATCGGCTTCGATGAGGTCCAGGATGACCGGGTCGGCAATGAAGCCCGCCTTGACCACTTCGGCCATCCCGCAGACGATTTCGTTGTGCGGCAACGTTTCCAGCGTCGCCAGATCGACCAGGACCGCGAGCGGCTGATGGAACGCGCCCACCAGGTTCTTGCCCGCCTCGGTGTTGATACCGGTCTTGCCGCCGACGGCGGCGTCCACCATGCCGAGCAACGTGGTGGGCACATGCACGATCGAGACGCCGCGCAGCCAGGTGGCCGCCGCGAAGCCGGCGACGTCGGTGGCCGCCCCGCCGCCGAGGCTGACCAAGGCGTCTTTGCGGCCGATTCCGATGCGGCCCAGCACTTCCCAGATGAAGCCCACGACAGCCAGCTCCTTGCCGGCTTCGGCGTCGGGAATCTCGATGCGGTGTGCGTCAACGCCCTTGTCGGCCAGGTGGCTTCGGATCGCCTCCGCGGTCTGGGCCAGTACCGGTTGATGCAGGATCGCGACTCGATTTCGGCCGGAAAGAAGTTCGTCCAACTCGTTGTGCAACCCGGTTCCGATCACCACCGGGTACGGCGGGTCGACGGCCACCGACACCGTGACCGGCGCAGAGCTAGCCGTCATGTGGTGGCCTCGGCGCATGGTTCACTGCCGAGCTGCGACACGATGTAGCGGACCACCGCCCCGGGATTACGGCGGTTGGTGTCGACCCGAATGGTCGCCACGCGCCGATACAGCGGAGCCCGTTTCGCCATCAGTTCGCGGTATTTGGCGGCCCGATCGGGCCCGGCCAGCAACGGCCGCACGGTGTTGCCGCCGGTGCGCCGCACCCCCTCTTGGGCGCTGATCTCCAAGTAGATGACGGTGTGGCCGGCGAGCGCCTCGCACACCCCCGGGCTGGTGACAGCGCCACCTCCGAGCGACACGACACCCCCATGGTCGGTCAGCGCCGCGCGCACCACGCCCTCTTCGATGCGACGGAACTCCTGCTCACCGTCGGTGGCGAAGATTTCCGCGATCCTCCGGCCGGTCTGCTGCTCGATCGCCACGTCGGTGTCGAACAGGCTGACCCCGAGCTCCTTGGC
>Ga0182012_10004726_pt1 | contig 14161 bp, 12 predicted proteins | sample 612S2SmetaG_FD_120486 | JGI IMG/M metagenome (GOLD analysis project Ga0182012, IMG submission 120486) | Permafrost microbial communities from Stordalen Mire, Sweden - 612S2S metaG | ecosystem: Environmental > Terrestrial > Soil > Wetlands > Permafrost | place: Sweden: Stordalen | collected... | reverse complement strand
GCCGCCGGCCGGCAGCGGCAGCACCGGCAACCGGCGCAGCAAGGCGGCCAGGCGCTGCACGTTGTTCTCGCCCAGCGCGCCATAGATCATCGTCGGATGCAGCATCACGCCCTGCCGCCCGCTGGCCAGGAAGGCCGCCTCGCCCGCCAGCACGCCGTTGCCGTGATCGTCCGGCCAGCGGGTGAATTTCCGGGTGCTGCCGAGAAACACCAGACGAGCCGCGGGGGGTGCCGCTGCTACGACGAATGCGGCATGGCGGGCATGCGCGCAGCACACGACGGCCGTGGCATCGGTCAGCGCCGCGGCCAGCCCGCCGGGGTCGGCAAGGTCGGCAATGCGGGGCGGCACCATCGGTCCGCCCGCAGCCCACCGTGCACGGTCGCGAACGACCGGCACGATCGCATCACCCGCTGCCAGCAAGGCACGGCTGAGCGCGAGGCCGGAGCGACCGGATGCGCCGATGATGTGGACCTGACGGATGGACATGGCGGCCCGCTTATCCGGCGGGACCCGGAGGGCAGCAAGTGGGCCGGCCTCCCTGCGCAGTGAGCTCCGCAATAACACTGGTTGACGGCCGGCCAGCCGGCCGCTACATCGCCGGCCCTGCCGCTGATCCTCGGATTGGCCGGATGCCCAGATGGCGGAATTGGTAGACGCGCAGGTTTCAGGTACCTGTGGCCGCAAGGTCGTGGAAGTTCGAGTCTTCTTCTGGGCACCAAACATATCAAATGAGCACCACGCAATTCATGCCGAACGGAACCATCCACCTGCACCGGCACGACCTGCCGGAGGGTTTGTCCCTCGGCCCCGTGGTCGCGGTGGACACCGAGACGATGGGTCTCAATCCGTATCGCGACCGGCTGTGCCTGGTGCAGTTGTCCGGCGGCGACGGGCACGCGCATCTGGTGCAGCTTGTCCCCCGATCGCTGGGCGGGCACGGGTTCGACTGCCCGAACCTGGCCGCGCTGATGGCCGATCCGGCCGTCGTCAAGCTGATGCATTTCGCCCGTTTCGACGTGGCGGTGCTGCAATATGCCCTGGGAGTCACCGTCGCACCGGTGCGCTGCACCAAGATCGCCGCGAAACTGATCCGCACCTTCACCGACCGCCACGGTCTCAAGGACCTGTGCAAGGAATTGCTGGGTGTCGATCTGTCGAAGCAACAGCAGAGTTCGGACTGGGGTTCGGTGGACCTCTCCGCCGAGCAACTGGCCTATGCAGCGTCGGATGTGCTGTATCTGCACGCATTGTGGGCGAAGCTGGAGGCCGTGCTGATCCGGGAGGGTCGGCTCGACCTGGCGCTGTCATGCTTCGGCTTTTTGCCGACCCGTTGCCGGCTGGACCTGCTGGGCTACGAACAGCCCGATATCTTTGCCCACTGATACGGCGCCGGCGGCGGCCTAGCCGGCCGGCCTCCTGGCGGTTCGGGGGTGGCGTGGGCGCCTTGTAACGATTTGATAAGCTGCAATCGGTTGACCCCGCATGCGTCCGGGGGCCATACAGGCAACAGAATGTCAGAACATTGCGGAACCGTGGTTCGCACCACGCAGGCCAATCGCCGGGTTGCCGCCAGCACCGACCTTCATGCTGCTCGGGCTGGCCGGGCATGAGCGCGCGACCCTGGACCGTGGATCCCGCCGGCCCCGAGGGGACAAGCGTGCATGGTGGGCCAGACAGCTACTTTGGCGCCACGACCGCCCGCATACGCGCCTCGCCCATCAGCGGCAGCCTGTCGCGCCGCCGCTGGACGATCACCCTGACGAAGTGGCTGTTGCCGGCCGCGGCGCTCGCGCTGCTGACCACCGTGGCGCTTTGGCCGGAAATGAAGCGTGCGACCGAACAGGCCCGCCTGGCCGTGGCGCGCGTGGCCGCGGAGGTGCAAAGCGGCCAGTTGCTCGATGCCCGCTATCATGGCGTGGACGAGAAAGGCCGCCCCTTCACCCTGACCGCGGCAACCGCCCATCAGGTTGACCCCGAACGGATCGATCTGACGATCCCCAAGGCCGATATCACCATGGAGAGCGGAAGCTGGCTGATGCTGCAGGCCCGGAAGGGCACCTACATGCAGCACACCAGCCAGCTCGACCTGGCCCAGGACGTCACTTTGTACCGTGAGGACGGCACCACCCTGGTCACCGCCACCGCATCGATCGATCTGAAGGCCGGGGCCGCGGCGGGCGCCGATCCCGTGCATGCCGAGGGGCCGTTCGGCGTCCTGGACGCGGCGGGCGGCTTCACGGTGGTGGACAAAGGGGCGTCGATCCAGTTCACCGGACCGACGCATCTGGTGATGAACGGGGCCTCGGCGCCATGAGGCCGGCTGTCCTGGCCGTCGTGCTGTCCTTGGTTTCCCTCGGTGTCTGCGCGCAGCAACTCGATCTGGCGCATGGCGGGCCACTGGCGATCACCGCCCGGGACGGAATCGAATGGCTGCAAACCGAACATGAAGTCATCGCGAATGGCGACGCCAGGGCCGTGCGGGACAACGTGACGGTGACGGCGGACCGGCTGACGGCATGGTACCGCAAAAAGGGTGGCGACGCGGCCCCGCCCGCGCAACCGGCGGCAGACGGGGTCGCCTCGGACGCCGATACCGGCGGCAACGAAATCTACCGGGTGCAGGCGGACGGCAACGTCCACATCTTCACCCAGACCGACCAGGCGCAGGGCGACCGGGCGGTGTACGACATGGACCAGGCCGTGCTGGTGATGACCGGGCACGACCTGAAGCTGACGACGCCGAACGATGTGATCACCGCGCGCGACACCCTGGAATACTGGTCGCAGAAGCACATGGCGGTGGCCCGCGGCGATGCTGTGGCCGTCACCAGCGACGCCAGGCGGATCGCCGCGGATACGCTGGTGGCCTACACTACGGACTCGCAGACACCCCAGCCGGGCGCCACGCCGGCGGCAACCAAAGTCGCGGCCAGGCCGGGTCCAGCGTCCGCCGCCGACGATCCGCTCGCCGCGTCCGGCAAGCTGGAGCGGATGGAAGCTTTCGGTCACGTGTCGGTGCGGACGACCACCGATACCGTAACCGGCGACCGGGCGGTGTATGTGGAGGATACCGGGATGGCCCGGGTCGGCGGCAATGTCCGGATCACCCGCGGGCAGAACCAGCTCAACGGCGCAGAGGCCAACGTCAACATGAAGACGGGCGTCGCCCGCCTGGTATCCGGCAAGACCGGCCAGGTGCAGGGACTGGTGGTGCCGAACAACGAGACCAGCAAGGCGCTAAGTAGTCCCGGCGAGGACACGCCAGCCCCATCGGCCGCGGCGCCGAAAAAATGAACGAGCTGCGGGAGGCGCGCCCGATCCCCGAGATCAAGGTCTTCGCCAGCGGTCAGGGCCTGCTCGCGCGGGGGGTCGGCAAGACCTACAAGAAGCGCCCGGTGGTCCGCAACGTGACCATCACCTTACACCGGGGCGAAGCGGTTGGCCTGCTGGGGCCGAATGGCGCGGGCAAGACCACCACCTTCTATATGATCGTCGGCCTGGTGAAGCCGGACACTGGCGCGATCAGCCTGGACGGCGCCGACATCACCACCCTGCCGATGTACCGCCGGGCCCGGCTGGGCATCGGTTACCTGCCACAGGAGGCCAGCGTCTTCCGCGGCCTGAATGTCGAGCAGAACATCATGGCAGCGCTGGAGGTGATCGAGCCCGACCGCGACACCCGCGGCATGATGCTGGACGAACTGCTGGCCGAATTCGGCATCAGCCACCTGCGCCGCACCCCAGCCCTCGCGCTCTCCGGCGGCGAGCGCCGGCGGGTCGAAATCGCTCGGGCACTGGCGACGCAGCCATCTTACATCCTGCTGGACGAGCCGTTGGCGGGCATCGACCCGATCGCGGTGGGGGAAATCCGCGATCTGGTCGGCCACCTGAAGGACCGCGGCATCGGCGTGCTGATCACCGACCACAATGTGCGCGAAACCCTGGGCATTATTGACCGGGCGTATATCCTGCACGATGGCCAGGTGCTGATGGAGGGGGCGCCCTCCGAGGTCGTCGCACACGAAGGCGTGCGTCGCGTGTATTTGGGTGAGCGCTTCAGTATGTAGCATGCTTCTTGCATGCGAAAGCCATAGAATTCGTTTGACCCGGGCTGGGGCCGGCCCATAATCGCCGCCATGGCGATTGCACCCCGTCTCGACCTGCGCCAAAGCCAGACCCTGGTCATGACGCCGCAACTGCGTCAGGCCATCAAGCTGTTGCAGTTTTCCAACATCGAGGTTGCCTCCTTCGTCGAGGAAGAACTCGAGCGGAACCCGCTGCTGGAGCGTGATGAGGTTCCCGACTTCCCGATCGGCGAGCATGCCGCGCCCGACCAGATCGTGCTGCGGACCGATGCGACGGCTGACTCGGCCGATGCGGCGACCGCGGGCACCTTGCCGGCGGAGGCGGCGGCGCCACTGGATACCGACCATGCCGAGACCTACGACCCGGGCGGCCCCGGCGATGGGGGTCCATCGATGGGGGCGATCGACGGGCGCGGCGGCAACCAGAATTTTGAATCCGACGACCGTGGCATCGACGATCTGGCCGACGAGCGGCCGCCGCTGCGCGACTATCTGGGTGAGCAGCTTCGGCTGAGTTTCGCCGACCCGGTGGACCGCATGATCGGCGCCCATCTGATCGCTCTGTTGTGTCCCGCGGGACGGCTGACCGCGGACCCGGCGGCGATCGCGACCGCGATGGTGCTGCCGCTCGAACGGGTCGAGCGGGTGCGCGCGATCATGATGCGCTTCGATCCGCCGGGCCTGTTCGCGCGCGATTTGCGGGAATGTCTGGCCGCCCAGCTCGCCGACAAGAACCGGCTGGACCCGGCGATGCAGACCTTGCTCGACAATCTGGAGCTGCTGGCCCGCCGCGAAACCCGCCGCCTGATGACCTTGTGCGGGGTGGATTCGGAGGATCTGGCCGACATGATCGGCGAGATCAAGGCGCTGGATCCAAAGCCGGGCGCGTCCTACGACAGCACGCCGGCGCATACGGTGGTGCCCGACCTGCTGATGCGGGAGGGGCCGGACGGAAGCTGGCTGATCGAGTTGAACCCCGAGACCATGCCGCGCGTGCTGGTAAACGAGCGGTTTTATGCGCGGGTGGCGCCGCGGGCGAAGAAGGAGGAGCGGGTTTTCCTGACGGAACGGCTGGCGAATGCGAACTGGCTGGTGCGCTCGCTGCAGCAGCGGGCGCAGACCATCCTGAAGGTCGCGGCCGAGATCGTCCGGCAGCAGGATGGTTTCCTGCATTTCGGTGTGGCGCACCTGCGACCGCTGATCCTGCGCGACATCGCCGAGGCGGTGGAACTGCACGAAAGCACCGTCAGCCGGGTGACCGCGAACAAATACATCGCGACGCCACGCGGCACCTATGAGCTCAAATACTTCTTCACCACGGCAATCCAAAGCTCCACCGGCGGCGACAGCCACAGCGCCGAGGCGGTGCGCCACCGGATCCGCAACCTGATCGGGGCGGAAGCCGCCAGCGACATTCTGTCCGACGACGCGATCGTCGTGATCCTGCAGCGGGAAGGCGTGGACATTGCGCGCCGGACCGTGGCCAAATACCGCGAGGCGCTGCGCATCCCGAACTCCGTGCAGCGCCGACGGGAGAAGGCGGTCCCGGCCTGACGGCCCGGCCGCAATCCCCGTTGTCACAGGCGGTGGAGGGACCCAAGGAAATCACCGTGGCCCGCAAGCAGGCCGAACTGTCCGAGCCGCTGCGGACTCGCGTCTTGGCGCGATCGCCGGCAAGCGGCAGGAACAACTGGGCAGCGAGACGCCCGCCGACGGCGACGGCGCGGCCGGTGCGGTCACATTTGCCACGGTGATGGTAGACATTCACGACTTCGGCGGCGATCTGGGTCGTAGGGTGCTGTCCGATTGTTAGAACCCTCGCGGGTGCATGACATAACTCTACGGCAAATAACTCTACGGCGCTGGGCCGGAATGCGTCCACAGCCAGTCCCGCCCGCGACCGGATTCCAACCAGGAGGCGTGTGAGATGACGGATTTCCGCCCCTTCACCCATGAGGATGCTGCCGCTGTCGCGTCGGCCGCCCTGTCACGTGCCTTCGGCGGGCACGTCAGGACCGAGGCAGTGCGAATTATCGGGGAGGAGACCCGGCGCAATCTCATCCTGCGTGCCCGAGCGGTGCAGGACGGACGGGAGCCGCGATCGATCATCATCAAGGCGACACGGGCAGCGTCTTACGATGCGGGGGCCTCGAACGCCTACGAAACATCGGGTTTGGTGAAAGAATGGGCCGCCGCGCGTTACCTGGCACGCCACGCCCCGGGACAGACATCCACCCCGGTCCTGCTCGCCTTCGATCTGCAACACGGCGTCCTGGTTTACAGCGACGTGGGCGAGGATCTTCCGTCGCTGGTTGGGCCGCTGCTGCATGGCACTGCGCAGGAGGCGGAAAAGGCGCTGACCGCGTACGCCGGAGCCCTGGCCGCGCTGCACGCGGCCACGATCGCCTGCCGCGACGATCATTCCGCGATCCTGCGGGAGGCGTTTCCGGCCACCGTCATTCCGCCGCCGGCCCATCGCTGGATCGAAAACGTGGTTCGGGTGCCGCACGCATTGCTCGGAGGCGAATTCCCGGAAAACGACACCGATCTGATCCTGCAACACCTGAGGCAGCCGGGATGCTGGCAAGCGTTGGTGCATGGCGACCCCTGTCCGGACAACGTCCTGTTCGCCGCGGATGGACGGGCGGTCCTGATCGACTTCGAGTTCGCCCGCCCCAGCCACGCCCTGTTCGATGCCGCCTACTGGCGCATGGGCTTCCCGACCTGCTGGTGTGCCGGAACCATTCCGACCGAGGTGGAGCACCGTATCGACCGGGTTTACCGCATCGCGATGGCTGACGCCGTGCCGCAGGCTGGGGATGACAAGGCCTTTCACCGCGAAAGTGCGGTGATCGATGCCGCATGGCTCCTCGGCAACCTCGCCTGGCTCCTGCCGGACGCTCTGACCGAGGATGCCACCTGGGGGCGCGCGACGAACCGCAGCAGGATCATCACCTACCTGCAACGTGCCATTCGATCCGCCGAGGCGGCGGATGTCCTGCCGCGCCTGCGCATGCTGGCCTCGACTTGGCACGATGACCTGCGCTGTCGCTGGCCCGACACCCCCCTGCTGTCAGACTTTCCGGCGTTCACCGCGCTCCCGTCCGAGCTTCCGGGCAAGTAGGCACGGGGTGTGCGTTGTGTCTGCTGCGATCATGCGCCGGAAACCGGCCGCTGTCGCGTCGCGACTTCCCCGCTAACACACCCGGGTCAGTGCACCGACAGCGCGTGCATCTCGTGCTGGTGGATCGCGGCGACCGCCACATCGCGGTCCCCGGCGATCGCCATCGCCGTGCCATCCGCGGCGTGGATCGCGAATCCCGCGGCACCATTGACCACCACCGGCTTCACATAGGCGATCTGCGCCACACCCAGCTTCGCAAGCTGTTCGGCCGACAGATGCCGGATGTCGAACGACACCACCTCGGGTGCGGGTGTGCCGTCCTGGTTTTCGGAATTGATGTTCATCGTCCTGCGCTCCTGTTTCGCGCCGGCCCCGAACGGGCACCAGCGCCGCTATGTTAAATCCTTCACTGTCGGCGACTTATTCCTGCTCCGGCTCTCCCACGACGATCCGGGTCCGGCCGTTCGGCTTGGGGTCTTGCCCGTTGCGGGTGATCGGGATCGTCTTCACCTTCGGTTCGGGCAGTGGCCGGACCAGATCGATATGCAGCAAGCCGTTGTCGAGCCAGGCGCCACGGACCTCGATCCCCTCGGCCATCACGAAGGCGCGCTGGAACTGCCTGGCGGCGATGCCGCGATGCAGGAAGACCCGCCCCTGGCTGTCGTCGGTCTGCCGGCCGCGGATCACCAGTTGGTTGTCTTCCTGGGTGATCTGCAGGTCGTCCATGGTGAAGCCAGCCACCGCGAGCGTGATGCGCAGGCCGATCGCACTGATCTGTTCGATATTGTACGGCGGATAGCCGTCGGACGAGGTCTTGGAAGCCCGCTCGAGCATCTGCTCGAGGTGGTCAAATCCCAGGAACAACGGCGAGGTGAACATTCGGGTCGTCACGGCCCCCTCCTGCGAGCGAAGCGTTGCCCGGAACCCAACATGGCATTCCGGTCTTGCCTCATTTTGGCGCCCGGCACCCCGCTTGCAAGGGGCGGCATTCACAAGCCGTTGATCCGCGGCGGGCGGGGCGCTACATGCGCGCTATGCTGAGCGATACGATGACGGCCACCCAGGCCGAGACCCTGCCGATCCTGATTGCGCCCGATCCGGTGCTGAAGTCGCGCGCGCGACCGGTCGGTCCGGCCGACGATGCGGCGGTGCGCGATTTGCTGCCGCTGATGTTCACCTCGATGTACCGGGCCCCGGGGATCGGGCTGGCGGCCCCGCAGGTGAACCGGTTGTTACGGGTGATCATCGTCGATCTGATGCCGGACAACAAACCCAAACCCTATGCACTGATCAACCCCGAGATCGTGGCGCTGAGCAAGGAAGTCGCCATCCGCGAGGAAGGCTGCCTCTCGCTCCCCAACATGTATGCCGACGTCACCCGCCCCGCTCGGGTCAAGGTGCGGTACCTCGATCCGGAGGGCGCGCGCCAGGAGATCGAGGCCGAGGGCCTGCTGTCGGCCTGCCTGCAGCACGAGATCGACCACCTGGAGGGCGTGCTGTTTGTCGATCACTTATCGATCCTAAAACGCAATATGATCATGCGCCGGCTGGCCAAGGAACAGCGGCAGAAGCGCGACGAGGGCCGGTAGGCGCGTCATGCGCCTCGCTTTTATGGGCAGCCCGGATTTTGCGGTGCCGGCGCTGCATGCGCTGCATGCGGCGGGGCACGACATCGCGGCCGTGTATTGCCAGCCGCCACGGCCGGCCGGACGCGGCCAGGCAGTGCGGCGGTGCCCCGTGCATGTGGCGGCGGATGCGTTGGGAATCGCCGTCCATACCCCGCGACGGCTGCGCACGGATCCCGCGGCTCAGGCGGCGTTCGCGACGCTGGGATTGGATGTCGCGGTGGTGGCGGCGTACGGGCTGATTCTGCCGCCCGCTATGCTGGAGGCGCCCTCGCGGGGCTGTCTGAATATCCACGCCAGCCTGCTTCCGCGCTGGCGCGGGGCGGCTCCGATTCAGGCCGCGGTGCTGGCGGGCGATGCGGAAACCGGCATCACGATCATGCAGATGGACGCCGGGCTGGACACCGGGCCGATGCTGCTGCGCGAGGCGGTGCCGATCGGCCCGCAAACCACGGCCGCCGACCTGCACGACACGCTGGCGGCCCTCGGGGCTCGGCTGATCCTGCGCGCCCTGGCCGAGGCGCCGGCGCCGATGCCGCAACCCGAGGATGGCGTGACTTATGCGTCGAAACTGACCCGCGATGATGGGCGGATCGATTGGTCCCGGGATGCCGTCGTGCTGGACCGCCAGATCAGGGCGTTCGATCCGTGGCCGGGGACTTTCACGCTGCTGGGTGGCGCGGTGCTGAAAGTGCTTGCCGCGTGCCCGGTGGAGGGAGCCGATCCGGGTGTGGCGCCCCCTGCCCCCGGCACTGTGCTGGACGCGTCGCTGACGGTTGCCTGTGGCCATGGCGCGCTGCGCCTGACGGGCGTGCAGCTTGAAGGCCGAGTTGCTTTGGCAGCGGAGGCTTTTTTGCGCGGTCACAGGGTCGCACCGGGGACGATGCTGGGGGAGTGACGCGCGGCAGGCCGCTGCCGGGTGAAAGCCGCCAGCGCCAGAGCATTTTCACCATGAGCGGAAAGTCGTCCCCATTCCTGGTGGCCGGACCTTTTCCGATACGCATGATGATAATCGCTTGACGGGAGAAAGAACTGTCCCGGACGAGCATTTCCCCACCGTCATGGCCGGCGTTGTGCCGGCCATGACGAAAAAGCGGCACCCTGTTTTCCAGTCACGGTGCAACTGCACTAAACACCGCACTGGCGGCGCCGCGGCGAATCGCGCATACAAGTTTCGCGCAAACCTTCAGGTCGTGGCGGTCTCGTGGCACGGAAAGCCGATCACTTCCGCAAAAGGTCAGGGTTCCCAGCCCGCCGGTCCCGTGGCCCCCGGCTGCCGGAGACCGCAGTCGTGCAGGTGACCGGCACCGACCCGGATGGTGATGCGCTTGCCCGACCGGTTGACTGGGACAGTGCGGACGGTCCGCCGCCGCTGGTGCTGATGGCCGCCGAAGTGCGTGGCCGGCCGGCTCTGGCGCCCGGCGAGCGGGTCCTGGCCCGACTGAAACCCATTCCCGGGCCCCGAACCGATGGACCCGCGCGGTACGAAGGCCGCACCCTGCGCCGGCTGGAGGACGCGCCGGCCCGAATCCTGGGCGTCTTCAAACCGGGCAAACCGGCGGGCCGGATCGTGCCGACGGACCGGCGCGCCAAGGCTGAGTGGACCGTCGGTCCCGGCGACGACGGCGGCGCGGCGGCGAACGAAATCGTGCTCGCCGAACCGGTCGCCCACCACCAACGATTCGGCCTCAAGCCCGCCCGGGTGATCGAGCGGCTGGGACGGCTGGGCGATGCGCGTTCGGTCAGCCTGATCGCCATCCACACGCACGACATTCCGACCGTGTTCTCCGACGCCGCGCTGGCCGAGGCCGCGGGCGCGCGGCAGGTCGAACTCAGCACACGCCGCGACCTGCGCGAAGTGCCGCTGGTGACCATCGACGGCGAGGACGCTCGGGATTTTGATGACGCGGTGTTCGCAGAGCCGAGCGGAGACGGGTTTCGCCTGATCGTGGCGATCGCGGATGTCGCACATTATGTGCAACCCGGATCGGCGCTGGATCAGACGGCGCGCACCCGCGGCAACAGCGTCTATTTCCCCGACCGCGTCGTGCCGATGCTGCCGGAGGCGCTGTCCAACGGCTGGTGCAGCCTGCGGCCCGACGAAGAGCGCGGCTGTCTGTTCGTTGAAATGACAATCGACAAAAGCGGCCGCAAGACGCAGCACCGTTTCGGCCGCGGCCTGATGCGCAGCGCGGCGCGTCTGACTTACGAGCAGGTGCAGCAGGCGCAGGATCGCAACGACAGTCTCGGCTTGCCGCTGCCGCATTTGTATGACGGGTTCCGGTCCCTGCTGGCGGCGCGCATCGCGCGGGGTACGCTCGATCTCGATCTGCCGGAACGCAAGGTCGTACTGGATGACACCGGCCACGTGCTGAGTGTTGCGCCGCGGCCGCGCCTGGACAGCCACCGGCTGATCGAGGAATTCATGGTGCTGGCCAATGTCGCCGCGGCCGAGGAACTGGAGCGGCTGCACCGGCCCTGCGTGTACCGGATCCATGCGCCACCGACCGACGAAAAGCTGGCCAACTTGCGGACGTTTCTGTCCGGCCTCGGGATTTCGTTGCCGGCGGGCGATCAGGTGCATCCGCGCGACCTGGACGGCGTGTTGCGCCGGGTCGCGGGCACGCCGGAGGCGCCGCTGGTGAACGAGGTCATGCTGCGCAGCCAATCGCAGGCGGCCTACAGCCCGGACAATATCGGTCATTTCGGGCTTGCCTTGTCGCGCTATGCGCATTTCACCAGTCCGATTCGCCGCTATGCCGACCTGCTGGTGCACCGGTCGCTGATTTCGAGTTTGCGGTTTGGCAATGATGGCCTGGCGGATGGGGCCGCCGCGGGCCTGGCCGCCACGGCCGAACACATCACCGCAACCGAACGCCGGGCCCAACTGGCGGAGCGCGACGCGGTGGACCGTTACCTGGCTGCCTACATGGCAGATAAAGTTGGGGCGCATTTCGCTGCGCGCATTTCAGGGGTGACGCGATTCGGACTTTTCGTCACTGTCACGGCCAACGGCGCGAGTGGAATCGTGCCCATTTCAACCCTGCCGGACGATTTCTGGCAGCACGACGAGGGGGAGCAAACATTGACAGGACGCCGAACCCGCATTGTCTTCCGCCTGGCCGGGGACGTCGAGGTGCGGCTCGCGGAGGCGAGCCCGGTGACTGGAGGACTCGTCTTCCACATCCTGCAAGGCAACTCACGGCCGCAGCCAGGGACCCGCGCGCGCTTGTCGTGATCCGCGTCAGTCTCCTGCTGTTGCTGCTGTTCGTTGTTTGCGCGCACGCACAATCCCCCGCGGGAACCCCAGTGGGAAGCCAGGCCGCCGCAGCCTTCGATCCGCTACAGGCGCACGACGTCTATACCGAAGCGCTGGCCTTCATGGCGCCACGCATCCTGGAACCGGTGCCGGTCTCGCAACTGACGGTCTGGGGCCTGCGCGGATTGACCGCGCTCGACCCCGACCTGACCGCGGCCCTGCATGATGGCACCCTGCTGTTGTCGAACCGCGGCCGGCGTGTGGCGGAGATCGCCGCGCCGAAGGATGAGACCCTGGCGGCCTGGACCTCCGCCGCGGTGACCCTCTCGGGGGCGGGCGTGACGGCGTCCGCGCTGCTGCGGCGGGCCGGCACGAAAGGCATCATCCAGGCGTTCTTCGACGAGTTGTTCAACCATCTCGATCCCTACTCACGCTACGTCGCGCCCAGCGACGCCGGACCGGACCGGGAGCGGCGGACGGGACAGGCGGGACTGGGGGTGACGCTGGCCCGTGGCAGCGGCCCCCAGATCCAGGTGCAGTCCGTGATCAGCGAAAGCCCCGCGGCACTGGCCGGCGTACGGATGGGCGACACGATCACCGCCGTGAATGGCCAGGCGGCGAGCGGTCAGGACGCGGGAACGATCGCGTCCCTGGTTGCGGGTCCCGAAGGCACCAGCCTAACCTTGTCCTGGCGCAGCCGTGACGGTCACCTGCACACCGCCGCGCTGGTGCGGACGATGGTGCCGCCGGAGACGGTGTTCAGCGAGCGTGCCGGCGACCTGCTGGTAATCCGGATCACCGGTTTCAGCCATTCCTCCGACCTGCAACTGGCCCATGCGCTGCAAGATGGCCTGGCCGCCGCGGCGCAGCCGGCGGGGATCGTGCTGGATCTGCGCGGCAATCGCGGCGGGCTGCTGCGCCAGGCTGTGACCATTTCCGACACGTTCCTGCCGGAGGGGATCGTGGCGATGGCCGCGGGGCGCGATCCCGATTCCAACCATATCTGGCGCTCCAGCGAAGGCGAACTGGCCGAGGGGATCCCGCTGATCGTGCTGGTGGACGGGCGTTCGGCGAGTGCCGCCGAGATTCTGGCCGCGGCGCTGGCGGACCGGGGGCGGGCGGTGGTGGTCGGCAGCAGCACCCTGGGTAAGGGCCTGGTGCAGACCATCGACCCACTGCCCAACGGGGGGGAACTGTTCGTCACCTGGAGCCGGGTGCTGGCGCCGCTGGGATGGCCGATCCAGGGTCTCGGCGTGCTGCCCCAGGTCTGCACGAGCCTCGGGCGGGAGGCGCTGGGACGGCAGATCGCCGCGCTGTCAGCCGGAGAACAGCCGATGGCAGAGGCGCTTCGAGCCGATCGCACGGCGCGGGCGCCGCTGGCACCGGCGCAGGTGGTGGCGCTGCGCAACGTCTGTCCGGCCGCGGGAGGCACCGATCTGGACCTCGACGCGGCGCGTTTGCTGGTCCGGAATCCGGCGGCCTATGCCGCCGCCCTGCTGCCGCCGATGGGCGACTGATGCCGAGCTCATGGGATGAACCTGGCCAGCCGCACCGCGGTGTGACCCCGGCCCGGCCGAAGGCTTGGCATCACCAGCAGGCAGTCGTTGTACGGCGTACGGATCTCGGTTTCGCCGTCCATCGCGATCAGCGTGTTACGGCGGGCAATGCTCTCGCCGCCGCGGAAGGGTTGCACGAAGGCGAAATGCTTGGTCATGGCGGTCACCGCGGTCGTAACCACCGCGAAACGCTGCTCCGTTGCGGGCGGCGACGGCAGATCGGCATCGGGCGCGACCACATCGACGTGGCGCAGCAGCCCGGCGGTGCTGGCCAGGGCGGTGGTCACGGTCTCGGGCTGCCAGTGCTGGCCGGCCTCGACCAGGTTGGCGGTATAGGGTGTCGCGGGATCGGCGAAGCGCGGATAGTCGATGATGCGTTGCCCGTTCACGTGCCCCTGATCCGCAACCACCAGCGCGGGAGTGCCGATGCCGCGCGCCAGTGTCCGGCCTTTGTCGGTCGCCCCGCACAGGATCAGCGGATCGGACGGCCAGAGCATGGAGTGCAGGTCGAG
>Ga0182012_10004725_pt1 | contig 14161 bp, 15 predicted proteins | sample 612S2SmetaG_FD_120486 | JGI IMG/M metagenome (GOLD analysis project Ga0182012, IMG submission 120486) | Permafrost microbial communities from Stordalen Mire, Sweden - 612S2S metaG | ecosystem: Environmental > Terrestrial > Soil > Wetlands > Permafrost | place: Sweden: Stordalen | collected... | reverse complement strand
GGCGTGAAGAACATGGCCGTGACTCCGCGCATCGGCCGCGTCAACACCATTCAACTGGTCGACGACACCTCGGAGCTGATGGTGATCAGCCAGTTTGGCAAGATCATCCGCATTGACACCAAGACGATTCGCGCCGCCGGCCGCGCCACGCAAGGCGTTCGCCTGCTCAACCTCGAGACCGACGACAAGATCGCCGCCGCCGTCATCATCCCGCCGGAAGAGTTGAAGGACGACGAGCCGACGCTGTTGCAGTAGGAGATGGCCCGTGTACTCCAGGTTTCGATTCTGAGACCTAGAGTACCTGGACCGCATGCGTGAGGACCTTCATGGATAAGACCATTCGCCGGGTGAACGACCCAGAGGAGCAAGAGGCCGAGACTTATCGCTACTGGCAGAGTCTCTCCGTTGGCGAACGTCTCTCTGCCGTCTGGGATGCCAGTGAGGCAGCCTATGCCTTTGCCGCCGCATTCAAAGGAGCTCCAAGCGATGATGAGCAAGGACATGAAAGACCTGCTGCGCGTATTCAACGCTCACTCCGTTGAATACCTCGTTGTCGGAGGCTACGCCTTCGGCGTGCATCTGGAGCCGCGCGCTACCAAGGATCTGGACCTATTCATCCGCGCCGATGAGGAAAACAGCAAGGCTATTTTTCAGGCACTCGTGGAATTCGGTGCGCCTCTTACAGGCCTGACTCCGGCGGATTTCAGGGATGGAACGGTTTTCCAGATGGGCCAACCTCCAGAGCGGGTCGACATCCTGCAGCAAATCGATGGCATCAGTTTTGACGAAGCCTGGCAGAACCGAATCGTTGGCCGGATCGACGGCGAGGTTCCTACCGCAGTCATCTCCAGAGAAGACCTGATCCGTAACAAGCTCGCCGCTGGAAGAGAACAGGACCTTCTTGACGTCAAAAGGTTGCGGGCTGTTGAGCAGGAGTTCCCGCCCAAAAACCGCTGAAGAGATAGCTGGGCTAGAAGATCGCCGCTGCGGTCATCATCCCGCCGGAAGAATTGAAGGACGACGAGCCGGCATTGTTGCAGTAGGATTTATGTAGGCGCCCGGGTCTCCAAGCCTTCGTTCCGCTGAGAGTTCGGGCGGCCAATTGCAGATGCATCGGCCCGCTGGGTGTGCGGGGAGGCAGGCTCACATGATTCAGCCACAGTCGTTTGATGTGACGCGTGGAGAGTTCTCCGAGGACGTGAAGGCGTGGGCGATACAGGGTAAGAGCGGGCGATTTCTTGCGATACCGGACTCCCGTTTTCCCGGTCGAAAGCCAATCAGGTTTTTTGCAAGTCAATATGATGCGGAGCGCGTCATAAAAGTGGTGCTGGACGTGAAGCCGGTTCTAGAGGCACAGAATCTTGTACCCATTGAAGTGCATCTGCTCAAGGCTCTCCGGGATGCCGCGGCCGCCAATCAACTGGGACATGCAGACAGCTTCGTTCTTCTTTCCATCGCCGAAGTCTACGAGTTCATCCTTCAGTTGAAACAAAAGCCGATCAATCAGGCGGGCTGAATCCTGACCGCGGGGGTAAGCTATTGGGGACGACTCTCGCCTGCTGGACCTGGAGCCGGGCGACAAGATTGCCGCGGGCGTCATTCTTCCGCCGGAATGGTTGAAGGAGGACGAGCCGACGCTGCTGCGGTAGGATGTGTGTGGGCGCACGGGGGCTTGAGGAAATGAGCAGTATCCGGGCGAGCCAACGTCGGGATGGTTCGTATCGTGAGTGCCTGTCCCGCGGGTGAACGAGCATGACTTCCCGGCGCAGATTTCTCGCGGCTCTTCCGGCATTGGGCGCCTCTGCCGCACTCGCGGCGGACGCTTCATCTCCTGCAGACAATCGCGCTGATCAGTTTATGGTCGCGCCGACAACAGTCATTCCGCTCGAGACCGGCTGGCTGTTCCGCCTGGTTCGGTCTGGATTTCCCAATGAGCCGGCTGAGCCTGCGGGCGCAGACGGCTGGGAGAGCGTAACGGTTCCGCATACGTGGCAGACGATCACCGGTGAACCGGGGCATGTGGGCTTTGCGTGGTACAAGATCGAGTTCGACTGTCCGGAAGCGTGGAGGCAGCAGCTTGTGCGTGTCGAATTCGAAGCGGTGTTCCACACTGCGCGAGTTTTTCTCAATGGCAACCGTGTTGGTTCGCACTTTGGCGACGGCTACACGGCGTTCACCAGCGACTTGTCCTCGAAACTGACCTTCGACAAGCCAAACACGCTTCTGGTTCACGTCGATAACACGCCATTGGAAGCCTCGCTGCCGCGCATGGAGTCGTTCGACTGGGCCAATGATGGCGGGCTGATCCGTCCGGTCTCGCTGCTGGTTACGCCGCGCATCTTCATTGAACGCATTGAAGTGGATGCGACACCGGACTTGGAACACAATACGGCGGAAGTGAAGATACGCGCGATGGTGCGGAACACTCTTGATACGCCGCAGGTGTTTCGTGTGGAAGCATCGGTACGGCGAGAAGGAACCGCGTCCGAGACATTGAAGGTTACATCTTCCGGCATGGTCGCCGTCGCCAATCCCTGGGCCACGGTGGCTCTGCCCGCGATTCCGATTGAGTCGCCTGCACTGTGGCATTTCGATGCGCCGCATCTCTACGTCGCCACGGTGGACCTTCACACCGATGCAGGCTCGCACAGGTTTGTGGACACTTTTGGCATTCGCAAGTTCGAAGCGCGCGGCACGGAGTTTTATCTCAATGGAGAAGCGGTTCGCCTGATGGGCGTGGAGCGCATGGCCGGCAGCCATCCTGAGTTTGGCATGGCCGAGCCGGCCGCATGGATTGAGGCGAACCATCGCGACATGAAGGAGCTGAACTGCGTTTTCACACGCGTCCACTGGGCGCAGGACAAGCGCGTGCTCGACTTCTGCGATCGCAACGGCATTTTGATGCAGGAAGAGGTGCCGGCCTGGGGTGCAATCTTCAGCAACACGACCGACTCGGTACAGCGCCAACTGGTGTTTTACGGTCAGGAGCAACTGCGCGAGATGATTCTGCGCGACCGCAATCATCCCTGCATTGTCAGTTGGGGACTGTGTAATGAAGTGGATGGCAAGAATCCGCGCTCGCGGCAGTTTGCACGCGCGTTGGCGGTGGAAGCGCGCGGGCTCGATCCTTCGCGGCTACTGACCTATGCGTCCAACTCGCTCGGCGAGCATCCCGAAGACGACATGGCCGGGGAGCTTGATTTCATTTCGATCAACGAGTACTACGGCAGTTGGGAACCGGGCGGCCCGTCGGATGTACGCGCCCACATGGACCGCATCTGCAAGGCATTTCCCAACAAGCCCATCGTGGTTTCGGAGTATGGTTGGTGCGAATGCCAGCCGTCCATTCCTCCCGGCGATTCGCATCGAATCGAAATCGTGGACGGCCACACCGATGTGTTTCGCGAGTTCCCGCAGGTGGCCGGCGCCATCTACTTCGACTACAACGACTATCGAACACTGGTGGGCGATAAAGGCGTGGGGTCGTTCCGCCAGCGCGTGCATGGAGTGGTGGATCTCTACGCCAATCGCAAGCCGTCGTTTCAGTCTCTCCGTTTGCAGGCCAGCCCGATTGAATCGGTGGTCCTCAAGAGCACCGCGCCCGCTCATTTCTCGCTGCAAGTCGTCTCGCGGCGCACGCTGCCCGCGTATACGCTGCGCGGTTATCGTGTGCGCTGGGTCGTGTATGGGTATGACGATCTGCCCATGGAAGGGCGCATCGACGATCTGGCGGCGATTGAGCCGGGAGGCCGTGTTGAACTCACTGCGAGTTTCGCGCAATCCGATGCGAAGCGCATTGTCGTGGATGTCTTGCGTCCGACCGGCTACTCAGTTGCAAGGGTAGAATGGCTTGCATCCTGATTTGACTGCTAATTCAGATCTCGATTCTGTGACCTGGAAAGCTCGACCTCACGCCGACCAATCCTCCACTACCAGCCCCTTCACTCTTCTGAACTCGCGCGTGTTCGCCGTTACCAGAATCAGATTGCGGCTCAGAGCCTGCCCCGCGATCAGCGTGTCGTATTCGCCAATGCGCCGGCCCTTACTTTCAAGTTCCGCGCGAATTTCTCCGGCACCTCGCGCGTCCTGCTCGGAATATTCGAGTGTGGCGACAGCGCTCTTCAGGAATGCAGTCAGCCGGTTTCCATTTTGAGGCACACGGCCACTCTTAGCTATGCCATACCAAAGTTCATGCACAACGATGGAAGAGGTGTGAGGGATGACCTTATGGTTCGTGGCTCGAATGTAGCGCTGGCGAACTTGAGTTGAAGTCCCGTTGATCAGCGCAATGCAGACATTGGTATCGAGCAGGTAATTCACTTGAAATACTCACGAATGGGAGCAAGGTTCTGTTTGCGCCCATCGGGGAAAATCGGGTCGCCTCCCATCGCATCCATGCGCGCGAACAATTCCTCGATCGATTCCTTCTCGATCAGAGGTACAGGCTCCAGCAACACGCCAGCGCCCATGCGGCTCACGTGCACCCGGTCGCCCTCAAAACGAAACTCCTTGGGCAGCCGCACCGCCTGGCTGCGGCCATTCCAAAACAGCTTCGCATCCGTCTTCTTTGGACTCGTTCCTGCTTTTGCGGCCATGGGCGCCTCCAGTAGTATCTACCAAAAGTATATACCAATTCTCACCTGACGCGCTTCTAGAGCCTCTTCAACTTTGCTTCGAGGTCGGGAATGTAGCTGACCTGCGCATCTGGCTCCAGGTGCTTTGCTGAGTCGATGGCTGCCTGCCACGCTTGCCTGGCTTCGTCCTTGTGGCCCAGCGCAACTGCGGCATCGCCCAAGGCCGTCTGGCTGGTGATCTCTTCCGGATCAATCGCAACAGCTTCTTTTGCAAGGGCCAGCGCGTCTTCCGGCTTGTGCGCAGCCAGCAACTCATACGCGTGCTGTGCGCGGCTCAACGCCGCGGCCTGGTTCATCCTGAAGCTGCCGCGATACACGAAGACCGAGTAATCAATGCTCTCCGCCGGTTGCAGCGGTTGAAAATCGCGATAGGGATTCATGAGCCCGCTGGGCCACTCGCAGCCGCTCAGGTCGCCTGCGCTGATCAGCACGGCGCCGTTGATCTGGGCCGGCACAATGTCCGACGCGCCCAGCCAGGACGTGTCGATGGTGGGAAGCGCGTGGCAGGTGATTCCATAGACTCCGGGATCGATCTCGGGCCGCGCAAAGTATGCAAACCAGCATTCTTCGCCGGGGTGCTGGTCCTGCCAATCCTTTACCTGGAACAGTTGCTGCGCCCAGTCCACGTTGGCGTCGCTCAGCAGGTTGTGCACATTCTTCGGGCCGCCCCAGGCTTCGTTCGCATAGGCCATGTAATTCGGAAAGACCGTGAGCGCGGAGACGATGTGCGCAACGATCAGCGCGGCTCCGACCCAGATCCAGCGGCGGTTCCGCTCAGCCAGCGCCACGATTCCGCCGCCGGAAAGGATCGCCGCCAGGGCATAGAGAGGCAGAATGTGGCGCGCGCCGATATTCATGCCTGCCTGAATGGCAACGGCCAGGTACACGATCCACGGGATCAGGATGAAGGCGAGTTCGCGTCCCTTGCGCAGCCGCCCGCTCGCGATGGCCCAGCCTGCAACCACCACCAGCGCCAGCATGCCGAGCGTGGTCTTGATCAGGATGGCGGCGGGGAAGTACCACCACACTCCATGCGCGTAGACCTTGCCGAAGATGAAGGTGGGATAGAATTCGGCGACGCGCTTCACGTCCACGAGGCCCATCAGGTAGGACTCGGGCAGCAGGCGATAGCGCGCAAAAAACATAATCACGCCCGCGCTGAAGTGCCCGAGCGGCGCTGCGTAGTCAGCCAGCGCAGTGCTGAGCTGCAGGCCCGCAGGCCGTGCGGCGTAGCGGAAACCATAGAAGCTCCACAGCACCAGTACGCCCACCGCGACGATTGCCGCCATGGCGCCGCTCAACCGCAGGGCAACTCGCGTGCGAGTTCCTTTGGGCGCTGAAAAAACCTCCCAGCCGGCCAGCAGCACCAGCATGGGCGCAAACAGAATGCCGGAGTGCTTGGTGGCCAGCAGAAGGCCGGCGGCGATACCTGCTAACAAGAGCCGCACCAGCGAAGGCTGCTTCACATAGCGATAGAACCCGTAGACCGCGGCCAGAAAGAAAAGCGTGACGCCCATATCCGTCGTCACCAGCGCGGAGTGAGCCAGCAGGTTGGGATCGAAGACGACCAGCACCAGCGCAATCAGCGCCGCTTCCGTGCCAAACCACTCGCGTGCCGCAAAAAACACCAGCAGCGAAAGCGCCAGCGCCAGCAGCCCGGCAGCAAGCCTCATGCGGAAGACCAAATGCTGGCTCGCGCCGTCATTGCGGGCAAGAAAATCGCGCCCACCCAGGTACGCCTCCGCCTTGAAATCGCGGCCCGTCAGCGGTGGGACCCACAAATCGCGCCCAAGGAGCGGGAGCGCAGCCAGCATTTTTACCAAAGGAGGGTGCTCCGGGTTGAGGCCGTAGTCGCCGGTGTGCAGCATCATGTACCCGGCAAACATGTGATTGTCCTCGTCCCAGGTCAGGGACTCGCGATGAACGACGTACGCCACCTGCGCCGCCTGCACAACCAGCAACACGACAACGGTAATCCAGACCCATTTATTCGAAATTTTCACTTGAGCTCGGGTGATCCCTGATTTTCAGGCGATCTTTGAGGTTGGGAACTTTCTGATTGTAAACGGCTTTGCAATCTGTCTGCACGGTGCGACAGTTATCAGACATGCCCGCACCTCAACAGGTACTCGGTATTGAACCCGATTGCGTCTAAACTAAAGAGGCTCTGGATTCTCCGCACTCTCCTTTATGCGGCGAAACCTTCTTACAGCAATTGTGCTGGCTGCACTCTCGGTTTCATCAGCCAACGGGTCGACGGTTAGACCGGCGAAGGCCCACAGGCACGCCCAGACCACCCCAGCCGCTCACATGGTTGCGAAGAAAGCCGGGCGCGCCACTCCGCAGGAGGTTGGCCGCGCTGCAGGACTCAAGATTCGCCGCGACCTGGCGCTTCGCCAGGCTGCCAAATCCACTGCACACCACGCTCACCCCACCCAGGCCCATGGCGCCGTCGCAGCCGAAGCGCCGCGCCAGAGCCGGACCCGCGCAGCGCGTACCCCCGAAGTGGCTTCCGCACCGGCAGCGATTCGGGCCCGCAAGCCTGCCCTCCAAATGCCCAAAGCCGACGCATCCCGTGATCCAGGCTCGGCTGCTGAAGCACAAACGGCAACCAACGCAAGCCCGTTTGCTGCAGCAAATCCCTTTTCCCAATCAAGACCCTATGCGGAGCCTGGCTCCTCATCGGAAACAGGCACCACCGCTGACGCCGACCCTGTACCCGCCACGCAAACCCGCTCTAAAGCGGAAACGCGCGTGAAGGAGTCCGAAACAGCCTCCGCCGACCCTGAACCGGTAGCAGCGACGCTCACCCGCCGCGCCGCCCTGCGCGCCGTGTCGCTGCGCACTTCGCGCTTCGGCATGCCGGCGCCGCTGGTTGGTTCGCGCGCCATTCTCGAGCACCAGAACGCGATGTCCGACGCCGAGGGGCTGGAGCGGATTGAAGATGAAGACGACCTCGCCGACCGAATCGCCAAAAAGATGCTGGTCCCTGTGCCGACGTCCATCGCGCTCATCATCAACGGCAACCTACCCGTGAACCACCGCTATTGCAGGCCGTGGACGGCGCTGTTTCTTTCAGACCTTGCGCGCAGCCACGCGGCGGAGTTTCGTCGTCCCCTTGAAGTCAGCTCGGCCGTGCGCACCATCGCCTACCAGAAGCGCCTGATGGAGATTAACGGCAACGCCGCTGCCGCTGAAGGGGACATTGTGAGCCCGCATCTGACCGGCGCCACCATCGACATTGCCAAGAGCCCGCTGAGCCGGCAGGAGATCGCCTGGATGCGGACTCATCTGCTGCCGCTGGAGCAGGCCGGCAAGATCGACGTGGAAGAGGAGTTTCAGCAGGCTTGCTTCCACATCACGGTCTACAAGAGCTACGCGCCGGCGCGCCGTGCGACGCGGTCAACCACCGTGATGGCGAAGAGCGCCAAGCCGGAAGCGGTGCAGCCGGAGGCCGGGCAGATGGAAGTCGCGCAGGCTGATATTGCTCCAGCTCCGGTCTCGCCGAACAGCAGTCACCACGCTTATGGCAAGCACCGGCGCCATGCCAGGACCAGGGTTGTGGCGCAGGTCGACGATCCGGTTGGCGCGATGGCCGCACGCGGACGGTAGAAGCCGGCATTCCTGATTCACCCGCCCCTTCTCAGAAAATGATTGGGTTATTCAGGCGTTGCAGCGGTACAATCGCGTGCAAATGCTTTTCTCTTTCACGGCCCGCAGCCGGCGGTGACTTGCTCTCTGCGGCGAGTTGGGTGAAAATGCAACTGCAAGCGCGATGGCGCCGTCAAGCTGAGCGAACGATGTGCAACAGCCCTAATCCGGCTTTTTGAGAGGCGAAATCATGAGCGACATGGAAGTGCAATCCGCCGCTGTTCCAGCCCCCGGTCTGTCTGAATTGCAGCGCGTGACCTACGCGTTCACCGCACCATCGAAGACCTTTGAAGACATCAAGCGCGGCAACAAGAGCTGGTGGATGCCGTGGCTCATATTTGCGTTGGTTGGCTACATTTTCTTTGCCGCGATCTATATGAAGATCGGCATGCAGACAGTGGTGGACAACCAGATCCATCTGGACCCGAAGGCAGAAGAGAGAATGGCCCAGGCGCCCCCGGCCTCGCGCGAGATGTCGAACAAGATCTCGCTGTACGTCACTGAGGGAGTCTTCGTCGCGGGCCCGGTCTTCGTACTCGTGATCGCAGCCGTCGTTGCCGTTGTACTCTGGGGCACCATCAACTTCGTTTTTGGCGGCAAGGCCACATTCAGCCAGGTCTTTGTGGTTTGGTTCTTCGCAAATCTGCCCACTATATTCAAGTCCCTGCTAGGTACGATTGTCATCTTTGCGGGAGCTGCGCCGGAGACATTCAACATCAAGAACTTCGCTCCTACCAACCTGGGAGCGTTCCTCAATCCAATTGAGACCAACAAGGCGCTCTACAGCCTGGCCTCTTCGCTGGACGCAGTGACCATCTGGTGTTTGATTCTGATGGGTATCGGCATCGCCACAGTGGCTGGCGTGAAGCGGAGCTCCGGGTACATCGCCGTATTCGGATGGTGGGCCATCATTGTGCTCGTCGGCGTGGCCTTCGCGGCGATCACCGGCTGAAGAAGCTTGTGGCTCAAAACAAAAGCGGCGCGAATCCGATCAGGATTCGCGCCGTTTGTTTTGCTTGATCTTTCGCGTCGAGCCAGAGCCGGCAGCCAGAACGAAGCAGCCAAAAGCTAGCAGCTAGAAGCTAAGAGCTGTTCTTACTCCGTCCACCGTCGGATGATCAGCGTGGCGTTGATTCCGCCGAAGCCGAATGAGTTCGACAGCGCCACATCGAAGCTGTGATCGACAGCCTTGTTGGGCACGTAATCCAGCCGGCACTCGGGGTCCACATTGTCCAGGTTGATGGTGGGCGGAAGCTTCTGGTTGAGCAGTGCCATCACGGTGATGCCGGCTTCAAGGCCTCCCGCGCCGCCCAGCAGGTGGCCGGTCATGGACTTGGTTCCGCTGATTTTGAGTCTGTGGCTCAGTGCGTGCTCGCCAAACACCAGCTCAATCGCGCGCGATTCGTTGCCGTCGCCGGCAGGCGTTGAAGTGGCGTGGGCGTTGACATAGCCCACTTCTTCCGGAGTAATCTTCGCGTCTTTCAAGGCTGCCCTCATGCTGCGCTGCGCGCCTGCGCCTTCGGGGGCAATGCCTGTCATGTGATAGGCGTCGGCGCTCATGCCGTAGCCAATTACTTCGCCCAGAATCTTTGCGCCCCGCGCCTTGGCAAATTCGAGCTCTTCGAGAATCAGAATGCCCGCGCCCTCGCCGATCACAAAGCCGTCGCGATCCCTGTCAAAGGGGCGGCTGGCGCGTGTGGGTTCGTCGTTGCGGGTGGAGAGTGCGCGCAAGGCCGCAAATCCGCCCACCGAGAGCGGCGTCACGGATGCTTCCGCACCTCCGGCAATCATCACGTCCGCATCGCCGTACATGATCATGCGCGCCGAGTCGCCAATGGAATTGGCACTCGTAGCACAGGCCGTGGCCGTAGCCGAGATGGGCCCCTTGGCGCCATAACGGATGCTGATCTGCCCGGCCGCCATGTTCACAATGACCGCGGGAATGAAGAAGGGAGAGATTTTGCGCGGGCCGCCTGCGAGCAGGTTGGAGTGCTCGCGTTCGATAATCTCAAATCCGCCGATGCCCGACCCGATGTATACGCCCACCCGGTCGGAATTTTCGTCGGTGATTTGAAGGCCCGACTGGGCCATCGCTTCCTGGACGGCCGCGAAGGCAAAATGAATGAATCGCCCCATCTTGCGCGACTCTTTTTTGTCCACGAAGTTCAAGGGGTCAAAGTTCTTGACCTCGGCGGCAAAGGTGACGGGGAAGCCAGTGGTGTCAAACCCCTGAATAGGGGCCATACCACTGGCGCCAGCCAATAGCTGCCGCCAAACTTCGGGCGCGGTGTTGCCCACACCGCACACCAGCCCCAGGCCGGTGATAACGACTCGACGCGCCACTGGCTACTTGGCACCTTTCGGGTCTTTCGCGTTCTTCTCGATGTAGTCGATCGCGTCCTTGACGGTCTTGATCTTCTCGGCGTCTTCGTCCGGGATCTCCAGGTCGAAGGCCTCTTCGAACTGCATCACCAGTTCGACCACGTCCAGCGAGTCCGCGCCCAGGTCTTCCTGGAAGCTGGCGCCGGGAGTCACCTCGGCTTCGTCCACTTGCAACTGCTCGACGATGATCTGTTTTACCTTATCTTCAACGGCCATGCCTGCTTCTCCTCGTTTTCTTCAAGACTTGAGAGTGGTTCCGGGGTCGACTGCAATCCCACACTGCTTGCCTACAATACCGGCCCGGGTGATGGGTACACAACCATTGCGCGAAAAAAAGTGCACAAGGCCCCGAATCTCCAAGTTTATAGGGCGGGTGGGGGTGTGTAAAGGACGAGCCAGTGATCAGGGATCAGGGGTCAGAGGTCCGTTGCCTTCGCACTCGATTCTCTCGCCATTTTTTGCCGCGATATGCACAGATCGAAGGCGTACATTAGGCGAAGCGGGAGAGGGAAGCGATGCAGGGTTTGATTGGCGCGTTGGTGGCGGCGTTTGCGGGAATTGTGCTGGGATTCTGGCTGAGGGCTGCCTCAAATAAGGCGGAAAAGGCCCAGTTGGAGCGCCGCACCGCGGAGCTGGCGGACGAAGTAGCCGCCACGCGCACGGAACTGGCCCGCGTACAGGCTGAATCGGCTGCGCGCGCCGGGTTTGAATCGCTGGCCGCGGAGCGCGAAAAGACCATTGCGCGGCAGGCGGAGGAGGAAGAGCGTCTGCGCGCCGAACTCCAGGCCAGGGGCGCGTCGGAGAGCGCCCAGAATGCACGCGTGAAGGAGCTTGAGGCCGACTTGCGCAACGAGCGCGCAGGCCTGCAAGAAAAGCTGGCCTTGCTGGAGTCGGCGAAAAATGCGCTCGCCGACCAGTTTGAGGCCCTGGCCGGAAAAATTCTCGATGAAAAAACAAAGTCGTTCACCGAGGGTAGCCAGAAGGAACTCGGGAACCTGCTGACGCCGCTGAAAACCCAGATCGAGGACTTTCGCAAGAAGGTGGAAGAGGCGCAGAGCGATTCAAAGACAGGCGTGGCAAAGCTGGAAGGGCTGATCGGGAATCTGGGCGGCTTGAACCTGCAACTGGCCGAGGAAGCGCGCAACCTGACCACCGCGCTGCGTGGATCGGCCAAAGCGCAGGGCGACTGGGGCGAGTTTATTCTGCGCGATCTGCTGGAGAAGGCCGGCCTGCGCGAGGGCGAGCAGTACACCTTCCAGCAGAGCCACACCGGGCTTGACGCGGAGGAAGGCGAAAAGTCCCGCACGGCGCGTACCGACGTGATTGTCTCCCTGCCCGGCAGGCGCAATCTCATCATCGACTCCAAGGTTTCGCTGACCGCATATACCGACTACGCCAACGCGGATACCGAGGACGAGCGCAAGGCATCGCTGAAGCTGCACCTGGCCAGCGTGCGCGGGCATATTGCGGGCCTGTCGAAGGCGGGATATCACAAGCTGCCGGGCGTGGAGTCGCCCGACTTTGTGGTGATGTTTGTTCCTGTGGAGCCGGCGTTTTTGCTCGCGCTGCAAGGCGACGGCGAACTGTGGGCCGATGCGTACGCGCAGGGAATATTGCTGGTGGGGCCAACGACTCTGCTTTACGTCATTCGCATTGTGAACGTGCTGTGGCAGCAGGAATTGCAGGCCCGCAGCGTACGCGATGTGATGAACCGCGGCGCGGAGCTGTACGACAAGTTCGTGAATTTCGTGAGCGATCTGGAGGCGGTGGGCAAAAGCCTGCGCGCGGCGGATACCAGCTACTCAAGTGCGATGAAGAAGCTCAGCGAAGGCCGGGGAAATTTAGTCCGGCAGGTGGAATTGCTGAAGGGGCTGGGCGTGCGGACGACGAAGTCGTTGCCGAGGAACTTGCTGGATGCTGCCGATGCGGATGAGCCGGGGCTGGCCCTGGCCGCGGAAGCGGAGGAATCCGCGGAAACCGAAGGCTGACACCGCTGACACGCGCGCAGCGCGGCGAACCGCGCTAACCTGCCAGACTCTGAAACGCTTCGCGCAGGCGCTTCCAGGTCGTTTCCAGGTCTTCCGGCAGCATGCGGGTTTCGCCGATCGTGGTCATGAAGTTGGTGTCGCCCAGCCAGCGGGGCAGTGCGTGCATGTGCAGGTGGCCGGCCACGCCCGCGCCGCCGGCTTGCCCAACGTTCAAACCAAAGTTGAAACCTTGTGGTTTGTAGACGGCTGCGAGTGCGCGCTCGGTGCGCTGGCCCAGATCGATCAGCTCGTGCGCAGCCTCCAAAGGCAGCGCGGCAAGACGGTCGAGGTGCGCGTAGGGCATCACCATCACGTGGCCGGAGGTGTACGGAAACGCATTCAGACAGAGGAAGCAGTGACTTCCGCGGTGAATGAGCCCGGCAGCACGCTCGGCGTCCTCCGCGGCCATGCCGTTGGCGATGGCGTAATCGACCGATGCAATCAGGTTGCAAAAGACGCAGCCGGTGTCGCCGGGCCAGGCCGAGAGCGCGTCCGCAACGCCCGGGCGCGAGGACGACTTTGCGGAGGTCATGTAGGCATAGCGCCAGGGTGTCCAGAGATGGTCCATAGGGGTTGCGCTGTTCACCCACAGTATAAGGTGCGGTTTCTGCCGTGACAGAAAAGGTGGGATGGGTGCGCCGGATTGCAGCCAGTCCACCCTATGGGACAGAGGCAGGCAGGAAGATTCGGGAGAATCGATCGCGTCGAGCCTTAATACGGTACTTAAGTCCAATGGGCGGATTGCGGCGAGATGAAATTGCGATTGCAATTCCTTTTCGGGCCGGTTGTGGGCAAGCTGTTGGATTGACGCGGGAAAGCGGAGATCGCTATACTCGGAAGTGTAGTTTGCTGTGCGGATTCCAGCAGCGAGCTACGGCCGCCCTCCAGCAAGCAGTTGCCTGCCGGGTGTTTCCCAAGGAGATCAGTCGCGAACGCCCCAGCGCAACATGCTGGGAGGACTGTCCCTTGAAAGACGCCGCCGGCACAAACAACGCTCGACGGCAGGGCAACGGCCGGGTCTTTTGGCGGCGGCAAACGCCGCACAAAAGCCAAACCCAGCGGCAGGCATTTCGATGCCGCGGGAGCAAGGAATTCCGGAGCCGCAGTGATGCCAAACGTCCTCAATCCCGAACCCGAGAGCATAACCCTGAACACCGAATTGGAAACCCCAACCCTCGAACCTGCGACGGAGCACGAGAATCTGTCGTACGAATCCACGTCCAACCCTGAGACCGCCGAAGCAGTCGATATTTCCGCGCTGGACGCCGATGCCCCAACCGAGCCTGTAGCCGAGGCCGCGCCTGAAGTGGTTGCCACGCAAGTGGAACCCAAGGCCGAGGCCGCGCCGCTCGCACCCGTGGTTGCAACGGAAGTCGCCGCGCACTCCGCAGCCGTGGAAGAAGAACCGGCGCACGAAGCGCATGGCCTTGAGTCACACGGCCTGGAGTCGATGGATGACTTCTCCGC
>Ga0182012_10004720_pt1 | contig 14172 bp, 6 predicted proteins | sample 612S2SmetaG_FD_120486 | JGI IMG/M metagenome (GOLD analysis project Ga0182012, IMG submission 120486) | Permafrost microbial communities from Stordalen Mire, Sweden - 612S2S metaG | ecosystem: Environmental > Terrestrial > Soil > Wetlands > Permafrost | place: Sweden: Stordalen | collected... | reverse complement strand
GCTTCCGCACGACCTGCTCCGGCGTATGCCTGCGTCTCGACATCCGATCGCTCCTTCGATCCATTCTCCAGGATCATCGAAGCTCTCACAACACCCGGACCGACCTCAGGGGGTCCCGCCAACACGACTGGCGCGAGACTGGCGCGCAGTATCCGGGGAGGTATGTCCTAGCGCCGACCCGGCCCCACGCGGGAACGCCCGATGCAGTCGTCGCACCACAGCGCATCATAAGGCCAGTCGCCCAGCTCGGCCCACGGGCACCTACTCAAGCAGCAGGGCGAGCACCGGCGCCGGCAACGCCCACGCAGGGTTCGACAGATCGAGGACCGTCCGCGTAGCCACCACGCCCGCAGAGAACTTCCCCTCGATCACCCTCGCCTCGGCACGCCATCCGGAGGACACCCACTTCGACTCGATCGGCACGGTGTGCGCCGTCCCCGAGGGAGTCGGCACGGCGACCGGGGCGAAGTCGATCTCCTTCCCTCCGCCCGTTCGCAGGTACCCGATGGAGTCGTCGTCTTCCCATCGCCCGGGCTCGAGATCGTCGATGGCTCGGGCCAGCGCAAGGCCGAGACACGCCTCGGTGAGACGAGTGAAGTCCGGGTGTGGGAGTCCAGCCCGCAGCCGCGAACCAAGCCATGCGAGCACCGGGTCGCAGAGGTATAGCTTTGATTGGGCCCCAGCCACCCTCCGCCCGTCCTCGTCGACCTGGTGGCACCAGATCGCCGCGTAGGTACGGACGAGACGCATGAGACGCAGGTCGGCCGTCTGGCGGCTCCCATAGCCGAGGTCCTCGGCGAGCGCTCGACGGTTGAGCGGCGAGGTGCAGCGGCCCTCAAGCGCGGATAGTAGCTTCGGCACCGAGTCCTCCGCCGCCTCCGGGTCCACGTCTCGATGCAGCCACGCCGTCAGGTCCCGCAAGAACGCCTCGCTAACCTCGCCGGTCTTGTGGTGCTCCGCGACCGCGCGCGGAAAGCCACCCGAAGTGAGGTACGCCTGCCAGGCCAGATCGAGCTCGTCCACGAAGAGCTCGAGCGACTCCGCGAGGACCCGGGCGGCCTCGTCCTGGAGCGCCCACGGCGAGAGTCGGGCGGGCAGGGGAATCTCCCTGCCCGCAGCGGCGAGCACATCCCGGAAGCTCATCGGATGAAGGATCCGGGATCTTCTTCTCGCGGAGGTCCCGGCCCTGCCGGCGAGGAGGTCCCGCTCCACCTCGGCCTCCCGGTCCCAAGATGAGCCGGTGCACACCACCGTGTCGGCGCCGAGCTCGGTGTTGTCGCGGAGGTACTTCAGCGCCTGCGTCCAGCCCCGGAGCCCGGTCACCTCGTCGAGGAACCAGACGCGACGCGCCTTCCCCACGGATCGGGTGAGCTCCCGGCCAAGCTTCGCCACGCGACCCAGGTCAGACGCACGCATCCCGTCGGTCGGCACGTAGACGAGCTGACGCGGATCCACGTCCCCGCGTCCGCAGAGGCGCGCCGCCGTATCCTTCAGCAGCACGGACTTGCCGATCCGCCGAGCGCCACGCAGCACGACGAGCTTGTCGTCGACCGGGCCGTCAGCGACATCATCGAGCAGGCCCGAGCGGTAGCCCAAGTCATAAGCGGCCCTGGCGCGAAGCATCTGGTCGCTCGCCACCCAGGCGAGGGCATCTCCCCCCGTTGTTGCCGCACGCCACCATGGGTTGCAATCACGAAGCCGCTCGCGCAGTTCATCATCCCTCATGGAATGAACCTACCAGAATGGCCCCCGTCCTGGTAAGGATACATGTCGCGAATCCCCCCGGTCTTGGTAAGCAATTGACCTACACCACCTCATCCCAGCGCCAGCGCGAACGCGAGCGCTACACCATCGGCGGTCCCAGCGCCGGCCACCCGCCCCCCTGCGCGACCTACGCTTCACCGTCCGCGCGCCCCAGGTAGGCGTCGAGCTGTGCGGCCGCCTCGCTCTCGTTGCCGGGCATCAGGTGACCGTAGAGGTCGAGTGTGATCTGGATGCCCACGTGGCCCATGTACGTCGAGAGAGCCTTCGCGTTGACCCCGGCGGCGATCATTAGCGACGCGAAGGTGTGCCGGCACTCGTGCAGCGTGATCGGCTCAAGCGGCGGTTCGCGCGACCCTGACGGGACCAACTCGCCCTGGTCGTCCAGTTGCCAGCCCCACGCTTTGCGGGTGTGTTCCCGCATCGTGGTGTCGTTGAATGGTCTGTCGGTTGTGACACCAAACACGAGCCCGTCCGTCCAAGCGAGGGCCTGCAGCTGATCGTCCAGGTAGCCCCGGAGGATCGCGGGGATCGGGACGCGCCGGTCTTTGCCGGACTTCGTGGCGATCTCGCCCTCGACCGCATCCCAGCCGCGCCGCACATGGATCACGCCGGCTGCCAGGTCCACGTCCTCACGGCGCAGCGCCATCAGCTCACCACGGCGCAGCCCTGCGTACATAGCGGTCGCCCACAGCGCCCGGTCCGCCGGTCGGAGTGCCGCGAGCAGATCGGTGCACTCATCAGGCGAGGCGATCCGATCGCGACCACTGCTCACCGCTGGCATCTCCAGGTCGCTCGTCGGGTTCACCGCGATCCCCGTCTCGGGCCGTGCCAGCGCCCGCTTGTAGATCGCACGGAGCGGAAGCAGCGTCACACCGATCGCGCTCTCGCTCAGGCCCGAGGCGAGCAGCCCGTCGACGAGGTCTTGCAGATCGGTGCGTGTGACCTCCGATAGTCGCATCGAACCGATCTCGGGCAGCAAGCGCAGCCGCAGCGCGATCTCATACGCCCTAATCGTTGCCGGCTTATACGGGTCGCCCTTACGGTTGCGGATCAGACCCTCCCGCGCGCCCTGTAGCCATACCTCGGCGGCCTGATCCACAGTGGTCGACGTCGACGCGCGCAGCGTCCGCTTGCGGACCGCTGTCTTGGTGTCGTCGCGCCACGCCTGCGCCGCGGCGTGCGTCGGGAACGTCTTGCGGATCTTCTTACGGTCGCGCTTGCTGTATACAAACGCCTCGTATGGGCACTTGCAGCGGCCGTTTCCATTGCACTCGCGGCCGTGGCGCTGACGCACTCCGGTGGCCATCAGAAACCTCGTCCGGGTGCTACGACGGTATACCGTGCTGATTGCATGGGAGCTAACTCTCCTGTGCCATGCCCCCGGCCGCGACAACGGTGCGGGGGCGCTTTGTAGGTGCTCGGCATTCTACTCCCCCACTCCGACGCTTTCAGCGTGCCGGTCGAGCCAAGCCTGAAGCTCGCTGACCGGGATCAACTTGCGGCGCCCGACGCGCACAAGCCGCACGTCGGGCTCGATATGCGCGCGCCAGGTATCCCAAGACACGCCCAGCGCTTCGCACGCCTGTTCGACACTGAGCGCCAGAGCGGGCGCGCTCCGATTCTGGTCAATAAGGGTGGCTGCCGTACGTGACGAGATTGAGGCCATCGCGGTTACAGACCCCAACCTGCCCGAACCGGCCAACGCATCAGGTACAGACGCGACGCCTTCGTGCGACAAGCGCGCAACCGATCGCCTTCGGCTGTCGATTGAACGGCCTTGCGAGCACGCGGGCTTCGCCCGCCAGTGACTGAGCCTCCACTGGTCGGCTCTCCTACCGTCCCCGGCGCTGTGTCGCTCCGACCTGTGCAGCCCTTCGGGCTGCTCGCTCGCCGCTCGCTATCGCTCCAGGCTCCGCTGCCGACGCACAGCACCAAAGCCCAAACAGACTAGATGCTCACCTGAGCGAGCGCTGTGTCCGCGCTGTGCAAAGTCGTTGGCCGGTCTCGGGGGGTCGTGGTCTGTATCGGGTGTGATGACCGCAGCCAGCATCGGTGCCGCCAAGGGCGGCGGGTACGCGCGCTACCTGGAGTCAAAGACCGTGGAGCCAGAGCGCGGCGACTACTACCTGAGCCCCGACGGGGAGCTCACCCAAGCCCCCGGCCAGTGGCTTGCGAGCCCTGACACGCTCGCGCGGCTAGGGATCGAGGGCAGCTCGATCGAGGGCCCAGACTTCATCGCGCTGATGGAAGGTCGCCACCCCCGAAGCGGAGCGTGGCTTCGCCGAGCCGGCGCCACCGGCGGCCGTGGCGGCGGGATCGACCTAACTTTCAGCGCGCCGAAGTCGGTCTCTGCCGTGTGGGCGCTCGGGGACGCGAACCAACGCCGCGAGATGGAGGCTGCGCACGCCGCGGCGGTGAGCGAAGCGATGGCTCATCTCACCGAAACGGTGCCGACGGTGCGCCACCGCTATGGCGGGCAGCAGGTCGAGGAGCACGCGCGAGAGGTAGTGGCCGCCGAGTACCGCCACACCACTTCGCGGGGTGTCCTTGCAGGAGACGGTCCCGACCCGCAGCTGCACAGCCACGTGGTCATCACGAACGCGATCCGCGAGGACGGGCGGATCGTCGCGGTCGCTTCCAGGCCGATCTTCCGCTCCGCGCGAGAGGTCGGTGCCTACTACCGCTCCGCGCTCGCGCACCAGCTTCAGCAGCGGGGTTATGCGATCGAGCGGGGCACCGGCAAACATGGGCGCTACTTCGAGATAGCCGGGGTGCCGCGCGGTCTGCTCGACGCCTTCTCCGCGCGCAGCCGCGAGGTCGCCAGAGCCGCCGAGCGCTTCCGCGCGCAATGGGGTCGCGCGCCCGAGCGCGGCGAGCTGCGCCAGCTCAAGCTCGAGAACCGCAAGGCGAAGGTGCTCGTCACGCGCGCCGACCTGCAAGTGGTCTGGAACGAGACCGCCGCGCGCTTTGACTTCGCCGGCGATAAGCCCACGCGGCTGCTCGGCATCACCGGCGAGCCGCCGCCGGAGCGTGCCCTCGAGGATCGCGTCGAGGAGCGCCTGACCGAGCGCGCCGCGACGTTCGAGCCGGGCGAGTTTCGCGCGGTGCTGCTCGAGCAGTCCGTCGGTGAGCTCTCACCACGCGAAGCGCTGGACCTCTCACGGGCGATGATCGCCGAGCGCCGCGTCCTGCCGTTGGAGGGCGGACTGATGACGACGCTCACGGTGCGTGCCCGCGAGCAGGCGATCGAGCACAGGTTCGCAGGGCTCGCCAGCGACGGTAGCCGGGACGTAGGGGAGAGGGCACGTTCGATCGCAGGCGATCAGGTAGCGGAGCGGATCGGGGGACGCCTCAGCACCGAGCAAGCCCACGCGCTACAGGTCATCACGGGCCCCGAGCGGGCCGCGATCCTCGTCGGGCCGGCGGGCACCGGCAAGGGGGTCGTGATCGACGCTGCCGCCCGCGCCGAGCAGTACGGCGGCCATCAGACCCTGGGGATCGCGGTGTCCGGGTCCACCGCGCAAAGGCTCGGTCAGGACAGCCCCGCGCTCGCCGGTCAGACGTTGACCCTGGACGCGCTCGTCTCGCGCGTGGAGCGCGGCCAGCTCCACATCGACACGGACACGACGATCTACTTCGATGAGGCCGGCATGGCGGACACCGACCGCCTCGACCGGCTCACCGAGGCCGTGGAGCACAGCGGGTCAAAGCTCGTGGCGATCGGCGACGCCGCGCAGCTGCCCTCGATCGGCGCGGGGGGCATGTTCGCCCGGCTCGGCGACATCGCCCCGAGCGCGGAGCTCTCAAACATTCGACGGACCCTCGACCGCGACGAACAGCGCGCATGGTCAGACCTGCGCGCCGGACGCTCAGACCGCGCGATGGCGCACTACCACGCACGCGGGCAACTGCACATGGAGAACACACGCGATGAGGCCGTCGAGCAGGCCGCGCAGAACTGGGCGGCGCTCACCGAGACCCACGAGCCGAGTGAGGTCGCGCTGATCTCCGACGCATCAAACCAGGAGATCCACCGGCTCAACGCCCGCGCCCAGCACTTCCGTTCAGAGCGCGGCGAACTCGGCGAGCTCGAAGTCCCCGTGCCCGGCGTCCACTACGGCATCCGTCAAGGCGACCGGGTAGCGATGATCGACCAGCACCACGTGCCAGGCTCAGAGCGCATCGAGAACGGCAGCCGCGGCGAAGTCCTCGACGTCACCCCCGCCGGGGAGGTACTGATCGAGTTCGACGTGACCGGGCGACAGCGAAGATTGGCCGGCGAGGATCTCGGCCGCGTGCGCCTGGGATACGCGCAACACATTCACCGTGCCCAAGGCGCCACCGTCACCCGCACGCTCGTCGTCACCGGAGGCTGGCAGACGAGCAAGGAGCCCGCCTACGTCGAGGCGTCCCGCGCCCGCCACGGCACCGACTGGTTCGTCTCCCGCGAAGACCTCGGAGTCGAAGGACACGACACCGACCGCATCCAACGACTCGCCCAGAACATGCGCCGCAGCCACGCACAGACCCCATCGCTCGCGCACCCCGAGCTGCCTGGCGACACCTGGAATCCCACCCGCGACCCGCTGCGCCTGCGGCATCTGTTCCCGAATATGAGCTGGCTGGTACGAGCCTCAAGGCGCGACGCTCCCGATCGCGCTGCCGAACGGGGGCGCTGACCGCATCCACAACGCTCCCCAGCACCCGCGTCACGCAAGGCGGGGCCGCTTGCCCTCGACCCGATGACGAGCTAAAATTTGTCCGTGCTCCCGTGAGAGCGCTCCGTAGGGTCAGAGCCCCAGGTGCTCTCGGCCCGCTATCCGGAAAAGCGTCAACGACGACTTGCGGAAAGTCCCTCTGCGATGGACCTGGGGTATCGCGGAAGAGGAGACAACCATGTCACAGCGTCCAAGTAATCGCAACGAACAACGCCGAGCGCGTGCCCTTCAGCGTGAGCAAGGCGTCTCATATACCCACGCCCTCAATAAAGTTCGCGAGGCAGCAGATCAGACCACGACCATACCCGCCGAGCTCCGCTTTGTTCTCTCACTGATGGACGATCTGCGTCAGAATGGCGCGGACGGCGCCGCGCAGTCGGTGATGAGAAACCGCGCCGCCGACTGGTTTCAAGACCGAAGCACGGTCACCAAGGACACGGAAGATCTCCTCCGACTCGCCGGCCACGGACTCGAAAGCTGGGCGATTCACGGCTTGAGGGCCATCGGAGAGGACGAGCTGATCGAGTTGGCCAACGGATGGCTCCCGCTAACCCAACCCGCGAATGCTGAGCCGCTGCAGCAGATCGTCGGCTCATGGCGGGACATCCTCCGCTCACGAGAAGCGCCATCTCCGCCGCGATTGCCGGTCAGGCGAGAGAGCGTGATCCAGATTCTCGCGCACCTTCAACTCGCACTACAGAGAATCACGAAACTAAGGGGAGCGACCAGTTGGACCGGCGAATCTCAAAATGCAGCGACCCAGGCCGCGGAACAACTCGGCAGCGCGCTCTCCCAGACCTTCAGAGGAGGCGTGGTCACGGCCCTGCCGCCTGCGACCCAGGCTGCACTGGTTGCTCTTCGTTCTCGCTGAGCTCTCTATCCAGACTTAATCCACTCTCTCCACTCTCCGCACCACGCGGCGAGCACATCCGCGGAGTGCTCGCCGCGCAATTCGCGTGCCTCAGCTTCCGACGTTCGTACATCCAAAACATCAATCGGCCTTCGTCCACGCCAGGACAGAGGCTCGGCCAGGGCGGACCGGTGCTCGCGCCGTGCGCTCCGTGTGGCGTTCGTCGAAGAGCGGTGATTGCGCCGATCAGATGGGCCCTATGCTACCGGCGCCTTCCGCCCTCTCATCTCGCTGGCTTCAGTAGAGCGCCGTCCCGGACGATCGAGTCGGCCTCAACGAGCTGGTCGACGACTCGATTTAGAGTGGCGGCGATCGAGGGCCCACTTCGTCGCCAGCCGAAAAGCCGCGCGGTCGACCGCGTCGCCTCATCTCGATCAATTACTCGGGCGTCTGAGACGAGCCTCACGAGTGCTTGGCCCAACTCGATATCGGATATCTCACGTACGTCGCGGCGGGACCTAGGGTCGTCGTCGTGGGGGACGCGGACGACGTCGACCCGCTGATGCGGGACGCCGTAGGCGTTGCCCAGCTGCATGATCCCGCCGGCTCGTAAGAGGCTCCAAACCCCCTTCGATATCGCCTCGCGCCGGCGCTCGGTGCTCGTCGCGTCCCACGCCGCAAGCACCCGCTTGACAAGCAGGTCCTCGGCGATCGGGCCCTCGCATGCCACGACCTCAAGGATCGCGCTCCGAACGGTGGCGGAGGCCCGTGGATCGGCGATGTCTCTCTGAGAATCGCCGGAAACCAATGCTGCTTTGTATGGCTCACTCCACGTTGGAGGCGCGGCGAGGTCCAGATCTTCGAAGGCCACCACGGTCGGCGGCGACACCACATGGACACGGGACGCCGGCTCCGACGTCATCGCGGCCTGAATCGCGTCTTTCAGGCGCCGTTCCTCTCCGGGCCGGTCTCGATACCAGCTTGGCCCCCATATCCGGTGCAGCGTCCAGCCGAGCCCGACGAGCACTTCTTCCCTGAGCCGATCGCGATCTCGTGCTACGCGCGATGAGTGATACATCGCGCCGTCGCACTCAATCCCGAGAACGAACCTGCCGCGATTCCTCGGATCCCTGATCGCCATGTCGATGCGGTAGCCCGCGGTACCCACCTGCCCCGCAACGTCGTGACCCCAGCCCTGGAGCACTGCGATTACGGATTCCTCGAACGGGCTCTCGGCCAGCCCACTTGCATCCGTACCGTCGGCAACAGCGAGCACAGACGGACCGTGCTCCGCGAACTCCATGTACCGACGAAGCGCATCGATGCCTGGGTTCGCGCTCTCGGCCAGAGCCTCCGGCCCGAAAGAGCTCACGATCTCGACTCGGCTCCGAGCTCGGGTGACTGCAACATTCAGCCTGCGCCATCCACCCTCGTTGATGATCGGGCCGAGTCCCATGGTCATCTTCCCGTGTTCGTCGGGGCCGTACCCGACACTGAAAATGATGACCTCGCGCTCGTCCCCCTGGACGTTCTCGAGGTTCTTGATGAATAGACCTTCGAGCCGGTCGGCGCTCATCAGGTCGGCAAACTCAGGATCGCCATACCGGCTGTCGCGCTGGAGCATGGCTTCGATGAGCGACGCCTGTGCCTCGGAGAACGCGACGACTCCAATGCTTCGCTGTCCTGTCTCGGCGTGGATGAAGATGCGATCCACCACTGCCTGAGCCTCGATCGCGTTGTCGCGCGACGTCCCCCGTCGATAGACCCCGGGGACCCTGAAGCTCTCGACGCCGAGATCGGGCGCCGTCTCCGAGGCGCTCGGGAACGTGATCAGGCGCCCCCCGTAAAAGCGATGGTTCGAGAACGCAATCAGGTTCTCGTGTCGGGATCGGTAGTGCCACGTCAGGGGCAGGGAGCGGAAAGTCCCAGAGCGCTTGCTTTGTCCCAGTACAGACTCGACCTCGGCAAATTCTTCTTCTTCCCAGCCGTCGCCGTCGTCGGTGGCCCTGTCGAAGAAGCTGCTCGGGGGAAGCTGCTTCTCATCTCCGGCCACAATCATCGCCTCGCCGCGGTACAGGGCGTTGACCGCATCGCACGGCTTCACCTGTGACGCCTCATCGAAGATCACGAGATCGAACACGATGTCGGCTGGTAGATACTGGCTCACGGAGAGAGGGCTCATCATGAAGCAGGGCTTGATTGCCTGGGCGACCTCTGTCGTGCGGCTGAGCAGCTCGGCGACAGGCATGTGCCGCTTCTTCTTCTGTGCCTCGTTCTGGATGATCGAGGCGACACCCACGATTGCACTGGGGCGACGTGCATTTGCCTTGTCCATGACGCGGTGGGTGGCGTTCGCGATTACGCGCTTGTCGAGCTCGGCAAACTCGTGGACGAGACGGTCCCGGTCGCGTGAGCGCAGCGGCCCGAGCTCCTCCGCGCGGTCTTCCAGCGCGGCGTCTGCTGTTGCCTCCAGGGAGCTTCGGAGCAGCACGTCTGAGACGTGAGATGCCTGTACCGGCGTTTCCGCGCAGAAGTCGAGAGCATCCGCGAGGCCAAGAGATCGGACCGTTTCGGCCGCCGAGAGATGCTCAATCCAAACCTCGATGTCACCCCTGGATTCAAGGAGCCGGGCAATCCGCTCGCTGGCGTCGTCGAAGCGCGCTTCGAGGTCTGCGGCGATAGTCGATCTGCGCGCCGTTTCGAACTGCATGAGCAGCTGATCGAGCACGGACTTCCACCGCCAGACTGCCTCACGAAGGTCGGAGCCGTCCACTTCTGCGTGGGCAAGACGATGTAGAGCCGCCTGCGTAATAAGCGGCCCCGCAAGCCTGCGCGTCTCGACCGTCCACTCGACCGCCGCGCGCAGCGCCTTCGGATCGACAAGCAGCCCGGACCAGTGCTCGCCGAGGATCTCGACCGCAGCGCTGTCGTTGTCGCGGTCAACATGCAGTCGCTGCGCCTCGGCGACGGCGAGATGGGCAAACTGGGCGTCGCGGCGCCCGATGCCGGCCCTAAGCTCGTCGACTGGTCTCATCAACTCACCCGTCGCGCGCAGTAGAGCTTCGACTCGACGCAAGGAAGGCGCTGCGGTTTCGAATGGTCCGCTGCAGATCGGCTTGAGCGACGCCGGCATCCGCGATCTGATCTCGGATAGAGCCTCATCGATCTTGGCAACAAGCCCGCTCAGGCCGGCAGGGACGTCACCAGTCAGCGCGGTGATCATGCGAGAGCGATCGGCGACTCGGCCATCACATAGCTCCAGAGCATTCGCCGCCCGGTCTAGGCGTTCGTGGATTCCGTCAACGCTCACATCGTCTGCGCGCCATATCGGTCCCAGCTCCTCATCGAAGCGTCCCGACTGCCCGTGAAGCTCTCGGTGGGCTTCCTGCCACGCGACCGCCGACCCGATCCTCTCGATGGCCTCCTTGGGCTTGAGCGTAGGCGCCGTTGCCGCGAGGGCCGATCGGTCGGCCTTATAAGCGCCTCCTAGCTTCTTCAGCCCCTTGTACTCGTCGCGGAAGCGGGCCTGCAGCCCGGCTAGGTCAAGATCTAGAGCCGCCGGCTCAAACGCCTCGGCAACCGCCCTCGCCTCGCTCTCGGACGCGAGCAGCGGAGCGAGATCGGTGGCTGCAGCTCGCACGGTCTCGATTGCCTCGGAGGACGCTAGCCACGCCGCTTCAGGACGGTAGTCCTCCTGCGCAAGCGCAGCGAGCTTGAGCAGCGCGTCGCAATCCTCCGGTGTCAGACCGGTCGCCCGAAGGCCGAACCCGACCGCGAGATCCGATACAACGGCGTCCACCCGCTCGTAGCCAGCAGCCAGCTGCGAAGCAGCCTCGGCCATGCGCTCCGCGTCCGTGAGCGTCAAATCAGCCTGGAGAGCGACCCCCGTTGCGTCTAGTTCCGACCATATGCGCTGGCACTCATCTGCATCGGGGAGGAGACGCTCCCAGCGCGAGCCCAGCAATCGCTCCGCAGTCGCTCGCTCAGCAGCAAAGGCCGCGGCCCGCTCCGAGTGCCGACCGGCAGCAGCTTCGAGAGCCGCCGGACTGGGAACGGCTAGCCAGTCCTGCACGAGACCGTCTGGAGGCTTCTCCAGCTGTTCGAGGAGCTGACAGAGCCGCTCAGCAGCGGAGGGTCCGCTGGGGGGCTGCAGGAGAAGATCTTCCGCAGCGATCTCGGCTATGCCTCTGAGTGCCTCCAGCTCCTCGGCGGCTCGGTCAAGTGTCGCTTGGACACTCTGCTCGACCGCGGCGCCCCACGACTTTGCCGCCGCGCCGGCCCATACAAAGTCCTCACCGCGCTCGATCACCTCCCAGCTGCCGGCGAGGCGAAGTCCGAGCGCTGACACGGCCTGGAGCTCAGCTGGGTCGACGAGAGCACGGCTCGCCACCGGGGCGTGGGGCAGGTGCTGAAGGCCTGAGATCATGCCGAGCAGTTGGTGAAGAGTCCGTCCGCCGAGCGCATCGATCGGGGCGTTGAGCGCCTCCGCATAGGAGCTGAGCGGAACACGCCGGGCCTGTGCCTGGGCGAGGTCTGACTCCATGAGAAGCTCCGGCGACCTGGGCCTGTGGAGCAGCGATTCGCCCAGCGCGGTTGCGACGACCTTGCGCGTGGTCTTGTGGCTGTGAAGCTCGAGCACGAAATCGCCGAGGCCCGCCTTCTCCAAGCGCTTGTAGACAACGTCGAGTGCCGCGGCCTTCTCGCTGACGAAGAGGACCGTCTTACCGTTGCCGATCAGCTCCGCGATGATGTTTGCGATGGTCTGGCTCTTGCCGGTGCCTGGAGGCCCGTCCATCACGAACGATCGCCCTTCCCGAGCAGCGGCGACGCATTGGCGCTGGGACGCGTCCGCGTCAAGGATGGTCATCGCGTACTCAGGGGGCACCCGGTGGTCGAGCGACGACTCCGGCACCGGGTCGAACGCGAAGTCGGAGACCGTGTCTGAGGGTTCGCCCGGGTCGCGCGCGAGAGCCGACACGACCGCGTGCTCGACGATGTGGTCCATGTTGTCGCGCAGGTCGCGGTACATGGCCTCCTTATGGAAAGAAAAGATCGAGAGCACGGTGCGCTCGCTGACGGTCCACTTTGGGTGTCCGGAGACCGCATGTCTGACGGCAGCCAGGAAACCCGAGACATCCAGCGAATCGTCGTCGCCGACCTCCGGCAGTTTGATGCCGAGCTCCGACTCGAGCTTCAGCCACAGCGCGGGATTGACCACCACTTCGTTTTCCGCCGGCTCAATCCGCCACCCCTCTCGTCCCTTCTCGGCAACGAGATCCACAGGGAACAGCAATAGGGGGCTGTCCAGCTCGGTTTCGCTCCGGTCGGCGGGATCGGACCACCGCAGCATGCCGATCCCCAGGTAGAGGATCCACACCCCCCGGTCCATGAATTCCTGTTTGGAGCGACGTGCCAGGCTGGCGCATGCCAACAGAACCTCTTTCGAGGTCTCCTTCTGCGTGTACACGGATGCCGGATCGCTCCCCGCGGCGGCAGCCTCTGCGTAGACAGACTCGGACTCCGCCTCCGAGGTCTCCTCGCCGAGCATTGTGTCAGTCGGCAGGAAGACGGACCAATACCGGCTCCGGCCCATCATTAGGCGATCGACTAGGACCTGCGGTCTCGGTAGCTCAATTTCGAGCGTCATTTTCGACGGGCGGAAGCGCAGGAGCTTGTTCCGTCCCGTGAGATCGAGCAACTCGTCGCGCCATTTTTCGACCTGCTGCCTAACTCTCGTGCTGCGCCCCGTCTCGGCCATCTCGCCTCCGCCGCATCGCCAGCCGAAGCGCGGATGATAGGGATACGGTCGTTGCCCGGACCGCTCGTGATCGCAGAACCGAAGGAGTAACCCGTCGAATCCCAAGGTGGCGTCCTGACGAGAACAGGAGCAGGCGCCCAACAGACGCTATTCCGCATGCGGCGGCGAGCCATCCTTGGCCCCTTATCGGGCCGACACGACCACGAGTTGAGACACGACGCTGTTCCCGTAGACGGGATAAAGCCATCATCCGCGCATAGACGGTTCCCGCCGATTTCGCCGCCTCCCGCAGTCATAGCTGACGCGAACGTCGTTCTCTCAGCCCTCATCGAGGTCTTCACGACCGGCGACCTGCTCGACGCGCTACGCGACGCCGGACACGACCCAGATCTTGCATGACTGGCGCGAGAACTGGCGCGAGCAGCCTTTTCGAGCGCCGCTGCTCTGGGCCTCAGCGACCACCCAGCACGACCAGCACCACCCCGAAAACCCAGTCCCTGGGCTACTTGATGTGCATGCCGCTGATCGCACGGGAGATCACCAGCTGCTGGATCTCAGCCGTACCCTCGAAGATGTCGTAGATCTTCGCGTCGCGATGCCAGCGCTCGACCGGGAACTCGCGGGTGTACCCGTTGCCGCCCAGAATCTGGATGGCGCGCTCGGTGACCCACACCGCGACCTCGCCGGCCTTGAGCTTGCTCATGGAACCCTCGGCGTTCTCGAAGCGCACGCCCGTGCGGCCCATCCATGACGCGCGCCAGACCAGCAGCCGGGCGGCGTCGATCTCCATCTTCATGCGTGCCAGCGTGAACGCCACCGCCTGGTTCTCCACGATCTTGCGCCCGAACTGCTCGCGCTCCTTGGAGTACCCCAGCGCGTACTCATAGGCGGCGCGCGCAACCCCGATCGCCTGCGCGCCGACGGTTGGCCTGGAGGACTCGAAGGTCTGCATGGCTGCCTGCGAGTTGCTCTTCTTGCCCTCGCGGACGCGAGCGAGACGCTCCTCGAGCTTCTCCTTGCCGCCGAGCACGTAACCGGCCGGGACGCGGCAGTCGTCGAGGAACACGTCCGCGGTGTGGGAT
>Ga0182012_10004719_pt1 | contig 14175 bp, 13 predicted proteins | sample 612S2SmetaG_FD_120486 | JGI IMG/M metagenome (GOLD analysis project Ga0182012, IMG submission 120486) | Permafrost microbial communities from Stordalen Mire, Sweden - 612S2S metaG | ecosystem: Environmental > Terrestrial > Soil > Wetlands > Permafrost | place: Sweden: Stordalen | collected... | reverse complement strand
GACGTGCTGCAAGGCGCCACCGACCTCGGCTTCATGTTCATGCCGAATTACCGCGGCTGGGTGGTGCTGGCAGCACTGGTCGTCTGCCTGAGCACCTGGGCGATCATCGAAAAGACCTCGCTGGGTGCGACGTTGCGGGCGGCGACGGAAAATGCGCCGCTGGTGGCCGCGTTCGGCGTGAATGTGCCGCGGATGGTTACGCTGACCTACGGCGCCGGCGTCGCCCTGGCCGCCTTCGCCGGCGTGCTGGCCGCACCGATCTACTCGGTGAACCCGAACATGGGATCGAATTTCATCAACACGGTGTTCGCCGTGGTGGTGATCGGCGGCATGGGATCGATCATGGGATCGATCGTCACCGGATTTGGCCTGGGAGTCGTCGAGGGGCTGACAAAAGTATTCTACCCGCAGGCATCAGCCACTGTGGTGTTCGTGGTGATGGTAATCGTCCTGCTGGCGCGTCCACGCGGGCTGTTCGGAAAGGCAGCCTGAGATGTTCGGTTTTTCGCGTTCGCAGTCGATTGCCTTCGTGCTGATGATCGCACTGATCGTCGTCAGCCCCTTCGTGCTGTACCCGGTGTTCCTGATGCGGGTTCTCTGCACGGCGCTGTTCGCCTCGGCCTTCAATCTGATGCTCGGCTATGTCGGGCTGCTGTCCTTCGGCCACGCGGCCTTCTTCGGCATGGGCAGCTATGTCACCGCCTGGACGATGAAGTTCTGGCATGTCGATGCGTCGATTGCGATCATTTTCGGTGGCGCAACGGGCGCTGCCTTCGGACTGGTGCTGGGTTATCTGGCGATCCGCCGCTCCGGTATTTACTTCGCGATGATCACGTTGGCACTGGCGCAGATGGTCTATTTCTTCTGCCTGGAAGCGCCCTTCACCGGCGGCGAGGACGGCATCCAGCAAGTACCGCGCGGGCATCTGTTCGGGTTCATCGATCTGTCGAACGACATGACGATGTACTGGGTGGTGGCAGCGGTGTTCGTCGGCGGATTTTTGATGATCCACCGCATCATCCACTCGCCCTTCGGTCAGGTGCTTAAAGGCATCCGCGAGAACGAACCGCGCGCCACGTCCTTGGGTTACCGCACCGATGACTACAAGCTGATCGCCTTTGTGCTGTCCTGCATGTTGTCGGGTGTCGCCGGCGGCACCAAGGCGCTGGTGTTCGGCATCGCGACCCTGACCGACGTGCATTATTCAACTTCGGGCGAGGTCGTGCTGACGACCTTGCTGGGCGGGCTTGGCACGGTGTTCGGTCCGGCGATGGGCGCGCTGGTGGTGACCTCGATGGAGAACTATCTGGCGCAGGCAGGTGCGTGGGTGACGGTGATCCAGGGCGCGATCTTCATGCTGTGCGTGCTGGCGTTCCGGCGCGGGATCATCGGCGAGCTTGGCGCGCTCTTCCGGCTGGCGCTGTAACGCGCGATGTCCTTTGCATTGAACCGCATTGGACAGATTGCCCTGGCTGTCCGGGATGTCGATGTCGCGGAGGCATTTTATCGCGACGTGCTGGGGCTGCGTCACTTGTATCGTTACGGCAATCTGACCTTTTTCGACTGCGCCGGGGTCCGCTTGCTGTTGGAGAAAGGACAGGACGCTGCTCACGCCTCACCTATTTATTTCGCCTGCGCCGATATCGCGTTGGCGGTGCGCGAACTGATCGGGCGCGGCGTGGTGTTTGCGGGGCCTCCGCATCGCATCGCGCGCATGCCGGATCATGATCTGTGGATGGCGTTCTTCGCCGACCCCGACGGTCATACGCTCGCGCTGATGCAAGAGGCGCCGATGGGTTATGTGCCACCGGATACGACCGTCTGACACCAGGCGGCGAGCCTGTCGAGCGCGTCGCCCAGGACCTGCGCATCGGTTCGCCCCGATCGAGCGCGGACATGAAACGAATGGTCGGCATCCGGTAGCAGCGTCAGGGCCGCACCCAGGCGTTGCACGAGTGGTTCCAGCAACTTCGTGTCCGCCAGCGCATCGCGGGTTCCTTGCAGGAACAGCATGGGAATCCGCACATCGAACAACGGCCGGGCCCGCTCGTCTGACGGTTTGCCCGCCGGATGCAGCGGGAAGCCCAAAAAGGCCAGACCACGCACAGCGGGCAACGGGGCTGTGGCCTGCGCCTGCGCAGTCATCCGCCCGCCAAACGATTTTCCGCCCGCGAACATCGCAATCCCCGGCACCAGCGCCATTGCCGCCGCAACGGCCGCTCTGATCGTTGCGTGGGCGAGCGATGGTGGATCCGGCCGCCTGGAACCCTTTTCCATGTAGGAGAACTGAAAGCGCAAACTTGCCACCCGCCGGTGGTGCAACCCGTCCGCGACAGCGGCCATGACGGGATGCGTCATGCCGGCGCCGGCTCCATGCGCCAGGACATAACAGGCAACGGCATCCGGCGGGACCATCAGCAGGCCCGAAACGGTCTGCGCATCACTGACCGTTATTGTAACGGGTCGGCTATAGTCCATCCCGCGTGCCTCCTCCCTGACGCGCCGATCATAGGCGCCAGCCGCCTCCTCTGCTATCACCCCGCCATGCCCATCCTGCTCGAAGCCCGCAATGTCGGCAGAACGTTTGGCGGCGGCCTGTTGGAGGGCCCGCCGACCGTTGCGCTCGCGGATTTCTCGCTGACTATCGACACCGACACCCCGTCAATTATCGCGATCGTCGGCGAGAGCGGCAGCGGCAAGACAACACTGGCCCGCGTGCTGCTGGGTTTGACGGAGCCGAGTTCGGGCTCGGTTCTCTACAAAGGCCTGGGCCTTGCAAGACTGAATGCGACGCAGCGGCGCGGTTTTCGCACCGATGTCCAGGCAATTTTTCAGGACCCGTACGGCGTCTATAACCCGTTCTATCGCGTGGACCACGTGCTGACCACGCCTGTCGCCAAGTACCGCCTCGCTCGGTCACGATCACAAGCTCGTGCGCTGATCGACGAGTCGTTGCGCGCTGTCGGCCTGCGGCCGGAGGAAATTCTTGGTCGCTTCCCGCACCAACTCAGCGGCGGGCAACGCCAGCGGGTCATGGTGGCGCGGGCCTTGCTGCTGAAGCCAAGCATTATAATCGCTGATGAGCCAGTGTCGATGGTCGATGCATCGTTGCGGGCGACAATTCTCGGGTCATTGCAGAAACTGCATCAGGATCGCGGCATCTCCATCCTCTACATCACCCACGACCTGGCAACTGCTTATCAAGTCGCCGACGCCATCATCGTGTTGTATCGGGCATCCGTGGCCGAGGCGGGGGACGTCGTACGTGTCGTCAAGGAACCGTTGCATCCCTATACGCAACTGCTGATCGGTTCGGTTCCGCGGGTCAGTATCGAACGCAACTGGGCGCGCGAGGAGTCCACCGCGCAGGGCGAAGACCATGGCCGCGGCTGCCGGTTTGCGCCGCGCTGCCCGGTGGTGATGCCGCAATGTCGGGACGCGCCGCCGGCGCTGTTCCTGACCGAACCGCGGCGGGCCGTCGCGTGTTATCGGCATGCTGATGCGGCACGCTTGCCACCGGGAAGGCTTGGGCAGGTGCTGGGTGCGCAGGCTGGCGCTGCTTGACCCATGTCAAGGCACCCGCCACCAAACCGCCTATACTGCGCAGTCGCGAACAAAGGATCAGACCCATGCAAGCCAAACCGGTCCGGTTGGAGCGCACCGGGGACATCGCGCTGATATTGGTGGAACACCCGCCGGTGAATGCGCTGTCGCACGCCGTGTGCGCAGGCCTGTTGGAAGCCCTCGGCGAATTCGAAGCGAGCCCCGCGCTGCACGGCGCCGTCATCGCCTGTGAGGGCCGCACCTTCATCGCCGGCGCCGATATCCGCGAGTTCGACACGCCCGGTCCCGGCGAACATCCGCTAAGCGTCTTTCTACGGGCACTGGACACCTGCCGCAAACCGGTGGTCGCCGCCGTGCACGGCACGGCCCTGGGCGGCGGCCTCGAAGTCGCGCTCGCCTGCCATGCGCGGGTGATCGCCCCGGACGGATCGGTCGGCCTGCCCGAAGTGAAGATCGGGCTGATCCCCGGCGGCGGCGGCACGCAGCGCCTGCCGCGGCTCGTCGGACCGCTGGTGGCGCTGGACCTGATCACCTCGGGCCGCCTGGTGCCGGCGCAGGAGGCGATGGGCCTGGGCCTGGTGGATGAGGTTGCCACCGACGTTCGCCGGACCGCCATCGAGCGCGCCCGACAACTCGCCGCGGCCGGCCTGACCCCGCGCGTCGCCGACCGTAACATTCCAGCCTTCGATCGCGGCGCCTGGGATGCCGCCGTGGCGCAGGTGAAGCGGCGCGCTCGCGGTGCCCTGGCTCCGGTCCGCGCGATCGAAGCGATCGAGGCCGCGCTGACCGAACCGTTGCCCGAGGGCCTCGCGCGGGAACACGGCATTTTCCGATCGTTGCGCGACGGACCGCAATCCAGGGCGCTGCGGCATTTGTTTCATGCGGAACGGGTTGCGGCGCGCCTGCCCGAGCGGACGCAACCCTGGCCGGTGCGGCATGTCGGGGTAGTCGGCGGCGGAACGATGGGGTCCGGCATAGCCATCGCCTGCGCCGATGCCGGTTTGCAGGTCACGCTGTGTGAAATCTCACCCGATGCCGCGACGGCCGCCGAAGCAAGGGTTCGCGGCGTGTACGACCGGCAATTGCGTGCCCTGCGCCTGACCGAGACGTCGCACCGCGAACGCACCGGCCGCATCCGTTCCGTGCACGATATGCACGCGTTGCGCGATACCGATCTGGTGATCGAGGCGGTGGTCGAAGACCTGATTGTCAAGCGCCGCATCTTTCACACCCTGTCGGGGATCGTGCGACGCGATACCGTTCTGGCGTCGAACACGTCGTACCTCGACATCGATCGCCTGGCCGACGAGGTCGATGCACCCGAACGCGTAATCGGGCTGCATTTTTTCAGCCCCGCACATGTAATGCGGCTGCTGGAAATCGTGCGCACCCGCCGCACCTGGCCGGACGCGGTGGCGACCGCGCTGGGGTTTGCCCGCCGCCTGCAAAAGGTGGCTGTCGTCGCTGGTGTCTGCGATGGTTTCATCGGCAACCGTATTCTGTCGAAGTGGCGCGCGCAGGCGGAATTCGCGCTGGAGGACGGCGCGCTGCCAGCCGAGGTCGATGCCGCGCTGGAAGCCTATGGCATGGCGATGGGCATCTTTGCGGTCTTCGACATGGCCGGACTCGATATCGATTGGGCGGAACGCAAACGCCAGGCGGCGTTGCGAACCCGACCCGAACGCATCGTGCCCGTGTTCGATTGGATCTGCGAGCGTGGCTGGTTCGGCCAAAAGGCCGGGCGTGGATTTTATCGCCACCAGGACGGCAAGCGGCTAGCCGATCCCGAGGTCACGGCGCTGGTTGAGCAGGCCTCGGCTGTGCGCGGCATCGTGCGCCGGCCGGTGTCGGCGGAGGACATCCAGCAACGCGTGCATGCCGCCATGGTGAACGAAGCCTGCCGCGTGCTCGCCGACGGAATCGCTGCTCGTCCTGCGGATATCGATCTGGTGCTGGTGCATGGCTACGGCTATCCGGCCTGGCGTGGCGGCCCGATGCATGAGGCAGATGCGATCGGCATTCCCGAGATGCTGCGGCGGGTGGAGGCACTGCACGCCATGTCCGGCATCGGCTGGGAGCCGGCACCGCTGTTGCAGCAAATGGCGGCAGCAGGGAAGCAGTTTGCCGATTTGAATGGTTAGAGGCTTTGAGCGGCGGCCAAATCTTGCCCCGCCGCGCCGGACGTGCTTCCGTCGGCGCGATAAGTCCGGGAGGCCTTCCGTGATCGAACAGACCACCGACATATCCACCCGCGACGGCGCGGTGGAAACCTTCATTGTCCACCCGGAGCGGGGCGGACCGCATCCGGCCGTATTCCTGCTGATGGACGCCCCCGGCATCCGCGAGGAACTGCGCGACATGGCGCGCCGCCTGGCAACCGTCGGCTATTATGTTCTGTTGCCGAATCTGTACTACAGAGCCGGGCGCGATACGATCTACGGACCCGACGTGCTGGTCAAAGGCAGCGCCGAACAGGCCAGGATGCGGGCGGTGCGAACGAAGATGACTATTCCGCCGGTTATGGACGATATCGCCGCCATGCTGCGCTTCATCGATACGCAGCCTGCGGCAAAGCGCGGACCGGTCGGTGCGCATGGTTATTGCATGAGCGGTCCATACGCATTGGCCGCCGCCGCGCGTTACCCCGATCGTGTGGCAGCCGCCGCGTCGTTCTACGGCACCTGGCTGGTCAGCGAAAATGAGGAAAGCCCACATCTGACCCTGGGCAACGCCAAGGCTGAACTGTATATCGCCTGTGCCGAACACGATGAACTGGCACCGCTGTCGATGGTTGCGGAACTGAAAGTCCTGTTCGACGCATCCGGCAATCCCGGCGAGTTGGAGATGTATCCCGCCGTGCATCACGGCTTCGCCTTTCCGCAGCGCTGGTGCTATGACAAATCGGCCACGGAACGGCATTGGGAGCGGCTGATCGCACTGTATCGCCGCCGCCTGGGCTGATGCCGATGGAACTGTGGAACCACTGCGAGAACCCCTACCCGTTCGTTGCGGCAGACGTGCTGGACGCCGCGGACGCCGTGCGTGCAAGCCTGCCGAACATATATTGCGACCCCGAGATCGCCGCCCGCCTGTATGACGAGGTGCTGGCGGAATATGTCCGCTGCGACGAGATCGGTCTGCATATCGTCACCAACGAACACCATTCCGGGATCAACAATCTTTGGGCTGCCAGCCCGGTGATCACTGGGATCGTCGCGCGTCTGACCCGCAAGGTGCGGATCCTGTCACTGGGGACCCTGATCACCGTGCGGCCGGACCCCGTTCGCGTGGCCGAGGAATACGCAACGATCGACGTCCTGTCGCGCGGGCGGCTGGATATCGGTTTCGTCAAATCCGGCGCCACCGAAATGGTATCGGGCGACGCCAACCCGATGCGCATCCGCGAGCGCGAATGGGAAGCGATCGACCTGATCGAGAAAGCTTTGACCTCGCATGACGGGCCCTTCAGTTGGGAAGGCAAGTTCTTCATCCACCCGCACGTGAACATCTGGCCGCGGCCCTATCAACAGCCGCGGCCGGAATTCTGGGCCGCGACCAGCGACATGCCGACCTGTGCGGAACTCGGGCGGCGGGGCATCGTCAACACGCTGCTGTTCGGCGGCTATGACCGCACCAAACTGGCTTTCGACACCTACAAGAAGGCGCGCGCCGACGCCGGGTTGCCACCGCCGGGGGAGGACCGATTCTCCTACATGGCATTCTGTTATGTCGGCGATACGGATGCGGAGGCGCTGCGGATCGGCCAGAAAATTCCCTGGTTCCTGACAGTCAGCATGAAAAGCGCGCCGCAGATGGCGAAGTTCCAGCCAGGGAACGTGACGCCGGAAATGGCACCGGCTGCCTGGCGCGCCGGATTTTCGAAACGCCCCACCGACCTCAGCGTGGAGAGCCTGATCGCCCAAGGCCAGATGTTCTGCGGCAATCCCGACACGGTCGTGCGCCAGATCCGGGAATTTCGGCGGCGTGTCGGCGGGGTTGGCCGCATCATCATGATGACCCGCCAGGGCCTGGTCACGCACGCTGAAGCGATGCGAAGCTTTTCGCTGGCAGCAAAGGAAGTGCTGCCGCAACTGCAAATGGCTACGCAATGAAACCGCTGGAACCGGAAATCCTGCGCCGCGGCCGGGGTCAGCCGATCCTGTTGATTCATGGCATTCATCCGGTCAGCCCGGCTGCCTTGTTCGTGGATTTGCTGGCCAAACACGGGGAGGTCATTGCGCCATCCCATCCTGGTTTCGGCGCATCGCCGCGCCCGCCTGATTTTGATACGATGTATGATCTGGTGCATGGCTACCTGGATGTGCTGGACGCGATTGACGGCGATGGCGTCACGGTCATTGGCTTTGGGTTTGGTGGCTGGATCGCGGCTGAACTTGCAACGTTACGGCCTCGCAAATTAAAACGTCTGGTGCTGGTTGATGCTGTTGGGATCAAAGTCAGCGGGCGTGAGCAGCGGGATATCGTGCATTTTTTCAACACCGCACCCGACGAATTGAATCGGTGCGCCTGGCACGATCCCGCAAGCCGGCCGCGCGGCATCTACGGTCTTGGCTGGCAGGCGACAATCAGCGACGAAATGACCGATGCCGAGATGATCACCATGGCTCTGAATTGGGACTCGCTCTGTTTGTATGGATGGCGACCCCATATGTTCAATCCGCAACTGGCTTATTGGCTGCGGCGCATTGGCGTGCCGACGCTGGTGCTGTGGGGCGGCAGCGACCGCATCGTGACGCCGGATTACGGACGCGCCTACAGCCGCCTGATTCCAGGTTCGACGTTTGCCGTGATCGAAGCCGCCGGACATCATCCGGAGCTGGAACGACCGCGCGCTTTTACCGACCACGTCGCATCCTTCCTGCGAGCTAACCCATGATGTTCATCGTTCGTAGCAACGGCGCCGCACCGGCTGGGGTATCGATTAAAATGCGGCGACGGACGCCCTGGTCATTGAAAAACGAAACTGACTTCTTCTGCGTCGGCGACAGCGAATCGTTGCGCGCTCAAAGTCTGACCGTCGTCGCGGTTCATGATGGTTGGTACCCTGACGACTCCGGTGGTGGTGTGGCAATCTTCGGACAAGGGCGGTTCTGGGAGGTGCGCGACACCCCCTTCACCATCCAGGAAACGGACCGACAACCCTTGCCATCCGCCGCCGCCGCGGGTGAAATCGTCGATATCCGCGCCGCGATCTTCGGCGCTTGATTTGAACCGCAGGAGAGCGTCGATGCATTTCGGCTTGTTTGGCGCGGCAACCGCGCAACGCGGCGGCGGTCCCGACGTGGACAGCGCAGCCGGCTTCAAGGACTATATCGAATACGTCATTGAAGCCGAGTCCCTGGGTTATGAAAGCGTGTTCATCGTGGAACACCATTTCACCGGCTTCGGCCAGGTCTCCGCGACATTGAACCTGCTGACCTGGATCGGGGCCCGCACCTCAACGTTGCGGCTCGGCACCGCGGTGATCGTACTGCCATGGCATAATCCGGTGTTGCTCGCGGAGCAGGCGGCGACGGTGGACCTGCTGTCGGGCGGACGGCTCGACTTCGGCGTTGGCAAGGGCTACCGGCACAACGAATTTGCCGGATTCCGGATCCCGATGACCGAAGCGCAGCCGCGGTTCGAAGAAGCCATCGACATCATCACCAAGTCCTGGGTGTCAAACGAGCGATTCACCTTCCATGGCCAGTTCTGGCAATTCGATGACGTGGTGGTGGAACCACCGACGTTCCAGAAGCCGCATCCGCCGTTCTGGCAGGGCGCGGGTCATCCCGATTCCATCCGGCGCGTTGCCGCACGCGGGCATAGTTTGTTGCTGGACCAGTTCGCCTCCTTCGAGGAAACCGGTCGGCGTTTCAGCCTCTACCGCGACGAAATGATCAAGAACGGCTTCGGTTTCAATCCTAAACAGGTCGGCGTTGCTCGGGCGGTCTTTGTTGCGGACACGGACGCCGACAAGCAGGCCGCCCTGGATCGCCGGTTGATGGCGCAACGACGTTTGCACACGATCAGCCAGACCCCAGACAACAACAACACAGCCAGCATCATGGCATTTTCCGACACGCGGGAGGCGAGCGAAGAAAGCGCGCTGTACGGCACACCTGACGAGATCTGCCGCAAGATCGAGCGGCTGCGCGATATCGGGGTGGAGTATATCCTGCTGAATGGCGGCGGTACGTCGCGTGAAAATCTGCGCCGCTTCGCGCGTGAGGTGATGCCACATTTTCGTCAGGACGCTCCGCGGCGTGCGGCGGAGTAGGGCTTCACCGCACGCCGGTAATCCAGTTCCAGTCGCGAACAAATTGACGTTGCGTCGCCTCCAGCGCTGCCCAGTCCTCCGGGATCAACAACTTGACCTTGCTGAGCGGAATGCCGCCCTGCGGCGGCCCGACGTCCGAACGAACGGAATAGGAGAAGGCCTCCGCGACCAAAGCGGTTTGCCCAGGCACGCTCAACATCCAGTCCATGAACAGGCGGGCCGCTTGCGGGTGCGGCGCGTTGCTCAAGACACCGATGCCGGTGGGATCGACCGGCATCCCGTCCGGGGGAAATGAAAAGCCCAACGGCGCGCCCTTGGCTTTCAACTCCAGATAGGCCGCATAACCGGCGGTGTGAACGATCCGGTCCTGCCCATCGATCACCCGGCCATATTGCTGCACCCAGGAGTCGAAGGCCCGCGGCCGCAAGGTCGCGAATTTTTCCCAGTAGCTGTCCCCATAGAGTTGACGCAACTGATACCATCCGTCGTGCTGCGCCCCGGCATTGGAGGTTTTGACCGTGATGCCGTCGGCCCATTTGGGATCAAGCGCGTCCAGCCAGTTTTTTGGTGCCTCCGCTTCCGACACCAGATTGATGTTGTAAGCCATGCCGGAGACGGAAAACTGCTGCCAGGCCCAGTATCCCTCCGGCTTGCTTTTGTACTCTGGTTTGAAGGCCGCCAATTCAGGGGAAACATAGCGATCCCAGCCGCCGCGCTTTTGCAGATCGAGCACGAGACCCATGTCGGACATTTGCAGCAGGTCAACCAGGTAGGACTTTGCCTGGCGTTCCGTCATCAGTTTCGTGTACAGCGATCCGGCCTGCAGACGGATATAACCCGTGCTGATTGCTGGGAAAGCGGCATGAAACGCTGCCAGTAGCTGCGTGGTATTGGTTTCGGGACTCGTGGCGTAAAGTACGATCGAACCTTCCCGTTCAGCTTGCGCGACATCGGCGCAGGTAACGAAACCCTCCATTGGCCGAGGGGTCGCGCAGGCTATGTCCTGCGCCGAGGCTGGCCTCGCCAGAAAAAGCGCCAAAACCATGACCACCATCGAGCGCATGCTATTTGTCCAACCAGAGGTCTTCCCAACGCCAGCCGTTGTAGATGCTGTTCACCATGATAGTCATGTTTTTGACGTACGGATGCCAGCAGCCTGCGGCGACGTCGTGGAAGATGATCGGCCGCACGACATCGTCCGCCAGCTTGCGTTCGATGTCCCACACCAGAGCCTTGCGCTTTGCCGGGTCCGTTTCCATCGATTGCCGCTCAAAATCCTTCTCCAGCGCCGGATTGCAGTAGTTGGTGTAGTTACGCAGTGAACCGCAGGCATAATTTTCATAGAAATTCTGGTCGGGGTCATCGATGGAGCTGCCAGTCTGGTTGAGTCCGATGCTGTAATCCTTTTTGAACACGCGGTTATAGAACAGCGGTGTGTCAACAACATCCAGGTCGGCGTCGATATAAATTTCCTTGAGCTGGTCGTTCAGAATCAACGCCGGATCACGAAAGGTTGGGATATCCCGCGTGAAGACCTTGGTCTTCAGCATATTGCCGGGGCCATACCCCAGATTCTGCATAATCACCCGGGCATCTTCGCGATTCTTTTTGACGTCGGGACCGTAGCCGGTGAGCGATTCCAATACGTTGTTCGGCATACCCCAGACACCCTCGGGCGGCGGCAACATCGCCGCGCCGATCCGGCCCTGCCCTTCATTCATAATGTCATTAAAGGACTTCCGGTCCAAAGTCAGCGCCACCGCGCGACGGATCTCGGGATTATTGAACGGTGGTGCATCTCGATTGATAATCAGGTTGGTATCGACATTGGTCCGACGCATCACGCAGACCGAGTCGGGTGCATTCGTCATAATCTCCTTCATCAGCGGCACCGACACATCAGTCGGATAGGTCATGTCGAACTTACCCACGATAAAGCCCAACATCCGGGTCGCCCGATTTGGGACGATGCGGTATTCAATGGCATCCAGGTACGGCAAACCCGGTTTCCAGTAGTCAGGATTGCGTTCCATCCGCATGCTCTCATTCAACCGGTACTCGACAAAGCGGAAAGGCCCCGTACCGATGGGCTTGGTTCGCATCGTGGCCGAGGACACATGACATGGATAGACCGGTGACCAACCCGCCGCGAGCAACGCGATGAAGGAAGGCTGCGGACGGCCTAAATGAAATGTCACTTCATAATCGCCGTTGACCGTGACCTCCTTGAGGTTTTTGAACCAGGCCTGACGCGGACTCTTGCGGATCTTGCCCGGCGCCAGCCCCGAGACCATGTCCCACGTGCATTTCACGTCAGCCGCGGTAAAGGCCTGGCCATCGTGCCAGCGCACGCCTTGATGCAAGTCAAAGGTCAGCGCTGTCCCATCCGGACTCCAGCGCCACTGCGTGGCCAGTTCCGGCATGATCGATGCCATGCTGTTCTGCGCGACGTGCTGATCGAAAATCACGAGATTATTGAACAGCGGCATGAAGGGAATCACGACTGACGCTGTCGCTTCCTCCTGGATCGAGGGGCTGGGCGGTGTGTCGATGTGTGGCACCGTCAAGACGCCACCGTGCTTCTGCGCGAATGCGCCCTGCAAAGACAACAGAAGACCGGCAGCGATGCACAGCCAACGCGCAAACTGCATCACCAGCCTCCGTCCACGCCGATCGCCTGTCCCGTGACGAACCCTGCCTGGTCAGAGGCCAGGTATGCGATCATGGAAGCCACCTCCTCTGGCTCGCCAAACCGGCCGACCGGTATGGCTTTGGACCGTTCGGCAAAACCCCGCTCCACATCGTCGCCATACTCGCGACGGTTAGTACTGATGGCCCGCGACGTTCGGATGGGTCCTGGCAACACGGCGTTCACCGTGATGCCGAACGGCGCCAGATCCAGTGCCAGGGACTTGGTAAATCCGACGATCGCGGCTTTGGATGCCGCGTAGGTCGCACGTTTCGGCCCTGGACGGAACGCGGCCTTCGACGATACGCTGATAATCCGCCCCCAGCCTGCCTTACGCATCACCGGCACCGCCGCGCGTGACATCAAAAAGGCGCCGCGGGCATTCACGCCCATCGTCAGATCCCACGCCAAAACCGGAACGTCCTCAATTTCATTACGATCTGCCCCCTGCGGCGCGCCGGCATTGTTCACCAGAATATCCAGCCGCCCGTAGCGCGACAGCACATCGGCGACCATGCGGGCTGCGTCAGCCTCCTGGCTGACATCGCCCAGTGTCGCCGAAGCGGTGCCACCGGAACGATTGATCTCGTCGGCCAAAGTCGCAACGCCACCCCAGGACGGATCCATGTCGCCTTGCGCGTTGTGTTCGTTGGCGACACCCGTTGCCGCGACATCCGAAACGACAACGGTGATCCCCGCAGCCGCGAGCAGCCGAGCGGTTGCGTTACCGATACCAATGGGCTTGCCGCAGCCGGTGATCAGGGCGACGCGTGTGGCATGAGCCATCGTATTCCTCCCGGTTTCGTTGAACCAACGCTGCCTGCGTATGCCGGGTCCGTCAACCGCTCGTCTTGCGGGCCGCGCGCAGATGGAGTGCATTGTCCCGGAGACGGGAGACAGACGATGCCAACCCACACGCCGGAACGCCGGGGATGACCAAGGAAATCAGACTGCTGTCAACCAGCCCAATCTGCCGATCTGAAAGCGAGTTGATCCAATGTCCCGGATGATGACCCTGATTGCGTTCCTCCAGGCGCAGAATTGTTCGAACCTGCCTGGTTCCTGGCGGCATCCGTCAACGGTGCTGGATTTCATGACGCCGGAGTATTACCAGCGGATCGCGCGTGTGCTGGAAGACGGGAAGATCCAGATGGCGTTCTTCGATGACCGCCTGGCCTTGCCGGATCTTTATACCGGCAATCATCACGCCGCCATCCGATCCGGTGTCAGGGCGGTCAAGATGGACCCATCGACGGTCCTGATGGCGATGGGCATGGCGACACAACGGCTTGGCCTGGGAACGACCTATTCAACCACGTATTATGAACCATACCATGTCGCGCGTGTGTTCGCGACCCTGGACCTGATGCTGAAGGGCCGGGTGGCGTGGAATATCGTGACCTCCCTGAACAGTGCCGAGGCTTTGAATTTCGGGCATGATGCACACATGGAACATGAATCGCGCTATGATCGCGCCGATGAATTCATGGAAGTCGTGATGGGCCATTGGAACACGTGGGAGGATGATGCGCTGATCCTGGATAAGGCAGGCGACAATTTTGCCGATCCGGCGAAGGTGCATAGGCTGGATCATCGAGGTCGCCACTTCCGCTCGCGCGGGCCCTTCAGCGTGCCGCGGTCG
>Ga0182012_10004718_pt1 | contig 14182 bp, 6 predicted proteins | sample 612S2SmetaG_FD_120486 | JGI IMG/M metagenome (GOLD analysis project Ga0182012, IMG submission 120486) | Permafrost microbial communities from Stordalen Mire, Sweden - 612S2S metaG | ecosystem: Environmental > Terrestrial > Soil > Wetlands > Permafrost | place: Sweden: Stordalen | collected... | reverse complement strand
CTTATATTTTGCCGTGCCGGGCTACGACCTCTGCACGGGCTGGGGCACCCCGGCGGGACAAAATCTGATTGACGCGCTGGCGGGGCCAGCCCTGCCCACGCCGCCATTCCTGACGAGCCAGCCGCAAAGCCAAACGGTGGTGGTGAGCGGGACGGTGACCTTGAGCGCGGAGGCGGCGGGAGCGCCGCCGCTGAGTTTTCAGTGGGAATTTAACGGGACGAATCTGATCGGGGCGACGAATGAGTCGCTGACTTTGAATTATGTCCAGATGAGCCAGGGCGGTGACTATGCCTTGCTGGTGACTAATGAGTATGGCTCCACGCTAAGTGCCACGGCCGTGCTAACGGTCAACCCGCCGCCACCCGGTGATCCAACGCCCGCCGGGCTGGTGAGCTGGTGGAAAGGGGAAGGCAATGCCAACGACACCATGGGTCTCAACAACGGGACAGTCACCGGCTCGCTCGGTTACGCCGGCGGGGAAGTGGGACAGGCCTTTGTCTTCGATGGCAGCACCAGCTATATCACGGTGCCCGCGTCGCCCAGCCTGGACATTGGCACCACTGGCACCGGGATCACGATTGAAGGCTGGATTAACCCCAGTGATGATGATGTGACGGTTAACGGAGCGCCCGTCGTGGAGTGGGCTTCGGGGGCGACGGACGGAGTGCAACTATGGACCGGCCAGGCCCTGTACGCGAACATCAAAGATTCCGACGATAATCCGCACATTATACAGTCGGCCAATGGATTGCTCACGGCCAACACCTGGCAGCATCTGGCATTAACTTATGATGAGGCCAGCGGCAATGCGGACATTTACTTGAATGGCCAGGTGGTGGCGGCGCAAAATCTGGGAAGTTTTATCCCGGAAACCGCCTTGCCCTTGAACATTGGGGTAGATCCCGCGCCGATTGCCGGGCCGGGGGACATTTACAATGGATTAATGGATGAAGTGTCCATTTACAACCGGGCCTTGGGTTCAAATGAGATCCAGGCCATTTTCCTGGCCGGTGGCAACGGCAAAAGTCTCGCGGCACCCTTGATGGCAACCCAGCCCACAAACCAGGTTGCGGAGTCGGGGAACACGGTGAGTTTTGCCGTCGCGGCCTCGGGTTCCGGCACGCTGGGCTATCAATGGTATTGGAATACGATCAATAATCCCATTGCCGGGGCGACGAACGCCAGTCTGGTGCTGGCCAACGTGCAGCCGGCGAATGACGGCGCCTATTTTGTCCTGGTCACCAATTTTGTGGGGGCGGCGCTCAGCGGCACCGCCACGCTGGTGGTGCATGTGCAGGATCATTTTGCCTGGTCCATCATCCCTTCCCCGCGATTTGTGAACGCCCCGTTCACGGCCACGATTCAGGCGCAAGACGCGGCGAACGGACTCGTGACGAATTTCACGGGCACGGTTAATTTGAGTTCCACCCTGGGCGTGCCGGTGCAGCCGGCGGTGGCGGGGCCGTTTGCGGGCGGGAGCTGGACGGGAGCGGTGACCGTGGAGCAAATGGCGACCAACCTGGTGCTGGAGGCAACGGACGAATACGGGGATATTGGCCTGGCGAATCCGGTGAGCATACTGAGTCCCCCGGTGCTGGGGGTGGCGCAGTACGGGGGTGTATTATTAATTTCCTGGCCGGCGTATCCGGGCGGTTTCGTGGTGGAAACGTCGCCCCGGCTGGATGCGGCGAGCTCCAATTGGGTGCCGGTGGCGGTGCCGCCGATTCTCTTTTGGGATCAGTATTTGGAGGCGTTTCCGATAACGGTCACCAATCGATTTTTCCGGTTGTTGTACACGGTGCCGTGAGGAAAAGCGGTATTCGAGAATCCGCCATCGCTGAGAGCTTTGGCGCGACAAGAGCGGGAAAGCGGAAATGGGGAGGGCGAAGGCCCAAACTTCAAAATCCAATATTCAGAGAATAATCAAATTTTAAACTTCTGTGCTTCGGCCCACGGCTGCACCGGGCGTTCCCAACTTTAAAGCGTTTCCATCAATAGTCTAGGCAGTCTGCTCCCCGGGTTTGCGGCTGCCGACGATGAGCACGCCGGAGAGCAGGATGGCCAGGCCGTAGCCGGCGACGGTGACGTAGAACAAGGCCGGCGGCAGGTAGTAGCGAAAGATTACAATGTGGGTGCCGGGGCTGAGGCTGACGCCGCGCATGATGTAGTTGCAGCGCAGCAAGGGCGCGGGCTGGCCATCCACGGTGACGGTCCAGTCGGGATCGTATTTGCTGTTGAAGAGGAGGACGGCGGGGGTGGTGGTCTGCGCCGCGAGGATGATTTTGGTCGGGGCGTAGGATTGGATTTTTACGTCGCCGGAGTTGGGGTTGCTGGCGGCAGGGGCCAGTCCGGGCTGGGGGGTGGAGACGAGGACGGTCTGGGCGGGGTCGAAATCCGGACTGGCCAGGGTTTGGAGCGTGGTGGTGTCGTTGGTGCTCACCCGCCAGGTGGAGTAGAGTTTGGCGCGGGGCAGGGCGCCGGTGAATTCAATCAGGGCCAGGGCGCCGTTGGTGTCGGGCAGGGCGGTGAGTTCCTCCAGTTTGGTGGGCTGCGCGATGCCGGGTTTGGCGCCGATGTTGAAGCGCATGGCGATTTGGAAGCGATGCTGGACGGAGTCGAGCATGGAATTCAATCCGTCCACAAAGCCGGCGGGCCCGAGGAGGTAGCGGGTGTTGGTCAACTGCCATTGGCGGGTGAGGCGGGTGAGGGTGTCGCCGGAGTGGCAGTAGACGGCGGTTTCATAGGCTTCGATGTCCGCGGCGAGCCGGGGGCGCTGGAACAAGTCGAGGGACTGGATGTTGTAATAGGGGAACTGGTGCTGCACCCATTCGATGGTATATAATTGCTCCCACAATTCCATGCCCTGGGGGTTGGGAAACGGGAGCTGGGCGACGCGGTGCTCCCAGGGCTGGTCTTTCAGGATATTGATGACGGGGTTGGTGGACTCGCCGGGATGGGCGGTGTCAATTTCGTATTTTTGCTGGTAATCCCAATGGATGATGTAGGGGAGGTTGGCGCGGCCCATGTCCACCACGAGGAACAGGCCGAGGAGGAGGCCGCCCAGTTTGCCGCGACGTCCGCCCAGCAGACCGGATAGCACGAGAAAGAGCAACCCGGCGGCGAGAGCCAGCAGGATGACAAAATAACCGGCCTGCCGGATGCTGAAGGCGGCAATGGCATTGGCCATGAGATTGCCGGGTTGATTGGGGAAACCCGTGGCTTGCAAATAATGGATGAGCGCGGGTTTTTGGCTGGCGTAGATCAACCAACCGATCAGGCTGGCACCCAAGAGTGCCAGGCAGCCGAAGGTCCATTTACGGTCAAATTCGCCGATGCCGGCCCACCAGGATTTGAACTGGGCGAGCGGGTGGGCGGGATTGCGCGGGGCCGAGGTGAGGTAACGGCGGCTGAGGGCATCCACACCGCAGGCAAACACGATGGCGAGGGCCCAGGAGAGAACGATGAGGAATTTGGTGGGGCTGCGGATGGTGGAAAAATAAGGCAATTGGTAGAGAATGCCGTAAAAGATGGAGAACCGGCCCCAGGCCACCAAGAGGGAAAAAACGATGATGGCACTCCAAAACCAGAGGAAACGGCGTTGCGGTCCGGCGAAGATGGTATCGCCTTTGCGCAGGGATTGGGCGGCGGCCCAGAGGGCGATGAGGACGACGAGGATGCCGCAGTAATTGGTGCCGCTGGTCTGGCGGAATTGTCCCGGCGGGGGATCGCCCTGGCTGCCGGCGGCCCAGTAGCGGTCCCAGTTGGGGTCGCGGCCCATGCCGCCCCAGTAGTTACCGCCCTGGTAGTATTCCTCGAAATTGGGGTCCATATTATTGGGGGTGTCCATCTTGTAGCCGTACAAGCCCGGGATGACCAGGCCGAGGGATTCCGCTTTGGGCAGGCTCCATTCGGTGGCCCAATCCCAGTGTTGGGCTTTGGACTGGGCGTCCTGGCCGGTGCCGACGATGCCCTGAATCTGGGTGCCGACGAGGGACACGACGGTCTGGGTGGCGATGAAGCCGGCGAAAACGGCGACGAGGGCGACCTGGCCAATGCCGCGGCCGAGTTTGGCGGCGACGCCGGCGGAGCCCTGGTTCAGGGCGTGGAAGACGATGAAAGCGGCGATGAAGATACTGAAGATGGCGCCGATGTCGGCGGCTTCCATGACGTTCATGCCGAGGCAGAGGCCGGCGAGGGCGAGGCGGGAGAGTTGGAGGAAGAGCGGGGTTTCGGCGGTATTGGAGATGACGAGGGCGAGGGCAAAGTAATCGAGGCCGATGGCGATTTCCTGGGGGGCCACGCCCCAGGTGGCGGTGCTGAAGAAGGTGGAATTCAAGGCGGCGGCGAGCGCGCCGAGGGTGGCGGCGAGCGGGGAGAGTTTGAGCTGGCGGAAAAAGGTCCAGGCGCCCATGGCCACCACAAAGAGGGCGAAGGGTACGAGGAATTTGGCATAGCCGACGGGGCCGACAAACATGCGGAACAGGGCGGAAAAGCTGAGAGCCCAGGCGCCGCCGGTGCTGCCGATGTCATTGGCGTCGCTCCAGGTGCCGTGGAAGGCCTCGGGCAAATGGGCGGCGGCGGTGTGTTGCTGGCCGAGCGGGCCGTCGTTGGAAAAGTGGACATAGCCCGGCAGGAAGCTCCGCCAGAACAAAATTCCCAGCACGAGTGCCAGGATCAAGACCGCCCCCACGCCGGCGGAGGCCGCCGGCATTCCAGGTTTTTGTACCTTCATAGATTTATTAAACACTGGATGTTCATTGGGCGTTCAACGCGTGTCAAGCCAAGGCGCGCGGCCGGGGGAGGTTTGGGCTTGCGATGGGGTGGGTTTCCCGCAAACATTTGCGGAAATGTATCAAGCCATCAGCGCCTGCCGGATTTGTGATTCGCGTGAACTGGACTCGCTCCTGGACTTGGGAAGCCAGTGTTTCACGGGCATTTTCCCCAAAGATCCGCAAGCGCCGCTGGCGAGCGCGCCGCTGGAGATTATCAAGTGCGCCCGGTGCGGGCTGGTGCAGTTGCACCATAATTTCGAGCCGGCGATGCTGTACGGTCCGACGTATGGCTATCGCTCGGGACTGAACAAGTCCATGGTGGAGCATCTGCGCGTGAAGGCGGCGCACTTGCAACAGTTGCGGCCGCTGGCGGCGGGGGACGTGGTGCTGGATATTGGCAGCAATGACGGGACGTCGCTGGGGTTTTATCCGGCGGACACGGTTCGCCTGGGCATTGACCCGTCGGCGGAGAAATTCCGGAAATATTACCATCCGGGCGTGCAATTGGTGGTGGATTTCTTCTCGGCCAATACGTTTCGTCAACAATTGGGGGACCGCAAGGCCAAGATTATTTCCTCCATTGCCATGTTTTACGATTTGCCGGCGCCGGCGGAGTTTGTCGCTCACGTGCGCGACGTGCTGGCGCCGGATGGGGTCTGGCATCTGGAGCAGAGTTATCTGCCGTTGATGCTCAAGGTGAACGCTTATGACACGATTTGCCACGAGCATTTGGAATATTACGCGCTGCGGCAGATCAAATGGCTGACGGATCAGTTTGCCTTGAAGATTATTGATGTGCAGCTCAATGACAGCAATGGCGGCAGTTTTGCGGTGACGGTGGCGCACGCGGCTTCGGCGTATCCGGAGGCCACAGCTTTGATCGGGAAATATTTGGCGGAGGAAACGGCGCTCAAGCTGGACACGCTGGCGGGGTTTGCCCCGTTCAAAGAGCGGGTGAACCGGCATCGCGTGGAGCTGCCGGCGCGGCTGGCGGAGATTCAGCGCGAGGGCAGGCTGGCGCTGGGTTATGGGGCGTCCACCAAGGGCAATGTGGTGCTGCAATATTGCGGCATCACGCCGGCGCTGCTGCCGGCGATTCTGGAGGTGAATCCGGATAAATTTGGGTGTCACACGCCGGGCACGAACATTCCCATTATTTCGGAGGCCGAGGGTCATGCGCGGAACCCGGATTATTTGATGGTGATGCCGTGGCATTTTAAGGCGAACGTAATCCAGCGCGAGACGGCTTTTTTGAAACGGGGCGGCAAGCTGTTGTTCCCGCTGCCGGAAATCCACACTGTTTGATGTGAACACTTCGCTGGTCATCGGCGCGGGCGGCCAGGACGGGACGTTGCTGGCGGAATTGCTGGTCCAGCGGGGGGACCGGGTGGTGGGGGTGGCCCGGGAAAAAACCTGGTGCGCGACGGGCGGGCCGTGGGACCCGGTGGATATTTTACACGCGGGCGAGGTGGCGGAGCTGGTGCGGGAGACGCAGCCGGCGGAGTGCTATTATTTGCCGGCGTTTCATCATTCGGCGGAGGACGGGGGATTGCGGCTGGATGACGCGGCGTTGTTCACGAAAAGCCATGCGGTGCATGTCCAGGGTCTGCTCCACTTTCTGCACGCGGTGGCGGAGCATTCCCCGGCGACGCGGTTGTTTTATGCGGCCTCATCGCATGTGTTCGGGACACCCGCCGGGCAGCCGCAGGATGAGGCCACGCCGTTGAATCCGGAAAATATTTACGGGATCACCAAGACGATGGGGATTCTTTGCTGCCGGTATTTCCGCCGGGAGCGCGGGGTGTTCGCGGCCACGGGCATTTTGTACAATCACGAATCGCCATTGCGACCGGTGAAGTTTCTCTCGCAGAAAATTGTCCGGGGGGTGCTGGCATTCCAGCGGAACCCGGCGAAGAAACTGGTGCTGGGGGATTTGAACGCGGTGGTGGACTGGGGTTACGCGGGGGATTACGTCGAGGCGATGGCGCGGATTTTGGGCCAGGCGACGGCGCAGGATTTTGTGGTGGCCACGGGCGAGCCGCACACGGTGGGGGAATTTTTGCAGATTGCCTGTGAACTGGCCGGGGTGGACTGGCGCGAGTGTGTGGAGACGAATCCCGGGTTGCTACGGAAGAAGCCGGTGGTGCTGATCGGCAACAGCCGCCGGTTGCGGCAGGCGACGGGCTGGGCGCCGCAGGTGTCGTTCCGGGAATTAATTGCCTTGATGCTGACGGCGGCCCGCGCCTGCGGTTCGGAGGGCGAGGCATAAACTGTTTTACTGCGCATGAGATCTTCCATCCGATTATCCGAATGTTTGTGGCTGCAAGGCGAACTGACCTGCCAGCCTTTGTTCCGGCCGATTCTCAAGGCGTTTGAAGCGCGGGGGGTCCGGCGGCGGGTGCTGCCGCCGCACGGGGACGCGGATGGCTGGCACAAGTTGAAGGAGGAGCTGCGGAAAACGGACCGGCATCTGATGTTGCATGGGTTGCAGGCCAGGGATTTGAAGCCGCTGCGGGAGTTGCTGGAGGCGCGGAAGAATTATTCCATTCTGCTGATTGACTGGTGGAACAGTCCGTTTTGGTTCACGCAACACGCCGAGTATGTGCTGTTCAACCTGTACGGCGGCGTTGCGGCCCGCACGCGGGGCGCGCGGTTTTGCAATGACTGGCAGCCGCCGCTGTTCTCGCTGCCCGAGCGGATGGTGCCGTATGAATTTGCCTGCGCCGCCTTGCGGCCGGCGGCCCGGCTGGCGCAGCCGTTCATCGAGCGGCAGTTTGCGAACTGGCGGGCGAATGACACGGTGCGCAAGGACCGGTTGATTTTCTTTCCCATTCCGCTGCAGGCGGAGGATCTGCCGTTCCGCGAGGAAAAGCCGGTGTACGATTTTTGCAACACGGGGGCCTCGTGCGGATTCTGGATCATTCGCGATCCGTACGCGGAGCCGAAATATAATTTTGTGAATTTGTATGCCGACCGGAAGCGGTTGTTTGATTTGATCCTGCCGCTGGAGGGGAAGCCGTACACGATTTTTGACCGGCGGCGGTTCCGTCAGCGGCTGCCGTGGGAGACGTATTGCAAGTCCATCCTGGGCAGCCGGTTTGCGATCAGCACAGGGGGCATTCACCAGGCGGCGGTGCCGAAGTACGTGGAGTATGCGTGCTTTGGCACGCCGATGATCGGGGCCACGGTGCCGTATGAGTTTCCCTGGCTGGACCAGTGCATGTTCCCGATTGACGGGCTGACGGTGACGCCGGCGCAGTTGCGGGAGAAATTGAAGGAGGCGTTTGAGTTGCAGCCCAAATTGCGGGCGAATTGCCTGGGGCTGCGGGACACCTTGCTGCGATTGTATGATCCAGTGCGGGTGTTTGACATGGCGCAGGCGCAGATGGACGGGGAGCCGGTGCCGAAGGGGTATTTGAGGGAATAATGAAGGCAGAATGAAGAATGAAGCAGCGGGGGATGTTAACCACTGAGACACAGAGGCACTGAGGGGAGATAACGCAAAGCTGGAACCAAGGCAGGAAATTGTTGCCACAAGAAGGCACAAAAAATCACGAAAAAGACCGGGGAAGGATGGCCGCAAAGGAACGCAAAGAGCACACAGAAAAAGGCCGGGATTTTTTACAGAAGGCAACGAAGATAACGAAGTGGCTAACCGAGGATGGCGCGTTTGGCATCGGCGAGTTCTTCGTCGCGGCGGTGGTAGCCGCAGGTGTTGATGAGGGTTTCGGCGGCGGCGAGGTCGGCGGCGGGGGATTCCCAGGGATACTCCGGCTCGCGGAAGAAGAGGCGGGCGCGGTGGAGGCGGATGTCGGCCTGGAAGAGTCGCATGGGGCCGCGTTCGGCGATTTCCCAAGCTTCGTCTAAATCCGCCTGCGCACTGTCGGGGCCGGTGCGCGCGCCGGTGAGAAAGCGCAGCCAGGAGCGAAATAGCAAGCTAATGGGTAGGTAGTCCCGCCGCCCTGCAATCGAAAGCCACCGGACGGCATCATTTGCGTAACCGATTGCGAGTTGCGCGTTGCTGAAACCACCGCCACTCGATTCCATTGATTCTCGATAATAAGAGATTTTTGCCAAACAGAGACTATTTAACCCAAGTTCCATCAATAGCTTCTCTTTGCCTGCATACGACTGTGCTTCTTGCACAGTCTTCTCAAGATTGTAAAGCGATTGAATAGTTGCAGATATCATGCTGACATTGAAGCCGCACCAGATTCTCCAAGCATACTTTTCAGCATTGGCCAAGGCGAAATCGAACCATCGAAAACCCCGGCTTGAATACAGCTTAGTGTAATCAGAAGCACCTTCTTCCAACAATAATGAACCACTGTAGATTCGTTGTGCGTCAGAACTCATTCCTAGCTGGTGCAAAGCGAAGCCGAGCGAGGTGCGACAGCTCAATTGGGAAAATAGTTCCTTGATTTGTTCGGAGCATTGCAAGCCCTCTTGGGCACAGATAACGGCAGCTTGAATATTTCCTAACAGCAATTCTACTGCGTTGAGGTTCACGGCAACAGCGGAGAAAAAAACTGACTGAGGCCAGCTTTTGAGTAACCTCATCGCAATTTCCAACGATTCGCGTGCTTCGGTGATCCTTCCAAGAGCACGCAATCGAAGTGCTGCTTGGTTTAGCAACCATGCTTGAGATTCCTCCTCTAAGCCCTTTCCTGGATCGTTCCATGAACTTTCAAAAAAACACCGAATAGCGGCTAGATCGCTGCCAAATGCACCCAATTTTAATGTGCTGTAATACGAATTTACGCCGTCAGTCGACTTGACAATACGCCGACGGTAAACATCACTGTAGGTGATTTCGCATAGTTCACCTTGACAGCCATGGGCCACGGCTTGGTAGAGGGGCTGGAAGTCTTCGAGGGTAGGCCGATCGCCTTCTTTCGTTGTCGCGCATAGGTGATCGTAGAGTCGCTGGTGGCCAGCACGCCAGGCTTCGAGGTGGTTCGCGCGCAGTCGCGTGGCGAAGTATTCACGCAGCAGCGGGTGGGCGTCGAGCGAGATGAGTGCGCCGGTGGGGGTACGGTTAACGGTCAGCAGTTTGGCGGATTCGAGGCGGTTTAGGACGAGGCTTAACTGAGCTTCAGGAATTGGGTGCGGGTCAGGCTTTTTCCCAAACCATTTCTTTTCTTCGGCAAAGAGCGGACCGGTCAAACCCACGATTACGGGTGTTTTCAGGAGGGAAGTGAAACAATCCTCGGTGATTGGACGGTCGAATAAGCCCAGCAGACGCAGCACGGCAAGGGCGCGCTGGCCTTTGTCGCCTTCGTTTGCCAACTCCCGTTCATAGGCGGCCATGACGTGGAAGGCGTGGCCGCCTTGTTCCTCGGCGTTGGCTTCTTCCAGCTTCACCAAGTCCCGTTTGCGGATGTCGCCTTGATAGGCGTCGTGCATGAATGAGCCGAGCAGGGTCAGGGTGAGGGCGTGGCCTTTGACGTCTTCGACCAGTTTTTCGAACTCGGTTTTGGAACCGCTTTCCTTGCGTACGCCGAGTTGCTGGAGGAGGTGGATACCGGCTTCTTTCGAGAGGCGCAGCAGCGGAATTTCCGGCGCGGTGGTCTGGCGGAAGGCTTTTAAGTCCGGGAGCGGATAGCGGGTGGTGATGACGCAGAGGCCGTGGCTGGTGGTGGCCAGGGCTTTGAGGAGGGCGGTAATGCCCTGGTCCTTGAGTTCACCGGGGGTGGGCGAGGTGGGGGCGTATTGCAGGGGTTCGAGGCCGTCGAGGATGAGGATGCTGCGGCGCTGGCCGATGATGCGGGCAAGGCGCTGGCCTTTCTCGAACGCGCCAGCAGGGCTGGCGGCGAAGGCTTGGTCGTCGTCGTCGCCAAAGAAGGTGAGGGCTTCCTTGAGGAAGAGGTCGGAGGAGGCGGCTTGTTGGTCGCGGGTGCCCTGGCTGTAGAAGGACCAGGCAAAGGCGGCGTCGCAGCCGGGCCAGTTATCGTCGGCCAGGGTGGCGGCCCATTTGGCCACGAGGGAGGTTTTGCCTTCGCCGCCGAGGGCGACGAAGGTGAGGACGTGGGGGCGGTGGGGTTCGGCGCGGCGGACTTTGAGCCAGGCGTCGTTGAGGCGTTGGGTTTCGGTTTCGCGACCGATGAGGTGCTCGGGGGCGTATTTGAGGATGCGGGAGAGGTCCGCGGGAATGCTTTGGATCGCTGGTGGTGGACCGAACGTGAGCGGAATGCCGGTCTGGCGAGGTTTCGGCTTAAGAGAACCAATGGGGCGGGGTTCGACACCGGCTTGCTTGAGAAGGAAATTATAAAGGTTCTGGTAGTTTTCCTCTGAATTTAGGTGATAGAAATTAACCGACCGGAGTGGTTCGGGAATGTAGCTGGTTGAGGCATCTGAAAGAAAGATGGGAACGAATTTTAGTGTCCGGCAGCGACAATCGTAAAGTTCTTGAGTGATGAGGGCGCCCTCCCAGTCCACGCCCTTGCCCTTGCCGGGCACTTCATGCCCTCGGAAACGGCGATAATAGGTCTCCGTGCAAACGACCAGCACGTATTCAGCGGCATCAAGTTGATCGAGCATCCAGCGAGGCCAGCCTTGGGGCGGTGCGCCATTAACATACTGGTCAATTTCCGCATGAAGTCCATCCGCGCGCAAGCGTTCCGACAAGGCAAGCACCTGTTCGCGGTGCCCATCGGAATCATGGCTGTAGCTGATGAAAATCCTGGGTGCGCTCATTTCATAAACGGTTAATTTCCCGGCTCGCACAAGATCCGAACTGGCGCTGGCTCATGCGGGGGTGAATATGAACGGACGACGGGAAAGAGGCAAGAGAATGAAGAAGGTAGAATGAAGAAACCGAAATTTCGGCCGCTGGGGGCGGAAATTTCAAAATTCAACAGCCAAAGTTCGGGGAGAAGGCGGGGGTGAATTAGGAAAGCAGGAAGGCAGGAATCGGACGGGGGATTTTAACCACGAAATACGCGAAATACGCGAAAAAAGGCGGGGGATGCAGCCGCAAAGAACGCAGAGATCACAAAGAGAAGAAGACCGGAAAAATTGGGATTTAATAGAAGCATGGCGGAGTAGGGCATTGCGTTTGGAGGGTGGTTGGTGCTTCGGGCGAAAAGCGGGGTCGCCGCTACCGCTCTGCCCCCGCACTCCATGGAGTTGGTAGGCGGACTGGAGTTGGACAGCGGATGGGGGCGCGTCGGGCGGCGGTGGTTTCAGGCGTCGCGTCGCGGGAGAATTTATGGGGCACGACCCATGGGCTGAAGCCATAAGAGAATGATGAATGAAGAGTGAAGAATGAAGAAACGGGAACTTTGTGGTGTGGGACTCGATGGCTTGTCATCGAGTTCCAAAGCGCGGTCATGCCCGCGCACTCCATAGTATGGGCCCCTCCGTCTTTTCAGTATTCGTGGCATTCGTGCGATTCATGGGCGACCCCATCTTGCCCCGGCGATGTCCGGGGCAAGTGCCACCATTCTGCTTTCTTTGCAGGGCTTTTCCACCGTTTGTTCGCGTGGCGTTGCCCCTTTTCCCATAGGCATGAGCGCTTGTCTGCCTTTTGAATATTTTGCCAGAACGACACCTGAACCGTTTCCCCGTGGGGTCGCCTGCCGGTTGCCGCACCGTCCCGGTGCGTGTCTCTATTGGCCAAGACCCCATCCCAGCGACGGCAGAAGCCCAGAGCCTAAAACCTGTCATTTTGTCCCGCTTTCTTCGTGTCTCAGTGCCTTCGTGGTTAATTCACTTCGCGCCTTTGCGTCTTTGCGTTAAATCCGGCCTCGCGCCCCTCGCCTCAATCCGGTCAATCTCCGACTACATCCGGCCATATCCGCCCTTTTCCGGCCATAAAAAAATTGAGCATGAAGGTTCGGGGCCGGTTGCAGTGGATTTTGGCGGTGGCCAGCGATATGGGGGCGATGGGCTGTGGGGGTTTTAGGCGTCGCGACGCGACGCGGGTGTGTGTGGCACGAGGGGACCATGGCGTTTTGGCCGGTGGTTGGTGCTTTGGGCGAAAAGCGGGGTCGTCGCTACCGCTCTGCCCCCGCACTCCATGGAGTTGGCAGGCGGACTGGAGCTGGACAGCGATATGGGCAGAGGTTTTATGCCGGCCCTACAGGCCGGGGATTGGTTGTTGGGCGTTTTACCCAGGCCTCCAGCCTGGGCTTTAACATTGCGGGCTTTCAGCCCGCATTAATAAATGCATGGGCTGAAGCCAATGGCTACCATCATTCGTCGCTTGGCGACAAGGAGACTAGGCTTTGCGGAATTGTTGGGCGTGGAGTTCGCGCTGGGCTAGTTCCAAGTCGTGCTCGACCATGATGCGGACCATTTCGGCGAAGGAGATTTTGGGGGTCCAGCCGAGTTTTTGGCGGGCTTTGGTGGCGTCGCCTTGCAGAAAATCCACTTCGGCGGGGCGCAGGTAGAAGGCGTCGGTCTTGACGTGGTCCTGCCAGCGCAGGCCGAGGAGGCTGAAGCTGGCTTCGAGGAATTCGCTGACGCTGCGGGATTCGCCGGTGGCGACGACGTAGTCATCGGGCTGGTCTTGCTGGAGCATGAGCCACATGGCCTCGACGTAGTCCTGGGCGTGGCCCCAGTCGCGTTTGGCCTCGACGTTGCCGAGGTAGAGGTGTTTTTGGAGGCCGACTTTGATGCGGCCGGCGGCGAGGGTGATTTTGCGGGTGACGAAGTTTTCGCCACGGCGTTCGCTCTCATGGTTGAACAGGATGCCGTTGCTGCAATGCATGCCGTAGGCTTCGCGGTAGTTGACGGTGTGCCAGTAGCCGGCGACTTTGGCGATGGCGTAGGGGCTGCGCGGATGGAAGGGGGTGTGCTCATTCTGCGGGGGCGGCGTGGAGCCGAACATCTCGGAGGAGGAGGCCTGGTAATAGCGCACGGTCTTGCCGGTTTGCTTTTGGTAATCGCGCAGGGCTTCGAGGAGGCGCAGGGCGCCCATGTCGGCGACGTCCACGGTGTATTCGGGGGTGTCGAAGGAGACACGGACGTGGGATTGGGCGGCGAGGTTGTAGACCTCGTCAGGAGCGACGCGGGAGATGATGGTGCGCAGGGAGGAGCCATCAGTCATGTCGCCGTATTCGAGGTAGAGTTTTTCGCGCTCGAAGTGGCGCGCGCCGTAGATGTGCTCGAGGCGGGTGCGGGCCATGCTGCTGGAACGCCGCACGATGCCATGCACAATATAGCCCTTGGCGAGCAGCAGTTCGGTCAAATAGGAGCCATCCTGGCCGGTGATGCCCGTGATCAATGCGCGTTTCATGTTTGCTTCCCCTCTTGCTAGCAAATTTCGGCGCGTTTGAAAAGCGGGAAAGCGGGACCGAAGGGGATTTGGGCGCATCTTGACACTGCCCCCGATTAGTTGGAGTTCCAGAGTTCCTCCCAATGGTGGTTGTGGCGGGCTTCGATCAAGGCGCTGAGATGGCGCATTT
>Ga0182012_10004716_pt1 | contig 14183 bp, 7 predicted proteins | sample 612S2SmetaG_FD_120486 | JGI IMG/M metagenome (GOLD analysis project Ga0182012, IMG submission 120486) | Permafrost microbial communities from Stordalen Mire, Sweden - 612S2S metaG | ecosystem: Environmental > Terrestrial > Soil > Wetlands > Permafrost | place: Sweden: Stordalen | collected... | reverse complement strand
TATGAGTTGGACCCGGACAAGCTCAACGTGCCCGGACCAAAGTTGGTCAAACCACCAGCCCCGGCCATCGGCGCAGCGATGGTGATGTTGTAATTATTGGGATCGATGAGCGCGCCATTGGTCGTCACATTGACGGTCAAGGCCGTCAACGCCGGCAGGAAGAACGAATTGCCCGGGTCATTGGCATTGGCCGCCAACACCCCGCCGTTAAAATTAATGGTGGCCTGATGCGATCCGACCGTGGCAAAAGAGAGCGTAAAGTTACCCACCGCCAAGGTCCCGCCATTGAGATTAACCACATTGTTTTCAGTGGTGCTGCCCTCGGACAGATTGAGTTCAAAGTCACCAGCGATGGAAAGCGACGCATTCCCGGACACCGTGACAAAACAACCGTTGGGAACGCGGGTGGTGTTCCCGAAGCTAAAGGAAGGTGCGCTTACCCTGGCGTTGCCCAGCAACGTCAGGGTGGAAACGGAAGCATAGGTGGCGCTGCCCGGAGGATCAGCCAAACGCAGGGGATTGGAGGTCGTGATCACCGCCGTATCCTGCACCGTGGCACTGCTGACCCCGTTTAATCCGGCCACATCAAAGGTACCCGTCAAAACTGAGACCCCGCCGATGATCAACGACCCGACATTAATTGTGGTGGTGCCGCCATATGTCGCCCCACCGACGGCACCAGAACCCAGTTGAACCGCGCTGGAACCATTGATGATCAGCGAGCTATTGGCGCTGTTGTCGCTGAGGATGCCCGTGTAAACAGTTGCCGACTTGGTGTTGGCAAAGGTCAGCGTCACTGCGGCCGCCGAATTATTGGTTAGAACCAAATTCTGACTGCCGGCGAGGCCGCCCAAGGTGGCCGCCGTCAGCGGCCCCAAATCCAACGTTCCGCCCTGGTTATTGTAGAACAGGGTGCTGTCCTGCAACGCAAGCGAATTGGTCAGTTGCTCAGTGCCACCGCTGATGATATTCGTCCCATTGAACGAGTTTGCCCCGCCCAGCACCACCGTGCCGGTGCTGCCGGCCTCGCTGTTCACCGTGAGATTATTCGTACCTGCATTCCCTGCCGAAGCAATTGCGCCCGGAACCGTCAGTATCTGCCCGGCGGCGGCATCCAGCAGACCGGTGGCGTACCCGGTACCGGACGTCGCGCCAATACCGATCCCTCGGGTGGCATTCAAGACCAGGTTGGCGGTGGCCAATAAATCTCCTCCATTCAAATCGATATTATTGACCGTGGCCGTCGCCGGCACCTCACCTAGACTGCCGGCACTGCCTGCCGTCGTGCCATCGACTGAAAGACTCACAGTGCCCCCGTTAAGGGTCGTGCCACCGGTATAAGTGTTGTTGGCGGTTCCCACCACCAAGGTGCCGGCACCGGACGCCGCCACCGCTCCGCTGCCGCTGATCACGCCATTTAGCGTCAAGGTGTCCCCATTATTGGCCACCGTGACGGTATGCGTATTGGCCACAGTCAGGTTGTTGCCCAAAGCCAGACTCGTCGCCCCCGCCTGCAAGGTGCCGTTGGCGGTAACGCTGACATCACCGGATCCCAATGCTGTATTGTTGCCCACCTGCAAAGTGGCGCCGCTCAGGATGGTGCCTGCTGTCCCGGCCGAAGGCCCATAAGTGTTTGCATTCGTAAGAATCAAAGTTCCACCGCCTGTGGCCGTCACCGTCTCCGCACTGGTTTTGTTGGCAACCACACCCCCCAATGTCAACGTGTCCCCCGAACTGATGGTGGCGACAACATTGCCGTTCATGCTCACTGGCGTGTTAATGGCGTTCGCCGTACCGGCTGAAACAGTTATCCCCACAATGTTGCCCTTGTTGTCTAGCGTCAGCGTGTTGGCAGAATTCGTGATGGTGTAGGAACTGACATTGTTAAAGACAATTCCACCCACGGTTTCACTTACATTCAAATTCACCGGGCTGCCCACGCCACCGGTCCCGAAGGTGGCGACATCACCGGGGTTTTGTGGCACAGAGCCACCGCTCCAGTTGCCCCCTTCCGACCAGTTCTGATCAGCCAATCCATCCGTCCACGTGGCGGCGACCCCTAATTGCACCACGGTCAGGATGATTGAATTACCGCTGATGGACACGGTGCCACCGTAACCGCTGGCAATGACCCCCGTCCCAAATGGCGTGGCGTTAACGGTGGACCCGCTGGTGATGCCGCCCGTGGCGGTCAACAAGGTATAAGTGCCGGTGGTCAGGCTTGAGCCGATCACATCCACCGAAACATTGGTCGTGGCGACCGTGCCGGACACCGTTGCCGTGGAGGTCGCGGAAAGGGCCGCATACGAACCAGCGGTCCAGACAACATTGCCCGGAACCGTATTGGTAATCCCCAGGACCGCCCCCGCAGCTACAATGGTGCCGCCGGTATAAGAAAACCCGCCAGACAGATACAACCCACCCACGCCCGGCGACCCCGAGTTGGCCACCGTCAATGAGCCGCTGCCACCGTTACCGATTGGATTGGCATAGCTAATAACATGACCGTTTATATCAATGGCCGAACTGCCCAAAATAGTCACCGGCTGAACCACTGGTGTGGCCGCGCTGTTGACGGTAACATCTTCGTAGCCACCCGCAGTGCCGGTTGCCAGAGTTGTATTATATTGTAAAGTGCCATTGGTCAGGATCAACCCCCCATCGTAATCGGCACCACCCAACTGCCACATGCTGTTGATATTCAAAGTGGCTCCGGCGGTGACAATCGCCCCGCCATAGAAAAAGTTGCCAGCACCATTCAGCACCACCGTACCCGCACCATATAACGCGGTGGTGTTGGCCGTGCCCGTGCCCGTGCCGGGTAGTAAACCCGCCACATTCCCGTTGGCCGATGATGCAGGAATGCCGATGACCAATGGGCCCGTTCCCGTGGCACTTCCGATAACTCCATCCACCGTCATAGTATGTCCGGCGGTAGCCGCCAAACCACCCCCGTTACCCAGCAACGTAATCGGGCGCTGATTGACCCCGCCATTGTCCAAGGTTAAGGTGTTATTTGCCACCACAGTCCCGCCATTCAAATAGACCATGCTACCCGTGCCTTGGGCCCCAAAGGCGCTGTTGGATAGGATCATGGAATAACCGCCATTCAGGTAGGTGGATAATTCATACGGATCCCCCTGCGTGACGTTTTGATAATATACCGTGCCGGGCCCGGCCTGCACCAAACCAAGACCCTGACCCGCCTCCCGACCAGGTTCAATGGCGCAAATGATATCCAAAAAACCCTCGGTGTTGTTTTGCCAGATGACGCCATAAGCATTGTGCGCAGTGGTGGACCGAACAAATTCCAAGCCATCGGCCGCCCCCGACATAAAGACGTTGGTGTTCGCCATGTTGGGCGTCACAAGAATGCCTTGAATGTTTTGGGCCGTGGTCGCAGTAAAGGTCACATTCGTGCCCGCTGGATTATTAAACCGAAGGGTTTGCGCCCCGCCGGCGTTGCCCAAGCTGTTCACCCCAGAAGGATTGACGTCGTAATTGCCGGCCGTCGTGATGCCGGTTGTCTGATAATAACCCGTCACCTGACTGCCACCAATTATTGTATAAGGTGATGTTCCTGCCCCACCGGCGGCAGGATCCGTGCTGGCCCAATCATACAAACCCACTGTCGCATAAGGACCATTATTCGACACGCCAAAAAAACCAACCGTGCCACTGGTGGCCGCCCCCGTGCCGGCAGTGGTGGTGGTGATGATCGCCGAGGCCGGTACAGTACCGGTCGGACCAATAGTGGCCGGGCCGACATATACCACAGTCGTACCAGGAGGAACACTGGCCGTCGGAACAGCCCCCAAGGCCACCGTCGGCAGACTGGTGGTCCCCGAAGCGGGGGCAGCGGAAATTGCGGACCGGCCTGCCGTAAACGATGTTGAGGCAAAAGTCTGGCTGCTGGCCGTGGAAACGCCGCCATTAATATTCAACGTGCCGCCTCCAAGCGAGAGGGCCGAACTGGCGCTGACGATATTGTTGACCTGACCACCGTCATTGAAATCCAGCGTGAGCGTGCCGGATGTGACCGTGGTGGCGCCAGTGTAAGTATTGGCATTGGTCAAGGTAACCAATCCCTCGCCGTTAAGGCTTATGCCAAAACCGGCGCCCGAAATGACACCGCCAACCAGCAGGGAACCGCCGCCAACGACGGTTAGTGAGTGGGAGGCCACGCCCAAGACAACCGGCAAGTTGATGATCTCAGGGTTCAAGGCATAATCATATAAGGCTGCACTGGTGGTGATCTGGTTGCCGTTCAGGACAAAGCTGCTGGCTCCCGGGTTGAAAGTCAGCCCGGCAAACGAAGTGGCCGCCGTCAGGTTGTTGTTCAACGTGGTGCCCGATGTGCCGGCCGCACCAAAAAACAGTGCGTCGGCAGCAATGGGCGGGTTATCGGCACCGGTCCAGTTGGAATCGGCCCAATTGACACTCGTATTGCCCACCCAAGTGTCATTGCCAGCATGCAGAATGGCCGTGCCCGAGGTAAACACGGCTGCCAGAATCAATAAAATGGCACGCAAACGGAACAGTTTATGAGAGCTGACGTTGCTTTGTTTATGGTGGGTTTTCATGGGTATTATATGTTTTTTGGCTACAGAAGTAAATCGCTCGAATTAAATGGATTAAGTTTGAAGACTATGGTCAGTGAATCCCATAGCGACCAAGAACGGCCAGCAACACGCTCCGGGCTGACACTGAGCATCCGTAGTGATGAATCTGCCCTGATGATTCGTAGCAGTCAGGGATGCTTGGCCAGGGTATTATGATGGTGGCACCAAAGCAATCACCGGAGGAAAAGAATACCACGCTGCCCGTGGCGTATGCGGGTAGCGTGGTTGTGTGGGTTGTATTGTCCGGGTAACCGGACATGTTGTTCGAGTGAGACGCCGGGACAGAAGATTCTTTATGGGATTTGGACGAGCAGGTGATGGTCTTAAAAACCACTTCGCCAAAGGTCGCCATACAGGTCGCGCTAACGCCAGCAACCTCGGTGTAAAACATGGCTAAACTACTACAAATCAGACACAACCAGTATCCGGCTGCGTTGACTGCATCATGACACAACATTTTCAATATTGGCTCGTTCAAATCAAGGGTTGTCAGTCATTAATGCGCCGTGCCCGAAGAAATCCCGACAGGAAATCTTTTCTTTTTTTAAACGTTACCTGTTTGCCCAGAAGATATTGAAAACGGGTGCTATTTGCCTGTTGTAATTCTCATTTGTTCTAGTTGACAGGAACCTGTGGGGCGGGGATTGTTTAACAGCGACACCAACGTCTTATTAAAGCGTCAATTTGTCGCATCATGGATCAGGATAATAATGACATTACCAGGCTATTAAGTGCGGCCGGATCTGGCTTGGGACAGGCATCGGAAGAGTTGTTACCTCTGGTTTACAACGAGTTACGTCGTCTTGCTGCGGCTCGAATGGCACAGGAATCCGCCGGCCACACCCTGCAGGCGACCGCACTCGTACATGAAGCCTGGGTAAGCCTGACCGGCGATCCCGATAAAAAATGGGCCAATCGCGCGCACTTTTTTGCCGCCGCCTCGGAGGCCATGCGTCGCATCCTCATCGGTAATGCCCGGCGAAAATCCCGAATCAAACATGGAGGCCATCTGTTGCGCCTGGATATTGCGCATCTGGATTTGGCAGCAACTTCGCCTGATGAAATGGTCCTGCTGGTCAATGAGGCGCTGGAACGCTTCAAGTTGGATGACCCGGAAAAGGGAAAAATCGTGGTCATGAAATTTTTTGGCGGGCTGACCAACCAGGAGGTCGCCGAAAGTCTGGGCATCACCGAACGAACGGTGGAACGACACTGGGCATATGCCAAAGCCTGGCTGTTTAGCGACCTTCGTCAGGGCAAATGACCGGCCCACAAAAAATTGCGCGTCGGCTTACGCCCAAGGATGGCGCATTGTTCTGTGGATACAATCGCCTATGAACTCCCGGGAACAGGAAGAAGCTCTGTTTGAAGAGGCCCGCCAATTGGCGGACGCCTCCGCACGCAAGGCATTTCTCGACCAGGCCTGCGCCGGCCGGACGGCTTTGCGCACTCGCATCGATTCACTTTTGACCGCCGGGGCGGCGGCGGAGGATTTTTTCCAGGCGGCCACCAGCGGCGACCTGACCAAACGTCTGGCCGAAGGCATGGACTGGCACGATGTCGCTTTGGAAGACCAGTCGGCGCTGCTGGATGGGCTGAACAACCGCATCGGCAATTATAAGTTGCTGCAAAAAATTGGCGAGGGCGGATGCGGCGTCGTTTATATGGCGGAGCAGGAAAAGCCCATCCGCCGCCGGGTTGCGTTGAAAATCATCAAGCTGGGCATGGACACAAAAAGCGTCATCGCCCGCTTCGAAGCCGAACGACAGGCGCTGGCAATGATGGACCACCCGAACATTGCTCGCGTTCTCGATGCGGGCGCCACTGAGACGGGTCGCCCATATTTTGTGATGGAATTGGTACGGGGCATCAAGATCACCGATTACTGCAATGATCATCAACTTGATACCCGCCAGCGGCTGAATCTGTTCATCCAAATTTGTGCAGCCATCCAACATGCCCACCAAAAGGGTATCATTCATCGCGACATCAAGCCGTCGAATATTCTCGTTACTCTCAGTGATGGCCGGCCAGTCCCAAAAGTCATTGATTTCGGCATTGCCAAGGCCATCGAGGTCCGGCTTACCGACAAAACACTCTTCACCGCCTATGAACAATTGATTGGCACACCGGCCTACATGAGCCCGGAACAGGCGGCGATGAGCGAGCAGGACGTGGACACCCGCAGTGATATTTATTCGCTGGGTGTGCTCCTTTATGAATTGCTTACGGGCCGGACACCTTTTGACCCCAAAAAACTGGTTCAAGACGGCCCGGAGGCCATGCGCCGCACCTTGCGCGAGCAGGAACCCCCACGCCCTTCCACCATGGTCACCACGCTCCTGGGCGCGGAATTGACCACGATGGCGGCGCAACGCCTGGCTGAACCGCCCAGGCTCATATCCTTGTTGCGGGGAGATCTGGACTGGATTGTGATGAAGGCGTTGGAGAAGGATCGGAAGCGCCGTTATGAGACCGCGAATCGTCTGGCGATGGACATCGAATGCCACCTTAATGATGAACCGGTCTCCGCGCGACCACCGAGCCGACGATACCGTTTTCAACGGCTGGTGCGCCGTAACAAACTAGTGTTTGTTGCCGGCGGGGCTGTCGCCCTGGCATTGTTCGCCGGACTGGGTGCTTCCATCTGGCTTTTCCTCCAGGAGCATGACGCCCGCGAACGTGCCGTCAGGGCCGAACAGCAGCAGGTACAGTTGCGTCGCGAAGCGGAAGAAGGACGGCTTGTGGAAATGCAGCTCCGTCAACAGGCCGAAGCCCGGGAAAAAATCTCGGAAATAATGATGCTCATCAGCCAGAACAAATTTCAGGCGGCCGATGATCTCCTGAGCCAGGTGGTGCTTTCCGAGCCCACTCTGGATGGAGCATCAGTCATGCGTTCGTTGGGAGAATGGCACGCCCTTCAGAAACACTGGCCCGAAGCGGCGGCACGCTACAACCAACTTCTCCTGATCAACAAATTTGACAATCAGGACGCCGTAACCTTGGATTACCTTGAATATGGAGCCGTGTTGGCGGAAATGGGTGATTTGAAAAAAATTGAAACGCTCCGGCAGGATGCCATCACTCGTTTTGGCAGCATGGCCTTTCCTTTCGCCGATCGCATCATCAAAGTCAGCCTCCTATTGCCGGCACCCCCGGAAACAATCACTTCCTTGTCCCGCTTATTCAAGGTGACCCTGCTTTCTTACAAAAAGGATTCCTCTGGCGATCAGGTGGATACATTCCGGTCGGCGTGGGAATGTATTCCCCTGGCTTTGACCGAATATCGCCGCGGCAACTTCCCTCAGGCGGAGATGTGGATCCGACGCAGCCTGACCTACTCCGACGTCAACCCCTCCAGAGTTGCCACCGCCCACATTCTGCTGGCCATGGCCTTGCAACAACAGCATGAAACCGATACCGCCCGCGCCGAATTGGCTGAAGGGCAAATTCTGGTTGAAGATTATTTACGGACCAAGCCGGACCGGGGAAACATGTTGCATGGTTTTTGGTTTGACTGGGTTTATGCGCAAACCCTCCTGCACGAAGCTCAAGGCCTGATTTCTCCCGTTTGAATCCAAGACCACTGACCAGCCACCTTCTGTTCACGAAAACTGGCTCATGGCATATTGATGTAACCGATTGAGATGATTACCGTCTACTTCAACATCAACCCCGCACTTTAAGCTTTTTTGCAGGGTATGAAATTAATTCGAACAACCTTTAACACAGGCAAATCATGAACAAATTTAATTCAACCGGCCTGCGCAGCCTCCAACTCGCTGCCTGCCTCGCCCTTACACTGTCCCTGTCGTCTCCGCAAGTTGAAGCCGTGCCCGTGGTCGCCAAACCCATGGTTGACACTCCCGTGACCATTACCGATCAGGGCGGGTCTTGGATCATGGACAACGGCCTAATTCGGGCCACCATCAGCAAGGGCAACAGTCATATAACCTCCCTCATCTATCATGGCATTAATATTATGGGGCCGGGCGGTATTTGGGAGCAGTCTCCACCTGCGCCGGTGACTCAGTCCCTGACCATTGACCCAGCCAAAAACGGCGGCGAACGCGGGGAGGTGTCCTTGAAGGGCGTTAACGGACGCATGGACATTGAAATCCGTTACACACTGGAACGTGGTGTGAGCGGCATTTACACCTATGCCATTTACTCCCACAGGGCCAACTATCCCGCCGCCAGCGAGGGCGAAAGCCGCTTTATCAATCAACTCAGCCCCCGCTTTGACTGGCTCTCGGTGGATTCTGACCGCAACATGCCCATGTGCAGCGATGCTGACACCAGAACCGGTGTCGAGATTCATGCCAAGGAGCAGCACATCCTAAGCACGGGTATTTATAAAAATTCGGTCGAGCACAAATATAGCTACTGTGCCAACATGTATGAACTCCCTGCCTATGGCTGGTCCAGCATCAGGGACCATATCGGCGTTTATTTCATCAATCCCTCCAATGAATATATCGGTGGCGGCCCCACCCGGCTGGACTTGGTCTGCCACATGGGTGCCACCATGCTGGATTACTGGACTTCCGGTCATTACGCCGGTGGTGCCGCCTGCAACATCCCGGCCGGCGAGGTCTGGAACAAGGTCGTCGGCCCTATTTTCGTCTATTGTAATGCCGTCCAGAATCCCGAAACCCCCTCGCAAAGCGATCTCCAAACCTTGGCGGCCACGGCCGGCAACCCCGTCATCCCGGCAGCCTGGTCGGCCAATGCCAAGGCCTTGTTTAATGACGCTCTTGATGAGGCCAAAATAATCAAATCCCAATGGCCTCTCACCTGGGTGCAGGGTGTGGATTACCCGCAAAAAGACCAGCGCGCCACGGTCGCCGGTCAAATTGTTTTGGCTGATCCGCAGGCTGCCACCACGGATTTGCCGCATTTGAAAGTCGGCCTCACCCACGCGGATTTCACTGGTCGGGCCAGCGGCTTTGTGCTGCGCTCCGGCAACGGTAATTTGATCACCTGGCAGCACGATGCGAATTACTACCAATTCTGGACGGATGGCGGCACGGACGGCAAATTCTCCCTGGCCAATGTGCGCCCGGGCACCTACACATTGCATGCATATGCCGATGGTGTGCTGGGTGAATATGCCCAGGCCAGTATCACGGTGACCGCCGGACAGTCCTTGGATTTGGGCAAGCTGGACTGGAAGCCCGTGCGTTATGGCCGGCAAATCTGGGAGATCGGCTACCCTGACCGGACGGGCGGCAAATTCTACAAAGGCGATGGCAGCAACTACTGGCTCTGGGGCTGGTGCGTGCGTTATCCGCTCCTGTTCCCCAACGACATCACCTACACCATTGGCCAGAGTGATTATCACAAGGACTGGTTCTTCGAAGAAGTGCCCCATGGCGAATCCACCGCCTGGTTGAATCCGGCCGCGAAGGATCCGGCCAATCAGCGCTTTGGCTGGGTGCACACCGGTACTCCCGGCGAAGACATGTGGCGCACCATTGGCCGGGGCCGGGCCACCACTTGGACCATTAAATTCAACATGCCCGCCGCCACACAAGGCCGGGCCACGCTGCGGGTCTCGCTGGCGGGCGCGGATGGGGCCGGTGGGTTGGAAGTGGGCGTCAATGGACGGCAGGTTGGCACCATCCGGACGGTCGCGACCAATGCGCTCCGCTACAATACTGACAAGGGCATCTCGCGTGAATATACACAGCCCTTCGACGCCGCCCTGCTAAAGGCCGGCGAAAATGAAGTGCAGCTCACTGTGCCGGCGGGGGAACTGACCAGTGGCGTGGTTTATGATTACCTGCGTTTGGAACTGGCGGATAAATAAAAATGGTGCCCCGGCACGGACTCGAACCGTGGACCAATTGATTAAGAGTCAACTGCTCTACCAACTGAGCTACCGAGGCAACCAAAAACTGCGGACGAATACACTATCAAATTACCTTTCACTTCCGCAAGTGGAGAATTCGCTTAATTAACCAATAGGGCGCCAAAAACCGGGGGCCCCAAAAATTTTATGCCGGAATAGCCGGAAATCTCGTACGACGGGCCTCCGGTGATTGTGTATAATTATATAATATATATTTTTATTTTGCGTAATTTGCAGAACGGTAATAACTTATGTGTTTTTGAGGGTTGTTTTGCTCGTAAGATTCTTTGTTTTAATTTGTTATGACTTTTTCGTATAGCGTTTTGAGGGGAAATGGGGCTGGCTTTTATAATGAAATATACGAATTATTTTTTGGGGGTGATTAGGCGTTAAGGGCGGGAAGGCAGGGTAGCGGGGCGTGAAGAGGGTACGTCCGGACGCCCATGAACCGGCGGTGGAACATACAAAATGCTGAAATGCTAAAGTTCTAAAAAGTCAAATTGGGAATGGGGAGTGAGGCGGATAACGTGGAAGCCTTGGACGATTGCAACAGGCACCCCACCCCTGCCCTCCCCGCTCGGAGCAGGGAGGGGGTAATATTTTGGGGCTGTATTCCCAGGGCGGCTCTCGCGTTGCTCGTCTGCCATGGGCTACATATATTCCACCCCATCCGGGGCTTGATTTACCCCGCCGGAGGCAAGGGGAGTATTTTAAATATGGAAATGACGGGTGAAGCAAAAGGGTTGATATTCGGCGGGGTTGCCTGAAAATTGGTTTGTGTCTGAATTGGTCACCATTATTCGTGCGGAGATCGGCCGGGGGGGGAGCATCCCTTTTGCCAGGTTCATGGAGCTGGCGTTGTATCATCCGCAATGGGGGTATTATGAGGCCAGTCGGGAGCGAGTGGGGTTTAAGGGGGATTTTTATACGAGTGTCAGCACGGGGGAGTTGTTCGGGCAGTTGCTGGCGTTTCGATTTGCGGGGTGGCTGGCGGCGTTGCCGGCGGGGGCGGAGGGGGTGCAGATTGTGGAGGCGGGGGCGCATGATGGGCGGCTGGCCCAGGACATCATAGCCTGGTTGCGGCAACATCGGCCGGAGATTTATGAGCGTCTGCATTATTGGATCATTGAGCCTTCGGCGGCGCGTCAGGGCTGGCAGCACGAACGGCTGGCGGAGTTCGGCGAGCGGTTTCAGTGGTTTGAGCGGTTACCTGCAGCTTCAGGCGGGGGCAACGGGCCGGGGCCGGTGAGGGGGATCATTTTTTCCAATGAATTGCTGGATGCGTTTCCGGTGCATCGGCTGGGCTGGGATGCGGCGGGGCAGCATTGGTTTGAATGGAGTGTGACGGTGGAAGGGGACCGGTTTGTGTGGGTTAAGACGGCGGCACCGGTCGAGTTGCTCAAGGGGCATGTGGTTTTGCCGGAGGAATTGCTCCGGGTGTTGCCGGATGGTTACACGATTGAGATTTGTCCGGCGGCGGCGGAATGGTGGCGCACAGCGGCGGGGGTTTTGCAGCAAGGTCGGTTGCTGACGTTTGATTATGGGTTTACGACGGAGGAGATGATCAGTCCGAGCCGGACGAAGGGGACGGTGCGGGCGTATGCGAAGCATCAGGTGGGGGATGATTTGCTGGGGCACGCGGGCGAGCAGGATTTGACGGCGCATGTGAATTTTTCGACGGTGCAGGCGGCGGGCGAGCTGGCGGGGCTGAAGACGGAGGGGTATCTGACGCAGCCGCAATTTCTGACGGGCATCCTGGGTGAGGCGGTGAAGGATGCGGCGTTTCAAGAGTGGAACGCGAGCCGGACGCGGCAGTTTCAGACATTGACGCATCCGCAACATTTGGGGCGGGCGTTTAAGGTGCTCGTACAAGGACGGGGAAATTTAACCGCAAAGATCGCATAGAAAGACCAGGATTAGCCGACGGCGTTTTTGAACGCGCGTGGTGGCAAAGTTTCAGCAAGCCTTGAACAGTTGTGGCGAATAGTTTTGCGATTCGCCGCGTGACTGACAATTCCGCTGACAGTGGCCGTCCATCCGGCAAGAAAACCCTTTAGAATAAAGGCTTTTAACAACTTGAACACAGATGAAACACGGTGGTTCAATATTTCGACCTGTGCCGGAAGTTCTGGAGCGGCGGAAATGAGAAATTGGATCAATGGACGAAAGACGTCAAGGGGGGCAGCACGCCGGATTTTGGCGGGAATTTGAATTATTGAATAGGCGAAGGAAATGTTTTAAACCGACAAAAGAGGGGGAAATATTACCTTAAAGAACGCAAAGATCTCATAGAAATATGGGGTTTACAGGATGGGATGCTAACGTTCTGGCAACAGGGAAAGCAGGGTGGCTTTCACCAGTTCCCCGGCGTGGTTTGGATCATAGGCTATCCCCACACGCAGCAATTGATTCATATCCGAACAAAATCCACGGTCGGCCAGATGGGCGTCCAGCAGGGAGACAAACTCCAGGCGGGTGATGCGGTGTTGTTCTTCGGTAACGAGTTTTTGGATTTCAAGGAGGTCCGTGGGGATGAGGTGCCGGGCCAATAGTTTGAACAGAGGTCCGACGTCCGGCTGGTAGCGGGCCAACAGGAGTTTGATGTCGCTTTCATAGACGTAGATGCGGTCCCAATCAAACTGACGGTAAAGGGACGGCAGGGCGTAGAGTTTTAACACCAGCAGTCCGGCCACGGATACGGTGGGGACGGCCAATTCCGCGAAGCGGTGGCGGGTGGCGAATTTTTCGGCGACCCGTTTGAAGAGTTGATTCTTCGTCAGCAATAAATCCACCTGGAGGCTGCGGAAGGTGGCGCGGACAAAATATTCGGTCCGTTCGGCACAACCAGTTCGGGGAGCTGGCGCAGGGCGGTGACGGACATGAGGAGGTCGACGTCCTTGGTGTTGCGGCCCTGGACGTAGGTGAGCATGGCCAGGCCGCCGACGAGCAGATAGGGGATGCGCCGTTCGGCGAGGAGCCGGAAGAGATCCAGGGCATCCTGCGGCACGGGCATGGCGGGTTGGGCGGGTTGGGCGGCGGGGCCCTCGCGCAGTTGCAGGGGCGTGGCGGTCCACTGGTGCGGGCCGGCCTCCCAGGCATCAAGCAACACATTGCCGACGCGGTGCAGGCTGACACCGGCAGGCAGGGTGACCGGGCGTTTAGGAGCGGCGACCGTCATTTTTAACGGGTAAATTATACCGCGAAAACCCGGAGGGAGGAAGCAGATTTCAGGGAGAAAACTGAAAATGCTGAGGGTGAGACTAAAGGAAAAGTTTAAAAAGTGAGGCCTGACGCTTGCCCGCTTGCCGGGTGGGAAAAAGCAGAAAAGTCTGTGTTCGAACGGGTCGGACGGATGGGGCGACGAAAGGAGGGTAAAATTAGTTTGGCCCCACGACCCTCACCCGGCCTATCGGCCACCCTCTCCCTCGCCCGCGGGCGAGGGGGATTTATTTTGTGGGACGTTTTCCCGGGGCTTCACCCCGGGCTTTAAACTTACGGGCCTTCAGCCCTGGGGGCAGGAGGCCAGCGCGGGTTACTTGCGGTGGGCGCGTTTTACTTTGAGCTGGGCGTGGGCGTGGGCGATGGAGGCTTGCACGGAGGCGCTTTCTTCATCGCTGATCTTTTGGGTCAGGCGGGCCTGGGCGCGTTGCAGGGCCTCGGTGGCGCGGGCTTCATCGATGTTGTCGGCGGTGATGGCCATGTCGGTG
>Ga0182012_10004715_pt1 | contig 14183 bp, 18 predicted proteins | sample 612S2SmetaG_FD_120486 | JGI IMG/M metagenome (GOLD analysis project Ga0182012, IMG submission 120486) | Permafrost microbial communities from Stordalen Mire, Sweden - 612S2S metaG | ecosystem: Environmental > Terrestrial > Soil > Wetlands > Permafrost | place: Sweden: Stordalen | collected... | reverse complement strand
GACGCTGGCCGATCAGCGCGGCAAAGTAGAAGGTTGGGCAGCTCACAGATACCGCGAGAAGTATTCTGTTTGGCCGAATCAGCTTCATAAACAGCGCGGACCTGTGAGTTTAGAGGTTCAGTTGTTCGACAAACATGCACGCATCAAGTTCGCAAAGTCGAAGCGGAAAGAGGCCGCACATGAGAATGCTTGATTTGTTCGCCGGCCGATTGGGTTGGTCTAAGGCATTCCTTGAGCGTGGATGGGAAGTGGTGGCCTACGATCTAACACTACCCGACATGGAGATACCGAAGGGCGTTGACTACCGATTACAGGATATTTTAACGCTCACTGCTGAGGATGTTAGTGGTTTCGACTATGCTTGCTCTTCCAGTCCCTGCGAAAGTTTCAGCCTATTCGGATTGAAATGCTTTCATCCCAACCCTCCATATCCAGAATTGGGCATGAAGCTGTTTCATCATGCCAGATCTATCCTTGAAACGGTCGGCGTTCCCCATTGTCTTGAGAATGTCAGATCTGCTCAGAAATTTTTGGGTAATGCAGTGAATCACTTCGGTCCCTTCTATTTATGGGGTGATTCAGTGCCTCCATTGCTGCCGCAGGGTATTACAAAAGGCACAAAGTTTGGGCTGGACAAAGACGGATCACGGACTACGCGAAAGACTAAAGATATGTACTACCGGACTGGCAGTAACAGCAAGGGGAGAAGAGAGCAAACAGCTAAAGTAGCCACAATTCCACCCGAACTAGCCAACTGCGTTGCGGACTATGCGGAGCGCATCTGTGCAGGCTGAAGAGGTAGCACGCAAGTTCGACCGATGCCGACGCGAGGGTAAGGTATGGCGGGCACGCTGCCCAGTACACAAGGGCAATAGCCTTACGCTGGCAATCTATGCGGATGAGGATCGTGCGGGACTCAATTGTTTCGCCGGGTGCGCAAAGGATGACATTCTGGCGGCAGTGGGCTTGACATGGAAGGATCTTATCTATGTTCAGCGAGAAAGGCTATCCCCAACCGCATATCGTGAGCAACAGCGCATCCGTGAGGCTAAAGAGCTACGAGAGGCCAATATCCGCATCGGGGAGCTTGTGCTGAAGTTTATCGAGTGCGGCTACACGGCTGAGGATAGAGAAAGAGACGTAAAGTGTGTTTTATCAGCAGCATGGGTGCTAAGAGAGAAGAATATACCGCACTGGGAGAGAATCTTTCGTCACCACTGGGAGCGCATCTTGGCATCGAATCACTGTCGCGAGCGCAAGATGCTTCCAAACACCTAAACCGCTACGGTACAATCCCTTCATGGAACAAGGGCGACCAAGTCTACACACTCCCGAACTAGCTGAAGAGATATGTTCTCGGATAGCGAGTGGAGAATCTCTCCGTCACATCTGCGAGTCGGATGACAAATTCCCGGCAGTATCAACAATTTGCGGATGGGTTCTGGATAATCGGGAAGGGTTTACCGAGCAATACACGCACGCGCGACGTATTCAAGCGGAACTCCTTGCGGATGAGTTGTTTAGCATTGCCGATGATGGCAAGAATGACACTTATGAGGATGATGAAGGCAGGACTCGCACCGATCACGATGTAATTGCACGTTCTCGGTTACGTGTGGATACTCGCAAGTGGTACTTGAGCAAGGTGTTGCCTAAGATTTACGGGGATAGAACCATCCATGCTGGCGACCCTGAGAACCCGATAGACCTGGTGGTGCATAGGATTGCAGCAGGAGAATAGGATGGACTTTGTATAACAATCGTGTATAACAATGGCAGGAGTGTTATACAAATGAGCACGCTGATTGCGGTACGAATTCCAGACGATTTGATAGCAGCGATCGACGCGCAGGGTAAACGCAGCTCGGTAATCATTGCCATCCTGCAAAATCACTTTGACAAATCCAGACCAGAATGGGCAAAGCCTCCTATACCCAAGCACGATATTCTCGATGCTGCAATCGAACGCGCTCCAGAGGGGGCTATTGCGGTCGAGCTACGTGGGGGAGACAATGCCGATATTCTGATCGAGCGTCGAGAGATATCGACTCGCAGCCACAACCCTAAAACCTGCACACTCTACGGCTGCCTGATGTGCAAGATGGTGAAGGAGGGATGATACACTCGTTTCGAGGTGAGCGATGCCAGCATGGTCAGCAGCGGGAACGACGAATCTATCGAGCGGTGAACGGCTTGCGGTATTGCTGGCAACAGATGCGTCTATCACTGGCGCGTTACAGGGATTCACGTTCTCAGCGCAGCCGGTTCCGATCGCGCTCACGATTGTTGTCAATTCTGCGGAAAGTGTAACGCTTCAAGCCAGCGCTGACAATGTGAACTGGGTTCCAGTCACCTCTCAGGGCGTTGCGGTTGCAGCTACTACCAACACCGCTGAGACGTTCAAAGTAAGTTCAGGACTCTACTATCGTTTGATTACTGGTGGCGCGACTACCTTGGGAGACACGATCTGGGTTGCACGATAAGGACGGCCGGTGGCTAGGATCGTCGATGTAAAGTTCAGCGAGCTGGCCAACTTCACCGAGAGGCAGAATCAGGCATGGGAAGAGTCGAAACTGTACGATTACCTTCTCTTCGGTGGAGCTGGATCGGGAGGGAAGTCGTACCTTCTACGCTGGTGGTGCTTAAGACAGCTACTTGTGAGGTACTCCGAGACGAGGATTCCTGGATTGCGTGTTGGACTTTTCAGCATGGACTACCCAACCCTTCAGGATCGGCAGATAAGCAAGATCAAGCGCGAGTTCCCGGACTGGCTTGGCAGCCTCAAAGAGACACGCTCCGATGGCTACAACTTCGCGCTGAAGCCTGAGTATGGTGGTGGGACGATTGCGCTGCGCAACCTTGACGACCCTTCCAAGTACAAGTCATCCGAGTTCTGCGACATAGCAGTTGAGGAGCTGACCGAGAATGATAAAGATACTTTCGATGATCTACGTTTCCGCCTGCGCTGGCCTGGGGTTGAGCGGCCTAAGTTTATCGCTGCGACTAACCCGACGGGGCGCGGCCATGCTTGGGTCAAAGCTCTTTGGATAGACAGGAAGTTCCCTCCGGAGATGGAGGCTATCAAGCCACAGTTCCGTTACGTCCCAGCTCTGCCAAAGGATAATCCGCATGTTACCGACGCTTACGAGATAACGCTTCGTTCGCTGCCACCGGCTAAGCGCAAGGCTTTGCTCGAAGGCGACTGGAGTATCCCTGAAGGTCAATACTTTACCAACTGGAACCGATCAGAGCGGGCAATTCACCCGTCAATCGTAAGCCAGATCATCCAACCGTGGTGGCCGAAGTGGATCGGTCAGGATTGGGGATTCGGGCATCACTCTCCTGTTCTGTGGCATACGGTAGGCAATGTGAGCCCGAAGATGGCTAAGCTGATGGGACGCAACTGGGATGTCCCGAAGCGGTGCGTGTTTACTTATAGGGAACATGTCATATCGCTGAAAGAGACGAATACTACTGAGCTTGAATTGGGGCAGGAGGTGGCAGAACTCAGCCGCGGCGAGAAGATCAATGAGTGGATTCTGTCGCGGGATGCGTTCGGCGAGAAGACCAGTCAGCACACTCCGGCAGAGCTTCTGCACATGGGTGGCAAGCCTTCACTGCCATCGCCGCAACAGGCCGACATGAAGGCTGGAAGCCGCGTTTCCGGGTGGCGATTCATGTACCAGTTGATTCAGAATGACGAGTGGTTTGTGAGCGAGATGTGCCCTGAATTGATCGAGGCGATACCCAGCTTGGAGTACGATACTGACAAGAACGGAGAGGACGTCCGCAAGACGAACCACATGTACGATGACATCGCGGACTGCGCACGATATGGTCTAGCGGATATGCTGAACACTGTTCGAGCTCCATTGAAGGTTCGTGCGGCAGAAAAGGCTGAGGAATTAGGCATAACGGAACCTCAATTGCAGGATAAAACCGCAGATGAGCGCAGTGAGATTATCAGTGTGGCGGCAGTGCAGCTCAAGAAGTTCTACGCAGATGACAAGAAAAAGAAACGGAGACGGGCACAATGGGCATCGCGATAGCAATCATGATCTTGCTTTTGGTAGCGGTGGAGACGACACATAGGCGCACAGCCAGACTCTTGCGAGAGCGCATGGCTATCATCGAGCGCGAGAACGTACATCTGGCTGGTGGCATCGTTGCGGCAAAGAAGTCCGGCATCGATGGGTTGGCCGATCTAAGGCGTGAGCTGGCCGGCCATATTGAGGAGTTGATGTCGCGGATTATCGGCATAGATCAAAGACTATTGACTTTAGAAAACAAACAGCCGAAGATTACAGCGAAGCCTGCTAAAGTGAATTGGCGGAAGTTTCGTGACACAATTGAGCGTTCGACCGAGCCTGAGGAGGCTGAATAATCATGGCTGAAAAAGAGATGCAAGCACTGTCGAGGCTCCGCAACCCACGCACCGAAGAGAAGCCCAAAGCAATCAAGGGCGTTGATTCGGGAGACGGCAAGCAGGAAGAGAATGAGCAGGGCGAACCGGGTGCGCATGAGGCTTTGGAGTCTATGCATGAAGCCGAACCTGGCTCGAAGCACGCGGTAGTCTCGCACGATGGCTACGGCATGACCTCGCACACGATTGATGAGGATGGCAATCACGAAGGCCCGCATGATCATGCGAACATCGAAGAGTTGAAATCGCACCTCGGCAAGTTCTTCAATGAGGAAGAGGGCGAAGGGCACGAAGACGGCGACGGTGGTGAAGATCACCTCGAAGATTCCGGTAACCTGTACTAAATCAGCACGATAAAAGGAGAATTGAAAATGCGCAACATCTCTCGTAAGTTCATCGCGCTGATTGCAGGTTTCGTGGCTCTCAGCATTCCGGCAGTGGCTCAGAACCCGGCAGTATTCGGCGGCGTGGCCAATGCGTATGCGTTTGCCTATGGTGTCAACCCGTTGGTGGCTCCGTTGCAGATTGACACGACTTCGGCGACAACTGGTGCGGGCGTGGCGACATTCACCGTGGCCTTTGGGACTGTGGCGTTGGGCGATGGCACGATCATCACTCCGCTGTCTACTTCCGCTCCTATTGTTGTTGGGACTGGCGCAAACGCTGAAACGGTTACTCCTTCGGCAGTGAGCTGCAACAATCCCACCGTTTACCAGTCTTGCTCATTTACGGCCACCTTCGCCAATGCGCACGGTACCGGCGACAAGATCGTTAGCGCAACCTTCGGCATCGCAGAAGCTCAGCTATACCAGACCCAGAAGTTTGGTCAAGGTCTGGTATCTGTATCCCCTGAGTTGCTGAAGAGGGCGGGTATCGCCGCTACGGTAGCAGCGGCTGCTACGTTTATTACATCGATCCATTCCGCTTCGGCTACTTCTGTGGTTTTGAATAACGCTGGATCGGGTACGGGCGCTCTTTCCTATCAGGCGGCTGTTGGTACAGTTCTTACAACCACCACCCATGTAATCTACTAGGCCCCGGCATGATGCGTGTGTATCTGAATCGCTTTGAAGACGCTCCGTTAATATGGAGCGTCGATCAAGGCACCAAGGCAACAGAGCAGAGATTTGCGCAAGTCATCTTTGCCGGCGTGAATGGCGTAACTAACTGGAACCTACTGGCGAACAACGTTGACGATCCGCGCTGCTGGATTGAAGTATTTGGCGGCACGCTGACAGTAGAGAATGATGTGGCTACAATCGGGGGCTTTATCTATGAGCATGCTGGGAGCGAGAAAGCCGAAGCACTGGATTCAGGGGGCAGTGAAGCATCCGGGTGCGCTGACTCGCGAGGCTGAAGAGTCGGGCCGATCCAAGCTCGAACAGGCCAAGGTAGACTCGCACTCATCTGACCCAAGCAAGCGCGGTAGAGGGCTTCTGGGACTCCGCTTCATCAAGAAGACAATCTAGGACGGTACATGACGCTACCAATCAACGCAGCAGAGATGACTCCCGAGCAGAAGATACAGTTTTTGGAAGATCAGTTTTCGCAGGTGCGCTCTGGTGATCTGGACTGGATACTATGCCCGTACTGCGGAGGCGAGAATCGGGAAACCAATCAAGCGTTATGCTGCGAGATGTTCACCAAGGCGTCACTCGCCATCCTAGACCGCATGGATAAGCAGGATGCGATGGACTTCATGGAGAACGTCCACGATAATGCAATGAACATCGCAACCAAGAACTACATCAATTAGGGTACACTTCGTTCATGGCCTTGGACCTCGAAGACGATGACGTAAAGCCCAACGATGGCACCGATTCCGTCGAGGAGCACCCTGAAGAGATTGATGGTCCTGACGAGCCCATTACCTATGGTGAGCGAAACAAATTCCTACCTGACCAGCTCAAGACTGCGTTAAAGAACGCTGCCATTGCCATTGGCCAGCGCGAGATATATGACCGCAGGCGCGAGGTTATGCGTGACCGCCGCAACAGGTTCTATCGCCGTGGATGGCAGCACATCTACGAGAATCGTTCGACGGGTGGATTCGTGCTGGGCGAGGCTGGCGCCGCTGTATCAGTCGGCTCTGGCGGCACGGTGGAATGTCCGCAGTACATCGGCGACTACAACATCTTCCGCCCGACAGAGCTGGTGATCGAGAGCGTACTCACACAGAACCCTCCCGGAATCGACTTCCGCCCGAAGACGCAGGAAACCGAAGACCTTGAGGCCGCATCTACGGGAGAGATTTACCGCGAGTACTTCGATCGCTGCAATGACTCAAAGGGCATCCAGCTACAGATTGTGCAAATGTTGTGCGAAAGTGGAAGATGTGTCGTATCTGTGTCCACCGAGGCGAATGCTCAGCTTTGGGGCAAGAATGATGATGGCGATGCTAAGCAGAACGAGACTGCACGCGTATGGGGAACGCTTGAGACTCGCGTCTTCCCGATGACGGCGCGGGAACAGAAAGACCTTGATGCGGTTGTGCTGTTTGACGATCCCACTGTGAACTCGGCCAAGATGCAGTATCCTCACATCGCCAAGAAGATCAAGGGGGTGTCCGCTGGACTCTGCGAGAATGCCTACGAGCGTATAGCCCGTCTGGGAGTGCTGCAGGGAACCCGGCGCTACGCGCAGGTTGGCGATGCCATGACGCACATCACGACGCGCTGCAACGTGTTCCTACGCCCGGCCAACTTCACCGACGACAAGTACCAAGATCCTTACGAGCTGTTCATAGGCAACGACGATGAGGGCATCGAGCCTGATGCGCCCGAGGACAACGAGAATGAGGATGGCACGCCATTCACGGTGCAGGACAAGCTGAACCAGCTATTCCCTAACGGCGTGCACTGCGTCTTCATCGGTCAGGAGTATGCCGAATCATGGCAAGAGAGCCTGGACGACGCGATTACGATCGGCTTCCCCTACGAGGGCGACGGCATGAGCCGAGAGGCCATGATGGATGATGCTGTCGTTATTCAGGACTTCTTTAACGACATCATGAACTCTCTACGAGAGGCGCAGGACTTAGGCTGGCCGCGCACGTACATCTCTGCGGAAGAAGAAGAGTTTGACGCTATCCAAGATCAGAAGTCCGAGCCGTATGCCTTCAGCCTCAAGAAAGCTCGCGCTGGGCAGCCGCTTGAAAATGATTTCTTCCGCGAACCAGACTTGGTACTCCCTGATTCCCTGGTCAAGTTGATGGAGTATCTGGCGGGACCATTCCTGCAATTCGTTCTCGGGACTCCTCCTGCCCTGTTCGGTGGCGGCGATAGCGACCAGAAGACGGCCAGTGGCTATGCTACAGCCCGGGCACAGGCAATGGGAACCAAGGGGATACCGTGGGCCACAGTGCAGCAGATGATGGCCACGATGTACTACTTGGCCGCACTGAAGGCCAGCAAGAACCCTGACCATGCTGAGCAGATCCTTGTGCCGGTGAAGGGCAAGACTCAGACCTTGAAGCTAGAGCGCCTGACCAAAGGCAACTTCGGCGCATACCCCGATGAAGATTCCAGCTTCCCCGAATCCACCAGTTCCAAGCGCGCCCTATTGCAGCAGCTTCTACAGCTTGCTGCTACTAATCCGCAGGTTGGCGCTCAGATCCTCGGTGATGTCTACAATTGGGAGATCATCACGCAAATCTTTGGATTCAAAGAGATCCAGTTGATGGAGGCCGAGTCGGCCAAGAAGCAGATGCGCGAGATTGAGGAGTTGCTGGATGGTTCTCCGATACCTCCGTCGCCAGAAGAGATGCAGGCATGGCAGGCGCAGCAGCAGCTTGCAATGACTCAGCACGCTTCAGCAGCGCTCATGGCGCAGCAACAGGGCCAGCCAACGCCGCCAGCGCCGCAGCCGCCGAAGATGATCAGCTTGGGCGAAGGTCCAGATGGCCAGCCTATTCAGTACCCCGAAGAGTTGCTCAAGCCGTCCATTGAAGTGGATGACCTTGACTTCCACCAGTGGGAAGGTCCATGCGGGCAGGATTGGCTATCGACGGAGGCTTGCTGGCGCGAGTTGAATGTCGGTCGCCCCGGGCCTGATGGTCAGCCTGTACCTAATACTGCGGGCGTGGAGAATGTAAAGCTGCACACGAAGGAGCATTTGCAGCGTGCTGCTGTTATGATGCAGGCACAAGCACCACCGCAGCAGGGAGCAGCACCAGCACCGCCTAAGCCGACGATTCCAGCGGCTACGGCGACAATGTAAGAACGGAGAACGAGAACATGAGTGGAAGATTGAAAGACGTGGAAGAAATGTTTGGCAAAGGTTACCATCAGAAAATTTGCCCACACAATGTAATACGCAAAAAGCGAACATCCGATCCCCATCAATACACCTTTGATGCGTACGTTTGTGGTTCATGTGCCCAGATATTTGAGGTAAAACCCCATGCTGAACCCAAGCAAGTGAAAGAACCCATGTTCAGTAATCCTGCACCGTGGGGACAACGAAGCAGACAGGCATAGAACGGAGAGAGCATGGCAGACGACGCAGTAATGGATGCAGTATACGTAGATGTGGATCTAGGCTCGGATGACGGAACGGTAGATACCGGCGACGACACCCAACAGACAACCGATACTGAAGACAATGCCGATCAATCTCATACTGATGATGACCGCGCCGTAGTTGAGGATGAGTCTGGTAGATTCAAGCTTTCTCCCACCGCAAAAGCCAAGCTGGACGAAATCAAGTCCGAGAATCCCCGGCTGGCAAAGGAACTTCGCGCAGCTGCCTTCGATGCATCTGCATTGCGCAAGGAGTTCCCTGAAGGCATCCGTGAGGCGGTTGCGCTCAAGCAGGAGTTTGAGGCGCTGGGCGGCAAGGAAGGCGTCGAAACCCTCCGCAGCGAGATTGGCGCATGGAAGTCACTTGACAAGGACTTTCAGGCTGGCGATCCCAAGTTCGTCGCGGATATCGCTGCCGGCAATCCTGATGCCTTCCTGAAGGCTGCACCGACCGTGCTCAACAAGTATGCCGAGATGGACCCTGACGGCTTCTCTGGGCATGTAGGCCGAATCGTTACATCGGACATGGCATCGTTCGACATACCATTGCAGATGCGGCTGATGGCACGTGATTTATTTGAGGGCGGTTCGCCGCAATTGAATGGTGCAGGGCAGATTACCAACGTCAAAGAGGGAATGCAGGCGTTGGCTGAGGGCTGGGCCAAGATTGCTGGATACGTTGACCGGATGAGCACGCTTGCAAGCAAGACAGGCAAGAAAACCGAAACTGCCGGCAACAAAGACGACTCGCAACTGACGGAGCGTGAGCGCAACGTGCAGGTCGCCGAGCAGAGGGCGATGGTTTCAGAGTGGACCTCAGAGCGCGGCAAGATTGAGAATTCTCTCCTCGACCGCGAGTGGAAGAAACTCACCGCTGGCCGCAAGCTGACTCCGACGCAACTTGGCACCATCAAGGAGCTGTACGAGGTAACCCGCGACCGCATGGCCAATCAGGACAAGGCAGGAAAAGACAAAGTAGCCAGATTCGCTGCGGCGAAGGATAAGGAAGGTTACCGCCGATTCATCTCCGGTTCCTATGGCAATATCGTTCCCAAGGCGCTCAAGGCTGCATTTGACAAGATCGTGCCAACGAAGCCAGGACCAAAGACCACGCCTACCCCGGTAGCTAAACCCGGAGTAAAGACGGCGGCGACCTCCGATGCTACCGGGTTCGTCCGTTCCGCCACCAAGCCCGACAAAAATCAGATTAATTGGCAGATGACTAACTCCATCCGTGGCAAGAAACCGGGCGATGGTAAATTCATTCTGCGGGATGGATCGAAAGTGCTGTACAGCCGATAGGAGAGAAAGAGAATGTCAGAAAGACTGAGCGGTATCGTGAAGTGGTTCAACAGTGGTAAGGGCTTCGGCTTCATAGAGCGCAAGGACGGCGGCAAGGACGTGTTTGTCCATTACTCGTCTATCGAGGGCGACGGCTATAAATCGCTGAATGAGGGCGAAGAAGTTACTTTCATCGCCAGCAATACGCCCAAAGGTTTGCAGGCAGATTCCGTCCGCGTTAGCTAAATTCTGCATCATAGATGGTACGCTCCATTTGGAGGCAGGACTTTGGCCCACTATCACGAACACGATTACGATGAAAATTTACTGAAGGAAATCATTCGTCGCCTCGACCACATCGAGCGGCAACTCGAAGTTCACCCAACACCAACTAGCGTAACTTTCAAACAAGAGGATAAAAACCATGAATCCTGAAGGCCCAGGCGTAACACAGGTTTGGCAAGGCAGCATCCTTCCCGCTGGATCTGTATTCCCAGCCGGAACAACCTTTACCGGCGTGCCCAGTGACCCCGCCGTAGTCGTCTCGATTGATTCCACCGGGCTCAATGTCACTATCACCTACCCGAGCACCTTCCAATCTGACCCGAGCAATCCTTTCAGTGTTGAGTGGTCCACCAGCACCTTCGTCCCTCAGCCATCCACCTCGCCGGCGCAGCTCACCGCGACGATCACCCCCACTGCGCCGACTCCGGTGCTCACTCCCACGTCTGTTTCATTTGTTCAGATTTCGTAAGCAATCAGGTAGAACAAGAGTGGCCATCCTTCGGGTGGCCTTCTCTTTGTCTTGACATAAATCTGCACAATGGTAATATCGGCTCATGGCACGAGGGAACCCGGCCCCTTATAAACGGTTGAGCCATAAGAACGGAGATGTAACGGAACAGCACGAAGTCCCATGAAGTCTGCAATGGAATCGCCAGGAGCGCGTGACTCCTACCAAAAAACGTAGCGATTGGCCGGCGGCGGAATGGAGATGAGAATCATCATCCCATTTTGAGGTGTCCGCTATGCAAGCAGGTAACAACACAAACAGTATTGCGTCGCAGCGAGAATACCTCCGCGACAAACTGGAAGAGACCTTCCTTCTCTCCTCAACCCTTTGGAGCCGAATTCAGGCTCGCACCGATATCAAACCTGTCTCCTCGCGCCCCTCGCGCATCCCATTCACCCCGATCCCGACTGCAGCCTTCCGCCAGTTCAACCCCAACGGCGGACCTCTGGGCGTTGGTGATGGCCCACAGGAAGTCTACGGGCAGCTCTCCTGCGTTTATTTCTCGCAGGGTGGCGCATACACCGCGCAGAGCGAATATGCCACTGACGGAGACGAGCGCAGCATCAAGAATTACGTTGCCTACACCGAAGAGACTGTCACCCGCACCTTTGCCGGGATGATGGACGCAGTTCTTCAGGGCGACGGATCGAACACACTCGACACCGTTGTATCGGTGGGCGCAAACTCCATCGTCGTCAACAATGCCAACTTCTTCAGCTCGGGTCAGCCAATCGACATCTACTCGGCACTGACCGGACCTGCCGGATTCGTTGCAACTGTCCAGATCCAGACCGTAGACACCACCAACACAACCATCTGGCTTACTGGCCCGGTGCCTGCTGGTGTGGCTGCTGGTTTTTTCCTTGTGGTTGCGGGTTCGGCAGGTCTGCCCAACAGCGGCTTGCTTGGCATCCGCAACTATCAGGTGGCTGGCAATGTCGGCAACTTCATGAACATCCTTCGTTCGAGCTACCCTGACCAGTTCTCGGCACGCAACATACCTGCAAATGGGGCGTTGGTTCCGGCGACTGTACGGGCAATGCTGGCACAGATCATCCTCGCCAAAGGCGTAGATGCCGCTGATGAGAATGATCTGATCGTCCACTGCAACGTCGATATGGCGGCGGCATGGGAAGACAATGCACTCCTTGTGCAGCGTGTGGACCTGCCAAGCGGCAAGCGCAAGAACAGCGAGGACATGTTGGCGTCGAAGACTCCTTCGGCGATGGCTGGCTATGAAATGGTGGTCAATCCCCGCGCCGCTCCTGGCATAATCGACTTCCTCGCACTCAAGGAGTGGGGCCGTCTCGAAGCGAAGGCGCTGGACATGTACGAGGTTGACGGACAAACCACCTTCCCACAGTACGGGGCTGATGGCTCGGTTGCGACCACCAATATGTTCTGGATGATCCTCGGTGTCCAGATTGGTTCGTGGATGCCTCGAATTAATGCCTTCATCAACAATGTTACTGTGCCCAAGGGCTACTTCGGCCACTAAACCCAGTGGTTTTCAAACAACGAGCCTTGTTCCTTACCGGAGTAGGGCTCGTTTTACTTAGAGGCCCCATGCCGCAAAAAAAGCTAATCCCCGGTGCCAATCCTACCGCTGCTGTAGCACCCATATCCGCCGCGCCACAAGCCCCGCCAAGCGCGTTAGGCGCTATTTCGGAAGGATACGTATCGCCTGATGTTATAGACCTCCGTAATGCCCAGCCAAGCCCGTTTATGGACAAAATTAGAGGCTTGTGGCAGTCGGTCAAGGATGATTATCACGATAGCTTCCCCGCTCCAGCGCAGCCCGCCATCTTTGGACCGGGAAACACCATCCCTGCGGTAGGTCAGGATGCTGCCACGTCACCGGCTCCATTCGCGCAGCCGGCGAAGACGGCAAAGCTGACCCGCTAGTAGCTATAGTCGCCTGATTTCTCTTGATAGAGTTTCTTCATGGATATGCGTTCCTTTTCAGCCTCGTCTTTGGAATAATTCCATGCAGGTTGGTCTAGCTTCTTATCCTTTTTTCTACCTATTGCTCCGGTAGCGTAGTGCATCGAGATTTGGCGATATTTTTCTGGAGTTTTTCCCACAAATTTACCCTTTTAATAATCATAAATACTATAAAGGCAAGTACAAATGCTAGATTCCTGAGGGTTTGAGAGACACTGAGAGCAAGGGTGAAATGATCTCAGTGTCGAGTGGAGACAGTATGCTGTCATCCGTCGGGTCTCGATTCTGCCACCAGCTCCCAATTGCCTACGCTCGTCTCCCGCAGAAGAACGATCCTCTATCGACCAGGGAGCGCCAGTGGTAGCGCAAGGGGCCGGTGTTTCTCTAGGTAACAATTCCTATTGAACGCCATGCAGCGGCGACGCAAATATGCGCTAGGGAAGATTTCTGCCGAATTGTCGGGGAATTTTCCATAAAATAAACGTCGCAGTTGAATAATAGCACACGTTGGGTTATAGTAAATAGGCGGGGTTGAGCTGGCAACCTCCATCCTGAATAAACGTCGCGGTTTCATTCAGGCTCCCCCGCAAACTTTCCCATGATAATCTAGTGGCACGATGAGCCTGATACAAGCAGTCGCCTCAGATGCGCCAACGTACCACCCGACGCCCATGGGCCGCTTCGGCCTCAACCCATTCGGCCAACCACTCTGGCGTATCGTCTTCGCAGAGAGCGTAAAGCGGTTGGTAGGCGGTCTATGGCCGGACGGCAAAGAAGAGTATCGCCTCCGCAAGGTTTACACCGGACCGCACGCGAAAGGGCGGTGGGTACTTGAATCGTGGATCTCAGCGCAGGAGCACACCGGCTGCACGCCGCAGGAATATCCAATCAAATTTCAGGCGACGAACTGTGTATCGACCATCCAGCACGAGCCATACCCGCATGAGGGCACCTACGTCGAGCGCCACATCTTCATTGGCGAGCCTACAGGCGTCGAGGCGCTGATTGCGAAGTGGCATAGCGAGCGAGGTATCGGATTCGCCCAACGGCGGCACCTTGAGCAAGAGGCGGTCGATTACGCGGCCAAGAAGACGAAGGAGCGCAACATTGACATGCTGGTGGATGCTCAGCCCAATCCTTGCGGCTCGATGATGATCAAGAAGCGCCGGCAGATCAATTTGAAGCCAGCGAAGGCGTTCAAGGCACTTCCCGGTAGTGGATT
>Ga0182012_10004713_pt1 | contig 14190 bp, 11 predicted proteins | sample 612S2SmetaG_FD_120486 | JGI IMG/M metagenome (GOLD analysis project Ga0182012, IMG submission 120486) | Permafrost microbial communities from Stordalen Mire, Sweden - 612S2S metaG | ecosystem: Environmental > Terrestrial > Soil > Wetlands > Permafrost | place: Sweden: Stordalen | collected... | reverse complement strand
AAGATGGTGCCGCCGTCGGCCTCTTCAAACAAACCGGCGCGGTCTTGATTGGCTCCTGTAAAAGCGCCCCGAACATATCCAAAAAGTTCGCTCTCCAGAAGGGTCTCGACCAGTGCGGAGCAATTGCAGACGACAAGTGCCCCCCGTTTCGCTGGGCTGAGGCGGTGTAAGGCTTGCGCCACGAGCTCTTTACCGGTCCCGGTGGCGCCGTTCACCAACACCGTTCGATAGTGCGGAGCGATGCGTCGAATCCGCGCAAAAACGTCCAGCATCAGCGGACTGCGAGCCACCATACCCTCAAACTGATAGACCTCGACCATCTCCTGGTCGAGCCGTAAGGTTTGCTTTCGCTTCTCGGCTTCGGCGAGGATCCCTGCAATACGATCACGCAGCTTACCAATATGGAGAGGCTTCGCGAGGTAGTCGCATGCCCCTTTCTGAATGGCCTCAACGGCTGATTCCGTCGTATAAAAACCCGTCATAAGAATTACATCGGTACCGGGGTCGGCCGCGACGATCCGCTCCAGGATTTCCAACCCGTTAACTTTCGGCATCACCATGTCGACGAGAACGACACGCGGCCGGTGCTCGAGGAAGAGCTCGAGTCCGACTTCAGGATCCTCGGAGATTATGATCTGGACGCCGTCTTGATCGAGAGCCTCGCGGATCAACTCGAGGTTCTGCAGGCTGTCGTCAATCACCAACACTTTAAGGGCTGGGGTAACTCTCATAAGTATCCGGCCTCAAACCGAGTGCACGACAATCTAGTGCATGACAATACCGTGATTCCTCCAGAACGCCACAACCGCGATGGATCGACTTTGCCCTTAACCATGATGCCAACATGAGTAACATAGTTTGATGGAGTGTCAACACTGATCAAGCATTTTTTCGGTTTTCCGGAATTCCGCCTGCAAGCGAGTCTCGTCCGAGTGTTCGCATTTAGAACAGTTGTTCCGATTCAGCACTCTATCCAGCCACCGCGGCGATAACGTAAAGCATTTCGTATCATATATTTACAGTCATAACATCCTTTGGCCACGGGCTTGCCCTTTCCCTTTTCGGAACGGGTGCTCGGGCGGCCCTATTCCTAAGTAAGTCCAGCAACGGGAGAGTCCATGTTTACGAAGGCTTTGTTTCCAGCTCGACCCAGAAAAGCATTTGACGGATGGCTGTCGACGCTGCTGCTGTGCGCACTTGGCGGGGTGGCGATGGCATCGCTACTTACGACGTCAGCACAGGGCATCAATGACGCCGCCACCACCACGACTCTGAGCATTGCCCCTGGATCTTCTGTCAACGCTGAGGTTGCGGTTAGTCTCACCGCCACCGTGACCAAGGACGGGTTTCCTGTCACTCCTGGCGCGGTAAGCTTTTGCGACGCCACAATCGGGTGCGTCGGACGCGGAATCTTGGGCACGGCGCAACTCACCAGCCTCGGGACAGCGGCGTTGAAGTTTACGCCCGGGGTCGGCAGTTATGAAATTGAAGCAGTGTTTCAGGGAACTGGATCCACTGCGCTCAGTAGCACCTCGAGCCCGCAGATCCTTACCGTCATTGGTATCTCAAGCTACGCCTCGACGACCACGTTGGGAGCGAGCGGCAGCGCAGGTAACTATACACTGACCGCGACGGTCTCGGCGTTTGGCCGAGTCACGCCTACAGGAAACGTTTCTTTCATAGACACGACCGGGGGGAATTTTACGGTGGCGTCGGCGAACCTCGATCCGGCCAGTCTTATTTTTTCATTCACACCGGGAGCGGGATCGCCATTGCCAGCGGGCAATGGCTCTTATTTCGTGGCCGCGGGCGACCTTAACAACGATGGCATTCCTGACCTGGTTACACCCGATAACAACGATGCCACCGTGGCTGTCTTACTGGGCAATGGGGATGGGACATTCCAAACTGCGACCCTTAATGGAACGGGCGTCGCGCCCGTCGCGGCGAAGGTCGGAGACTTCAACGGAGACGGGTTTCTCGATATTGCCGTTGCCAACTCTGGCAGTGGTACTGTAAGCATACTTCTGGGAAATGGCGATGGCACATTCCAGAACCAAGTTACATACGGTGTCGGCAACGCACCGAATGCAGTCGCCGTCGCAGACTTGAATCGGGACGGCAATCTCGATTTGGTAGTGGTTAATACCACGGACGGAACCGCCAGTGTTCTCTTGGGCAATGGCGACGGCACATTTCAAGCTCAAACTGTGATCTCGGTTGGCACCGGGCCGTGGGATGTGCTGGTTGGTGATTTCAACGGAGATGGGATTCCCGATATCGCCAGCGCCAACAGGAGCGACAATGCCTTGGGCATCTTGTTGGGCAATGGCGACGGAACTTTTGCCGCGGCAGTTCCCTATGCCACCGGCTCCTACCCCGACGCGGTTTCGACCGGAGACTTCAACGGTGACGGATTCGCCGACCTCGTGGTCGGCAATTACCTAGACGGAACAGTGAGTGTACTGCTCGGCAATGGCGACGGAACATTCCAGAATCAGTCCGTCTATAACGCGGGCCCAGCGGTCGCAAGGCTGGCGGTTGGCGATTTCAACGGGGACAATACCCTGGACATCGCTGCCCCCAACGCCAATGTCGGAACCCTCACGCTGCTCTTCGGCAATGGGGATGGAACATTCCAAACGCAACCCGCTTACACCGTGGGGAACACGCCACTGGCAGTCGCAAGCGTGGATCTTAACGGCGACGGACTGGCGGACCTCGCGGTCGTAAACTGCACCGAAGGCAGCACCGGGACCCTCAGCATCCTACTTGGAGAACAGATTCTGACGGCGACAGCGAGCGGCGTTGACGTGCCAGGTTCGGGAACCCAAGACACCCTGGCGATGTATCCGGGAGACAGCAGTCGAGCAGCCAGCCAATCCAGTACGCTTGGCCTAACGGGCGGTCCCTTGCTGGCTAGCGCAACCACACTGGCTTCCTCCGCGAACCCGATTCAGCTCAACCAAGCCGTGACGTTCACGGCCACAGTGACAGCGAGCTCCGGCTCCCCCACAGGAACGGTAACCTTCAAGAATGGCAACGCTGTGCTTGGCGTCAGTGCGTTGAACGGCAGTTCGCAAGCGAGCTACACCACCAGCACCCTCCCGGTAGGCGATAGCGTAATCACCGCGGTGTACGCGGGCGACACTCACTACGGAGCGTCCACTTCATCGAGTATTAACGAAGTGGTCAATCCGGCATCTCCTGCCGCGACCACGACCGCATTGACCGCGAGCGCCTCCCATTCCGTTTTCGGAACGGCGGTGACTTTCACAGCCACGGTCACCAGTAACTCTGGATCTCCCGCGGGATCGGTTAATTTCTGGTCGGGATCGACCGCGCTGGGAAGTGCGGCGTTGAATGGAGCCTCCGAAGCCATCTACACAACCAGTCAGTTGCCCGTGGGAACCGACGCTATCACTGCCGAATACACTGGAAACGCCAATTACGCGACGTCGACTTCCGTCGCCCTAGATGAACTGGTGAGTGGCTCCGGCCCGTTAGCGACAACCACAGAATTGCACGCTTCACTCTCCGACAGCTACTTCGGCAACTCTATCACTTTCACGGCCACAGTGACGCCCGCGCCTTCGGGCTCAGCGCTCGGTACGGTGAGTTTTTATAGCGGCTCAACACTGCTGGGAAAGATCGCTCCCGCTGCGGGCACTGCGACGCTGACCACGAGCGCGCTCGCGGGAGGTTCGGACAGCGTTACGGCGGTTTATTCGGGTGACGCAAGCTTAGCCGCCTCGACCTCTGCTGCGGTCGTAGAGGCTGTAAAACCGGTGTTTAGCTTGGCCGGACCTTCCACTCCGATCACCCTACCTGCGGGTAAGGCGGGCAGCCTAACGGTTGAGGTCACGCCCATGGGCGGGACATTCGATGGCAACGTTACCATGTCGGCATCCGGCCTTCCTCCGAACATGGTCGCTACATTTACACCCGCTAACGTAATGCTACAGTCGTCAGCTGTGTCAACGACTCTGGCTTGGACATTTCAATCTTCCCAACAGGCGTCGAACACGCCAGCCCAGCGCGGGCAGCGAAATCCCTGGATTCCGCTGAGCGTGGTGGCTGGGGCGTGTTTCATGGCGAAAAAGCGCAAGAGCCTCCCCCGATATATGTCGACTCTTGCGCTGCTGATGATTGTCGGCGGGTCGCTGGGACTGACAGGCTGCGCGGGCGGTACAGGCATTGAGTCTGTTCCGCCCACGCAGGGTCAGACTTACACCGTCACGATCACGGGAACCAGCGGCACGTTGCAGCGCAGCACCACGATCTCGATGATCGTGCAGTAATACATGACTGGACTCTACTGCCAAGAAGGATGAAACCAGGGATGGGCGCTGAAAACGAAGTTCTGCTGGTAGAAGACTCCGCCGTATACGAAAAGATCATCACCGGTCACCTGCGAGACTGGGGCTTCCAGGTGACCGTGGCGAGAAACGGCGAGGATGCCTGGGCCGTGTTGCAAATGCCCAACAGCCCTCGCTTGGTGATCATGGACTGGGTAATGCCCAAGATGGATGGATTGGAGCTTTGCCAGAAGATTCGCAGCCTCCCCACTTCAGTTCCCTACTCCTACATCCTGCTGATGACCGGGAAAGACAGCCGCAGTGATCTTCTGAAAGCCATGGATGCCGGCGTGGATGATTACCTGGTCAAGCCGTTCGACGATCTTGAGCTCAAGGCGCGTCTTTTTGCCGGCAGGCGTGTACTTCTTCTGCAAAGCGAATTGATTGACGCTCACGACAAACTTCAGTTTGTGGCCTCCCATGATTCTTTGACTGGAGTCATGAATCGCAGAGAAATCATCGACGCCTTGCTGCGCGAGATGGCCAGGTCGAAGCGCGAGCGCTCGCCTCTCGCGGTTGCCATGGTCGATGTGGATCATTTCAAGGCTGTAAACGACGAACTCGGCCATCTCTTCGGAGACCACGCCCTTAAAGAAGTTGCGCAGAGACTGCACGCCAAACTACGCGTCTACGATTCCGTCGGCAGGTACGGCGGAGAAGAGTTTCTGTTGGTGTTTCCCGGATGCGACTTGACCAACATGCTGGTGCGTATGGATGAGGTGCGCTCGTTCGTGAGCCGCAGTCCCTTGAGCGCTATGGGAAAGCATCGACTGCTTACGATCAGCATAGGAGTCGCGGTCTTCGACGGTGAAACCCCGATCGAAGTAGAGACTCTGCTTCACCAGGCGGATATGAGCCTTTACGAAGCGAAAAGGAAAGGGCGCAATCGCGTGGAATATCTCGAACCACAGCAGGGACATGCAGTGCCCACTCCTGCTTCGTCGGGCGCTGTGTTCGAAAGGACGATCCAATGAAGACCCTGCTTCTGATAGAAGACAGCAAGTTTTTGCGCATGTCCACGGAACGCCTGTTGGTCAAAGAAGGCTATGTCATCCTTTGCGCGAACGATGGCGAAGAAGCGCTGAGCATCGCGCGCGAACGACGTCCTGACATGGTGATCCTCGATATGCTCTTGCCGAAAATCAGCGGTATCGAAGTATTGAATAAGTTAAAGAGCGGATCGCTGACCAGCGGAATCCCCGTCATCGTGCTAAGTGGCATGTCGCAAAGAAATGAAGAGAAGCTCAAACGCGCGGGAGCCTCTGCTTTTTTGGAGAAAGGGCCTCTGCTCGAAAATCCGAAACCCCTGTTGGAGGCGATCGAAACAATTCTGGCCCAGACTCCGCCCTGGCTGCCGACCACGATCGAAGAAACTCCCTTGGCGATCAATGCTAAGGACGCAGGCCAATGAATATAACGCAACCAGTTACAACCGGCGAAACTAGCACACGTTTCAACAACGTGGAGCGTAGAGAGTGGTGGCTTTGGTCGACCGCAGTTCTTATTACGCTGATGCTGACCATGGGGCTGGTTTCTTTTCTGTTTCCCCACGCCAGCCCGGGCAGCCACGAGTTCGATGGAATGGAAGTCGTGACCATCGTTCGTGGATTGGTCGGCCTGATCCTTTTATTCGATGTATACGTCGTCTTTCAACAACTGCAAATTCATCGCATTCGCCGGCGCTTGCTGGACCATGAAGAGATGTTCCGCCTCATCACCGAGAATGCCGCCGATATGATCGCGGTGGTGAGCGCCGAGGGCCAGCGCCTCTATAACAGCCCTTCGTACTACAAGGTTCTCGGATATACCGCGGAGGACTTGATTGCATCTTCGGCGTTCGAACAAATTCATCCAGAGGATCAGCAACGGGTTCGGCAAGCTTCTGAAGAGGCTCGCACCCGTGGAGTCGGTCGCAGAATTGAGTACCGTGTGCGTCATAAGGATGGAAGCTGGCGGAACCTGGAGTCCACGGCAAGCACGATACGCAATGCTGCGGGCGAGGTCGACAAATTGGTGATCGTGAATCGCGACATCACCGACCGCAAGCGTCTGGAAGAGCAATTCCGCCAGTCACAAAAGATGGAGGCGGTCGGCCGGCTCTCCGGCGGCATCGCGCACGACTTCAATAACCTGCTGGGTGTGATGATTGGTTTCTGCGAAATTCTGCAAGAGCAAGTCATGCAAGATCCAGTGCTAAGCGACAGTGTTTCCGAGATATTAAAGGCGGGAAACAAGGCCGCGGCTCTTACCCGTCAACTGCTGGCCTTCAGCCGACAACAGGTACTCGAGCCTACGGTGCTTGAACTCAACCGCACAATTTCAGAAATCGAGAAGATGCTCAATCGCATCATCGGCGAGGATATCGAGCTTGCCACGACGCTCGACTCCACTTTGAGACGCGTAAAGGCCGATGAGGGTCAGATCGAGCAGGTAATTCTCAATCTGGCAGTGAATGCCCGCGACGCCATGCCAGACGGCGGCAAACTTTTGATCGAGACCAAGAATATCCAAATCGATGAACGATTCGCAGCTTCCTTCCCCTATCCGGTAAAGGCTGGGGCCTACGTCTTACTCTCTGTCAGTGACAGCGGCATGGGCATGGACAGCACGACTCAGGCCCACATGTTCGAACCCTTCTTTACCACCAAAGAGAAGGGCAAAGGCACCGGACTTGGACTGGCCACAGTCTACGGAATCGTTAAACAGAGTGGCGGATACATCGACGTGGCCAGTGAGCTGGGACGAGGCACAACCTTTAAGATTTACCTGCCTCGCGTAGACCAGGAAGCCACCCCTCAGATTCGCAAGACTCAAGGCAGGCAACTCACTGGAGCGGGCAAAACCCTGTTGATCGTTGAAGACGAGGAATCACTGTTGAAAGCCACTTGTCGTTTGCTGGAGGGTTTTGGGTACAACTTATTGCAAGCGACATGCGGCGCAGACGCACTGCGGATTAGCGAATATCACCTGCATGAGATCGATCTGGTTCTGGCCGATGTCGTGATGCCGGGAATGAGCGGACCCGAACTCATCGAACAACTCAAAGAAAAACGACCGGACATCAAAGTGGTTTACATGTCGGGCTACACCGGTCAGTCGGTCGGGCGATCCGAGGTATTTTCCCCCAACACACCATTTTTATTGAAACCATTCAGCCGAGCTGATCTGGGCAAAAAACTAAGCGCAGCCTTGGGTGGCGAGGAAATCGAAAATCCACCTTTATTACACGCGTGACAGAGGACAACACAATGAAACGACTATTAATGATCGACGACGATGATGCAATTCGCAAGTTGGTTCGGATGCGCCTGTCCGACACCTATGAGGTGATCGACACAGGCGACCCCGAACAAGCCCTCGCACTGGCTTTAGCCAATGAGCCGGACGCGATTCTGCTCGACGTGAAGATGCCGCGGCTTTCCGGCTTCGACCTGTGCCACAGTCTGCGATCGTTAACCTACACTTCGATGATTCCAATTTTCGTGGTCAGTGGCGGCTTCGACACCCGCGAGAAATATAAAGAGCGATGCGATTGGCTGGGAGCGAAGGGTTTCGTCGACAAGCCCATCGATTTCGCTCAACTCAGAGCCAAGTTGGAAGAAGAATTCAGTCACGGCAAGATCGAGCGCAGAAGCGACGTCCGCCTTCAAATGAAAATCGCGCTGAAACTTAAGGGTAAGGGAGCCGACGGCGCGCCTTACGAAGAGCGAGTGACGACCGAGGATGTCAGTACATCGGGCTTTCTTTGCACCTGCGCCCGCCCGCTGGTGAAGGGGATGGTCTTCGAAGTCTTCTTGCCGGGCGAGAGCGAACTTCATGCCGGCCGCGCCCGGGTCGTACGCCGCGAGACAAGCAACGCGGCCTGGCCGAACTACGGTTTTGTGTTTGAAGAAAAAACCGCGGCATGGGTCATTCAGCAAAATCGCTGCTAAGTGGAATGAACCTATGAAAACTCAACTTCTTTTGGTCGACGATGAGCAAAACTTGCAGGCGCTTATGGCAGAGTTCTTTTCGTCCAACCGCTACGAGGTCCAATGCGCCAGTGAAGCCGAAGAAGCCATCGCGATGATCCGTCATCATCACTTCGATCTTGTAATCTCCGACCTCGAACTGAATTCGGTGGAAGGCTTGAACGGATTCAGTGTGCTCAAAACCCTGCGCCAGTTCGCTCCCAACGCCAAGATCATCGTCTATTCGGGTCATACCGATGCGCAAGTCATGGAAGCGGCGCTTCGTCACGGAGGCAACAAATTTCTAGCGAAGCCGTTAGCGCTCACCGAACTTTTGGCGAACGCGGAGGAACTATGTCCACCCTCTTAACCAAGATCATGGCACCAGGGGCGCTCTCGACCGTTTTTCAACCGATCTACCGACTCGGTGCAACCGGCGTTTTACCGGTGATCCTCGAATGTTTGACGCGGGGGCCAGCGGGAACAAACGCTGACCACGCAGGAGTGCTTTTTGAATATGCGCAGCTGAAGGCGGCGGAGTCGCAAGTGGATCGCGCCTGCATTGCCGCAGCACTGCAGACGGTCGCCACCATTGATCACCCCATCACAATCTCTTTGAATGTTTTCGCCGCTACGCTGGTGCGGGACGCGGATTTCCTGCCATGGCTGGGCAAGTTAATGGCTCAAGCAAATCTCGATCCCGCTCACTTGGTCTTCGAAATCGTGGAACATGGCGAGGCGTGGAACGCGGAGGCGTTTGGCTGCGCTCTCCGTGACATTCGACAACTGGGATGCGCGATCGCTCTGGACGATGTGGGTCTGGCCCACTCAAACTTTCAGAGAATCTTGCAGTGCAATCCGGAGTTCTTGAAGCTTGATCGCTGCATCATCCGTGAATGCGACAAGGACACTCGCCGGCAAGCGCTGTTACGTTCTCTGGGCCTCCTGGCTCACGACCTGGGATCGAAATTGATCGCGGAAGGAGTCGAGACACAATCAGAGTTAGCCACGGTCCGAGCCCACGACATCGATCTCGTGCAAGGCTTCGTCTTCTCCAAACCGGTATCCGCTGCGAAAGTGCACGAACTGTCTGGAATCGCGCGATCGACCGCGGGACAAAGAGCCACAAAGTGGAGTACGACTGCTGACGAGTCCGCGGGGCGGGATTCGGCATGGAAGAGATAGACTCTATGGGATGTCCCCACCCGCGAAGTTGCTGCGAAGCCCGAAACGTTTATGGCAGCAACCGGAGATGCGCAACCTAGTCACCTTGTTTGGTGAAAATCTCGCACAAGCGCGAGCGGTGAAAAACGGTTACCTGCGATCTAAGACGTCAGTCGCCTTTGTGGGGTTTAGAAGATAGTAGGAACTGCATGCCGAAGTATCCGATGAAATAGGACTGATTGTTGCGATTGGGTTCGAGGGCTCGTCCGGCCATGAATAACACGATCAGTGATGGGCGAAGTTTGTAGCGTCCGCCGAAGTCGATGGTCGGCTGGTTTTCAGAGCGATGGAAAATTGCCTGATTGTATAGTTCCATGTCGGCTTCGAGTTTCGGCGTGATGTCTTTGCCGATGACCAGGCCTGTGAGCCAACCGTCTGGCCCTTTGTGCACAAATTCATAGCCAAGTTCGTAGTCCACGTCGAAGGGCCCAATTTTCTTAGTGAACTCGAAGGGCAAAAGGAATGAATCGCTGGCTGGAGTGATGCCACGGCGCACTGCGTCATTGGGATTGTTGACGAAGAGTTGCGGGAAAACTGAGATGTTGAGCTTGCCCTCACCGGGATCGTAGAAGCGCCATTTTACGCCGGGATTGGATTGGCCCAAACCAAAGGCCGAGGGAGCGGAACCATCTTTTACCCGCAGCCATGCATTCTCGTAGGTGAGTTGAATGCGCTCGCCCACGCCGAAATTTATGTCGAGGTCGGGGACGTGCGACACCGAATCACCGCTATAAAGATATGGGATGTAGCCGACATTAATTTCCCAGTTGAACGGGCCGGGCGTACCGGGATCGTTGGTGTAGTAAGGCGGGCCACCTTGCGCGAACGCGGAGCCTGCAAGCATCAGCACGAAAACACCGAACATGAAACTTCGGATTCGTACGAGTGACGTAATGCTTGGGCAAAGGAAAAAGCGATCGATTAAGGTAAACGCTACTCCCGTGAATTTATAAATATGCTGAGACTCGGGCTGGAGTTTCGTTGAAGGCACTCCGCTGCTTTCATTTCTCGAAATCACTGCGGGCCAGATCGTCGAGGAAGGCGGCGGCGCGGGCTCCGTCGATCACGCGGTGATCGGAGGAGAGCGTAACCGTCAAGATCGGCCGAACTACCGGTTGGCCATTGAGGGCGACGACTCGATCTACGATGCGACCAACGGCTAGGATCGCGGCTTGCGGCGGCGTGATGATCGCGGTGAATGCATCCACGTTATACATGCCGAGGTTGCTGATGGTGAAGGTGCCGTTGGCGATGTCCGATGGTCGCAGCTTGCCGGAGCGAGCGCGGTCGGTGAGCTCTTTGCGCAGCGCTGCGATCTCCGGAACGGTCAGCGTGTTCGCTCTGGGGATGACCGCTGTCACGACGCCGTCGTGCACCGCCATGGCGAGTGCAATGTTGATTTCGGAATTGAGGTGAATGGCTTGACCTGTCCAGCTGGCATTGATGCGAGAATGCGTCGCGAGCGCATGGGCTACGCGAGAGATCAGAACGTCGGTGTGCGTGACTTTTACCGAGCCTGAGCTGGCGGTGAAGTGTTCTTTAGCGCCGACCAATCCAGTGGCATCGATCTCGCGGGTGACGAAAAAGTGCGGCACGCTTTTCCAGCTCTCGCTCGTCCGCTCGGCCATCAGGCGGCCTATTGTTGTGGGCGTTTCGATCTGAGCTTTGGGGGCAGCCGACGCGCCGCTTGCAGCGGCTTGCACATCCGAGGCTAGAATTTCGCCGCCGGGGCCGGTGCCTTGCAGCTTTGAAATGTCAACGCCATGTTCTTGCGCAAGCCGTCGCGCTTTCGGAGAAATTCGCGCTGACGCAGATTTCGTTTCTGCGGGAGCGGCGTGACTGGCAGCGGCTGACGATGGCCTTGCGGATTCTGTCGTCGCCCGCGCTGATGCGGTCGCAGCCGCGTCTTCTGACGGAACGGTTTCACCGGCGGCCAAGATCCATGCGATGGTCTGGCCCACCGGAATCACGTCGCCTTCTTTGGCTTTGATTCCCGCGAGCACGCCGTCGCCAGTGGCCTCGATTTCCATGACGGCTTTGTCGGTTTCGATTTCGAGCAGAGGCTCGCCCTTGGAGACGCTTTGGCCTTCCTTCTTGAGCCAGGAAACCAGCTTGCCGGTTTCCTGGGCCATTTCGAGCGCGGGCATCACGACGCTGATCGCCATATTTAGTCGGCCATCACGACGCGTTCGGTTTTGGCGCTGGCGTCGATCATCTCTTTGACGTGAACGCTGGGAGACGATTCCGTTTCGCGAGTTGTGGGGAGTGGACCGTCGACGGTGAAGTAGTGCGCTCCGGCGACCATCAACTTTTCTGCCGGGAAACGGGTGATGACTTCGTGCCCGGCCTCGGTGACCACAATTTCTTCTTCGATACGGGCGGCGCTCCAGCCGTCGGTGGAAGGCCAGAAAGTTTCGAGCGCGAAGACCATACCGGGCTTGATCTCCTGCGGATGATCGAGGGAGACGAGGCGGCTGATGACGGGCTTCTCCCAGATGGCCAGACCAATGCCGTGGCCGTATTGCAGCGCGAAGGCGGCTTCTTCGTTGGGGAAGCCGAAGTCCGTGGCCTTGGGCCAGACCGATGCAATTTCGGCGGTCGTGCGTCCGGGGCGCACTAAATCTATCGCGGCATCGAGGTAATCGCGGCAGCGCTTGTAGGCGTCGACCATGGCGTGCGTGCCGTAGCCTATGGTGAAGCAACGGTAATAACACGTGCGATAGCCCATGTAGGAGTGCAGGATGTCGTAATACACGGGATCGCCGGGGCGCAGCACGCGGTCGGAAAAAACGTGCGGGTGCGGACTGCAACGTTCGCCCGAGATTGCGTTGACAGCTTCGACGTATTCGGAGCCGAGGTCGTAAAGAACTTTGCTGACGAGTCCGACGGCTTCGTTTTCGCGCAGGCCGGGCTTCATCGCACGGTAGAGTTCGTCGTAAGCGGCGTCCACCATCATGGCGGAGTGATTGAGTAGTGAAATTTCGTCCTGCGTCTTAATCATGCGCACAGTGGACATGAACTCTTGCCCATCGACGACGGTGATGCCTTCGCGCTGCAATGCGAAGAGAACTGGCAGTTCGATGATGTCGATGCCGACGGGTTCTTTGTGCAGGCCGCGCATTTCGAGCTCGATGCGAATCTTCTTGGCGACATCTTCGGCGCGACCCATCTCCGGCGACATGGTGCCGCGCAGCATGGAGATTCCGGGACGCGACCGTTCGCCAAGCCACGGGCAATTGAGCTGATGGTGCTTGGCGGCAGAACCAAAATCCCACAGAATGGGCTCGTCATTTTGCGGCAGCAGGGTGAAGCGATTGGCTTTGTCCTGCGCCCAGGTGCCGATGTGGGTGGCGGTCAGATAGCGCACGTTGTTCATGTCGAAACAGAGGATAGAGCCCATCTCCGACTTCGCTAAGAGATCCTTCGCGCGCTGGAGACGTTCGCGGCGCAAGCGATCGAAGTCGATACGATTCTCCCAATCGACCGCCATGGTTCCGTAAGTTTTCAATGCCATAATCTGCCTCTTGTGTTACGAGTGCTTGTTTAGGAGCGCTTAATTAAGTCCGCTTGCACATGGATCTTGCCATTTCAAAAACGTTTTGCTCGGTGGGAACGGTTACGTCCTCGAGTGGCGGAGAAAATGGAATCGGCACATGCATCGCGCACAGTCTTCGCACCGGGCCATCGAGATCGTAGAATGCGCCCTCGGCGACCACGGCTGCAAGTTCTGCGCCCACGCCGTAGCGGCCGTAGCCTTCGTCCATGATGATGGCGCGGGAAGTTTTCTTCACGGAATCGATCAAGGTTGTTTCATCGAGCGGCCACATGGTGCGGGGATCGACCACTTCCGCACTGATGCCGGCTTCTTCGAGCAGAGCGGCCCCGCCCAGGGCGACTTGCACCATGCTGCTGGTCGCGATGATCGTAATGTCGGAGCCTTCACGCTTCACATCCGCCACGCCGAGAGGAATAGTGTAATCGTCCTCGGGGACCGGGCCCTTTAGCTTGTACATCATTTTATCTTCAAAGAAGACGACGGGATTCTCGTCGCGAATCGCGGTCTTGAGCAGGCCTTTCGCGTCGTAGGGAGTGGATGGCATCACGACTTTTAGACCAGGAACGTGGCTGAACCATGCGTGAAGCGATTGCGAATGTTGCGCTGCCGAGCGTCTGGTTGCGCCGAGTGTAGTGCGCATAACCATCGGTACGCGCCAATGTCCGCCGGACATGTAGTGAACTTTTGCCGCTTGATTCACCATCTGGTCCATGGTGAGCGTGATGAAGTCGCCGAACATAATGTCGACGACGGGGCGCAGGCCGGTCATGGCTGCGCCAACACCGACGCCAGTGAATCCAGCTTCGGAGATGGGCGTGTCGATGATGCGATCCGCGCCAAATTCTTCGACTAATCCGGAGAGCACTTTGAAGGGCGTACCGGCTTCGGCCACGTCTTCGCCGAAAATGCAGACGCGGCTGTCGCGCCGCAACTCTTCGGCGAGCGCTTCGCGCACCGCCTGCGCAAATGTGAGTTCACGAACTGCGATGTCAGGCATAGACGTCCTCGCCAACTTTGTCTGCATTGGGATACGGCGAGTCGATGGCGAATCTCACGGCGTCGGCCATTTCCGATTTCGCTTCGGCTTCGATCTTTTCGAGTT
>Ga0182012_10004712_pt1 | contig 14191 bp, 14 predicted proteins | sample 612S2SmetaG_FD_120486 | JGI IMG/M metagenome (GOLD analysis project Ga0182012, IMG submission 120486) | Permafrost microbial communities from Stordalen Mire, Sweden - 612S2S metaG | ecosystem: Environmental > Terrestrial > Soil > Wetlands > Permafrost | place: Sweden: Stordalen | collected... | reverse complement strand
TGCACAGCCGCCTGCTGGAACGCAGCGCTCGCGTGGGTGAAAAATATGGCAATGGCTCCCTCACGGCGCTGCCCATCATTGAAACTCAGGCCGGCGACGTGTCCGCCTACATTCCCACCAACGTGATTTCGATTACGGACGGCCAGATTTATCTCGAAACCGACTTGTTCTACCAGGGCGTCCGTCCCGCTATTTCCGTCGGTCTCTCCGTCTCGCGCGTCGGTTCCGCCGCGCAGATCAAGGCCATGAAACAGGTGTCTGGCCGGATCAAGGGCGATCTGGCCCAGTTCCGCGAACTCGCGGCCTTCGCCCAGTTCGGCTCCGATCTGGACGCCAAGACCCAGGCCTTGCTCGAACGCGGCAAGCGCATTGTGGAATTGTTCAAGCAGAACCAGTACAACCCGCTGGCCGTTGAAGTCCAGGTTTTGGTGCTCTGGTCCATGCAGAACAACTTCCTCGACGACGTCGCCGTGGAAAAGGTCAAGGATTTCCAGGCCAAACTGGTGGATTTTGTCCTCACCCGCAAAGCCGAAGTGCTCGCCAAAATCCGCAATGAAAAAGCGATCAGCGACGCCCTTGCGGCCGAACTCAAAACTGCCATCGCCGAATTCAAGCAGTCTTACCGTTAATTTTATTCCATGCCCAGCACGCGCGACATACGCCGGCGGATCAAGTCGGTCAAGAACACCGCCCAGATCACCAAGGCCATGCAGATGGTGGCCGCGGCCAAAATGCGCAAGGCGCAACAGGCCGCCCTGGTCGGCCGTCCGTATGCCGAGCTGATGAACGAAGTTCTCGCCCAGGCTTCCACCCGCACCGCCTCCTTCGAGCATCCCTTGATGGAATCGCGCCCGGTGAAAAAGCGCGCCATCATACTCGTGAGCAGCGATCGCGGCTTGTGCGGCGGTCTTAACAGCAACCTGTTCCGGGAGATCGTTAAATTCGATAAAAATACGACTGTCTATATCACTGCCGGTCGCAAGGCGGCCCAGTTTGTCTCCCGCACCAAGCGCCCGCTCGCCGCTGAATTCACTTACAAAGACGCGCCGCTGTTTGCCGAGGGCCGCGCCATCTCCAAATTCGCCCAGGATTTGTTCCTCAAGGGTGAGGTGGATGCCGTGGACATTCTGTTCTCCAAGTTTGTCTCCACCCTGGTCCAGCAGCCCAAAGTCATTCCTTTCCTGCCGGTCGGGAAAATCACCGGGGTCACGGCGGGCGTCAATTCCCCGGCGGCGCAGCCCCTGCCCACCGGCATTCCGGTGGACACCTTTGAATTTGAGCCGGATGAAAAAACCGTGCTGGGCGAATTGCTGCCGCACAGCTTGAATTTCCAGATGCACCAGATTTTGCTGGAGGCCAAGGCCAGCGAACAGAGCGCGCGCATGGTGGCGATGAAGAATGCCACGGACAATGCCAAGCAGATCATCAAGGATCTGACCCTCGAATACAACAAACTGCGCCAGGCGAACATTACCAAGGAACTGTTGGAAATCACCACCGCGCAAATGGCGGTTGGTTGAACACTGAATCAATTATTTTAAGCACATGAGCAAAGGCAAAATCGTACAAATTATCGGCCCCGTGGTGGACGTCGAGTTCCCCGGCGCGCTCCCCGCGATTTACAACGCGTTGACCGTGGAATATGACCTGCCCGGCCAGGGCCGCACCAAGTTGACTCTCGAAGTGCAGCAGCACCTCGGCGACAACTGGGTTCGCGCCGTCGCCATGAGCACCACCGAGGGGCTCAAGCGCGGTTACGAAGTCACTGACTCCGGCAATCCCATTTCCATGCCCGTCGGCGAGGCCGTCATGGGCCGCGTGTTCAACGTCACCGGCGACGCCGTGGACGAGCAGGGCCCCGTCAAGGCCGACAAGTTCTGCCCCATTCACCGCCCCGCCCCCGCGCTTGTGGATCAGTCCACCAGCCCCCAGATTCTCACCACCGGCATTAAAGTCATTGACCTCATTTGCCCCTTCCTCAAGGGCGGCAAGGTCGGTGCCTTCGGCGGCGCCGGCGTCGGCAAGACCGTTGTGATCATGGAATTGATCAACAATATCGCCAAACTGCACGGAGGTATCTCCATGTTCGCCGGCGTCGGTGAACGTACCCGTGAAGGCAACGATCTCTACAACGAAATGATCGAGGCTGGTGTTATCAAGGTGGAGAAGGATGAAAAGGGCCATCCCAAAATTGGCGAGAACGGCCTGCCCATCATCGCGCCGGGTTCCAAAATCGGCCTCGTGTATGGCCAGATGAACGAACCTCCGGGCGCCCGTCTTCGCGTCGCCCTCTCGGCCCTCGCTGTGACCGAGTATTTCCGCGATGAAAAGAACCAGGACGTGCTCCTGTTCGTGGATAACATTTTCCGCTTCTCCCAGGCCGGTTCCGAAGTGTCCGCGCTGTTGGGCCGTACGCCCAGCGCCGTCGGTTACCAGCCCACACTGGCCGCCGAAATGGGTGACCTCCAGGAACGCATTACCTCCACGAAGAAGGGTTCCATTACCTCCTTCCAGGCCGTGTATGTGCCCGCCGACGACTTGACCGACCCCGCGCCGGCCACAACGTTTGCGCACTTGGACGCCACCATCGTGCTGGAACGCTCCATCGCCGAGTTGGGCATTTTCCCCGCCGTGGACCCGCTTGCCTCCAACTCCCGCGCCCTCGCCCCGGAAATTGTCGGCCAGGAACATTACGAAGTCGCCCGCGGCGTGCAAAAAGTTCTCCAGCGCTATAAAGACTTGCAGGACATCATCGCGATTCTGGGCATGGACGAGCTCTCTCCCGAGGACAAGACCACCGTGTTCCGCGCCCGCAAAATCCAGCGTTTTCTCAGCCAGCCCTTCACCGTCGCCCAGGTCTTCACCGGCCGCGAAGGCAAGCAGGTCCCGGTGGCTGAAACCGTCCGCAGCTTCAAGGAAATTCTCGAGGGCAAATATGATGACGTGCCCGAGCAGAACTTCTATATGAAGGGCGGCATTGACGAAATCAAAGAAAGCTAAAAGCTAAATGGCTGGCACGATTAAAATTGAGGTCGTCACCCCGGAGGCGAAAGTGTTCTCCAGTGACGTGGACATGGTCACGCTCACCGGGGTGGAAGGTGAGATGGGCATTCTCGCCGGACACATGCCGCTCATGACCCAGTTGGTCGCCGGCGAAATTGTCATGCAGCGCGGCCCCGAGACCATTTACTTTGCGGTTGGGGACGGCTTTGTTCAGGTCACCGCCGAAAAAGTCTCCATCCTCACCGACATGGCGGTGGCGGCCGATAACATTGATGAGGCCAAGGCCCAGGAGGCGTTGCAACGCGCCCAATCCCGCCTCAGCCAGAAATTGAGCGACGAGGAATCCGCCTCCGTCCAAGCGAGCATTTCGCACGCCACCGCCCAGTTGAAGGTCAAGCGCGCCAGCCGCAAGTAAGCCGCTGTTTCATTTCATTCAAACCGTTGAACCCACCCGGTTCAACGGTTTTGTCATTCTACTCCTTATCGCCCTTGCACCACCACTTTGAATGACCGCCCCAAATGCTGCGGATGCGTCAGTGTTTGAAACTGCCGGGTGCGCTTTTCGGTCCAGGCTCCAAATCGCGAATCTTTGATCGCCTCGCCCAAAATGCCCGTCAAAAATTGCGGCTGGGTCCAATATCCATCCGTTTTCAAACCGGCAATTTCCCCGGCCGCTTGAATCGCGGAAAAATTCACGTGCGCCGTCAGGTCCTGTTCCCCTGGATGAGCCAGTAAATCCTCGCCATACTGGTGCTTGTGATATGCCCGCAAGGTGCCGTTCGTGCGCGCCGGACTGATCATTTCCTCCTGGGTAAACCCATAGTCAATTGCCAGCAATTTACCCTGCTGTAATACCCCCGCCGCCTCGCGCCACCAAGCCTCCGCTGCCGGACTCACTTCAATGTTGTAACCCTCCGGCAGCACCGCGAGCAACTCATCCGGCAGTTTCATCACGGGCAAAGCCCTATGCTTGTCAGCCGTAAGTTTCGTCCAAACGAATTTATCCCCATCCCGGTCCACGCCCCATTCAAACCACCTCTGCGGGCCGGCCTCCCACCCCAACCGATGCACCGGCATCGCATCCAGCAATTCATTGGAAAAAATGACCCCGTGTAACGTTCTTCCCTGCGTCGTGGCGGCGTCTCGGCAGAGCGCCGCTGAATGTTTTAAACCAACCCCCTCTCCACTATCCAATGGCGCAGCGGGCAGGGGACCGGCGGCGTTCCTGTTCGTTACCGCCGCCAGACTGTCAAACCACCTTGCCCGTTCGCCAAACTCCGCCAGCGTTTCCCGTTGCCACGCCTGCCGTTCCCGGGAGGGATCCACAATTCCATAGCGCACCCGGGCATACAGCTCCGGTCTCTGACCGCGCAACCAGCCCAGAATGTCCCGCGCTAGCTGTCCGTCATGCGCCCCCGCCTCAATCAGCCACTGTTCCTCTCCCGTTTGCGGCAGTGCCTCCAGCCAGGTTGCAAACCGGAACGCCAGCAACTGCCCGAACAACTCCCCGGTGCTGACGCTGGTGTAAAAGTCGCCTTTAAACCCCACCTGATTGCGGCCCCTTTCATAATACCCCAGGCCCGGATGATACAATGCCAGTTCCATGAACCGGGCAAACGACATCGGCCCGCGCGCGGCCATCTCGGCCTGGATGATCTGTTTCAATTCGGACACCCGGGGATTTTCCGCATTGTCCGCCGAATGGCAATCCTTTTGGTGGATTACGGTTGCTAGCGAACGTCTCCAGAGCTAAATTCCCCAACAACGCGCTTTTACCCCAAATGAGCACCCGGCATGGCTTTGGACCCAACGCCGCGCGACCCGCGCCGAAATCCGGCTTTACCCTGATCGAGCTGTTGGTGGTTATTGCCATTATTGCCATCCTGGCGTCGCTGTTGCTGCCCGCCCTGTCCCGGGCCAAACAGGCGGCCCTGAAGTCCCAGTGCCTGGGCAACATGAAGCAATTGCAATTGGGCTGGATCATGTATGCCGATGACTTTCAAGGCAGTCTCGTTCCCAACCTGCCCGGCAGCAACGGTTCCTGGATTTCCGGGATTGTCCACGACGAATCTTCCGCCGCTGGCGCCACCAATCCCGTGGATGTGATCACCGGCGAGCTGTATTCCTATAACAATTCCCTGCGTATTTACAAATGCCCCGCCGCCACCGGTTTGAATCCCAAACCCATGTCCGGAATTGACGCCGCCTTGATCGTTCGGTCCGTGTCCATGACCTCGCGCATGGGCAATTACTCCGATGTGGCCAATTTAATTGATCCTTATCCGGCCTTTTTAAAACTGGCCGGGATCAATAACCCCAGTCCCGTCCATGCCTCCGTGTTCGCGGATGAATCCATGGCCAGTATTGACGATGATTACTTTGCCATTGATAGCACCACCGGCGGCGGCCATCAAACCCATGGGTTTCAGAACTCGCCCACGCTCCGCCACGGCGGTGGTGGGACGTTCACCTTTGCCGACGGACATGTCGAGTTGTTCGCGTTCCATCAATTCACCTCCGAACCCTTCCCCGGCACGGTGAGCGCCAGCCAGCAGGGGGATTGGTTGCGCGTGTATGAAACAATTTATCCGCCGCCTCCTTGACCTGACCAAGGCGCTCTCCCGCTCAGCTCCGGCTCCGGCTCAACCTGACCGTGATCACCCGGGCTTGTGGAATCGGGAACTTTTTCACCTCAATGGTCACTGCCTCCGGTTTGAATTCCGTCAGCACCATCTCCGCCAGGTCGGCGGCAAGTTTTTCGATCAGTTTCCAACTGCGCCCCTCGCCGTACTGGAGCAAGCGCTGGCTTACTGCAAAATAATCCACCGTGTCGGCGATGCTGTCGCTGCGGGCGGCGGCCGCGAAATCGGCAGTTATCGTTACCGTCAGGAGCAGCCGCTGCGGCCGGGCGCGCTCCTCCTCCGGCACGCCCACGTGATAAAATACTTCGAGATCAACAATGGTGATGGTGGCCATGGTTTCGGGTGGTTAATGGGTTGCCGGGGTTGGGGGCAAAACCGCCTCCAACAGGATGCGCGTGGGCGTGTTCAACGGCAGGCCCAGCGCCGCCGGTGGCGCGAGCCAGCGAAATTCCCGCGCCTCCTCATTGAGCCGGACCGCCGGCTGGCCGGCGCAAACACAAGTGTAGTTCAGCAGCACAAAATGGGCCTCCCGGTAAAATTCCGGCGAATGAATGCAGTCCTGCACCAGCACAAAGTGGATGCGGTCCACCACCAATCCGGTTTCCTCCAGAATCTCCCGGCGCAGGGCGGCTTCCGAAGTTTCGCCCCACTTGATTTTCCCGCCCGGAATTCCCCACAGCCCGGACCACTTGTCGGTTCGGATCATCAGCACGTTGCCAGCGTCGTTAAAGATCAAGGCCCCCACCGTGGCCAGCGGCGGATGCGTGGCCTCGAATTTCTCCGCCGCCGGATGCAGGTCCAGGGCATTGGCCTCCAGCGTGCGCCGTAATTCACCGAGATGTTCCACGATCAAATCCGGTCCGGCCCGCCGGAGCTGTTGCAGGGTGTTATATCCCGTCAATACCGCCACCGAATGCACGCCCCCGTGCTTGGCTGTCTCAATATCGTGCTCCATGTCCCCAATGAACAGCGTCTCGACGGGATTTAGGCCGTTCACCTTGAGAATCTCGTGAATCTTCTGGCGCTTGTCGCCCACCCCGGTGTAGGCCACGTCAATAAACGTGTTAAAGCCCGTCACGCGACAGTGGGCCGCATAATGATCCGGATGCGCCGCGCTGAGCAGGAACGTGCGGATTTTCTGGCAACGGCAAAATTCCAAAAATTCCCGCGCATACGGCAGTTCCACCACCGAACTTTGGGCGCGCTTGAACTCGCCATGAAACCATTCTTCCAGTTGCGGCATCTCGACGCCGGGCAGGTGACGGTCGTAAAATGTCTTGAAGGGCAGGGTGAATTCCGCGCGAAATTGTTCCAGGCTCATTGCCGGCCGGCCCGCCTGGGTCAAAACATAATTCGAAGCCTGCAAGACGGCCGGCAGATCATCCACGAGCGTGCCTGACCAGTCAAAAATGATGTTGCGAATCACCCGGCCAGCTTACCTGATGCCCGCGCGCCACGCGATGAGTTTTCTTCGCCCCAAGCGATCGGGGTGTCCTCCAAAATTCTTCCTCCGCCTTGGTCTGCCCTGGAAGGGCAGCGGATATTAGCCGGGGGCAAACGCAGTGCCGCCCCCGGTAATCAGCCCAAAATAACCTAGCCGACCACATCGGTAACAAGGTGATTTTACTGTACTTTTATCCCAAGGATTTCACCAGCGGCTGCACCAAGGAAGCCTGCGGTTTCCGCGACCGCACCGGGGAATTGGCCTCCAGCAACGTGGAAATTATCGGCGTCAGCCATGACACGGTCGAGGACCATAAAAAATTCGCGGACCAGTACAAATTGAATTTCACCCTGGTGGCCGATCCCGAGGGCAAAATCATTGCCGCGTACGCCGTCAAGGTGCCCCTCCTGGGCATGTCCAAACGGGTGAGCTTCCTCATCGGTACCGATGGCAAAGTCATCCATGTCACCGATGCCATGAGCCCGGCGACTCATTTCGTCGAGATGAAGGCCGCGATTGACGGGTTAAAGAAGTAACGCCCCGGCGGAATTTTCTTTGTCCAGCCCCGCCGCTCGGCAAAAATGGCGTGTGCTGATCGCCTTCCACAAACCGTTCAATGTGCTCTCGCAGTTCACGCCGGATGGCTCGCCCAACCGGTCGCTGGCGGACTTCGGCTTCCCGAAAAATGTGTATCCCATCGGCCGGCTGGACGCCGATTCCGAAGGCTTGCTCCTCCTCAGTGACGAGGCCGCACTGAACCAGCGCCTGCTGCATCCCCGCAATGCCCACGAGCGCGAGTACTGGGCCCAAGTCGAACGCCTTCCCACCCCCGACTCCCTGCGCACACTGGCTGCGGGTGTGGTAATTCAGGGCCGCCCAACCCTCGGCTGCCGCGCCTGGCTGCTGGACCCGCAACCCGACGTGCTCCCCCGTGTGCCCCCCATTCGCGTGCGCAAGACGGTGCCCGACTGCTGGCTGGGCCTGGAACTGATCGAGGGCAAAAACCGCCAGGTCCGCCGCATGACCGCCGCCATCGGCCACCCCACCTTGCGCCTGCTGCGCGTGCGCATCGGGCAATTTCACCTCGCTGGCCTCGCCCCCGGCACCTGGAGAGAGCTCACCGAACCCGACCGCCGCCTGGTTCTGGCATAATGAGAGCATTGAGAAAAATGCTCCAACGTGGCAAACGTCACTGCGGCACCACCCGGAAATAGCGTTGGCTGCTGGCAGGCTGCTCGTCAACGTAGTAATTCGCACTGCCATTATTCGTTATGGCAAACAGGGTGGTCCAGTTGCTTGGATTGGTTGAGGTTTGAAAATTATAACCGGCAATGCCGCTGTTGAGCACCCACCGAAAGTTGGCCGCAGTCGGTTTTGACCCCGGCGGGGTCAGGCCAATGGTTACCCGGACGGGGGAGGATAGGGGGGCCGCGCCAGCTTGGGGATAGGGGATGGGCGGATTCGGTGACCCATCAAACGTGCCCCATACCAGCGGTGGATTTTGCGTGGCCGCGTCCTCATTGCCACCCGCATTCTCCCAGCTTTGACCCAGTTTGTTAAAACTGAAATTGACGGGCGGTTGAATGACCCCCGGCCCGGCGCCGGAAATTTGGCCGTTTAAGGCGGCATTGTTTGCCCAATTCGTCGTGCCAGTGCGGTCATACAAATAAGAACTGGACACCAAATCGGTCGCGGTAAATAGGAAGTCCGGTTGTTGCGTGACCCGGGCCAGCCGTTGTTGCATGGCAACCCCATTGGTAATATAGGTATCCGTAAACAGGTTGGTCACCGCCACAAACGCACCTGTGACGGAAACCGGCTGGGGCGCAAACGTCACCTTGTCCACCCCGGGCCGCAAGGCGCCATTGACGACTATGATCGCGCCCGTGCCTTGCACATCGGGCAGCAGATTTTCATAATTGACGTTGTTGGTGGAGTACAAATAGGCCAGGCCGCCAATGTCATCACTGGTCAGGCCGGTGTAAAAGGCTCCGGCAAAGCTGCCTAAAGGAATGTCTCCACCCCAATCCACATTATCCGCCACCGCCGTGAATGCCGGTGCCTGGGGACTGGTCGTGAAGGTGTTTGCCTCTGCCCAACCGGGGGCAAATTGAATCAGATCGTAGGTGTACTGGGTTCCGTTTACAAAGGATGAAGGCTGGCCGGTAACGGGATCATAACTGCGTGACAGCACATTCCCGGTTACGACCCCATTCGTGATCGAAAAATCCTTTAGGGTATAGGCAAACCGGCTGGGCGACGCCAGTCCCAGATGCTCCACCAGCAGCGCCAGGGTGGCGGATTTCAGGTCATATAAATCCTGGCTTTGCGCCGCGTAATTATAACCGGTCGTGTCCTCCGGGAAATTGGCCGGGTTTAATTGGGAGGCTGGAGGCAGGGCGTTTACCAGGCTGATGGCACTTTCGACAGCCGCCACTCCATTCGTGCCAAAATAATTGGTAAACGACGCATCAAACCCATAGGTAACCACCGGTACATTCCAGCGGTAGCCTTTGCCGATGCTCAGAGGTCCACCGATGTCATACCCGGGCTCAAATCCGTTGGTAATTGTCATCCACGGCTCAAATGGTCCCAGTAATGAAAAAGCCTGGGCACCGGGCGCAATAAAGCCGAAAAGTGCCATCAGCGCGCCGCAAATCCAGTTTCGTTTGGAGAAAAACCTCATGGTTTGACAATGTTGGTAATAACCTTTAATTTAGTCGCTTGTGCCAATAAGCTGGCAGATTTTTCGTGCGATGCAAGTCGAGAACCGAGGTTAAACCGCTTTTTACCCGGCGCCCGGTTTCGTCCCGGGATGCAACGCAACCCTCGAAAGTGGCCGTCAATCCTTCGAAATGCGTTTTTCCCGCCCAGCGCCTCGTTCCCCATCGTCCATTGCTTATCGCTAATCACTCCGGGCCGCAGTGCCGTAAAATGGCCGTTTTGGCAAGTTAAATGCTTTTCCTGCTCGCCAACGACGGGCTTTTCTGAAATAATGCAGTTTGAATAAATGAACTTTACTGGCACTTATACGGCAATTGTCACCCCGTTTCTCAACGGGCAACTCGATGAGGGCGCGCTTGAACGAATCATCAAGTTGCAAATCAAGGGCGGCGTGGATGGCATTGTCCCGGTGGGCACCACCGGTGAGTCCCCCACGGTGGACATGGCGGAACATATTCGGATTATCGAGCTCTCCGTGAAGTTTGCCGCAGGTAAAATCAAGGTCCTTGCCGGCACCGGCGGGAACGCCACCAACGAGGCTATTTTCCTCACCCAGGCGGCCGAAAAAGCCGGGGCCGACGGCTCCCTGCAAGTCGCGCCGTATTACAACAAACCCACCCAGGAAGGCTTGTTCCAGCATTTCCGCGCCATTTCCCGGGCCACCAAGCTGCCCATCGTCCTCTACAGCATTCCGGGCCGTTGCGGCGTGGAAATCAGCATTGACACCGTGAAGCGCCTGGCTCGCGAGTACAAAAACATCGTCGGCATCAAGGAAGCCGGCGGGAGCTGCGACCGCGTGTCCCAATTGCGCGCCGCGCTCGGCGAGAATTTCACCATCCTCTCCGGCGACGATTCACTCACCCTCCCGTTCATGTCCGTGGGCGCGCACGGCGTCGTCAGCGTCGCCTCCAACGTCATTCCCAAGGAAGTGTCGCAGATGGTCAAGCTGTTCGCCGCCGGCAAGTCGAACGCCGCCATCCGCCTCCACGAAAAATATTATCCGTTGTTCAAGGACTTGTTCATTGAGACCAATCCCACGCCGGTGAAAGCCGCGCTGGCGATGATGAAAGTGATTCAAGAGGAATACCGGCTGCCGCTGGTTCCCATGAATCCGAAAAACTGGGAGGCGCTGCGCACCACGCTCAAGCGCTGCAACGTGCTGGAATAATCCGGGAGCAAACTATGACGCGGGTCATTATTGTCGGTGCCAAAGGCCGCATGGGCCAGGCTTTGATTCATTGCGCCCCCCAACATGCCGGGGTGGAAGTCGCAGGCAAAATTGACCAGGGCGACGATCTGGCCGTCGCCCTGCCCGGGGCTGATGTCGTGATTGATTTCAGCGCCCACGCCAACACGGTCGAGGTCGCCCATCTGTGCGCCAAACACAAAAAAGCGCTGGTCATCGGCACCACCGGCCACACCGATACCGACACGTTCGAAATCAAGCGGTTGAAGTCCAAAATCCCGATCGTGTGGGCCTCCAACTTCTCCACCGGCGTGAACACCCTCTTCTGGCTCACCCGCAAGGCCGCCGAGATTTTGGGGCCGGACTTCGATCTCGAAGTGCTGGAAATGCATCACCGACTGAAGAAAGACGCTCCCAGCGGCACCGCCAAATCCCTCGCCGAAATCCTGGCCGACGTCCGCCGGCAAAAACTCGCGGAAGTCGCCCGGCACGGTCGCGCCGGCATCGTCGGCGCCCGCACCCCCTCGGAGATCGGCGTCCACTCCATTCGCGGCGGCGATGTGGTTGGCGTTCACACCGTGATTTTTGCCAATGTCGGCGAGCGCGTGGAACTGACCCACAAAGCCTCCAGCCGCGACACCTTCGCCAACGGCGCCCTCCGCGCCGCCGTCTGGTTGGTCAAACAAAAGCCCGGCCTCTACGACATGCAGGACGTGCTGGGGTTGAAGTGACTGGCAAATAGTGGGTCCCAACTGTCCCGTAGGGACAGTTGGAAATTAGCCAGCCACGGAGTGGCTGGTAATCGCGCGACTAGATAATGCGTCCTGAAGGGACGGCGGATGTATAACGCAAAAACCAATAAATGCCCAATCCCATCGCCTACCTCTCCCTGGGTTCCAATCTGGGTGACTCGCCCGCGATCCTCCGTGCGGCCTTTGCCCGGTTGCAGGAGTTATCTGATGAGCCGATCACTCAATCTTCGCTGTGGCAAACCACCCCCGTGGACTGTCCGCCTGGCTCACCGTTATTCATCAATGCGGTCGCGGGGTTGCGGACCAGGGCAGGGGAGTCACCGGAAACGTTGCTGCACACCTTGCAATCTATGGAAGTCGAATTTGGCCGTCGGCCCAAACTCGTCTTGAACGAACCCCGTCCGTTGGACTTGGATTTGCTTAGTTTTGGTTCGGAGGTCCGCCATACCCCGCAACTAACCCTGCCCCATCCCCGCGCCCACCTGCGCCGTTTCGTGCTCCAGCCCTGGAGCGAACTCGCGCCGGATTTGATTGTTCCCGGGCAAACCTTGAGTGTGCGGGAACTGCTGGCGGGTCTCGGTCTGGGCGCGGGAGAGACCTCCCCGCTTTAAAACCAGGCGGGTGTGACGGGAGAGCGGCCGGCGCCCCGCCGGCTCAAATCTGCGGGCCGGATGCGCCTTGCATCTGCCCGTAAACTTTCCCTTTGACAACTCATCATTCAGTGCTACACTAATTGAGTAGTCTAGACCTGATGGTCCAGACTGAATGGCTCCTGCCCTCAGGCGGCCAGTCCGCCGTCGCTATGGCGCGGCGGGCGAAGCTCTTTGACATCGATCCCCAAACGGGGTCGGCCGGCCTCTGACCGGCCCTGGAGCATTGGTTGGAACACTCTAATGTGCTGTCCTTCAAACATTTAACAAAATAACCAAATAACCAATTAACGGAATAACCCTTTATCTTCAAGTTTCCCGAAGTTTTCCCCCATCCAAGGTCAATTCCGGTTATATTTATCCCGCCGCCGCCCGCCAGCTTCGGTGCAAATCCTCATATAACTTGTGGTGACTATTCAAAGCGATTAATTGCAACGGCCGGTGTGACTGAAACTCAATCCGCACCGATTTGACCGTCCCCGACCGGCGAAAGGAAACCGCATCCAACGACCCATCGGTGATGTCGGCATAGTAATAAACCTGCCGGCCCCGGACAACTCGGAGCCCGGAGGAACCGTCATTTTTTCCTTTCCGAACTTTGCCTTTTGTCCCCATCTTAAACCAGTGAAATTATCCGCCTCACTCATCCGCCAGGCCGTCAAAGCCGCGCTGGCCGAGGATATCGGCCCCGGCGACGTGACTTCCCTGGCCACCCTGCCCAAATCCGCCCGTTGTGTCGCCGCCATGCGCGCACGCGAACCCTTGATCGTTTCCGGCCTGGCCTTCGCCAGTGGCGCCTTTCGCGAATTGTCCCGCCGCGTGGAAATCAAGACTCTCGTGCCCGATGGCCACCTTGCCGAAGTCGGCGAGGTGTTGCTCGAAGTCAGCGGTTCCGCTCGCGCCATCCTCGGCGCCGAGCGTGTGGCCCTTAATTTTGTCCAGCGACTCTCCGGCGTCGCGACCGCCACCGCCCAATTCGTTGCCGCCGTGCGCGGCACCAATGCCCGGATTCTCGATACGCGCAAAACCACCCCCGGCTGGCGTCTATTTGAAAAATACGCCGTGGCCTGCGGCGGTGGCAAAAACCATCGGCTTGGCCTGTACGACATGATCCTGATCAAGGACAACCACCTCGCTGCCTTGCGCGACGCCCAGCCGAATGCCGTCGCCGCCGCTGTCACCCGTGCGCGGGCGCAATATCCCGATTTGCTGGTCGAAGTGGAAGCCGACACCCTCGTCCAGGTGGCCCAGGCCGTGGCAGCGGGCGCGGACATTATTTTGCTGGATAACATGAGCCCCGCTCGACTGTGGCAGGCGGTGCAACTCGTGGCCGGCCGGGCCCAGACCGAGGCCAGCGGCGGCGTGAACCTCAAAACCATCGGCGCGATTGCCAAAACCGGTGTGGATTTCATCTCCGTCGGCGTCATTACTCATTCGGCGCGCGCCGTGGACATCGGCCTGGATTTTCGCGCATGACGCCCGATGCTACTATTCTAGCCGCCCTGCGCGCCAATCACGATGGCGTGTCCGGCGCGGACCTGGCCGAGCAACTCGGCATCAGCCGGGCGGCTGTCTGGTCGCGCATCGAGGAACTGCGCCGGTTGAATTATGAAATCGAGGCCGGACCGCACTTTGGTTACCGGCTCCTATTTTCCCCCGACGTGCTCCACGCCGACGATTTGCAAGCGCGGCTCGGCGACACCCGGGTGATTGGCCGGGACATCCGTGTCTTTGAGGAAACCACCTCCACCAATGACGTGGTGGAAAAGCTTGCCCGCGATGGCGTGAAG
>Ga0182012_10004710_pt1 | contig 14193 bp, 14 predicted proteins | sample 612S2SmetaG_FD_120486 | JGI IMG/M metagenome (GOLD analysis project Ga0182012, IMG submission 120486) | Permafrost microbial communities from Stordalen Mire, Sweden - 612S2S metaG | ecosystem: Environmental > Terrestrial > Soil > Wetlands > Permafrost | place: Sweden: Stordalen | collected... | reverse complement strand
TCAACCAACTGATGGCTTTCGTCGTTTTCAATCAACTCGAGCCGGTCGGCATAGCCCTCGGCGTCGGTGAAAATTTTTACCTCGGGAAAATCAAAATCGAGGCTGCCCTTTTGCATGCGGGCCCGGCGCATTGGCTCCGCCACACTCCAAAATGCCCGCACTGTTTCCTTCAATTCAAGCAATTCCGCATCACTCAGCCCCGCCAGTGCGCGGCCAGTTGAACCGGTGGCGTGGGCCGGCGGCACGGGCAGCGCACGAATCACCGCGAGGTCTTCTTCCTTCAGCAGCGCATAGGCCTGCCGGTAGGTCAACCGCTTGCGGCTGCGAATGACCGTGTTGGCAAAATGCGAAGAGCGAATTTTCCCGTTCGCGCCAAAAGTGACAAATACGCTCTTGGTCAACCGGTCCTGCGCCTCCACCAAACTGCACAAACCATTCGACAGCGCATGGGGCAGCATCGGCACCACACAGCCGACGAGATAGGTCGAATTACCCCGCGCCCGCGCTTCGCGGTCGAGTGCCGTGCCCGGTTTCACATAAGCGCTCACATCGGCAATGTGGATGCCGATGCGCAAATCGCCACCAGGCAAACGCTCCAGCGACAGCGCATCATCAAAATCTTTCGCGTCATCGGGATCAATGGTGACCGTAAAAGTTCCCCGCACATCTTCACGCCCCTGGTAATCACGTTGCCGCACTTCGGGCGGAAAGGCCGCCGCCTCCGCCAACACCGGCTCAGGAAATTCCGGGTGCAAGTTGTATTTATGCAGGATGGCTTTAAATTCTGCCGACGGCGTATGCGTGCGCCCCAAGTTTTCGGTAATTTCCCCGGTGGGGTTCAGGTGCCGCTGCGTCCATTCCGCGAGGCGCACCAGCACCTTGTCCCCCGGCTGGGGCGGCGGGAAAACGTTTCCTTGCGCGGGATCGGCGACCAACACGGTGCGCACAAACCGCGGGTCGTCCGGCACCACATTCCAAAATTGATTGTCGCGCCGCAACGTGCCCGTCACGGATTCGTGCGTACGCTCCAACACTTTGATGACGCGACCCAGCTTTTCGTTGGCTCTCCCCGCTGCCGCTCGCCAGGGGCGTGCGCTTTTGTTTTGGCGGACCAAGACCCGGTCGCCATGCAGTGCCGTGCCGGTGTCTTCTGATGGAATATGCCACGGCGCTTCGCCCGGCGCGCCATCCGGCCCATCCGGGAAAAACATGGCTGCTCCACTTTGACGGAATTTGACGTGCCCGCTCTGCAGGTCCGCATCGTGCGGGATGACAAAGCGTTCCTGCTTCACCTTCGCGATGAAGCCCTGATTGAGCAGATGGTGGATGAGCGGCCCCAGTTTTTTGGCGTCGCGGCGATCCAGCCTCAAGGCCGCCGCGATTTCGTCAACCCGCAGCGGCGTGTAATCTTTGCGCCGCAGCAGTTCAAGGAAACGGTCTTCGATGCTCGCATTGAACGAGCCGGAGTTTTCAGAAGTATTCACAAAATAATCAGGCAAACTTAGGCGGCTCACGGGCCTCATCCACTTCAATAAAGTCAAACATCGTCAGGATCTCGCCTATCCGGTGCTCCATTTTCGCTTCCTTGAGCCGCAGGTGCAGGCGGCCAGTAATACCGTCGCGCCAGCCGCGTTTGACCATGAAATCATTCCAGTCGGCGATTTCAATCTCGGTCCGCTTGAGGCCGGTTTCAAAGCACCACTTGAGCAAGTCATCGTCAGAAATCCCGGCGAGAGCCTGCTTTTTGAGCTCGTCGTATTTGATTCCAAGGAAGTCGCAGCAACGGCCATCAAAGCCCGTGCCGAGATTTTCAATATAGTCCTTGCCGAGCGCGCCAGCCGCCTGGAGGCGAATTTTATCCACCATGCGCGCGAAGTAAACGATGCCGCCGGTCTTGTCATAGACGCTGCGGGGGAAACGGGTATTCATAAGATGCAGGGACTACCGTATCATATTCCCTGCTGAGGGGAAGCCCGATGTGTGAAGCCCCCCAATATTTTCATTCCTCCTGGACCACCTTCGTCATGTCCAGCGCCCGCAATTTGGGGGCCAGCCACGAGGTCATCCCCGCCACCACCAGCGTCATGCACCCACCCAAGACCACCGACGGCACCGTGCCCAGCAACTTGGCCATCACCCCGGACTCAAATTCGCCAATCTCGTTCGACGAGCCGACAAAAATGGAGCTGACCGACGCCACGCGGCCCTTCATGTTGTCCGGCGTCACAATCTGGAACATCGTCCACCGCACAAACACACTCACCGCATCGCAACCACCGCTTAATACCAGCCACACAAATGACCAATAGGGATTCTTGCATATCCCAAACAAAATCATGGCAATGCCAAATCCCGCGACATTCCACATCAACGCCGGACCCGCTCGCCGGGTAATGGGTCGCCATGACAAATAGAGGCCGACAATGGCCGACCCCACGGCCGGTGCCATCCGCAACAGCCCCAACCCCAGCGGTCCCGTATGCAAAATTTCTCCCGCATAAATCGGCAATAATGCCACCGCGCCGCCAAACAGCACGGCAAACAAATCCAGCGCCATTGAGCCAAAGATGACCTGGCTGCGAAACACAAACCGCAGCCCTTCATGAATACTGGCGATGATGGATTGATCAATTCTCGACCCACTGATTTTCAAATTGGGAATGGCGAACAAACAACCCCAGCCGGCAAACAACATTACTGTCGCCAGCGCGTAGGTAACCGCCGGGCCGTGAAAACCGTACAGAAAGCCCGCCGCCGCCGGCCCGCCGATGCACGCCGCCTGCCACACATTGGCATTCCAGATCGAAGCATTGCTATACAGTTCCGGCGGCACAATCTGCCCCAGCAGGCCAAATTGCGCGGGGGCGAGAAATCCGCGGCACAGCCCAGTCAGAAAAATAATGAAATAAATCAGCCAAAGGTGCCCAACCAAATACCCATGAAATCCCTCATAGGAAGCCACTGCCAGCCCTGCCGTGGCGACCAGGTACAAGCCCGTGACCAGCCGCAAAATTGTCCGTCGGCTCATCACATCCGCAATATGCCCGGCTATCAGCGCCACGCCCAATGCCGGCACCGCCTCTGCCAGCCCGATGAAGCCCAGCTTCAGCGGGTCATGCGTCAACTCGTAAATTTGCCAGCCCACTGCCACCCCTTGAATTTGAATAGCCGTGGAGACAAACAGGCGGAAAAACCAAAACGCCCGGAACGCCGGCACGCGCAAAGCGGCCAAGGCATCCTGAGGTTGATTTGTGGCAGCGGACATTCGGGGAAAATCCCGCCAAGGCCGCCGCAAGTCAATGACAGAGGTGGTGCCATTCGGAAAATAAGACTGACGGCACTTCCTCCTCGCGCCATTATTCTGGATAACACCATGTTGTCCCATCATTGGTCCAGGTTTTTGCTGATGTTCGCCGCCTTCGGTGCGGCGAACATGGTGTTTGGTCAGCGCGCCGCCCCGACCCAAACCTCCGCCAGTGACACCGCCCCAGATGCGACACCCAGTCCTGCACGTGTCGTCGTCGTTGCCAATTCACGCGATCCGGATTCAGAACCCATTGCTCGCTATTACATGCAAAAGCGCGGTATCCCGGATAAGAATCTGATCATCCTCGATACGCCAGTTGAACAAGACATCACCTGGGGCGTATTTGTGGACAAAATTTTTAATCCCCTGCGATTTCGACTGGTCAAAGACGGTTGGCTCCAAGCCTACACGACTGATTTGAAAGATAGCGAAGGTCGGCTGCGTTATGTCTTCTATGGCAACAAAATTGACTTTCTGGTTGTTTGCTACGGCATTCCCATCCGCATCCTCAACGACCCTGAGCGCCTCAAGCCCACGCCGCTTACGCTTGAGCATAAAGAGCTGGACACCAACCAAGCGGCAGTGGACAGCGAGTTGTCACTGCTCGCGGCACCAGACACACCGACTGCCGGTTTTGTGGCGAATCCCCTGTTTAATAAACTCAATCCTGATGATTACATTCGCACCGCCGTGGTCAAAGTCGCCCGTCTTGATGGCCCAGGCATCACCGCAGTGAAAGGGATGATAGACAGCGCCCTCGAAGGCGAAGCCCACGGGCTCCAAGGCCGCGCCTACATCGATATGGGCGGCCCTCACGAAGAAGGTGAAAATTGGCTGAGATCCGCCAGTGCCTCGCTGCGCAAACTTGGCTTCGACCTCAGCGAGGATCACGCCACCACCCTCTTCACCTGGCACACGCGCTTTGATGCTTCGGCCTTTTATTACGGCTGGTATGCCGGCCAGCCCTCCGGCCCCATTTCTGATCCCCAGTTTCATTTTCCGCCCGGTGCCATTGCCATTCATATCCATAGCTTTTCCGGCGACAACATTCGCGATCCCCACGCCCGCTGGGTCGGGCCGCTTATCGTCCGTGGCGCGGCAGCCACCGTGGGCAATGTTTTTGAACCCTACCTGTCTTTCACCCACCACATCGATTTGTTCATGGACGCGCTGGCCGCTGGCAAAACCACTGGCGAAGCCGCTTATTATTCCCTACCGGAATTGAGCTGGATGGAAATCTTTGTTGGCGACCCACTCTATCGGCCATTCGCCGTCAGCCTGTCCGAACAAACCGACCACAATGCCAAGGCCCCCACCGCCTATTCCGCCTACGCGGTTATTCGGCAGATGAATTTGTTGCAAGAACAAGGCCGCTTGACTGACGCACTCGCCTTTGGGCAAAACCAATTCGACCAACATCCGGATCTGGCCCTCGCCTTCTCGCTCGCCGAACTCGACGATTTGCTCAACCAAGACGACCAAGCCCGTCAGCGCCTCGCTTGGGCCGCCACCATCACCGAGCCACCGCGTGATGATCTGGGCTTACTCGGCGAAATGGCCCGCTGGGCCGCCGACCATGATGCTCGCCGCACCGCGCTCGATTTGTATGCCCGCATTTTCGCCAACCCATCTGCTCACCCAGACTTGTTAAAAACTCTGCTGCCCGACGCCATTAGTCTCGCCAAAGACGCGAGCGCGGACGACTTGCGCGCCAGATGGCAGAAACAATTGGACCCGCTCATCCCGCCGCATCCCGCCCCATGACCACACCGCCCAAAAAGAAAGAGGCCGATTACGGCGCCCTCTCGTCGGCCTTCATGCGCATCCCCCGCCTGCCGGTGGAAGTCGCCCGCGATTTGCTCGACCTCGGCCTGCGCGATATCTTTGAGCTCCAAGGCCGCGCCCCGGAAGTCTTGTACGAAAATCTGCAGCGCCTCAAGCCCGGCACCCCGACGACTCGGCTGCGCTTTATCCGTCTCGCGGTTTACTTTGCCGAAACGCCCCAGCCGGAAAGACACAAATTGCACCCCGACGCCTGGCGGGATTAGCGCGGCTGTTGCTGGCTCAAGCAATGCAGCGCGCCGCCTTCGAGCAAAACATCCGTGCAATCGAGCGGCACAATTTTATGGCCAGGGAAACATTCATGGAGGACATGTTCCGCCAGCGCATCCGTCGGCTGGTTGTACGACGGCATAATGACTGCCCCATTCGTAACGACATAATTCGCATAGCTCGCCGGCAATTCCCGTCCGTCCACCACCACCGCCGGGTGGGGCAGCGGCAGTTGCGCAATTTCAAATTTTCCGCCGGAAGGCGTGCGAAAATGTTCTTCGATCTGCAGTAAGTTATGCCGCAAAACTTTCGCCGCTGCATCCTGCATCTCGTCATGTGGCATGACGGTAATAATGCCTTCGTCGCTAAAAAAACGGGTGATGTTGTCGATGTGCCCATCCGTGTCGTCGTTCGGCAGCCCCTCGTCCAACCAGAGGATTTCCGTCGCGCCGAGGCCATGGGAGAGCAAAGTCGTGTAATCGTCTTCGATAATGCCAGGGTTGCGGTTGGGGTTGAGCAAAACCACCTTCGTCGTCAATAACTGCCCTGGCCCGTTGATTTCAATTGCGCCTCCCTCCAAAATCACGTCGCACGCAAAACGCCGCATATTTAACGCCGTCGCGATGCGTGCCGGAATGGCGTCATCCAAATCCCAGGGCGAAAATTTTCCGCCCCATGCATTGAAGCGCCAGTCGGTGACCGCAACTTCACCTGTGGTCGAATTCTTGACGAACAGCGGCCCGTGGTCGCGACACCACACATCGTTGACCGGGTGGTCAAACAATTGCACAACGGAAAGATCTGCGCGCGCCTCACCGAGCAAGCGGCGAATCTCCGTGTGTTGCGTGCCGGCCGCATTGATGCGGACCGGCACAAACCGGCTTAGCACCGCCGCAAAGTTTGCAAAAAAACCTGGAATTCGCTCGAAGTGGCCGGGCCACAATGCCGAATTGCTCGGCCACGACAACCACATCGCCGCTTGCGGCGCCCATTCCGGCGAGAGGCGGAAACCCAATTCCGCTGGTACTGGCGATGGATAGGAATAGGCCACAAGTTACCTTTTCTTCTTTTTTAGGATCGGTTTCAATTGCTCTTCATCCACCAGCCGCTTGGTTATGTCACTGTAAGTGTCGATGCGCCGGTCGCGGAAAAACGGCCAGATGCGTCGAAAATCCGCCTGCAGCTTCAAATCAACGTCAGCATAGAGAACCTCCTCTTGATTGACTGACGCCTTGGCGACAACGCGCCCATAAGGATCCGCCACAAAGGACTGGCCCCAAAATTCCGTGTCGCCTTCGCGACCAACCCGATTCACCGCCGCAACATAACAGCCATTCGCCACCGCATGGCCCCGTTGTACCGTTTCCCACGCATTATGCTGGGCCGCGCCGAGTGCATCTTTTTCCGCAGGCAGCCAACCAATGGCCGTCGGGTAAAACAAAATGTCCGCGCCCCGCAACGCCGTAAGTCGCGCCGCTTCCGGAAACCATTGGTCCCAGCAGATAAGCACTCCGATGCGCCCCGCGCGCGTTTTCCATGCCCGGTAACCCAAATCGCCCGGAGTAAAATAAAATTTCTCCTCGAACGCCGGATCCTGCGGAATATGACTTTTTCGATACGAACCCAGCAGTGTGCCATCCGCATCAATAATCACCGCAGTATTATGATATACCTCGCTGCCCCGGTTTTCAAACAACGAGCCAATCACCACCACCTTATTTTTTTTCGCCGCCTTGCACAAAGCCTCCGTACTCGGCCCGGGAATAGTCTCGGCCAAATCAAACAGCGCCGGGTCCTGCTTCACGCAAAAATAAGGCGTCGTAAATAACTCCTGCGTGCAGACGATGGCCGCGCCACCCTTGGCCGCTTCGGTTATTTTCCGCACCGTCGCAGCTCGGTTTTTCTCCACCGAGCCATAATCGCGAAGCTGGAGCAGGGCGAGTTTCATACAGGAGACATAAAGCTAGAAGCTGGCTGCCAGAAGTAAAGCCGACACTGTGCCCGTCGCTTTTATTTAACCCGGGCTGGATGCGCCGCCGGAGTTGGAAATATCAACCCTCGCGCCTGCGCACTTGAACCCATGCGGCGATACACCGCCACCTGAAAGCCCTGTGGTCGCCGGGCCAGTGGCAGGCCAAACAACCGTGGTGCTTCGTCCGAAAAATCATCCCAAACATACTCCCAGCCAGCTATCTGTGGCGGTGTCAGCCGGGTGGGGTTAATCTGCTGCAAACACAGGAAATCTGCCGTCGATGCGGTGGTATATTGGCCACCCCCGTTCACCACCTCCGTCATGGAAATCCGCGCGTCCGTTGGCGACGTGGCTACTAACAGGCCATCGGTTAATGCGACAGTGCCGTGGGTCTCAATCTGTTGCAGCGTGTCAGCAAAAGCTTCCCGGCTCACGCCGCTCGGCGTGGCCAACTGCAAGGCGGCCTGCCGCCAAACCTCCGCCCCGCCCGCCGCCAGCACGCCCCCCACTACCCAAGGCCCCACTCGCCGCCACCCCCCTATCCGCGCCCAGCGGATTGCCCCGACACTGGCGAGGATAACCCAAACCGGCATCAGCAGGCGCAAATTGTAGTTCCGCTCATCCCGCGCAAAATAAAATCCGGCTAGCACAAAAATCGCCAGGGCGAATAAATAGAGACCCCAACTCAGTGGAGTTTTCCGTCTTTTCTGCGCCACGGCGTCTGCTACCACCGGAACCAGCGCCACGAATAGAATCAAGCCGAACAACGGACCCGCACTCGTGAACAGCCACGCACTTAACCAATGATAGCTCATATAGCCCGTGACGGGATCTGCATTGTGCGTCAGTCCCGTCAGCCACTCCTTGATCGTGTATGGATAAAATGCCACCGCTGCCAAAAATGCTCCCGCACAACCCCCAGCCACCCACGCATAAGGTGCCAGCCAGCTTCGTTCTGGCAATTCTCGCGCCAGCCATGCTAGCAAAGCCAGCCCGGCCAAAACCGCGCCAATGGGTGATGTCGCACCCAACAAACCCAGCGCCGCCCCCGCCAATCCATAATTCCATGGCGCACGCAATTTCAATAACGCTGCCAATCCCAGTACTACCCAAAAAGTCCCCACCCCTTCCGGTCTCCCATTCAGTAACACTTCCCCCGCCAGTGCCTGGGCCGCCCCGATGACCAAGACCGCCTCCACCCATGGCGACGATCCCTCCTTGGCAACCTTTGGCCACAATACCCAACCCACTCCCAGCAAAATGGAAGCCATGCCAAAATAGCCCAAAACCCGGGCCGCCGCCGCATAGGTTGGCTCTGACATCAGTGCGCCCACCAATCGCTGATACAAAAATCCGTGATAGATTAATCGCGCCTCACCGGAAGGATCTCCTCTCACCGCCCGTTCGTAGTACGGGTTGGTCAAACCTTGTCCCGCCGCCCACCGCACTGCCGGCGGCAAATAAGCGCGGGTATCACCGCCAAGGGGAGAATTAAGCCGCGCCGTTAATACTCCGGTAACTGCCGCCGTCAGCAAAAGCATTCCTGCGAGCAGCGCACGGACTTTCCCTCGCGCACTCATCGGCAATCAATAAACAACTTTGTTCAACGGGTATTCAATAATCCCCTCCGCCCCATGCGACTTAAGCGTGGGAATGATCGTGCGCACCACCGACTCGTCAATGATCGTCTCAAGCGCTACCCAGGCCGCATCCGACAACGGCGACACCGTCGGATTGCGCAAAGCTGGCAGGGTGCTGACGACTTCCTGAACCTTCGCCTTGGGCAAATTAAATTTGAGCCCGACTTTGCTCTCTGCATTAAGCGCCCCTTGCAGCAATAGCGCGATGGTTTCGATTTTTGCGCGCTTGGCTGGGTCAGCCCAGCTTTTGCGGTTGGCGACTAGTTGGGTTGTGGTCTCCAAAATCGTGTCTACAATGCGCAGCTTGTTCGCGCGAAGAGACGATCCCGTCTCCGTCAAATCCACAATCGCATCCACCAAATCCGGCACCTTGACCTCCGTTGCGCCCCAGGAAAACTCCACCTCCGCCGCCACCCCCTGTTTGGTCAGAAATTCGCGTGTCGTGCGCACCAGCTCCGTTGCGATGCGCTTGCCCTCCAAATCCTTGATGGCACGCACCGGCGAGTCCTCGGGCACGGCCAGTACCCAGCGGCTCACACTGTTCGAGGCCCGGCTGTAGATCAGTTCGCACACCGTAACAACGTCCGAGCCATTTTCCACCACCCAGTCGCGCCCGGTTAGCCCACAGTCGAAGAACCCATGTTCGACGTAGCGGCTGATTTCCTGCGCCCGCACAAAACGCCCATCCAGCTCTGGGTCGTCAATGGTTGGCTTGTAGGACCGCGCGTTCTGGCTGATTTTCCACCCGGCCTTGGCAAAAAGAGCCAGCGTTGCCGTCTCCAGGCTGCCTTTCGGCAGACCCAGCATCAAAAGGGAAGTCGAAGATTTCGTGAGGGACATCGGGTAAATTGCGCCCGGCCAGCAGCCTCTGGTGCAATCCGGCCATCAAGCCAGCACCCCCCCTCCGGGGCAATTGTAAAATGTGGATTGTCAAGCCCCCTGCTTTAGTTTCTATATAAGTGCGATCCCTTTAGGCACTGCAGTCTGAATCGTCCATGGCTAAAACCAAACCCCTCATCGTGATAGTCGAAGATGAAAAGGAGCTGGCTGCCCTTATCGCCGAGCAGTTGGAGGATGTCGGCATGGTGACGCAGATGTTCCACCGCATCACTCCCGCCTTGCGCTTTCTCAGTAAAAACTTCGCGAACTTGATGCTGCTGGATATCAACTTGCCCGATGGCACGGGCTTCCAGCTCATCGATGAATTAAAGAAAGTAAATGTCAGCGTACCCACTATCTTCCTGACGGCCAATAACAGTGAGAGCAACAAGGTCAAGGGTCTCGAAATGGGCGGTGACGACTTTGTCACCAAACCCTTTAGCTTCCCAGAGCTTATTGCCCGCATCCATGCCGTGCTTCGACGCAGCGAAACCCTCCGCGATGCCAACATCACCAAGAATGTGCGGCTGGATGAAGCCCCTTTTGCCTTTTGTGGCGCCGAGGTTAATCCCCAGCGCATGGAGATTCTTTTTCCCGACAGCCTGTCTGAAAAAATCGGTCGCAAGGAACTGGGCATCTTGGTGCACATCGCCTCAAATCCCAAAATGGTGCTGACCCGCCAAAGTCTTATCCATGCCGTCTGGGGCGTGCATGCCGATGTGCGCAGCCGCTCGCTCGACCAGTACATTGTGCGCATTCGCGAAGCCTTTGCGCGCCATGCTTGCGACCTCACCCCGTTTCGCACCATCCATGGAGTTGGTTATATTTACGATGCGTCCGAAAGCGCGCCGATAGTTTCCCCGCCGCCCACCGCCCGCACCACCAAGCCCTAGGCCATGTCCCGCGAGACCATCTTGGCCCGCTTTGCCGCTGGCTGGGCTACGGCTTCCCCGCTGGAAACTGAAGCGGCAGGCGCGGCCCTCGCCGCCATCTTGCCTCCCGATACCGTCCTCGCTTTGCATGGAGACTTGGGCGCGGGCAAAACGACCTTTGTGCGCGGCCTCGCCCGCGCCTGGGATGAAACCAAGCCAGTCACCAGTCCGACGTTTAATTATTTTTTCATCTACCGTGGACATCGCCAACTCATCCATCTCGATGCCTACCGTCTGGCCCGCCCCGAAGATTATGACTCGCTACTCATCGAGGAGTTTCTCGAATCCCCCTGGTGCCTCGCCGTCGAATGGCCGGAAAATTTGGGCGGCCGCCTACCCCAAAACGCTTGGCACCTTTTTCTCGCCGCCCCGGAAGAATCCACCCGGGTGCTGACTCTTCGGCTGCCAACCTGAACTGTTTCTGCTGCTTAAAATCAAATATGCCACATTTCGGCGGCGTCGCGCGAAAGCAAATTTTCCACGGTCCGCGCTTTCAAAGCTACTTCAAAAGCCGTGCCCACATCGCGCCACGCCAGCGACACTCGCGCACCGGACTGCCCGGCGGTGGAAATCGGCGCATCCAGCATTTCGGAATCCACCACCCGCACGATATCGTAAAGGGTAATCTCCGCCGGTGGACGGGCCAGCGCGTATCCGCCTTGCTTGCCGCGGCGGCTCACAATCAGCCCACCATTGCGCAATTCGTTGAGAATCTGCACCAAATAATTGGCCGGCACCGCCTCCGCCTTGGCCAGCGCCTCAATGTGGGCCAGATTGGGCCGACCGTAGCCACGGGCTAATTGCCCGAGAACCCGGCATGCGTATTCAACTTTGAGCGAGATTTTCACCTAACCAAAGGTTAAAAGCGCACGGGCCCTAGCGCAAGGGCGAACAGAATGAACCAGTCCACGCAACCCGCCACCCCTTGCTTGCTTTTTGGATGGGATCGGCGCAAGCTGTCTCTATGAAGATTCCCGGAAGCGTAGGTAGTCCGGGTTGCGCCATGCGCCCTGCGCAGTTTGGCTTGGCCGGGCTGCTCCTCTTGCTGGCGGCATTTTTCGCGCAGGCGGCCGATACCGCTCCAGCCACTGCGCCCACCGGCACCGCTGCCCCTGTTGCCTCAAATGACAACGCGGACCCCGCACCCACCGATTCAACTTCTGCGCCGACCATCGACTCATCGACCACTGCTACGGAGCCGCCCACGACTTTGCTCCCGCACAACGGCCCGGCAACCATGGTCTATCTGGTGCCCATTCACGACGAAATCAGCGTACCGCAATTATATATTCTGCGCCGCGCGCTCAAGGAAGCCATTGAGAACAAAGCTGATGTCATCATCGACATGGACACCCTTGGCGGCGAAATGGGCGTCACCCTCGACATGATGGACGCGCTCGCGAAATTTCCCGGCCACACTTACACCTTTGTGAATGACAAGGCGATGTCCGCCGGTTCCTTCATCGCCGACGCGACTGGCGAAATTTATTTAAAGACCGGCAGCGCGCGCATCGGCGCGGCGGCCGCAGTGACTTCCGATGGCACGGACATCGACTCCACGATGAAGCTGAAACTGAACAGCTTTATGGATGCCACCGTGCGCGGCATCACCGTGGGCAAACGTTACCGGGCCGACGTGCAACGCGCCATGATGGACGCCGACTATGAATTAAAAATCGATGGCACCGTTATCAAACCCAAAGGCACGTTGCTATCCCTGACGGGCGAGGAAGCCTGCAAGACCTACGGCAATCCGCCCCAAAAATTACTCGGCGCTGGTCTCGCCCCTGATGTCGACACTTTGCTCACGAATCTCTACGGCCCCCATGGCTATGTCCTTCAGGAATTCACCCTGACCTGGTCGGAACAATTGGCCAAATTAATTAATTCCATCGCACCCTTGCTCATGGGCATCGGCATTTTTTTGCTTCTGCTGGAATTCAAGACGCCAGGCTTCGGCCTCCCGGCCATCGCGGGGATTGTGCTGTTGCTGACCGTGCTCGCGGGTCAATATGTAGCGGGCTTGGCCGGGTATGAGCCCGTGGTGCTCTTTGCCTTGGGCCTCATCCTCATTGTGTTGGAACTGCTCTTCTTCCATGGCACTATTGTGTTGGGTCTGACGGGCGTAATCTGCTTTTTTGGCGCCTTTGTCTGGGCTATGACCGATGTCTGGCCGCAACAACAGTTTGGCGGCGTGTCGACCGACGCGCTGATGCAACCGCTCATGAATACCGGCCTCGCCGTTTTGATCGCCGGGGTCGCCTTTGCGTTGGCCCTGCGCTTTTTGCCGCAGACCAGTTTTTACGGACGACCGGTAAATTTAAAGTCTGTCCCTCGCGATAGCATCGTCGCCGCTGCAGGTGGTGCTGCCGCCACGGGCGCGACCACCTTGCCCAAACCCGGCACGCGCGGCTTGGCGATAACCGACTTGCGCCCGCTGGGAGAAATCGAAATCGCCGGCGGTCGCTTCCAGGCCCGCGCCGAACATATTAACATCAACCGCGGCACCACCGTCGTGGTCGTCGGCCGCAAAGACTTCGCGCTGGCAGTGGAGGCCGCAAAGGATTAATCTTATCCCATTATGGAACTCGTCCTCGGCCTTTTGTTTGCAGGTGTGCTGTTCATCGCGGCCGAGGTCTTCATGCCCACTGGCCTCATCGCTGCGCTTGGCGGCGTATGTATCGTGGCCGGCGTGGGCGTGGCGTTCGAGCGCTATGATTTCTTCACCGCGATTGCCGCCGGCGTCGGCTCGCTCCTCGTGGCCGGTGTAGTTGTTTATGTCGAGTTGAGGCTGTTGCCGCACACCACCCAAGGGAAAAAAATGTTCAATGCGGCCGCCTCTTCCGGCAAAGCCGTGGACACCGGGGCCGCCACTGCACCCGAAATGATCGGCAAACAAGGCCGCGCTGCCACCGCCTTTGCGCCCACCGGCCTCGCCGAAATCGACGGCCAAAAATACGAAGCCGCCTGCCTCGACGGCTTCCTCCACCCCGGCGAAGCCCTCGTCGTCGCCGGCCGCGATGCTTACAAGCTGCTGGTGAAGCGGGTGGTCGAAAAACCTGTTTAGCGGGTATCTACCGATAAACTTCACGCCGATGGCCGACGCGAATTACCAGTACAACTAGCCGTCCATCGTGAATTTCGTAAATAACGCGGTAGTCGCCCAGCCGCATCCGCCAAGTTTTGTCTGGTCCTGACATCGGGATGGCACTCGCTGGTCGCGGATTATCGCCCAGCTTAACAATCGCGTCCCGCAGACGACGGGCTATGCCGATATCAAGGTTTTTAAACTGACGTTCAGCCGCAGGCGCAATTTCCACGCGATAGGGCATGGACGGTATGGATAAGAGACCCATTTCACGGCAAATTTCCGCAAACGCCGGTGCCTTTGCGCCACCCGCAATCCCTGCT
>Ga0182012_10004709_pt1 | contig 14194 bp, 12 predicted proteins | sample 612S2SmetaG_FD_120486 | JGI IMG/M metagenome (GOLD analysis project Ga0182012, IMG submission 120486) | Permafrost microbial communities from Stordalen Mire, Sweden - 612S2S metaG | ecosystem: Environmental > Terrestrial > Soil > Wetlands > Permafrost | place: Sweden: Stordalen | collected... | reverse complement strand
GCGCACGAATGCCCAGGTTAAGGGCCGCTGGCACGACAACCGGCACACCCTAATCACCGACCTTGCGGAAAGCGGCGCTGGCGATCAGACCATCATGGATATCGCTGGGCACGTTTCCAAGCAGATGCTCAAGCATTACAGCCACATTCGCATGGAAGCGAAGCGCCATGCTCTGGAGTCCATAGTCAGGGTACGGTCGACCACGGCGACTGCGGAATCCGGCCAGAAGACAGGACGGGCCGAGGGGTACCCACAAGAGTCCCCACATGGGTTGCAGAACGTGGGTAAGCCGACAGGCAAGCAGCGTGCTACGGCAAAAATTGAAAACGCACACACGGTCAATTATGGAGATCTGGATTGCGCAGAATCGCCCACAAATGCGCAGGGTTTTGATGGGGGGTACCCACAAAAGTCCCCACAGTTGGCTAATTCTGAGGATGTTAAGGGAGTAATGAAGCGGTGTAAGTCTCTGAATTCAATTGGTGGACGCGGTAGGAATCGAACCTACAACCTGTCGGTTAAGAGCCGAATGCTCTGCCAGTTGAGCTACGCGTCCAATTTTCCAAGGAAAAACCGAGCTGCGCGGGGATTTGCGCACGGTTTGAGCGGGAAAATCTCGACCCGCACCTTCAAAAATATAGCACAAATGCCGCGCGGAATCCAAAGAGCGCGCTTCGTCAGCGGATCTCGCAGCCTGTCACCGCAACCGCCTCCAATTCGCCAACGTGGCTTTCAGCTTGCTCCAGGTCGGCGAGCGAGCCGGACTCTTCAGAAAGCATGCGCACAACGTGGTTGACGATGATCAGATCTTCGGCCGGCGGAATCACGCGTACCGTCACCGGAGAATCCTCGGCAGAAATGACTGCCATGCCGCGAGCGTGATTGCGCGCCGGATCGAGCACAATACCGAGGGCGCCCAGGCCCGCACAAATCTCTTCGCGTGTCGCCGTGTCGTTCTCCCCGATACCCCCGGTAAACACCAGCATGTCGAGTCCGCCCAGCTCGGCAAAGTAGCTGCCAATACTCTTCACAATCATCCACGTAAACTTGTCCACCGCAAGCCGCGCCTTTTCGTTTCCGGCAACCACGGCGGCGCGCAGCACGCGCATATCGTTCGAAAGTCCGCTCACGCCCAGCAGACCCGCTCTCTTGTTGACAACCGCTTCCAGTTGGTCCGCGGCCTCCTTTGAACTGCTCGCGGCCTCTGCAATCTTGCGCAGGATAAACAACAGCAGACCGGGGTCAACGTCTCCGGTGCGCGTGCCGCTGATGATTCCTCCAGTCGGAGTCAAGCCCATGGAGGTGTCAATGCAACGGCCGTTCCTGATCGCTGAAATGGAAGCGCCATTGCCCAGATGAGCCACAATCAGCCTCTCCGGCACATCCGGCTGTAACTGGCAAACAATCGACTCGTACGAGATGCCGTGAAATCCCACTCGACGCACGCCCATGTCGGCATATTCGCTGGGAATAGGCATGTGCGTGGCCACTTGAGGCATGGTGCGGTGGAAGTAGGAGTCGGAGCATGCGAAGTTGGGAACACCAGGAAAAAGCTCGAGTGCCTCGCGCATAATGTACGCGCCAATGGGCGTATGCAAGGGCGCCAGGTCTTTGTACCGTTCCATCTCCTCAATCAATTCGGGAGTCACGCGGAGATTGTTCTGTAATGTTGGCGCCGCGCAAACCATGCGATGGCCGATAGCTCTCGGACGAAGAAAGTCGCCGGAATTCAGAACGTCCGCCACCAGCTTGAAGGCGACAGAGCGGCTGGGCAACGCAGGGGACTGATCCACCAGCTTCTTGCCGTCGGCGTCCTTGATCCAGAACTTGCCTTGATCGGTGCCGATGCCATCAACCGCGCCTTCATACAACTTGCGGCGTTCACCGGCCCCGGCTTCATAAAGTGAAAATTTGATTGAAGAAGAACCGCTGTTCAAAATCAGCACAGGCAACGTCGGCATCAAGAAATCCCTCTGATGATTGTCGGCTGACCGCGAAGAATATTCAGTCTTCCGCAAGCCGCGAACCTCATCGCTCACTCTTTCCTTTTGTTGGATTCAAATAGAGTTCAAGCAGCGTCCGCGCCGCGCGAAACGACGTCATGCGTCCTTCCAGCACTTCGAGCTCGAGCTCCGCCATTCGCCCGCGAAGGTCCGGGCGCACTTCAAATTGGTGGATCAATCCCTGCCGGATGATCTCGTTCATCCACTTGTGCGTCTGCTCCTGGCGTTTGCGCGTGAACCAGCCGTTGGCCTTGGTCATCGCGCCATAGTCAAGAACCAGGTTCCATAGTTCCGCAATGCCTTTGCCGGTTTGCGCAGAGCAGGTCACTGCCTGCGGTGTCCAGCCAGAGAGCGAAGCGGGAAGATAATGCAGCGCATTCTGCGTCTCGGCCCGCGCTTTTTCCGCGGCGACAACGTTGTTCCCGTCGGCCTTGTTCACGGCCACCAGATCCGCAAGCTCCATAATGCCGCGCTTCATGCCTTGCAGTTCGTCACCGGCTCCCGCCAGCGTAATCAGCAGGAAGAAATCCACCATGCCATGAACCGCGGTCTCCGATTGTCCCACTCCAACGGTTTCAACCAGGATGTTTTGGTATCCGGCGGCCTCGCACAAAAGCATGGCCTCGCGCGTGCGCTGCGCAACTCCGCCCAACGATCCACGCGATGGTGAAGGCCGAATGAAGGCCATATCGCTTGAAGCGAGGGACTCCATCCTCGTTTTGTCGCCCAGGATGCTTCCTCCGGAAAGCTGGCTGCTCGGATCGATCGCGAGCACGGCCACTTTCTGCCGGCAGCTGCCGATCAGGTGCGAACCCAGAACTTCGATGATGCTGCTCTTGCCTGCGCCCGGGACTCCGGTAACGCCAACGCGCAGTGAGTTTCCGCTGTACTTGAGGCAGTCCTCGACAATGCGCTCGGCAAGCTCTCTATCGGTCGCGCGCGAACTCTCGATCAAGGTGATGGCCCGCGCCAGAATGGTGCGGTCGCCGCGCAAAATACCATCCATCAATTGCTGAGGCAACAGTTTGCGCTCCCGGTGCGCCGTGCGAGAGGCCAGCTCCTGCGGCGGTTCCGGCACAACGCAACCGGGCCTCACATGCAACGCGCTCTTGTTCGCGTCAGCCAATCAGTGAACTCCTTCAGCCGGGCATCCCGTCAGGATCTCGAGAATCCGCTGCGCTGCCACAGGTATCACCGTGCCCGGCCCAAAGATGCCCGCAACTCCGGCGTTGTACAGGAATTCGTAGTCTTGCGGAGGGATGACACCGCCAACCACAACCAGGATGTCGTCGCGCTGCACGTTGCGAAGTTCTTCGATCAACTGCGGCACAAGCGTCTTGTGTCCCGCGGCCAATGAGGAGACACCCACAACGTGAACGTCGTTCTCAGCCGCATGGCGCGCAACTTCGCGCGGTGTCTGGAACAGCGGCCCGATGTCCACGTCAAAACCGATATCGGCGAATGCTGTCGCAATCACCTTCGCGCCGCGGTCATGACCGTCCTGCCCCATCTTGGCCACCAGGATGCGCGGACGCCGGCCCTCTGCCTTTTCAAACTCAACCACCAACTCCTGTGCCTTTCTGAACTCCGCTGCATTTCCGCTTTCCGCAGAGTAGACGCCCGCGATCGTCCGCGTAGTTGCCTGGTAACGCCCCCACACCTTTTCAAGTGCGCTTGAAATCTCGCCCAGGGTTGCCCTCTTGCGCGCCGCGTCTACGGCACATTCCAGCAAGTTGCATTCGCCGCCAGCCGCGCACTGTTCAAGCTCTTCGAGCGACAGCCTTACGGCATCGTTATCACGATCGCGCTTGAGTTGAGCCAGGCGGTCGATCTGCGACAAGCGAACCGCGTTGTTGTCGATATCGAGAACCGGCACCTCGGTTTCCTCGGCCGTGCGATAAGCATTCAGGCCGACAATCAGGTCCGCGCCGGAATCGATGCGCGCCTGCCTCCGCGCCGCAGCCTCTTCAATCCGCATCTTCGGCACGCCGGTCTCAATCGCCTTCGCCATCCCGCCCAGGCCTTCCACCTCTTCAATCAACTCCCACGCCGAATGCATCAGTTCGTGCGTCAGCCGCTCAATATAATACGACCCGGCCCATGGGTCCACGACGCGAGTTATATTCGTCTCCTGCTGCAGATAGATCTGAGTGTTGCGGGCGATGCGCGCAGAGAAATCCGTGGGCAAAGCCAGCGCTTCATCCAGAGCGTTCGTGTGCAGCGACTGCGTGTGCCCGAATGCCGCGGCAAGCGCTTCCACACAAGTTCGCACTACATTATTGAAGGGATCCTGGGCCGTGAGGCTCCATCCCGAGGTCTGCGAATGCGTGCGCAGCGCCAGCGACTTTGGATTCTTCGGATGAAACGTATTCACCAGTTTCGCCCACAGCATCCGCGCGGCCCGCATCTTGGCAATCTCCATAAAGTGGTTCATGCCGATGCCCCAGAAGAACGAGATACGCGGCGCAAAACTGTCCACGTCCAGCCCCGCTTTCACGCCCGTGCGCAGGTACTCCAGTCCATCGGCCAGCGTATAGGCCAATTCGAGATCCGCGGTCGCGCCGGCTTCCTGCATGTGGTATCCGCTCACGCTGATGCAGTTGAATTTCGGCATATGCGCCGCGCAATAGCGGAAAATGTCGCCCACAATCCGCATCGAACCCGCAGGCGGATAGATATAAGTATTGCGGACCATGAACTCTTTCAGAATGTCGTTTTGAATGGTCCCGCTCAACTTTGCCGCGTCAACGCCCTGCTCCTCCGCGGCGACAATGTAGAACGCCATGATCGGCAGCACCGCGCCGTTCATCGTCATTGACACCGACATTTGATCCAGTGGAATCTCGTCGAAAAGAATCTTCATGTCGAGCACTGAATCGATTGCGACGCCCGCCTTGCCCACGTCCCCGGTCACGCGCTCGTGGTCTGAGTCGTACCCGCGATGCGTTGCAAGGTCGAATGCGACGGAAAGCCCTCGCTGTCCTGCAGCAAGATTGCGGCGATAGAATGCGTTGGACTCTTCAGCTGTTGAGAATCCTGCATATTGCCGGATCGTCCACGGATGCATCACATACATTGAACTGTAAGGCCCGCGCAGATAAGGCGGAATTCCGGCGGCATAGTCGAGATGCTCGAGCCCTTCAAGGTCCTGCTGCGTGTAGAAGCTCTTGACCGCAATGTGTTCGAGACTGAGCCACTCCTCGCACAAGGGCGCGCACTCCTGTGCCGCCGGAGGCTCGAAATCGATCTTTGAAAAGTCTGGGCGCGAAAAATCTGGGCGCATCGCTAGGCCTCTATTCCCAATCGCTGTTGCCACGCTGTCAAAAACTCAATCGGGTTGCAGCGGACATGAATGAAATCGGCAACTCCGAGTTCGCGCAATTGATCCGCCGACGCGGGATTCCCGGCGACAATCACCGGCACACTGCAACCCAGCGTCTTGAGCATGGTGAAAAGTTCGGCAGCAAGCCCGGCGTATTCGGCATCTGAACTGCAAAGCACGATAAGGTCCGCGTTGCCCGGTGCAATCTCACCTGCGCTTTCGAACCGCTGGGTGACGAGTTCAAAGCCCACCGATGCGAGGAAGTGTTGTGCAAAGCCCGAACGCGCCGACCGCATCTTTACATCGCCGACCTCGGCAAGCAAAATTCGTGGTGTCTTGCCATTAAGGACCGCATGACGCTCGGTTCGCAGGCGGAGTTGCTCGTAGCTCCGCGCGCCGCGCCGCTCTACCGATCTGTGCATTGGGTCGATCCGATCGAGGGCCTTTTCTGAGGGGTCTGCATATTGATTGGTTCCGGTAAACACGCGCCGCCGCTCGACCACGGCTTTCTCGCGCGCAGCCATGGACTCATTCAAAGCCTTGGCAAGCTGCCCGCTCGCATTGGCCTTTCCGAAGCCGCCCGCGCTTTCGATGCCTTGCATGATCTTCCAGCTTTCGCGGGCAATAAAATCCGTAAGGAACTCCAGGTAGTACGAACCAGCCCCGGCATCGGCAACCCGCGAAAGCAGTGCCTCCTGCTTCAGCACGATCTGTGTATTGCGGGCCATCCTGCGGCTCGCTTCGTTTGGAGCTCGGTAGCACTCGTCGAAGGCAGCCACCGAAATGGAGTCCGCGCCGCCGAGAGCGGCGGACATGGCCTCAGTGGTTGCGCGAAGAATGTTCACGTGCGGGTCGTAGATGGTCTTGTTCCAGCGCGACGAGCGCGCGTGGATGCGCGCCGGAACGCTCTGCTGTTTTCCGCCGAAGCTCTCCTGAACCCTCGCCCACAAAATACGGAATGCGCGAAGCTTGGCAATCTGGAAGAAATAATTTGCGCCAATGGCAAAGGAAAACTCGATTGCGGCGGCCGCTCGATCAACCTCAATAGTGCGCGACGTCATTTCCCCAAGGAAGTCAATGGCCGCTGCAAGCGTAAAGCCGATTTCCTGTACAGCGCTTGCGCCGGATTCTTCAAATCCGGAACCGTCGATGGTAAAAGGCACAAACCCAGGTGGTAAAGCGAGGAGGATCTCGGCCGCGAACGCGGGACTCTCGAATGGATTCCATCCTGAAGACAACTGAGCCGAAGCTGATCGCTCTTTTTCGCGCGTAGTTAATAGACGAAGGAGAGCCTTACCTGCATTTTGAAAATGGATGGGAACTTCCTGAAGGTTGACGAGAAGCAGGCCAAGATCCGAGCCGTTCTGAACGTTTGCATGGAGGAAGGCAATCTGCTCCGCGCCGGCGGCTACTGCACGCTGCGCTGCTTGATTCGCCTCTTCGGGATTGATCGCGTCAATCTCTTCGCGAATGAGCCAGTCGCCGTCCAATCGCCTGCCCGCCGCGATCGACGAGCAGGCGCGCGACTGACGCAAGGAGTCCAGCCCGGCAATGTCTTCCTTCCGGTAGTAGGGCTTTACCGCGAGACCCTCCTCCGTCTGCCACATCAGCTTCCTCGCGTAGTCAGCGCCTTTCAGGTCCTTGCGGATCGCCTCTTCCCACGCCTCGGTGCTTACAGGAGGAAACTCTTCGAGCAGCTTGTCGGATGCCATCTTCATTCACTTGCTTTCAGGGTCTTCAACAACTTCAATAAGAAACCCAAAGGGAAAATCGGCCCGGGATTTGGGATGAACGAAAAAGACCGTCGTCCCTCGCGAGCCTTTGCGCGGCGCTTTGTCGATGAGTTGAAAGCCGAGCGCCTTCATGGCGTCGAACGCATGCTGCGCGTTCTCCACGCGGAAGGCAATGTGGGCAAAGCCCCCTCGGCCGCCGTTCCGCTCGATCGTCTTTTGCACGGGAGAGTCGGCGCTTAATGGCTCGAGCAGTTGAATAAGGTTCGGCCCGCCGCCCATATCCAGCAGCACTTCACGCACCTGGTCGCCTCCAAGCACGTCTTCACGATGAACCACGTTAAAGCCCAGCATCTCGTAGGCCTTTACCTGGCCTTCCAACTCGCCTTGCCTTACAGCAATTGCCACGTGATCGATAAATTTAATTCCAGGTACCTGCATTAACTCATTACGAATGCTGCTCACAAACTGCCTTTCTTTAAGCCCGCTATAAAACGGTGCGGCGGCTATTCCACTTCAATCAGCACCTGGTGCGCTTTTACCGGGTCTCCCGGCGCAATATGCACGCTTTTCACGCGCCCGGTCTGATGCGCCGTGATGGAGGTTTCCATCTTCATCGCTTCCAGCACAACGATCACGTCGTTTGGCTGAATCTCCTGACCCGGTGTTACATTCACCCTGATCACCAGTGCCGCAAGCGGGCTGCAGTAGTGCTTCAGATTCGCAGCATGCTCTTCCACGGCGTGGGCTGGTGCGTGAGCCACCGGGCTCGGCATCGGCCGGGCTGTGGAGACGACAGGTGGATACGGCGGATAATTGTCCGGGCTCTCGGCCTCGTCCAGCACCTCAACTTCCGCCTGGTAAGTCTTGCCATCGATCTTGATCTGAAGCTTCAACGTGCGGCGACCTTTCCTTGAAATCTGTCTCGACTCAACTTTCCGTCGATCTACTGTTTTGTGCGCAGGTTATGCGATGCCTGAACGTTTGCGCGTCCTTGGCGTGTCCAACGGCTTACTGGATCTGAGGGTGAATGCAGCAGTTCAATCGAGCCAATGCGGAGATTTGCGCCCAGCATTGCCGTTGCAGCAGCTGCGATCACAGCCAGAATCTCCGGCGGGATCCGCTCCTCATCAGGCCCAGAGCCGTCTCTCGCTGCTTTGGCTGTCACATTCGATTGCATGCGCACATTTCCTTCTCTAGAGCGGGATTAGTCCGTGCTTCTTCTGTGGCCGCAGTTCCCGCTTGGTGTGCAGCGATTCAAGAGCCTCGGCTAGATACTTCCGCGTTTCGGCGGGTTCGATGATGTCGTCTACCAGGCGACGGCCGGCTGCAACGTAGGGATTGGCAAACGTCTCCCGATACTCGTTCACCAGTTCTTTGCGGCGTGCATCCTGGTCGTCGGCGCCGTCGATTTCGCGGCGGAATACAATTTCCGCCGCTCCCTCGGCGCCCATCACTGCAATCTCTGCCGTGGGCCACGCCACCACGCGATCAGCGCCCAGGCCTTTCGAGCACATGGCGATATATGCGCCGCCATACGCTTTGCGCAGCACCACCGTAATCTTCGGAACCGTAGACGCCGAATAGGCAAACAGCAACTTGGCTCCATGGCGGATAATGCCGCCGCGCTCCTGTTCCACTCCAGGCAAAAAGCCCGGCACATCCACAAAGGTGAGCAACGGAATGCTGAAAGCGTTGCAGAAGCGAACAAAGCGCGCCGACTTGTCTGACGCATCAATGTCCAGCGCTCCCGCCATCACGCAGGGCTGGTTGGCGATGATGCCCACCGGACGCCCCTGCAGCCGCCCAAACCCGATCACGATATTCGCCGCGAACCCTGACTGGATCTCGAGAAAATCCTGGTAGTCCACAATCCGTGAAATCACGGCTCTCACGTCGTAGGCAATCTTCGGGTCCGTCGGAACCACGCTGTTCATGTCCGAGTCCGTCTTGATTTTTGCGCTGAACGGCATGCGCGGCGGATCTTCAAGGTTGTTCGACGGCATAAAGCTAAGCAGGCGCCGGCAAAGTTGAATCGCCTCGTCATCGTCTTTCGCGATCAGGTGCACCACGCCCGAGTTGTTCATCTGCGACTCTGGACCGCCAAGCTCCTCCGCGCTCACCACCTCGCCCGTCACCTGCTTGATCACCTGCGGCCCGGTGATAAACATCCGCCCCTGCCTGGTCTGAATCACAAAGTCGGTCAGCGCAGGGCTATACGCCGCGCCGCCCGCGCACGGTCCGCAAATCAGCGAGATCTGCGGCACCGTGCCCGACAGCATCACATTGTTGTAGAACACCCGCGCATAGCCGGCCAGGCTGTCAATGCCTTCCTGCACGCGCGCCCCGCCCGAGTCGTTAATAAAGATGAAGGGGCTGCCCGTCTTCAGTGACATGCCCATCATGTCGGCAACTTTGTTGCTGTGGGTCTCGCCCGCGGCGCCGCCCGCCACCGTAAAATCCTGGCTGGCCAGGTGAACCAGCCGGCCATCGATGGTCGCGCATCCGGTCACAACTCCGTCCGCCGGCAAATCCTTATCGGCCATGCCAAAGTAAGTGGCCCGATGCCGCGCGTACATGCCGATCTCTTCAAAGCTTTCCTTATCCGCCAGCCTGGTCACGCGCTCCCGCGCCGACAGCTTGCCCGATTCGTGCTGCTTTGCGATGCGTTCCTTGCCGCCGCCAAGTTCAACCTCGGCCCGCTTCGCGCGAAGATCGGCAACCATATCCGCCATCGTTGCTGCTTTCGGGACCTCTTTTTCTCTTGCCATTCCTGCTCCACGGTTCGTCCGTTTGAACCGAATCAATCAATCGATTGCCCAAGCCCGCGTCTCTCTGCGCTCTCAGGATTGTTTTCTAATCCGGCGGCCAGCCCCGGCCGAGTTCAAAAAGTAAGGTCGCCCCTCAGCCGTCTCCGGCGCCCGGGAAAAACCCCTCCATCGCTGGAATTCTATCCCCCCAATCCCTGACCCGGATGTGATGCAAACCACTCAACTTAAGCGGTGCCCTGAACCGATCGTCAACCGCACTGGAGTTCCCTAACCATTGCTATCGATGGAGTTAGCCTGGGTGCCTCGAGCGCCCGGGGTCCCCCTCGATAAGGACGAAGACATTGTCAAGCGCACACTAATCCTGTGCGGTGCGTGAGCACCGTTTGTCTTGCCAGAGGGTTGAGGACCGGAGCTCTGGTAGATTCACGCTGCATCACCAAACGGTGGGATCAACGTCCCACCAACCATCGATACGGCCAATAACAACCGGCCATGATGCCTCTATGCGGACATCCAGCCTACTGCTGGATGCGAGAGCGCCCACTCAATTCATCGGCATGGCTTTTGCCTGCCAGGGGCACAGCCGGGCTGCTCTCGATAAGGGCGATCTCTGGATAACCCACGTTCTGCCGCAACATCCAGTAGAGTCGCACTGCCAATTTCCTGGCCGCCGCCACCTTGGCCACGCCTTTCGCCTTGTGGTGGCAACGAGCCACATACTGCCTGCGAAATCCTTCATCCAGCCGATTCAACCAGCAACTGACGCATGAACCGGTTGCCCTGCTTGGTGATCGCGCCCAGCCGCTGCTTGCCGCCCGAGCTGTGCTCGCGCGGAATCAGACCCAGGTAACTGGCCACCTGATTGCTGTGCCTGAACCGGCTCACATCCCCGATCGTCAGCACAAACGCCAGCGACGTAATCGGCCCCACGCCCGGCTGCGTCATCAGCAGCCGCGCCTGTGGATGCTCACAGGCTGCCTGCTTCACCGCCTGGTCCAGTTCGTCCACGTGCCGGTCCAGCTCCCCGAGCAGACTCAGCAGATCTTCGCGCCGCCGCGCCGTCCAACCAGCCAAGGGAAGGGTTTCCAGATAAGCCCTCCCCCGAACGCTCCACAGGGCGCTCTTCTTCTGCACGCCACGGTTCAAAGCCAGATGCTGCAATCCGTTCTTGATCCGTGTCCGGATCTCCACCAGCTTGTGCCGGTGGATCAGCAACTGCCGCAAGTCCCGCTGCTCGGAGTTCGGCGTCCATAACCGCGGAAACCGGCTCTCCATCAGCAGCTTCAGAATGTGCCCTGCATCGCGACGGTCGGTCTTCTGCCGCCGCACATAGCTGGCTCGGATCTGAGCCGCATCGCCTATCCACACCACGTGGCCCAGACGCTCCGCCAACTCAATAAACCACTGTCTGTTGCCGCACGCCTCAATCCCGATCAGTGCCGGCGACTCCAGATCCCCATAGAAACGTTCCGCTTCGCCATCGCCGTGCAACAGCTTCAGCTCCGATATCTCTCCTGTCTCAGGATCGAAAACCGCAACCTGCTGCCACGCGGGATGGAAATCACATCCTACAATCTTCATAGAAGGCTTCTCCTGATCTTCGAACTCGTGGTCCTCAACCCACTCGTCACTCGATTTTCGCTGAAGCCTTCGTCCTTATCACATCAATTCATCGCAGTCGTTTCATCGCGATGAGTGGGCGGCGAAGGTCTTTCGGCCGACCCCCATCGACGATGAGCACACTGCCGAAGGCCCATGCCGCAAAGTGAGCAGTATGGGACAGCCAATGCTGACCGGAAGGAGAACGATGGACATTGGGTGTATACCCGCCGCTAGCCGCCGGGCCGTGATTCATCCGGTCAGGAGCCCCGTGTACATTCTGGTTCGTCTTTGACGGGGTTTCAAGGGGGGTTTACAGGAAATTGACCCGATCTGGCTACGCTTCCCCCATGAACCTTCTCCACGGCAAAAGCCTGTTGGTTGCAATGGCATTTGTCTCCCTTGCCACTGGTGCGCGGCCGGAGAACGGGAATGTCGGCATGTCCGGCGGACTCTCGGCCGCGCAGATTGTGGAGCAGATGCAAAGCCGCGATCAGACGCGCACTGAGGAATTGAAACATTACAGGACGCTTCGCCAATACGAGGTGGAGTACCGCGGTCTTGGCACTTTGGCAGCCAAAATGACCGTTGAAGTGAATTACGATATTGCCTCGGGCAAGAACCTTGAGATTGTTTCCCAGAGCGGCTCGAAGTTTTTGATTGAGAAGGTGCTCAAGCGGGCAGTGGAAAGCGAGAAGGAGGCGTTTCACGACAAGGCGTCGATGGCGCTGACCACGGCGAATTATAAGTTTCAACTGGTGGGGAATGATACCCTGGGCGGCCGTCCCGCCTATGTGCTCCATGTGGAGCCATGGTCGCCAAGCAAGTTTCTGTATCGCGGCAAGGCCTGGGTAGACGCGGCCGACTTCGCGGTGGCGAAGATGGAGACGCAGCCGGCCAAGAGCCCGTCCTTCTGGATTTCGCAAACGCTGATTCATTACACGGGGGTCAAGACGGACGGTTTCTGGATGCCGCAACAGATGCGCAGTGAAACCAGCGTGCGTGTGGGCGGCGCGGCCGTGCTGACAATCAATTACGGAAACTACGAGATCGCTTCGGATTTGCAGTGAGTGGTCGAGACATCGCGCGCCGGGTGTCCCAAGTCCGGATTTCCGGACCCGGGATCGAAAGCAAGCAGGCAAAGATGCCAGGATCTAAAAACTAAGAGCTGCTTTTAGATCCCCGCGTACCACGAGTAGCCATAGTCCGGTCCCGGCGATCCCTGGCCGCTGCCGAACTTCTTCATCGAATCGGCCACCGTAATGTGATTCACGAACTTTACGCTCTTGTAGCCCAACTGGCGCGGTACGCGCAGCCTGAGCGGCCCGCCGAACGGCACGGGAAGATCCCCATCGTTCATCCCCATGGTCAGAAACGTCTGCGGATGCTGCGCGTCGCCCAGGTCGATGCTGTCCCACCAGCCTCTCTCATACGAGCGGTACATGGCAAAGCGCGCTTCCGGCTTTAGGCCCGTCTCGCGCAGCACCGCACTGAGCGGCGTGCCGATCCACTCGGCCACATACGACCAGCCTTCCTCGCACACGACCTCCGTAATCTGGCTGCGCACACCAATGCTGCGCAGGTCGGCGAGCGAAAATACGGTGGGCCGCTCCACAAGTCCATCCACCACCAGCTGCCAATCTCTAAATCCGCCCGCCTGCAACAGCTTGAACGCGTCGGTCGGCGGTGCGAGGGCGTTGGGGAAGGGCTTTGGGGAAATTTGGCTGCGACTGAACTCGCGGGCCATGGAGTGGCGTGTGAGGAGGCGTTGCGCTGCGTAAGTGAGGGTCTCGCCGGGGCCAAATACGCCGCCGCTGTCGGGCGGAATCAAACCGTAGCTTCTGGCGAGACGGTCGGCTACGCCCAATCCCGTCGCGCCTGCGGCAGCAGCCAGTCCGGTAGTGATCAGTTTGCGTCGCGAAATCGTCATGCGCTTTCCTCCTCTCCTGCGCTTGCGCCGCCAATCGTCATGGCGCGCATGCGCCTCCAGAATCCTCCCATTGCCACCATCGTCACGTGAACTACGAAGAAGATGACAAGCAAAATGGTGAAGAAAAAGTGCAGCGTGCGCGCCGATTGCCGTCCGCCGAGCACGCCAACAAACCACGGCATTGCCGCGTTGAACGAGGGCGACAGCGCCAGTCCTGTCCAGATCATCATTGGGAACAGAATGAAGATCACGGCGAGGTAAGCCAGGCGCTGCAGCGGGTTGTAGCTTTGCTCATCACCAGGAGGCGCACGTCGCAGATATTTGCGCATCACTGCCCAGTACGCCTGCCAGCTGCGCTGGCCTGAAACGGGAAAAAGATTCCGCTTGAAATGGCCACTGGTTACACCGTAAATGCCATAGACCAATGCCGTAATCACCAGTATCCATGCGGCTTCAAAGTGCATGGACCTGCTCCATCCGTTCTGGTCGGGCAACACGTAGTTGTAGCCCGACGGCACCGTGTCTCGCGAGGAAGGAATGGGAATGCGGAACAGGGGCGTGGTGCCCGAGTTGCCGGTCTCGCCCCAGTAGAAGCGCGGATGGGAAATGATGAGTTCGATGCCGGTCACCAGCAGCGCTGCGAAGGCGACAAAGGTCAGCCAGTGCGTCACGCGCACCAATGGGGAGTGCCGGGTCGTCACTCTTGTCGGGCGTATTGTGGGTCGCGGGGAAGCGGCTGACACGAAGGGAGTGTAGCACAGGAACTAGTGGACAGTGGACAGTGATGAGTGGTCAGAGATCAGGGATCAGAAAGGCAGGGAACAGGGAACAGGGAACAG